>Ga0209254_10001864_pt1 | contig 19019 bp, 21 predicted proteins | sample FrelakmetDIP11DI_FD_187148 | JGI IMG/M metagenome (GOLD analysis project Ga0209254, IMG submission 187148) | Freshwater lake sediment microbial communities from the University of Notre Dame, USA, for methane emissions studies - DIP11 DI (SPAdes)... | ecosystem: Environmental > Aquatic >...
AGGGGTTCGAAAAGCTGGCGGAAATGGCAAAGGGCATGAGGACCCAAGTCGACCTGGGAGCATGCCACAAATGCGGCGAGCCTTGCGTCGAAGATCTCTGCAAAGCTTGCCAACTGCTTGTAGCCATCAAGGGATAAGTTAGGGGCGCCAGGCAGCGGCCTTCTCAAGTTTTGCAGCTATCTGCCAGCATTGCGGCATCTCTTCATTACCACTGATCTTCATTACCACTGCTATTCATTACTATTGCTCTCATTGCTGCCGCTCTCCATTAAAATGCTTGTTATGAGACCTATTGATTATATATCTCAAAAAATATAATAAAAAGTTATTTATACTATTAGCACATCATTAATTGTAATTACAGAGCCAATTTGAAGGAGTTGTTGCCCATGAAAGCACTTGCTTTAGCCGCTATTGCATCGATTTATATTGTATTCTTAATTCCAGGCTTTGCACTTGCTTTAGATAGCGAATCAGGAATTACTTCGAATCCTAATTCCACAATGCTGGCTTCATCAGGAACCATATCAAATCCCGATTCCACAACATATGTTGCATCAGGTAATGGCTCCAGCGCACAGGGATATTCTTCTTTCGCGCAAGGAGGTCTCGCATTCACCAATGGTGATTGCCAGAATCCCTGCAGAGGATTTTGGAAAGGCCTTTCCTATTTTGGTCCATGCGATGCTCTTCCCAAAGGTGCCATATGTTTGACCTATTCAGATGGCTATACATGGGTTGTGAACGATTATCGCATTGACTGCGCCCCGATATTTGCTGGAGTTAGCAATTGCAAACCAATTGAGTTGATCCGTTGCTATGGCGCTGACTACTATCATATACTTGGGACATCGCTCATAATGTCTATTCCGAGACCGGAAAGCATCTGCATGAGATCGTTGCCAAATACATGCATGCCCTTATAATTTGCGTTAGTATTCCTTATCCTGCGGCGAAAACTAGTTTTTTGATTCTGCGCCAGTTCTACCGCTGAGCACTCCACCGCTCGGTTAGATGAAGCGGATTTTGCAGGTGAAATTGCTTTTTAGCCCTTGACCTCAAGCATCCTTTCAATGGCCTTCCTGGCTCGGATGGCCACCATTTCGGACACGCTTATCCGCGGCTCCAGTGTCTGTAGCGCCTTAAGAACTTTTTCTAAGTTGATCTTTTTCATATTCTGGCAGATGGCTTTCTCGCTTAAGGGGAAGAACTCTTTTTGAGGATTTTCCTTCTTCAGCCGGTAGATCATTCCGGCCTCTGTGCCGATGATGAACTCGTGGGCAGCGCTCTCGCGCGCATGCCTTCCCATGCCTGCTGTGCTGTAGACAAAATCGGCCTGATCAATGACATCCGGTCTGCATTCCGGATGCACAAGAACTTCTGCTTGTGGGTGCATCAATCGAGCTTTTTGCACCTCATGCGGCGTGAAATTATCGTGCACATAGCAGTATCCGTTCCAGGGAACGATCTTCTTTTTGGTGTGACGGGCAACATACGCCGCCAAATTCCTGTCCGGCACAAAGATGACCTGGTTCTGCTCTAGCGAGTTCACTACCTGCACTCCATTGGCTGAAGTGCAGCAGATATTGCTTTCCGCCTTGACCTCTGCTGTGGAGTTGACATAACAAACCACGGCTGCATCTGGATAGAGCGCTTTTAGATCTCTGAGTTGTTCCGGAGTGATCATATGGGCCATGGGGCACCAGGCACCCTTCTCAGGCAACACCACCACCTTTTGTGGGGACAGGATGGCTGCAGTTTCGGCCATAAAGTCCACGCCACAAAAAACGATCACATCCGCCTCCAGCTTGGCCGCGGCACGGGAAAGCTCCAAGGAGTCGCCCACGAGGTCAGCTATATCCTGGACCTCAGGGATTTGGTAGTTATGCGCCAGAATGATGGCGTTTCGCCTGGCTTTCAGAGCAAGAATCTCGTCTATCATAGCGATCGGGACGGCAAAACCTTCATGATACTATTATTTCAATCTATTTAATAGATTTACTTAATACGATTAGCTCAATTAAACTAAACTTGATTTAAGTCAGCCGCCGATGGCAGCAGGAAACAATGCCACAACATCTCCTTCTGCCAGCTTCGTTTGCATGCCTTGCAGAGCTGCGATGTTCTTTCCATCGACTATAACGTTTACATCATCTCTTATCCCCGACTCGCCAAAGACCTGAGGCTTAAGCTCACCATGAGCTGCGCAGAGCGCATCCAGCAGATCCTCAATACTTGCTCCTTCTGCCAGATCCACCTCATTTTCTTTTCCCAGTATGTGCCTAAAGCCGGCAAAAGATCTGATCTTAACCTTCATTTATGATCTCCTTCACCCGCTGCAAGGCCTTTTGGGCGTCCTCCATCTTATAATCTCTGCGGCAGTTATTCATGAATTCACGAAAGCGCTGCAGCTCTTCTGCGGATACACGGCTTTGTGCAGCCTTCATCATGCTTTCATACGTCCTCTCCGGGAAATAAATGGACTCTGCACATCGCAGTAGCGTGTTCCTCGCAGATGTGCCAATTTTTCCCTGCTGCCATGCCTCGTCCAGGTTGAAGCGGATGTTCACCAGCGGCTCAGAGCGGGGCTCCCAAGTGATCGGGTCAAAGATCAAGGCCACTTCATCATCCGAAACCAAATGCTCCCTTTTATAGGCTTGGTAAATCTCGCCCACCCCCTCCATGCCGTAAATGTCCAGTTCCGAGGCCCGCAGAGCGCCCATGCTGGAAGCGCCTAAAACCTTTGCTCCACATTCCAGTGCATAGAGAACCTCCTTGTGGGCTACAGAACATTCCTGGAAGAAAACGCCGTCGATGAGGCAAATCACCTCCGCTCCCTCTTTGGCCGCCTGGAAAATGTCGCCGCGCTTGGCAGGAGGCCTGTAGTCCGCCTCCAGGATCTCCAAAGCCCTATCGCGCGGAAGGCTTGGACCTAGAAAGACGACGATTCCTGGCATTTTTGCACCGTTTTCCCACTCGCTCTGAGTCCACCGCAGCTATCTCCAGGCCGGGGACGATTACCCTTACCACGGGAACGCCGATCTCCTCTCTTGTGAGATCCACCACGATCGCTCTCTCCAGTCCTGCTTCCTCAAGCTTGTCGAGCATGTACTTTATATCCAGCAGGAAATCGTCGCTGTCAAAGGAGACAATCTCGCTAAAGTTCTTCTTCTCTGAAGCCTCAAACCAGTGCTTGTTGAGCCTTTTTGTTCTATCGTAGCCGATCTGCTTTCGAAAGTCGGCCAGGGTCGTGTCCTCACGGGCACCGTGAATCTGGGTCAAGCGGCTCTGAGCCACCTCTGTCAGCGCCCGGAGAACGGCCACATCTGCGCAGGTATGCGTGCCCATGCCGGTGGTGAGCAGTGTTGGATCGCGCAGCTTGACATCATCCGCGGTTGCAGCGCAGGTAGGAATGCCGATGTCGCTGGTAATGTCCCTCAGATAGACGTCTACAAAAGCAGCTTTGAATTTATCCAAAAGAGTTCCCGCCAAGCCGTTGTCTATGCCTTCTATTATTGGCCCTGTGTTTCGCTTCGACTCCACAATCGCCCAGGCATCTCTTTCAATGACCTCCGCCAGGCCATGAAATACGGCCTCCTCAAGCTCATTTCCGGATGCTAGTCCGCTGGTGTTGGTGCGAAAGAGCCTTTTGTAGTTGGAGGGCAACGGATGGAAGACCGCATTGGCCGGAACCAGGATTTCTTCATCATTCATGATGTCCCAGCCGGATACCCATGGGATCTCTGCCTCTGCATCTGCTTCGGCCGGCAAGATCAAACTCGATGGGTGGATGGCCGATCCTTCCAGCTCGGCGAAGCGGCTCAGCATAAGCTCTCTGTCCTGCACCTCCGCCGAGTATCGCTCCAGACCTTCCATCATGGCCGAGACCTTGGCCTCGACCGGAGTCGCCCCTTTGCCGTTATAGACCGAGATGGCACCACGATCGGCCATTGGCCGAATGGAGGAGAAGACAGGTATGCCGATCCGATCGAGGTTGGTGATATCCGCGACGCGGGTGATTCCGGCAGCCGGCATCTTGGCCTCGACACGCTTGAGCGTCTCCTCAGGAGAAAGTGCCCGGTGCGTATCGTCTTTGTATTTCTTTATGCAAGACCCAAGTCTCATCGCCAGCCCCAAAGCGGCAATGGCATATAAAACCTGTTCAGAGGAAGGGCAAAGCGTCCTTTTTCCGATAGGCCAGCGCCTGGCAGCTGGCGATAAGACGGCCGTCCTTGCCTGTAACGCTAATCTCGCAAGACGAGATTCTTGCCGACCGGTTGACCTCCCGCCCTTCTGCCAGAAGCGTCTCTCCAGGAGCCACGGCACTGAGGTAATGCACATTGACGCTTAAGGCCACGGCCACGGTCCCATGCGAATTTACAGATAACTCGAAGGCTGCATCCATCAGGGAATATAACGCCGCGCCGTGGGTCATGCCAAAAACGTTGTTCATTGACTCTTTGGTTTCCATCTTCACCAGGGCGCGGCCAGGCACCAGATCAACCAGCTCTATTCCAAAGGTCATAGCATAAGGCTCGGCCTGGAATTGTCTTCTGAGGGCCTCTAAGCATTCGTCCAAGTTCATACCTCATAAGAGGAATTCTTCGAAATGGTTATATCTGCTCCGCCTGATCTAGGAGCCATGCCTTGGGCCTCGGGCAGCAAGCCGGAACCCGCATCTTTGGAGATGAGCGGCTCTTCTGTATCCATTATCCTCACTCAGGGCGCTATTAATATCTGGTTTGGAAGGAGATTGGATAAGTCCATCATTGCCAGGATTCTAGTAATAATATCCAAAGTGGATTCAACTACCGAGCACGAAAAAGAGGTCTTATGCAAATTCGAACAGATCAGCGAATTCGAGAACAATGGCTATATTCTCACCTCTTATGCTCGAAAGGATGACCGATATCGGGCCATATTCGTAGTCCCATTCAATGATTCTCGCGCTCTGGAGAGGTTCATAGAGTCCCTTTCCCAGGAAACAGAAAATGAAGATTTGAAGATTACTCTATATTGGAGAGGAGGCCGGGCCAGGATGAATATCATGAAAGAAGAACTGGGTAGGCTCAATTGCTTCAGCCTTCTAAATGTTATTTACAAAGAAGACTCGCTTGGAGATTTATCTGCCAAGGAGGGACCATGAGATTTGCAAGTTGTACAGAAGAAATCGAGATTTCCGGGATCCGGAAGTGCTTTGAGGGGGCCGGTCCGGGAGCCGTGAACCTGGGCCTTGGACAGCCTGATTTCGACACGCCAAACCATATCAAAAAAGCGGCCATCGAAGCGATCGAAAGAGGAGCAACGGGCTACACGCCCAACTGCGGCCTGCCTGAGCTGAGATCGGCCCTGGCGAGAAAGTTCAAATCTGAAAATGGGATCGAATGCTCTCCAGAGGAGATAATGGTGACCAGTGGAGCCAGTGAGGCGCTGTTCCTTGTCATCGCCGCAATGGTAGACAGAGGGGATGAAGTTCTGATAGGCGATCCCAGTTTCCTCTCTTATGCAGAACTTACGAAATTAGTGGGTGGCATACCGATTGGTGTGCCTCTGGATGAGAACCTGAGACTCTCGCCCGATGCGCTGCAGGCGCGAATAACCAACAAGACCAAGCTCATAATAGTAAACTCGCCATCCAATCCCACCGGCTCCGTGCAAACAGGAGAGCAGATGAAGGCCATTGCACAGCTGGCCGACGATAATGATATCGGCGTTCTCTCGGACGAGGTTTATGAGCATTTCATCTACCATGGGAAGCATGTCAGCCCAGGTCAATTCTCCGACAACGTCATAACCGTGAATGCGGTTTCCAAAACATACGCCATGACCGGCTGGAGGCTGGGATATCTCGTTGCCAAAGGCTGCACCCTTGAACAGCTCTTGAAATTGCATCAATATGTGCAGGCCTGTGCCAGTTCCATCTCTCAGGCGGCAGCCATAGCAGCGATAACCGGGCCTCAGGACTGCGTTTCACAGATGAGGGACGAGTTTCGAAGCAGGAGAGATTTGATGGTAAGGGGCTTTCGAGAGATGGACGTGGAATTGACGGAGCCGGCGGGCGCTTTCTATCTCTTCCCCAAAGTGGGTGATGGCGATGTTGTGGCCTCTCGCTTGGCCAAAGCAGGCGTGATCGTCGTTCCCGGCTCGGCCTTTGGACGCGGCGGAAAGGAACACATTCGGCTATCCTATGCAGCCGCGCGAGTGCATCTTGAGTTGGCGCTGCAGCGAATGAAAGATATCCTTTAAATAGGAGAGTTGCATTCGAGCTGTGGAGTGATGAAATGAAGGAGCAGGTTGAGGTCAGAGAGCTGAAAGAAGGAAGATACGTTATTATCGATGAAGAACCCTGTATCATCAAAAGCATATCTCATTCCAAGCCTGGGAAACATGGTTCGGCCAAGGCCAGGGTAGATGCCATCGGCATCTTCGACAATCAGAAGAGATCTATTGTTCAACCGGTTACAACCAAGATCTATGTGCCGACGGTGGAACGCAAGACCGGCCAGGTTCTATCTATTGGTGACACCTCCGTTCAGCTCATGGATATGGGCAGCTACGCCACAATTGACGTTCCCATAACAGGAGACCAAAAGCCAAAGATCGAGGAAGGCAAGGAAGTTCCCTATCTTGCTGTCATGGGCAAGACCAAGCTGGACCTGCGCTAAACCTCTTTTGCTTTTCATGTTTCAGAGTAGCGCCTCTCCCAACGTGTAATCCCAGAGGGGAGGAATACGGCCTCTGATAATCAATTTTGGGGTGCAGCATGGCTGGGCCAAAATTCAAACGTGCTGGCTATTATTTATGGTCGCTAGGAGTAAAGCTGGGATTAGTCCTTTTGGCGAACGAGTTCATCGCTGCCAAAGCTATTCATCTGAAGGGAAATGAAAAAGAAATGAAATAGATGGCTTCGCTATTTATGCAGCATCTTCTTAAAGACCATCACGGCACCGATCAGCAAAACAATTAGAATTGCCAGTCGAGAGAGCTTCCACAGCATTTTCAGGGGAAACATAACCAAACTCATCATATTGAGCAAACCCAAGCACATCTTTTTTGCCTCCGCAATTTTTGGATTAAAATCTGCCGGACCTTTGAGATTCGATTAATATATTCTCCTCGTCTTGCGATTTAATTTTTGTGGTAGTAATTGGCCCCGCTATTTCATCTTCTTAAGGTCGGACAGAGCCAGGCTGACCTTATCCCGCCTTTTGGACAATTGCCACGCATGTTCAGCTATCGAAGAGAACCTCTCTTGAACCATCCGACTAACCTCAAAAGGCCCTGGTCCGCCGATATTTTCCCTCAGGGCTACGTTGCTTTTCGGATCCAGGGCTCGGTCCAGGTCGCCGGGAGAAAAGCCGCGTTCGCTGGGCCTAAAACCGGCCACTTCCAAGGCCACTGCATCAAGCTGTGCCAGGCTGGGTCGTTGGCCAGAGGCCGCGATTCTTCCAACAATGCTGTGCGCTGTGCGAAAGGGCATCCCCGTGCTTCGCACCAGAGTGTCGGCCAGTTCCGTGGCTGTGGCAAAGCCGGCGCCGGAACTCTCTTCCAATCGGTCCAGGTTAAACTTCAATGTGGACACACAGCCATCCAAAATGCGCACCGTGCTCCTGGTCCAATCCAGGCCGCGCCAAAGATGAGGTGTAGCCTCCTGCAAATCGCGATCATAGCTAAGAGGCAGCGCCTTGCAAATGACCAAAGCCGACATGAGGCTTCCTATTACAGATCCCGCCTTTCCCCGAGCCAGCTCGGCCGTATCCGGATTCTTTTTTTGAGGCATGATTGAGCTGGTGGAGGCATAGAGATTGTCCAGCTCCAGGTAACCGAACTCAAGAGTTGACCATAAAATCAGCTCCTCGGCCAATCGACTGAGATTAACCATCAAAATGGAAAGGTCGGATAGAACTTCCAGGATGAAGTCTCTGGTGGAAACCGCATCCATGCTGTTCTCGACCAGGCCGTCAAAGCCCAGAAGCTGACAGGTCCGAAGCCTGTTGATGGAAAAGCCGGTGGAGGCGAAGGCAGCCGCGCCAAGTGGGCTCTGATTGACTCTTTTGTAAGCATCATCAATGCGGGAGAAATCTCGCAAAAAGGCATCGGCGTGGGCCAGCAAATGATGTGCCAGCACCGTAGGCTGCGCATGCTGCGTATGAGTAAATCCTGGTATCATCGAAGCAGTATGCTTTTTCGCCAGCTTAGCCATTGTTTGGATCAAAGAGAGCAGTTCCTCCATCAAAGACAGCATCTCCTCTCGCAAGGCCAAACGAATGCAGGTGGCCACCTCATCATTGCGAGATCTTCCTGTATGCATCCTGCCGCCCTCTGGCCCGACCTTGGATATCACAAAGGCTTCGATGGCCTCATGCACATCCTCGCCTGCGCCCAGATCGGACTCCGAAAGAGCATCCAATGCTCCGATGATCTGGGAGCATAAATCTTTGGAAATCAGGCCTTGCTCCTGAAGCATGACGACATGCGCTCTATCCACCAGCAAATCGGCCTGCAGTATCCTTTTGTCCGCTTCGCGGGAGGAAAGGAAGTCCAAAACATCCTCTGAGATCTTGCCTAAGCGCTGGTCTCGAAACATATCAGGTCGTATAGTTGGCGTTTATATCCACATAGCTATGCGTAAGATCGCAGCCAAAGCTGCGCGCTTTAGCCGCGCCCAGGCCCAGGTCGACATTGATGGTGATAGTATCCCCTAACATGATCTCCTTGGCCTTTGCTAGAACACCGTCAACAATCTGGCCGTTCTTCACGAGAGAGACCTTAATGCCGTTTCCCTCCAGGCCCAGAGATATCCGGTCTGGATCCATCTCGGCACCAGAATACCCTACCGCAGCGATGATCCTGCCCCAGTTGGGATCGGCTCCACAGACCGCGGTTTTGACGAGGCTGCTTCGCGCCACGGCCTTGGCGGCAAGTCGAGCATCAGCATCGTTTCGTGCACCAAGGACCACTGTTTCGAAGTATTTGCTGGCTCCTTCCCCATCCCTGGCCATCATGCGGGCAAGCTCCATGCAGACGAAGGTCAAAGCCTCACGGAAGTCTTCAATCCTGCATTGAATCCTTCCCGTTGCAGTAAGGAGCACAGTATCATTGGTGCTGGTGTCTCCGTCAACTGTGAGCATATTGAAACTGTCTCTCACGGCCTCTTTCAGGCAATCCTTTAGGGCGTCAGCGGCAAGATTGGCATCGGTGTAGAGGAAACAAAGCATTGTAGCCATGTTGGGTTCAATCATTCCAGCGCCCTTAACGATTCCTGCCACTCGCAGGCCTTTGTGCTCTACGGCGATCTCTTTTACGCGAGTGTCAGTGGTCATAATGGCCCGCGCAGCCTCAGCGCTCGCATCCGGATCACTTCTAAGTCGGCCCTTGGCCTCACCAAACAAAGAGGATATGATCGGCATATTCATGTATCTGCCGATGACGCCGGTTGAAGCCACTGCTATCTTCTTCTCATCTGCGGCCAGGAAATCGCCCAGCAAGCGAGCCATGGACCTGGCATCCTCCAGGCCTCGCAGTCCGGTGTAGGCATTGGCGCAGCCGCTGTTGGCGATGATGCCTTCCAGGCGACCAAAGGCTGCCAAGTGCTCAGCTGTGACATCCAAGGGAGCTGCCCGCACTTTATTGGTTGTGAACATCCCCGCGGCTTCGCCTGCAGCCTTGATCAGGGCTACGCCGTACTTGCCCTGGCGAGCCCCTGCCGCCAATACGCCGGCAACGGCGCAAATGCCGCCTTCAATCCTCAGCATGTTGCGTCCCTAATCCGGAGATGATATCGCCTCGCGTCACGATGCCCACCATTCGGCCATTTTCAATCACCGGCACACGGTTAATTCGATGGCGGGTCATAATGGCCGCAGCAAACTCAACGGTATCTTCAGGGGAGACCTCGTGCAGGTTCCTGCTCATGACATCTGAAACCTTTTTCTTTGGAATCTCCTCCATGCTGGAGCGCATTTTCTCCCTCTTTACAAAATCTCGGAAAGGAACCTCAAAGACCTCAAAAGGGCTGGGAAGCCAGAGACTGCCTTCCCCTTCGTCAGATACGGCCAAAAGGCGCAAGAGGTCAGATTCCGAAACTATTCCCACCAGCTTTTCTCCGTCCAAAACAGGCATGCCGCTGATCTTATTCTCTCGCAGGACTTTGGCGGCTTCGCTTATTGCATCATCTGCTTGAACGGTGATGGGTTTGACGTTCATTACATCTCTTACTTTCATGCTCCTCCTCTGATCATCAAGGCGCCATTCCCGGGGTCCATAGACCTGTCCTCTCATCTATACCTGCCATGAGATTCATGTTCTGGATGGCCTGCCCGGATGCGCCTTTGACCAAGTTGTCAATAGCCGATATTACAACCAGCCTATCGCTACCCTTCTCAGCCTCAAAGCTGATATCGCAGAAATTAGAGCCGCGAACCGAGCTCAGCTTGGGCACGCCATCAGCCATGCGAATAAAGGGCGCCTTTTTGTAAAACTCGCGGTAGATTTCCTCAACCTTTGCCCTGTCCTGCAGGATTTCTATTGCATCCTCGCGGGCTAAGACGTGGGCGGTAGTGAGGATTCCCCGCACGGCGGGGACCACATGCGGCGTGAAGTTGACCCGGATCCCTGGCAATAGTCGCGTTAGCTCCTGCTTGATCTCCGGGACATGCCTGTGGGTGGTCAGCTTGTAAGGAATGACATTTTGCGCCATGTTGGGATAGTGGCTGGTATCAGTTGGCTCCGCACCGGCACCGGAGATGCCTGACTTGGAATCATAGACTACGCGGTCCACAAGGCCGGCATGGGCCAGAGGCGCTACGGCCAGCGTGGCTCCTGTAGGGTAGCACCCCGGATTTCCCACCAGCTTGGCTTTTGCCACCTCAGGGTGAAGCTCTGGCAGTCCAAAGATAGCCGGTCGAGGAGCGCGATGCTTCGTGCCGTAGGTCTTTTCAAATACATCCACAGGCAGCCTGTAATCGGAGCTGAGATCGATGACTTTGGTGCCCGCGTCAAGAAGCTCCGGCACCCAATCCATGGCCGTGCCATGAGGAACGGCCGTGAAAACGATATCGCAGCGTTCCGCCACCTCTTTGGCGGAGGCCGCTTCAAAATTGAGGGAATAAATGCCCTTTAAGTGAGGATGAACAAAAGCCACCGGCTTTCCAGATAGCTTGCGGGAAGTTACTGCCACGACCTTGACTCCTGAGTGGTTTGCCAAGAGGCGCAGCAGCTCCCCGCCGGTGTAACCCGATCCACCGACTATTCCTACATCTATCATAAGATCCCCCAGGAGCTAATGATATAAATTCAATACGCCAGAGCGGCAGAGCATGGAATAAAGCTCGGACAGACCGCGGGCGGCATTCTCAATGCGCTCCCTGCCTTCCAGGACGCGAAGCCAGCGCTTCGGGATCCAGTCAAAGCCGAAGGATGCTCCCCAGAGCGCGCCGGCAATGGAAGCGATGGAGTCCGTGTCGCCTCCTCCGCTGGCGGCCATGATCAATGCTTCCTCCGGCTCGAGCGTCAGGTAGCAGTAAAAGGCGGCCGGAACGGTCTCCGATGCCAATGGAGAATTGCCGATCCTCTCCAAGGCGTCCTCAGGATTGAGATCTTGCAGGGATATGACCCGTAGTAGCCTCTCTGCAAAATCGACATCCAATTTGCGGGCCTGCGAGGCTGCTATTCGCAAAACTGCTTTTTTGGAAAAACCGTTGATGCAAAGGGCGACGCCCGCCGCCACAGCTACCGCTCCCGCGCGAGCAGCCGGACTGTTGTGCGTGGGCAAGCTTTGCAGATCAGCGTAGCTCTTTGCGATGTTCAGGTCCCCATGGTACAACAGGCCGATGGGCGCAGCCCGCATGGCAGCGCCGCAGGTGGGAAGGGCTATGCCTGACTCTTGCCAGGTGGTTCCGGCAATCATGCTCTCTACAGCAGAGCGGGTAGCGAAGCCCACCCCCCGATTAAGTCGCTCGTCCAGCGTCCAGGCCATGCCCCAGGCGGTGAGCTTATCCGAGAATCTTTCCGGCGAAAAGCCATAGGATTCAATCAAGGACTCGGCCAGCAGGAGCGTCTCCTCGGTGTCATCTGTGAACTGGCCCGCCTCAAGGCCGCTGTGAAAGTGTCCCTCGGGCGCCTTCATCATATTTCGAACCGGGCCGAACTTGGTGCGAATCTCCCTGGCGGTGTAGCCCTCTGTTGGCATTCCCAGTGCGTCGCCCACGGCCACGCCTAAAAGGCAGCCGCGAAAGCGATCAAGCAGATCTCGGGCCATGATGGCGCATGGGAGGCAATGGTAGTAATAATCATCGCAAAATGGTTATTCCGTCAAACTCTACAGAGAATTGTGATCAACCACAACGCCTGGGACGACGACTACCGCAGACGCGGCCGCCTGTGGGGTGGCGGGGCGAAGAATCTGCCTGCGTTGGATGCGGGCTCAACGGTCTTGGAACTGGGCTGCGGGGACGGAAAGACCCTGGCAGGAATGCCTGATGACTGGATAGTAACCGCGGTTGACATTTCTCCAGAGGCGCTGGGCCTAAGTCGCAACTCCGTGACAGATGCTGAGCTGATATTGGCCAGCGCATGTCTCCTTCCTTTCCAAAACGAAAGCCTCGATGCGGTTTTCGCCTTCCACGTGACCGGGCACCTGCTCGCGCTTGACCGCCAGGCGCTCGCCCGCGAGGCCGCTCGGGTGCTTCGCAAAGGAGGAAAGCTCTTCTTTCGCGAATTCGGGAAAGAGGATATGAGGGCCGGTCATGGCCAGGAACTGGAGCGTGATACCTTCCGGCGAGGTAGCGGCATCTTCACCCATTACTTCGATGAGTCCGAGGTGAGGGGCCTTTTCAATGATCTGAAGCCTGCGTCAGTTGGAACTCACCGCTGGAAGCTGCGCGTGAAAGGCCAAGATCTGGTGCGCGCTGAGGTGGAGGCGGTATTCCTCAAGAGCTGAGATCCGGGAACTGAAACTGATCCGGGAGGAAGTTGGAGGCATCGGCTTCGTAAAGGTCCAGCTCGAAGACGGAATATTCGATATCGTCTTTATTCTCTGCGGTTTCGAAGACTAAAGGATCACGATATCGATAATAGCCCAAAATGCTTTCGAAACGCCCTTCCTTTTCATCCCATTCATTGCCCACAGTAAAGTAAAGATTGTATTCTCCATCCTTGATTTTGGTTATATTTAGCGAATCTTTAGCTCGAATATAAACGGCAACAAGAGGCTTTACATTCGCATCGGTTAGCACCGCCACGGTATCCATGGTCCATTTGTTATGGATGGTCAGAAGGCCATAGCCATCCCGATGCATGTCTTTGAGGAATGCTCCGGTTTCGGGGCGGTCGGATGGCAGTGATGCTGATGTCGAACATAAGATGAAAAGCACCAATGTGATAAGCAGCATGGAACGCGCCAGGGCAACAGTTTTCGGCAAGAGGCTCCGAGAGGAAGAGAATCGCGATGGCACGAGATTGGTCCAAGAAGACCGGTTAAATCGCCCTTCAACCTGCTTTGAGAAGATATCGCCGTTACCTGGAAGATCGCATGTTGGCAGCATCTACAATTGAAAGTCACTTAAATAGAGTTAAGCTTTTCCTTGAATGGTCGGGAACAGACCCGCCATCAACTATCCAGTTCGACAGCTATAGCCGGTTCGATAGCTATCACAAAATATTGCGCAATTTGTGGATTGAAGGTTTCACACATTGATTGGCCCCAGTTTCCCATTTTCATTGGCCCTGGCGAAAACTGCGCCTAGCAAAACATTTGTCCTTAAAGATTTATTATGGAATCTATGAAAGAAAAGATCAAGTATTGCTTACTGGGTTTAATTTTCTCTGCCTTTCTCATTGTTGTGGCAACAGCAGAAATAACAGCTCCAGCGGATATCATTGTGCTCAAGGGCGGCGTGGGCGTTGGTAATGCCAGTGTGTGGGTTGATGGCCTTTATCGAGGGGCGACTGTCATGGGAGGTCACCTGCATGTTCCAGATCTAACCCTTGGCTATCACACGGTCAATGCACAATATGAAGACGATTCGGGGAAATATGTCGGTAATAGCGGGTTTCAAATCCAGCCAGGAGTGACTACTGCGAAAGTATATTTGCTACGATCAGGATAATGTATGCCGAGGCAGCTCGCATAATTATTTTGCAGGCGTATTTTTGGAGGACATCGCATAAAAAAGCACTCTAGGAGGCAAAGAGGAATTCTCTATTCCGCGCCTATCTTTTAGACCAAAATTGCTGTCGTATGGGGGGAGACCACTGATTGTCTTTGATCCCCTGGGGGTCGCGTCGCAATCCTCTCTGGCGGGCATCTCCAGGCGCGCGCGGGCATCAGAAGGAGCCGGGGCAGGGGCACCCTACACAAAGTTTTTCCCTCATGTTCGCCAAGTGCATGAATATGAGGGGATTGCTACGCAAATTAAATTAGTTCTAATTTTAGCGATTTTGTCTGTGCTATGTATGCCTGCATTCGGGCAAACAACAGCAAAAGAATGGTTTGATAAAGGCAATGTTAGCTTTCAACAAGGTAAATATTATGAAGCACTTCAAGCCTTTGACAAAGCTGTCGAGCTAAATTCATCAGACGCAGTTGCATGGGGTCATAAAGGCTTCTCGCTATTGGTTATGGGCAAATTCCACGAGTCTATTCAAGCTTTTGACAGATCTATTGAATTAAATTCATCAGATGCGAACGCTTGGAGTGGAAAAGGTTTGGCACTCATGTCGATGGGCAAGCCCAATGAGGCCATTCAAGCCTTTGACAAAGTTATCAAGATAAGTCCGCATAATGCCGATGCTTGGAACGCCAAAGGCAATATGCTCCTCGCGCAGGGCAAGTTCGACGAAGCAATCCAAGCTTATAACAAGACTGTCGAGCTGAAGCCTCAGAAGGCATCTGTCTGGTCCAACAAAGGAACAGCTCTCGGCCTTCAGGGCAAGTACGATGAAGCCATTAAGGCATTCGATAAGGCTATCGAGTTAGATCCCAAGGATGCTGAAGCCTGGAACAACAAGGGCGTTGCTCTTGAAGCTCTCGGAAGGACTAGCGAAGCAAATTCCGCCTTCATCAAGGCCAATGAGCTTGGGTACAATGGATAAGATTAAGTCTTATCCGCATCTTTTCCCATGAAAATGGTGTCTTAAGATATTGTTTTCATTTTTCAGGCATGAGCCATATCTTGAGGCTCATGGATGTTTTTTGACCACTTGCCCAGTAAAATGTGATTCATAAAGATGTGAAGATGGGCCGGATGTGAATCGATGGGAGGACCATATCCTAGACCAGTTTGACTGTTGGTGGCTTTTGCGAGATATCCAAGAAAATGTGGGGCAGTTAGATCTTTCTTTTTTCTCTGGCGGGCAATTTCCAGGCGCTTGCGGACATGAGAGGTAGCAGGTCCTGAGCAGGCAGGTGCACTATTTGCCGAAAGTGCCAGGAGGGAGCAGAACTGCCATTGTGGCGGCGGATTTGCCGAACTGGTTCTCATAATCAGATAGTCTTTTCTTATGATGCAAGACAAATATCTCCATGGAGCATCTTCATGGAGCCCGGTGCAAAAGCAAAAGACAATGATCGCCTATGGCCTGTATCTGAGATAGATCTGCATACTCTGGCAGAGGAAAAAGGAGACGTAGATGACTTTCTTACAATTTATCTTACAGTCAATATCAGGGATGATAGACCGCAAATCGCCTCAAGACTCAAAACCATGGCCAAAGCTATGCCACATGAACTTGAGGAGGCCTTTTCAAAAACCCGAATTATGGCAAAATCCGGTTTGACAGCAGTTCCCATCAAAGGCGAAAGGGGTCGCATTATCTTCGCCTCCGAGCAAAGAGCGATCCTACAGGTCTATCGGCTGGGGGTAGAGCTGGAGCCGCTTGTGGTTTGGGACCGATCACCCTTCTTGCTGCCTCTGGACAGGCTCAGGAACGATTACCAAGATTATGGTCTTTTGCTGCTGGATTCGCAGGAGGCGCGACTTTTTTTAATCAGATCTGATTTCCTTCAAGAGAAGAAAAAGATATCAATCGACCTTATGAACAAGCATAAGAAAGGCGGATGGAGCCAGATGCGCTACAATCGGCTGCGAATGGGGTCCATAAAATCCTTCCTTTCGCAGGTCATCGACGACCTGCAGAAGTGGGAGGATTTGTCGAAAGCGAAAGGCCTGGTTGTGGCCGGGCCTGGCGAAGCCAAAGGGCAACTTGTAGAGATGCTGCCGCCAGACCTGAAGAGATTGGTTCTGGACGTAGTGAGTATTTCCATGGAAACATCTTCAGGAGACTTAGTAAGGCTTGGAGATGAAATCGTCAGAGGCGACCGCACTATGGAAAAAGCAATGGCAGAGAAGCTGAGGGAAAGCGTGCTCAAAGGGCAGCTTGCTGCCTACGGTCTTGATGAGGTCGGGGAAGCCTTAAAACAAGGGAGGGTGAATTATCTACTCATCTCCAAGGGGTTTGCCCTGCCCGGCATGATCTGCAAGAGCTGCCACCATATTCATGCAAAAGGCGAAAGATGCCCCACCTGCGGCGGCGAGATGGCTGCACTTCAGCTGGAGAGCCTCTTTGAGATGGCACAGCATTCTGGGGCTAAAGTGGTGCTGGCGGAGGACGAATTCCTGGAGAGCATCGGGCATGTGGGGGCGCTCTTAAGGTACTAGCAAATTATTCATGTTCATAAGATTTTTGGGTAGATGAGCAAAGACAAGAAGTCTCTGCCTACTCATCCTCCCCCAGCCTGCAATACTGGCAGCTATGATGCCACTTGGGCTCGGCCTCTACTCGGACTGGTTTTTCCATTTCATAGCGGCCTGCCATCAAATCCTGAATTATCTTATGCACTGCAGCCCCGTCCATTCCCAGCGGCTTGATTCTTCCCACCTCGCGACCAACGATACCATGATGCCCTTCGGTCTTATCGATGGTGACAACAGCATACTCTGGGGCATCTTCACTGTCGCCATCGCCCAAGTAGAGCAGGTTATCGTAATAGAAACCATAGCAAAGGGGCCACCTGTGGTTGGTCATGGCTTCTACCAGCTCGTCCTCGCTCTCCAGTTCCTTGAAGGAAAATATACGATCAGGATGAATCACCATTCTCACCAAATCCAGGTCACTATCGCTTATGAATAAATAGGTTCGTTTGAATGACGTATGAAGAATCAGGGGAGAAAGTTTCCCAGATTCTCTAAAGGACTATGGTCCACCCCTTTTTAGCGGCTTCTTTTGCCGTGTAGCTCACTCCAACAGACTAAAACGTTTTCAATACATAAATATATTCTGCCAGGGAATTATGCTATTTATATAAATTCATGCCGTTGATATTCGCGTATTTGCTGGAAATTTTGCCGGTTTGGTCAGAAGATGGTCGAGTTGGAAATGGCCGTCCTCAGCAGTACATCCAGGATTATGGCTACGAATATAATTGCCCGATAGCTGGCCGATTGGTAGAATAGATGATTTCCACGCTTACTCGTAGGATGATTTACAAAGTCGATATTCTGTATCATCAGCCATCCTCCGGCCAGGGCGGCCGTTACAAGATAAAGGTATCCCAGTCCGGCTGATAATCCAAGGGCGATGGAAAGCAAGATCCCCATGAACCAAAAAAATGCCACCATTTTTGCAGTGGCGGATATGCCAAAGGTCGCCGGTGTGGTCGGTATGCCTTCTGCACTATCGCCTTCCACATCTCTGGAGGCGTCGCAATTTGTGAATCCCCAGTCGGTGATGCAGATCATTGCTGCTAAAATGATGCCCGCCGGATGAAGCCCAGGCCCTCCTTTGAGCCAGCCTGCAGGCTCAATGGCCAGCCAGACTCCCAAAGGCACGAGACCAAAGGCGAGGCCCACAAAGATCCAGGAGAAAGGCGTACTTCTCTTTGCCCATGAAGAGTAAATGGTAATGATAGCTGTGGCTGCTATCAAGGCTGCAAAGCTCTCCGGATTGAGATAAAGCGCTGCTGCTGCCGCAAACAAAAAGAGGAGAAACGACCAGGCCATAGCCTCACGACGGCTGAGCCGTGATGAGGGCAAAGGGCGGTCGGGCATTCCAATCTTGTCTACTTCAATATCGCAGCAATCATTGAATACATAGGAGCTGGTGATGGCGCAATACGCTCCAAAGGTGGCGATGATGAAAGGCCACAGAGGCGGCAGGGTCCCGCTCACAGCATAGCTGGCCAATAGCGCTGCCGCTGCGGGCATAGCAATATCCATGGGGGCCAGCGGCGGTCGAAGCAGCTCAATATGCGCTTTGAATCGAGAAAGACTAATCTCCATAGGGCTTTTCTCCAGGATCGGGAATGATTATAAGCAGATCTGTATCGAATGCGTATAAATTCCCGGCCCTAGAGCAGTCCATCAAAGAGGTCGAGATGCTCCTGAGGTTTAACTAGAAAGTCCAGCCTGCCTTTTTCCTTTATCAGTGGATACATTTCCTTGCCCTTGATCAGCCCAAGACTGCGCAGCTTTGCGCTATCAAGCGCTTCAACCCTGCGCAGTTCGGCGGACTTTGGGCATCGCTCGTTCTTTATCCACCCAGTGCTTGTGAAATAATATGCTCCTCCGGCCATCTCTTTGATGGGACCGTAGAGAGATGAGAAATCCCTGGCCACAAAGTTGGCCATTTTTAGAGTCTTGTTGGACCGGTTTATGGTGACATGACCGTAACCTGGTGGCACCAGAACCTTGTCACCTGCAGATGCATTTACAGCTACCACGTCACTCAAATCCAATTTTTGCAAAAGATAAAGCGCCTCACCTTCTAAAATCTCGTATATTTCCGGAAATGTGACACCTTCGCCGGGGACGAGCGGATGGTAATGGCCGATGGTCTTGACATATTCGCTGCCTAGCATGCCCGGGGGAATAATAGTGATATCATACCTGACGCCCTGTTCTCTCTGCCGCTCTCCATCCGCCTTGCTCAAGAAAAGATCGCGGTACATGTAATAGAGTTCGGTGTTCTTTGCCGTGGCCAGCCAATTCTGGTCGTAAATAACGTCTCTCAAATCATAGAGC
>Ga0209254_10001865_pt1 | contig 19018 bp, 14 predicted proteins | sample FrelakmetDIP11DI_FD_187148 | JGI IMG/M metagenome (GOLD analysis project Ga0209254, IMG submission 187148) | Freshwater lake sediment microbial communities from the University of Notre Dame, USA, for methane emissions studies - DIP11 DI (SPAdes)... | ecosystem: Environmental > Aquatic >...
TTTCTTGCTGGTCAGGGGCTCGCAGCTGCGCCCAGCTGACCGAGTCTGACTCTTTGTTGCCGACTACGAGTGGCGGCTTTCGGGGATCAGGAATCGCATACCGAATCTGGCTGCTAGGGTGCGGCGCCCGCCCGGATCTCAGAAGGACTGTTTGGCACGAACTTTTGCACGCGCGCGCCCGTGATGTCGCCGACGTAGACCGATCCCTCGGCATCAACCGCTATCGAATGAGCCATTTCGAACTGTCCGTCATAGTTTCCGAATCTCCCTACGCGGATGAGCGGCGTGCCGTCGGAGCCAGACAGGACCCAAGCAGAGCGATCCGGTGGGCCATCCGGCTGGTCCCCGCCATCGGCCACGTACGCTTTCCCACTCCTATCTACCGTGATTGCATAGGGTCGCCCGAACTGTTCGCCGGCCCACTGAGCCAAGTAGTGACCAGCTGAATCGAAAACCTGAATGCGTTGGTTTTCCCTATCAGCCACATAGACACGGCCCGCCGCATCAAGAGCCACCCAGTGCGGAAGATCAAATTGGCCCGGGCCGGAGCCCTTGGTGCCCCATTGAAACAGGAATTTCCCATCAGCGCTAAATTTGATAACCCGCGAATTCCTGTAGCCGTCGCTCACGTAGAACGATCCGTCGCCTGCGACAGCAACCGCCGTCGGTCGATTGAAATGGCGCTCGTCGTTGCCTGCCACGCCGCGCTCCCCAATGGTCAGCAGCAGCTCTCCCTCGGGAGAAAACTTGTAGACCTGCTGAAGCGCCACGTCCGTCAACCACACGTTGTCATGCCCATCAATGGATAAACCATGTGGCATCGCGAACAGATTTGCGCCCCAGCGCCTCAGCAGAACTCCGCCATGTCCATCGAAAACGTCAATCGTCGGTCGCGGTATGGGAGCCAATTCAAGCACATCTGAATCCGGCCAAGTTCGGCCTGCCCTATGAAAGACAAAGACACTTCCGTGCGAATCCACGCCAACTCCAGCGACAGAGCCCAGCACCTCACCCTCGGGTAGAATCGGCCAGCCGTGTACGACACGATACCCTGGGTGAGCATCCAGTCCTGCAGCGGCGTCTGATGAGGTGCTGGCCGACCATGCTGCGATGGCGATCAGTAGGGTGCCGGCCGCTCCAGCGAACTTTGGCGTCTCCATCTATCTATACTCCGCCCTTTTTCACCTAGGCTCAGGAATTGGCAGCAAGCTTCTTCGTGACTACAATTTACGCTGAGCAGCAATTCGGTGCAGCGGAAAGGACACACGCGACGAATTCTGCTGGCAGAGGCAGATGACATCCGTGCTGTGCGAAAAATGGTGGCCAGGGGCGGAATCGAACCACCGACACGCGGATTTTCAGTCACAAGCTGATACACGGTGAGAGCTGCGAGCGACGGGGGCTGGCAACCTATCATCGATGATCGAAAATCGACTTGTATTGGCCGATGCGGGCTACTGATAGCACTCTGGTCACTTGCGGGTTGCGCCGCACTGCCCGAATCCGCGGAGCTTCGCGAGTCGGTCTCCGCATATCCCGGCGGCTCATTGCCTGCAACTCAAGACGGACGAGAACGATTCAGGGAAATTTTCTGCCGGCTTGCAGCACCCGGCGGCGAGCTGCCGCACGAAGCAACGAACTGTGACAGCTTGCTGTGGAGACTCGCGGACGAGCCCGGTCCCTCGACACCTGCAGCGTTGCTGCCAGGGCTGGCGTCCGACCTGCGCACTTTCGTAGTGAGTGGAGCCTTCGGAGACTGCCGGAACCTCGACACGATCCCATACGGGGACGAAATCCAACACCTCTCCTCGCAGGGCACTCGGATCCAGGCAGTGATGGTCAGCGGCCGATCGAGCGCGGAGCACAACGCGCGGCAACTTGCCGAGGCCATCGGGGCCTCAGGCATCGAGGCCGGTGATCGCATCGTATTGATCGGGTACTCCAAGGGTGCCGTCGACATTCTGCAGTTTCTGTCCGACTACCCGCAGCTCGGACGGCAGGTCGTGGCGGTCGTGAGCGTTGCCGGGGCGATCTTCGGCTCACGGCTGGCTGACAAGGCAGACTGGTGGTACCGGACGCTGTTCGCCAAGTCGTTTGCAGGCATGTGCGACCCTGGCGACGGATTGGTCATCAGCAGCCTGTTGCCCGACACGCGCAGGCAGTGGCTGGAAGAGCACCCGCTTCCCCCGCACGTCGCTTACTTTTCACTCGCCGCCTTCCCGACCGGCGAACACCTGAGCCGCGGACTGAACCTGCCGTGGCGGATACTCGCCGACTACGACCTGCGCAACGATGGCCAGGTGATCATCGAGGATGCCGTGATTCCCGGCTCGACCCTGCTCGGTTACGTCAACGCCGACCACTGGGACATCGCGATCTCGATCCAACGGCAGTTACCTCATTTTTCTGCCCGCAAGAGTCCGCGACAGTTCCCGCGATCCGCGCTGCTTGACGCGATGCTGCTGTACGTGAGCGAATCACTCGACACCCATGGTCGTCCGGGATCCTGAATGTGTAATCTGGCAATTAGGATGCTGTCCACCCCCGCCACCACTGCAATGATTCTGTCGGCTACAGGCATGCTTGCCGGCTGCGCCACGACTTCGCCTGCGCCTCACATCGGAATGGCGCCGGGGGTCAGCCAGTTCGTCGCAGAGACGAGCGCCTCCTCCGTACTCGGTCCGGAAGCTCGATTCGCCGGAAGCCCCTATCCGGACGTCGGTTTGAACGGGCTGTTCCCGGTGCACGGCCCGGATGGCTGCCAGGCAGCCGTGCTGCAGGGCGGCGAGGACTCCTTCGCAGTCCGTCTCGAGGCGCTCAGGAACGCGCAGAAGTCGATCCGCATCCAGGCGCTGGTGTTCAAGGGCGACGAGACCGGCCTGCGCATTGCCGAGATCCTGAAGCAAAAGAAAGCGGCCGGGCTCGACGTGCGCGTCATAGTCGACGCGTTCTCGAACCCATGGCTGCAAACGCAGTGGATGTACTTCGACCTCAAGCAGAACCGCATCGAGGTCGAAGGCTACGAGGCAATGGCGCTGCAGTGGCTGAATGAGGTGCCGGTTCCGAAACTCGTACCGCATACCGACCCCGACCAGCTCGACAAGCGATTCCACGAAAAAATGTGGATCATCGACGGCGAGACGGATGACGGCATCGCAATCACGGGCGGACTGAACATCGGCAACGAGTACTTCCGCGCCAATCCGGGTGATCCAGACAGCACTTGGCGCGACCAGGACATCACCTTGCGCGGCGCCATCGTGGGAGACCTGGTCGCGGCGTTCGACCGCAACTTTGATTACTTCGTCCGCGTGAAGAAGAGCCGCGGCATCTTCAACACGAACCTGTACTGGGACGCCACACGAGCGGTACTCGACAAGACCGGCAAGGTTCCGATCCACTACACGACCGATCCGCAGGTGCTGCAGAACGTGGCGGCTCTTGAGTCACGACAGCCTGCGCTCGACTTTCGCGGCGCTACGTGCCGGTTCCTGCAGAACCGGCCGCGGCTCAAGGAAACGTACATCCAGCAGGCCTACGTCAAGTTGATCGAGCGCGCCAGCAGCGAAGTGCTGATCGCGAACGCGTACTTCGTTCCGACCCCGTCGCTGTTGATGGCGCTCAACGATGCCGCGAAGCGCTGCACATCGGTCAAGCTGATCTCGAACAGCCCGGAAACCAACGACCTGCCGGAGATCACGCTGGTCGGCCGCGGCTACTACAAGGACCTGTTGGCCGTGAACGAGTCTCCGGAGGTCAAGTCCTGCAAGAACTCCGATGCCGGCCTGCGCATCTGGGAATGGGTCGGCCAGGCGGCGGACGAGGCCTCGCGCAACCAGGGCACGATGCATTCGAAGTTCGGGGTTTTTGACGCGCAACGCGGCCTCGTGGGTTCGTACAATCTCGACCCTCGGAGCGAGAAGCTCAACAGCGAAACCGCAGTTGTTTTCCTGCAGCCCGACCTCGCCCGGCAGTTGCGCCAGAAGTTCCTCGACGAGGACCTGCGTTATTCGCGGGAAGTGACCGCCGAAAATGCGGCCAGATTCGAATCCCCGGCAAGCGTGATCGAGCGATTCCGCAAGTCCATCGGACAGCTCTTTGAGGAGCATCTCTGAGATGCATGAAGTCGGAAGCATCAGCGCAGAATTCCGGGCCAGCCTCTTCGCGGTGCTGATGCTAGCGCTGGCTGGCTGCGCCACGACATTCACACCAGAAAGGCTGGTGATGCCGGCTGGCCTGCGCGACGTCCAGTCGAAAACGATCGGTGACGTCGGCGTATCCGTCTCGATCCTCACCGACGAAGAAGCCACGAAGCATTTCGGGGTCGATCTCGCGGGAAAAGGCATCCAGGCCCTGTGGATGAGCGTGCGCAATGGTTCCGAGCGCCGTCTCTGGTTCATCCGTAACTCACTTGATCGGGACTTCTACTCTGCCGAGGAAGCCGCACTGTTGGTGCAGGACGAAGTTCCGCGCAATGCCAGACCGTCTCTACACCAGTATTTTCGCGACGAGTCGATCCGCGTGCAGCTGCTGCCGCGAACGGCGTCAGAGGGATTCATATTCCTGCCGAGGGCGGAAGGTGGCCGATATGTCGATATTCGCTTGCATGGAGACGCCTATTTCGAGACGAGCCAGGAGCAGGATCGAACTGGAGCCGCCAGCCCGCCGGCGGCTGCAACACACCGCGAGCTGCGATTCGGTTTCGCGCTGCCGTTACCGGACGGAGACTTCGACTACGAGCGCCTCGACCCAAGCCTCACCTACGCCGGCCAGGTCCTGCCCGATCTGACTCTTGAGGAGCTGCGGGCGCAGCTTGAGCAGTTGCCATGCTGCGTGACAGACCCCGATGGCCAGCACGAAGGCGACCCTCTCAATTTCGTGATCGTTGGCGAGTCGCAGGATGTCCTGAATTCGCTTTCCCGCAGCGGCTGGTCGTTTACACACCGCATCAACTTGCGAACGATTCGACGCGAGGTTGGCGCCGCGATCGGGGGGGAGGCCTATTCGGTCGCGCCCGTGAGTAGCCTCTACGCATTCGGTCGGAAGCAGGACGTCGCGCTGCAGCGTGCGCGTCAGTCGATCGCGCAGCGCAACCACCTGCGTCTCTGGCTGGCGCCGTTCCGGTTCGAGGAACGCCCGGTGTGGATCGGCCAGGTCAGTCGTGATATCGGCATAAAGATGACGACGAAGTCACCGACGCTGACGACCCATATCATCGATCCCCAGGTCGACCTTACGCGTGAATACTTGCTGCACAGCCTGTTTGCGGAAGGTCTTGTCGACAGGTTTGGCTTCGTCAAGGGCAGTGCGGCAGGCACCCCGGCACAACCGCGCATGAATCTGACCGGCGACCCCTATTTCAGCGACGGCATGCGACTCGTCGTCATCCTTTCGCCCGAACCCATACCACCCGACCAGATCCGCAGCCTGCAATGGGAGCGGTCCGCCGCGCCGATAGCTGAAGGACAGAGCAAGGCGGCCGAGCGGAACCTGCGGCCTGTCGAGCCTGAAGGGGTCGATCAGAGGCGCTGACACCACTATAATTTGAGTCCGCAACGCCACCTGGTATCGGGGGAGCTCAACCGATCCAGTCAGGTGCGTGCGTATGAATGTTGGAGTGAATCAATATGAAGTTCATCGTTGTGGCAACTGCCGTGGCACTCACGTTCGCGCAGACTTTAGTCAGCATGGCTGCAGCTGATGCGGGCATCCGACAGGAGAAAGTGCAGTTTGCCAAGGGTGCGTCGTCGACGCTCATTAAGGGCCAGATCAAGGGCGACACGACGATCGACTACGTCGTGCGCGCCGCCGCCGGACAGACGCTGTCCGTGAAACTGCAGAAGACCAACCCGCAGAACTACTTCAACGTGATGTCGCCGGGGTCGACCGGCAGCGCGATGTTCGTCGGTGACAGCGGCGAGAGCTACGCCGGCGTGCTGCCGACCGACGGCGACTACATCGTGCGCGTCTACCTGATGCGCGCAGCAGCGCGGCGCGGCGAGAGCAGTGACTACACGCTCACCGTGGGTGCCAGCGGCATGGCGCTTGGCCCGAATTCAGCCTCCAAGGACGCACTGATTCCGGGAACGTCATATCACGCGTCCGCGAAGGTCAAGTGCGTGCCGGCGTTCGAAACGGCGCCGCGCGAGTGCGATGCGTTCGTAATTCGTCGTGGTTTCGACGGGACCGCAACCATCGACATTCCGGGCAGCGCCGATAAGCGCAGCATCCTGTTCATAAAGGGCAAGCCCACGGCATCGAATGCGCAGGCCGTGGATGCCCTGACCTCCGAGCGCAAGGGCGACGTCACGATCGTGAAGCTGGGCACGAGCGAGCGCTACGAGATTCCCGACGTGCTGGTGACGGGCGGCTGATCCGCACGCAAAACGCCGATACTCTGGAATGCAGGTGGAAGCGACCTGCTGGCATTCCCCGGGCCAATGGTCGCCAGAAAAAGTTTTCGAAATACCGGACCGACGGAATTGTGGCCAGGGGCGGAATCGAACCACCGACACGCGGATTTTCGGTCCTATGGTTGATGCTTTGCCGGCAGGGGCATAACCTCCTCCAGACTTGAACGGGGGGTGCTTCCGTGATCCAGCCAGTACGAAGGCGGGACGTTTTGAAGGCTATTAGCGCCGGCGCGCTGTTCGCGGGAGTGAGCGGATGCGTCGCATCTCCGCGCACGCACGCGAAGAAATACCCGCGCTCGTATTCGCATGGTCCATTCCTGGCGCCCGACGTCTCCATGGACAACGTCATCCGCGTGATCGTCGGTCATCGCCCCTACCGGCCAGCCGGATTCCGCGTGGAGCGGGAGCAGTTCGACGCCAAGACGGTCGTGCACAACTATGGGCACGGCGGCGGCGGAATCAGCCTCGCCTGGGGTTCGTCGGCCCTCGCCCTGCGGGAAATTCTGGGCCAGACGCCGACGAAAGCGGCCGTCATCGGCAGCGGGATCATGGGGCTCACCAACGCGCGCCTGCTTCAGGATGCCGGCTGGCAGGTCACGCTCTATACGCGCGAGATCGCGCGCCACACGACGTCCAACATCGCCGCGGGCGAGTGGTCGCCGTTCAGTACGCATGACCCCGCAGTGTCGTCCGACGACTTCAAGCAGAAACTTCAATGGGCAGCACGCGTTTCGCATCACGCGTACACCAACCTCGGCGGTTCCGACTACGGCGTTCGCTGGCTCGAAAACTACGAACTCAACGACTCGCCGGAATCGACGGCAGTTGACCCGATGTTCAAGGATCTCTTCCCTCATCAGGCAACGCTAGGCCCAGGCGAACACCCTTTCCCCACACGCTACGCGCATCGATTCCTGACGATGCATTTCGATCCCGGGATGCTTCTCCGACGGCTCGTTCAGGATTTCCAGTTGGCAGGCGGAAAGCTCGTGATCCGGAACTTCGCGGACCGGTCAGAAGTGCTGTCATTGGACGAATCCTTCATCTTCAACTGCACAGGCCTCGGCGCCGCACAATTGTTCGGCGACGAAGCACTGACCCCGATCAAGGGCCAGCTCGTTTTTCTACCGCCTGACCCGGCCATCGATTACGCGACGTTTGGCGGTGGTGAAGGCATGCTGCACATGTTTCCGCGCACCGATGTCGTCTTACTCGGCGGCATCTACCGAATCGGCGACGCCTCGCGCAATGTGGAGCCGGAAGAAACGGAGCGGATCGTCACGGAACATCAGAGACTGTTCGCAAGTTTCGGTTAGTCCGAGCGTTCAAGAAGGTGTTACCCAAGCCTCCGGCGGTATCAAGCGTCACCCATGTGATCGGAATGGACCGTGCTCATGGCGACGGCAGTGAAGGAGGACTACACTGCAGTTTGCTGGGGGACCGCCGGGTGTCACGCGGGTGTGGCGCACGTACAACTGGAAGGTGTCAAGCCATGAAGATCTTGTTCCCGGTAGCGTTTGTTACTGTGGCGACGCTGGGCATGGGCGCAGCCATGGCCCAGGATGCTGCCACTCTCGACGAGATCGTTGTCACGGCCTCCAAGCGCGAGCAGACGCTGAACGACATTGCAGTGGCAGTGAGCGTTACGTCGGCCCAGACGCTCGAAGAAGCGCGCATCATCGACATCCTCGATCTGCACTCGGTCGTGCCGTCGCTGCGCACCTCGCAGCTGCAGACATCGACGCAGACGAATTTCATCATCCGTGGCTTCGGCAACGGTGCCAACAACCCGGGCATCGAATCCTCCGTGGGCGTATTCATCGACGGCGTGTATCGATCGCGATCGGCATCCCAGATCGGCGACCTGATCGACGTCGAACGCATCGAGGTGCTGCGCGGCCCGCAGAGCACGCTTTTCGGACAGAACGCCTCGGTGGGTGTCATCAGCGTGATCACCAAGGAGCCGTCGTTTACGACGACCGGGTCGATCGAGGTGGGCATCGGCAGCGACGACGCAATGTTGGTTCGCGCCGGGATCTCCGCTCCCATCACCGAGCGCATCGCGTTCAGCCTTGCCGGCAACTACAACGAACGCGACGGCTACTTCGAAAACCTGGCGAGCGGGACGGAGATCAACGACCGCGAACGCTGGGACCTGCGCGGGCAGCTGATCTTCAAGGCCACCGATGACCTCAAGTTCCGGCTGATCGCCGACACGAGCTCGATCGATGAGTTGTGCTGTGGAGTTTCGAACCTGCTGAATGGTCCCACCGGGGCGATCATCGAGGCGATCGGCGGCCAGATCTACACGGGCAGCCCGTATGACCGTCGCGGCTACTTCAACAAGGACCCGTACAACGAGATCGACAATGGCGGCGTCTCGTTGCAGGCCGACTGGTCGTTCAGCGACTGGACGCTGACCTCGATCACGGCCTATCGCACTCAGGATGCGAAATTCGACTACGACGCCGACTTCACGAGCGCGGACATCCTGGCGACCAACCTGAACGATTCGAGCATCGATACGTTCACGCAGGAGCTGCGCTTTGCGTTCGACAATGGCGGCCCCGTGACGGGCCTGATCGGCGCGTACTACTTCGACGAGAGCGTCGATTACCAGAACTCGATCGCCTGGGGCAGCTCGATCCGGCCATATGCAACCGGCCTCATCTTCGGGCAGACCGGCAGTTTCACGGTGCTGAACGACCTCGAGACGGCGCTCGGCCTGCCGCCCGGAACGCTGCTGCAGGAAGGACAGGGGCAGGTCATCACCACGCAGCAGGACAGCGAGATCGCGACGGTGTTTGGCCAGCTCGACTGGAAGGTCATGGACCGCCTGACGCTCACCGGCGGTCTCGCCTACGCCACGGTCAAGAAGGACGTTTCGATCGCTCAGACGAACACGGACGTGTTCTCGTCGCTCAATTTCGTCAACATCGGCTTCGCAGGCGCCTTCCAGGCGCTGACGGGAGGGCAGCCGCCCACGCCCGAGAACATTGCCGCGTTCCCCGTGCAGGCGGGCCAGGCCGACTTCATCAGCGTGACGCCGTGCTCGGCCACCAACCCGCCGCCTTTCTGCAACTCGGCGCTCGGCCTGTACCCCTTCCAGTTCCTGGCCCCGGTCGTGCCGTTCTCCGACAACTCGGACGACAGCAAGACGACCTACACTGCGCGGCTGTCCTACGAGATCGACGACAGCATGATGGTGTACGGCGGTGTTTCGACCGGTTTCAAGGCCACGTCGTGGAACCTCTCGCGCGACACGAGGCCGGTACAGCCGGTGCCGGGTGACCGCTCGCCGCTGGGCGGGTACGAGAATCCGTACTACGCCCGCTACGGCACGCGGTTCGCGGGGCCGGAGGACTCAACCGTCTATGAGATTGGATTCAAGGGCAAGTGGTCGCAGGTGGCGTTGAATGTCGCCATCTTCGACCAGGAGATCGAGGACTTCCAGTCGAACACCTTCCTCGGGACGGGATTCGGACTGCTCAATGCCGGCAAGCAATCGGTGCAGGGTGCCGAGTTTGATCTGTTTTACGCCCCGACCGCGAACTGGGAGTTCACCGTCGCGGGCACCTACCTCGATCCAACATACGACTCCTTCGTCATTGGACCCGCGGTGCAGAACAATCCCGGCGACCCCCCGACGACGGACCTGACCGGCACGACGCCCGCAGGCATCTCGGAGTTCACCGGTGTAATCGCTGGAACCTACCGGTGGTCGATGGCGAGCTTCGATGCGTACGTCCGTGCGGACTTCAACTACGAGAGCAACGTCAGGGTGATCGAGAACGTCCCCGAGGACGTTGCTTCGCGTGAGGTGAACACGGTGAACGCCTCAGCCGGTCTGTCCAGGGACGGGTGGGATGTCGTGCTTTGGGGCCGCAACCTGACGGACGACGATTACCTGATCAGTGCGTTTCCGTCCGTGGCACAGTTCGGCAGCTATTCCGGCTATCCGAGCCAGCCCAGGACCTACGGCGTGATGCTCCGCAAACGGTTCTGACCTGCTGGACGACGAGCTGCGGGGGTGACTGTCGGAAGCAGCAGTCTCGAACGTGTCGCCGAATCCGGGGCGCTTGCGCCGCAGTCGCCGCGTTCGGCGAGCAGATCCTTGATGTCGCGAGAGCCAGACCGCGTATTGAATGACGACGGGTGGGAATCGGCATCGTTTGCAGGGATTCGCAGAAGCCCGCTCAACTTGACAGTACCGAGCCAGAACCGGCGATGCTACCTGCCAACGCTCGGCGACGGCGGTGCGCCGCCGTAGACGGTGCGTCCACCGACGACGGTCCACAGCACCTCGGTGTCGCGCGCCTCCTCGGCGCTCACCGTGAGCACATCGCGATCGAGCAGCACCAGGTCCGCCTGCTTGCCGGCGGTGAGCGAGCCGATGCGCGCCTCCTCACCCAGCGCGCGCGCGGCATTCAGCGTGTAGGCATGGAGCATCGCCTCGCGCGGCATGCGCTGGTGGGGGAGGAGCACGCCCTTCGGGCCATTGCGGGTCTCGGCGCGGTAGATCGCCTGGAACACGTTGGCGGTCGACACCGACCAGTCGCTCGCGCCAGCGATCGTGCCGCCGGCCTCCAGCACCGCGCGCGCCGGGTAGAGCCCGGCATACAGCGTCGGGTCGATCCAGGGCTCGAGCAAGTCGATGGTGGTGTTGGCGCCGCGCGCCCAGTAGAGCTGGAACGAGGCGATCACGCCGAGCTCGCGGAAGCGCGGCAGGTCGTCGGGGCGGATCAGCTGGACGTGGGTAAGCGAATGCGGCAGCCCGGAGTCACCGTTGGCGCGGCGCGCGGCCGCGATGCCGTTCAGCGCCTCGGTCACCGCCTGGTCGCCGATCGCGTGCACATGCACGATCAGCCCCGCGCGATCGGCGGCAGTGGCGATGCGCGCGAAAGCCGCCGGCGCGAATAGCAGCTCGCCGTTCAGCCCGCTGTTGCGGTACGGCCGCGAGAGGTGCGCGGTCTGCGTGGGGTACTCGACCACGCCGTCGGCGAACACCTTGATGCCGCCGACACGAACGTTCGGCACTTGTGCAAAGGCATCGCGCGCGCGCAGCGCCTTCGCCAGCTGCTCCTCCAATGCGCCTTTCTTGAAATCGATCACCGGCAGCGCCACGACTCGTGCCGTGAGCTCGCCCGCCTCGCTCAACGCGCGGTAGCCGGCGAGCCATGTGTCGTCGACCGCGGGATCCATCCAGGCGGTGATACCGAGCCCGTGCAGGTAGGCGAGTGCCGCGCGACCGGCCTCGAGCACGCGCGCCGGGTCGGGCGGCGGGAACAGCGCGGAAACGCGCGCAATCGCCGCCTCCGAGATGAAGCCGTTCGGCTCGCCCGCCGCATCCACGCCGTAGGTCTGGCGCGTATCGGCATCCAGGCCCGCAATCAGCGCGCGGTCGATGCCGGCGCGCGCGAGCAGCCTGCGGTTGACCCAGGCGGTGTGGCCGTCCATGCCGTGCAGTGCTACCGGCAGCTCCGCCAGCGCACCGCGGTTGAAGTGCGCGTCGAGCTCCGGCAGCTGTGTCCAGGTGGCGAGCGGCACACCGCTCACATAGAGGATGTCCCCTTCCATGCCGCGCCCGCTTCGCTGTGCCTCGGCCGCGAAGGCCGCGAGCTCGGCGACGCTCCGGGCCTGGTCGGCGTTGTCCGCGGAAATCAGCCCGAGCCCGCCACTCAGCGCGTGGCAGTGGCTGTCGATCAGCCCGGGCATCAGGAAACGGCCGCCGAGATCGATGCGCTCGGCGTCCTTGCCGGCTGCCCGCATCACTTCGGCTTCGCTGCCGACGGCGAGAATCTGCTCGCCGCGCAGTGCCACTGCATCGGCATAGGGGCGCGCGGAGTCCGCCGTGAATACCCGCGCGTTGAACAAGACGCGATCGGGCGCGGCCCGGGCCGCGAGGGTACCGTGCAGCAACCCGAGTCCGATCAGGATCACGATCCACGCGCGTCTTGCCATCGCCGGACCTCCCGCGGTCGTAGGGTATCGGTAGGTTAGGGAGCTGGCGCGCCCGGCGCAACGCCGCGGCGCTTGTTCTCCGCCAACCTATCGACCCAGCTCAGCCACCGCTGCCGGGTCTACAGTCAGAGCTGAACCGACTCAGGCACTGAGAGCCCGCGGCAGCGCTTCGAGGAACCGGTCGACCTCGTGCCGCCCCCCGATCGTGACGCGCGCCCAGGTATCGTAGCCATCGAAGCGGCGACCCACCTTGATGCCTTCAGCCAGCATTTGATCCTGGAACCTCTGCAAGGGTCCGCCGGTATCGAAGAACACGAAATTTCCCATGGCGTCCGTGCGACGCAGCCCCATCCGATCAAGCGTCGCATGTACGCGCGTGCGGTCATTGACTATCGCCTCGCGGGTCGACTTCAGGAACGCATGGTCATTGAAGCTCGCGATCGCCGCCGAAATCCCCGTCGTGTTGGGCCAGGTCAGCGAAAGTTCCGCGAAGCGCTGGCCGAGGGCCGCAGGCGAGATTGAGTAGCCGACGCGAAGCCCCGCGAGCCCGTGGATCTTCGAGAATGTCCGCAGCACGATCAGGTTTGGCACGTCCTTCACGATTCCTGCAGCCGTGTCAAAGCCCGGTCGATCCACGAAGTCGACATAAGCCTCGTCAACCACCACGGTGCATTCGGCGGGAACCGATCGGACAAAGCGCTCGAGCGCGTCGCGCGAGACCGCGGTCCCGGTCGGGTTGTTGGGGTTGCAGACATAGACGAGGCGCGTCGACTCGGTAATGGCACTGCGCATGGCCGGCAGATCGTGGCGATGCTCGCTGTCCGGCGCGACCCAGCGCACTTTCAGGCCGAGTCTTTCGGCGAACTGCGGCAACTCTTCATAAGTGGGCTTGCACGCGACGAGTTCGCTGCCAGGCGCGGTTGTCATGGCATGGAGCCCCGCCACGCGCAGCAACTCGCCGGATCCCGCGCCAATCAAGACCTGTGAATCCGCGACTCCTTCGCGCGCGGCGAGCTGACGGGTCAGGGTCGTAATCGTCTCGTCCGCATATCGGGGCGCCTCGCCGACACTGGCGAGAATCGCCTCCCGGGCCGCTGGTGAGGGCCCGTAGGGATTCTCGTTGCTGTTGAGCCGGATCAAGCCCCCCTTTTCAACCGGCGTGTTTGCGGATGCCGCCAGGATGCCTTCAGGGAAGGGGGCAAAAAGGGCGGCAGCTCCGATCAGCGCATTTCGGCGAGTCACACGCATGGACGTCTCCTCGATGGATAGCCGCGGTGCCGAGTGTAGAATTGATTCATACCAGTTTGCCATCGGAAGACAACGATGAGACTTCTCGACGTCAGTCACGCCGTCGAATCAGGCATGCTCACGTACCAAGGTTTGCCGGCACCCCATGTCTGTGACTATTTGTCACGTGAGGCCTCGCGCAAGCTCTATGCGGCGGGCACCGAGTTTCAGATAGGGCGCATCGAGATGGTGGCCAACACGGGCACCTATGTTGATAGCCCATTCCATCGCTACGCCAATGGCAAGGATCTGTCCGAACTGCCCCTGGAGTCGCTCGCCAACCTGGACTGTCTGGTCGCCCGGATTGAAACGACAGGCAATCGCGCGATCGACGATCTGCCATTTGCCGCGTCGGATATCAGCGGCAAGGCGGTGTTGATTCATACCGGCTGGGCACGGCACTGGCGGACTGAAAACTACTTCGAGGGATTTCCGTATCTAACCGGCCGGCTGGCGCAATGGCTGCGCGACGCTGGCGCGGTGATGGTAGGTATTGATTCTCACAATATCGATAGCACGGATACCGGCGAACGGCCGGTGCACTCTGCGTTGCTCGGCGCGGACATCCCGATCGTGGAGCATCTTTGCGGACTTGAAGCCGTGCCAGAACGCGGTGCGAAGTTCTATGCCGTCCCGGTCAAGGTCAAAGGGTTCGGAACATTTCCCGTGCGCGCGTTTGCGGCAGTTGAGCCCTGACTTTCTGCCAGGGCCGGAATCGAACCAGCGACACGCAGGTTTCTCACCAGGAGCGCTCGAATATCAGGCCGATGATGGGAAATGCTTCCCCTTCGTCTTCGACAATCACGCCCCGCCGCGGGTCGAATTCCTGCGAACCACCGCCTGGGCCGCCATAGACGTTTATCACGTCCAGGAACGCGACAAGGTCCACCGGGCCGAGAGGAAGCCGGTAGTCGACCCGGATATTGAGCGCGTGAGAGTCATCAAGCCGAAGCGCGTTCTGGTCGGTCAGTTCCTTCGAGTAGCGCAGCGGCTGTCCTGCTCCCAGCACGTCACTATTGATGATGAAGTCGTCCGTGGGTCGCCCGGTCGCCCATTTCCAGCGTGCACCTACTTTCCAGCGTTCGCTGATCTCCCAGCTGCCGCCGATGGAGAAGAAGTGCTCGCGGTTGAAATCGGCGTCATACTCCCCGAGGCCGTCATTGTCGTCGATCCGCGCATCGTTATAGGCGTAGACGACATTCCCGAACCAGCCATCCTCAAAGCGCCGTGACAGTACGACGTCCAGGCCGAGATTCGTGCCGTCTCCGTCGTTGCTGACCCGGCCACTGGTGCGTTCCGGCTCGACGACGAGATTATCCAGCCACTGGTAGTACGGCTCGACGAGCAGCGACCAGTCCGGTCCGAAGTACCGCTCAAAGCCGACACTCACGTGCGTGACTCGCTCATTTTCGATGGCGAAGTTCTCGGGGCTCGCCGCGCGGACCAGAAAGCGCGGCGACTGATAGAACACGCCCGCGGTTGCCGACACTCGCATGTCCGGCTCGGGGCGCCAGTTCGCTGCAAGCCGCGGCGAGACGAGCGATTCGTCCGCAAAGCCATCGTAATCGTAACGAAGCCCTGCCCTCAGATCCCAGTCAGCGAACTCGAACACCTGCTCGCCGTAGGCGGCATAGCTCGTCTCCTTCGCCGCATAAACCGAGTTGATGTCATCCGGTGTCCACGTAATGTACTGTTGGCCGGGCGGACGCGGGTCGGTCGTACGGAAGACGAATCGATCCCAGTCTTCCCTTAGGAAAGTCGAGTAATCAACGTCGGTCTGCCAGACGCGCAGCCCGGCCGATCCCTGGCCGAAACGGTTGCGAGTCACGTAGTCGCTGTGCCAGCCGATCTCGGTTTCCTCCTCGGTGACGGTAAGCAAGCGCTCGCGCACCGGGACATCCTCGGCCGGTGTGCCCTCCGGCACGAGGTCCGGATAGGCCTCACCCTCCGCTGAAATCTTGTCGTTCGCGCGGAGATAAAGTCGATTCGTCCATTCACCGTCCACTCCGACCAGGCGGCGCCAGGTCAGCGCCGTCAGGTACAGGTCCTGGTCGGTGTCGATCAGCGACACGTCCTCGAAGTCCGGGGACTCGAGGACGTTGTCGATGTCCCGCGTGTACTCCTCCGGCGCGTAAACACCGAGGAATTCGATCGTGTCGCCAGAATCGAGGGAAGTCACCGTCTTGAGGACGATATCGGTCAGTTCCGGATCACCAATGTCCAACTCCTCGATCATGTCGAAGACATCGCCGAAATCGAACTGGCGCGCCGTGAAATACATGGTCGTATCATCATGGATGCCGCTTGGCCCCTCGTAGCTGAGTTCAAGCCCTGCGATGTCCACCCGCAGGCTGGCGCTGGGCGTCGGGCTGCCGCCAGCGACGTCGAGCTTCAGCAGGGAGCCCGAGGGCCCTCCGTACGCAGCGCTCCAGCCGCCGGGCGAGAACTCCGCACTCTCGATGGCATTCGGCGCGAAGATCGAGTAGCGACCACCGCCACCGACGTCCTCCTCCTCGCCGACTGTCTGGTCGAAGTGAACCACACGGTCAAAGGGTACGTCGTCAACCAGAATCTGGTTGTCTCGGGGTCCACGGCCGCGCACGGAGAAGCTGGCGAACTCGCCGTCGGATACCAGCCCCGGCAGGCCGTCAAGCGCTCGCAGGACGTCACTCCCTGTGCCAGGGGCACTGCGCAGTTCCTCCCGGTTCAGCAAGGAGTTGCTCACCGCCCCATGCGGATCGGCAATCTGCGCGCGGGCCAGAACCACGACCTCCTCGAGCGCCTCCGTGCGGGGGAGCATCTCGAGGTTCAGCGGAGTCACCTTGCGGCGGACTACACGTACGCTGGGTTCCCTGGCTGTAACCAGGCCAGGGCCCTCTGCCGTGACCACATAGAGCCCCGCGTCAAGGTCACTCAAATCGACCGTTCCGTTGGCCTCCGTGCGACGAGTAATGACGTTACCGTCGCTGTCCGTCACGGTCACAGACACGCCCTCGAGAGGTCGCTTTGTCTCCATACTGATCACTGCAATGCGGATCCCGCCATCTGCGCTTTGCGCCATCGCAGCAGGTGATGCGCAGATGACCAGCACGCCTGCGAAAAGCTGGATGATTCTCTTCATGACGATCTCCTCATTACGCTGGGCGCGGTTGCCATGCAGGCTCAGCGCGCATTAGCTGTAAGCCCATTAAGGTGAAGGTCGCGTGAAGTGTAAACCGGCGTCGCGGTTCGACCAACGTCCGGCGTCCAATGTTGACCATGCACAAGCGTGTCAAGCGCAAGATTCTCATCGGGAAATGTCTCTTGAACCCTGGTCAGTCTCCAACGCCTGCCAGGCCAGATTCCTGGCCAATCTTCAACGCCTGTTCACAACTCCTGGACAAGCAATCATTCTGGGACTAGCTCCAGTCCCAGTTTCTTTGCCACCTTTCGGACGCGATCGTCTAGAGAAAGGAGCCGGACTCCGGCGATCGCCGTTCGGGCTGTCAATACCGAGGCCAGATGAATTGCATCGAGCGTGCGGATCGGTTCGCCTGGAAATGGTTGCCGGGCGCGGTCCACGATCTCCGGAGCTACACGAAGCGTGTGCCAGCGCCCAGCCGCTGCTGTCAGGTGAGCTCGCCTGTCTGCTGCTTCTACTTCCGTCAGTTCCCCCAGGGTCGCTGCGCGAATGAGGACCCGGTCGCATTCAATCAGAGTCAGATCCGAAGCGAAAACGATCTCGGCAGCCGACAGCGCTTCCCGCACGCTTCGAGCAGATTCTTCATCCAGAAGCCAGGCAAGGATTGCACTGGACTCTGCATACAGATTCACTGGGAGCCGCGCTCTTCACCCAGAAGTTGGGCAGCCGTTCGCTTGCCTCGCCGTTTGCGCGGCAATGCCTTGTACACGGCCGCGTCACCGGATGCACCGAGCGTGGCAATACCGCGTCTCGCCAAGGCAAGTAGTCCCGCCGGCACGGAGTCATCCACTTGCCTATGTCCCGGCGGCGAGACTTCGGCAATAACCTCACCGCGGTCCGTCACGAGCAAGCTCTCGCCGGAGCGTACTGTCCGCATATATTCGCTCAAGCGGTCCTTGAGTTCTCGAATCCCTACTGTCTTCATGAGATATAATGTAGCTACGTGAGGCTACATAGTCAAGCCAATGGGTACCGACGCGTCGAGTGTGTCCCTGGGATAGCTAACCGCAGCATTAGGCTGAACTGGAAGATATGGTGGCCAGGGCCGTCGCCAACATACATTCGGCAACGTGGCGAAGCCATTGCTGCGGGCTCTACCTGCTGCCGTTTGCGGCCTGACTACCAATTCGCACCCCACACGCAAACGGGCCGCCATCGACCGTTACGCTTGACGTCACGCATATCGGCCGCTACGATGGCTGCGATCATGATTCGCAGCTACCGAGACAAGCGCACACGTGAGTTTGCCGACGGCAAGCGAATCAAGGCATTTGACGGCATCTCGCACAAGGCGTCGATGAAGCTGGACCAGCTGGACGCGGCGATTTCGCTCGACGACGTCGCCAAGCTGCCGGGCAATCGGTTCGAGGCGCTGAAAGGCGACCGCAAGGGCCAGTACAGCATCCGCATCAACGATCAATGGCGAGTGTGCTTCGAGTGGCCGAAAGGTTCAAAAGGCCCGCTCAACGTCGAAATTGTGGACTATCACTGAGGTCATTATGGGACGCACGGCAATTCATCCTGGCGAACACCTGGCCGAGCAGCTAGAGGCACTCGGCATGAGCGCGGCGGAGCTCGCCCGCCGGATCAAGGTGCCCACGAATCGGGTGACGCAGGTTCTGAACGGACAGCGCGCCATTACCGGTGACACGGCGCTCCGGCTCGGGCATTTCTTTGGAACCAGCGCCGAGTTCTGGCTCAACCTGCAGAAGCTCTACGAACTGCGCGTCGCCGAGCGCGACGCCGGCAAGGCGGTCAGGGCGCTGCCGACGCTGGCGGAGAGCCACAGCCGATCGCGGGCTGCGTGAGCCTTCCACGAGCAAGGCAACGGTCGAAGGGGTGCATATTGACCTGTCGGTGGGGAAGCCGTAGTCAAGCGGCGATCGGAAGCTCGAACAGTCCCTGACAGTGCTGCTGCCAACCGTAGTGATCCAGTGCAGCCGGAGCGGGACCGTGTGCGCCGGCGCGCCGCGCTGGCGTGAGACCCGCGAGCGCTCGATGCACGCGATGGTCGTTGTAGTAACCCCGGAATGCCTCCAGCTTGCGCGCCAAATCGACTACGTTCCAGAACAAGACACGGTCCAGGTACTCGCGCCGGATCGTGCCGATCAGACGCTCAACGAACGGATGCGACACCGGTGCGTAGGGGACCGACTTGACCTCCTCGATCTCGCGG
>Ga0209254_10001866_pt1 | contig 19014 bp, 18 predicted proteins | sample FrelakmetDIP11DI_FD_187148 | JGI IMG/M metagenome (GOLD analysis project Ga0209254, IMG submission 187148) | Freshwater lake sediment microbial communities from the University of Notre Dame, USA, for methane emissions studies - DIP11 DI (SPAdes)... | ecosystem: Environmental > Aquatic >...
AGGACGCCGCAAGAAGGTGCAGGATCTCCTGGTGGACGCGAAAGTACCGAGGGCGGAGCGAGCGACCTGGCCGGTGGTCACCTGTGCCGGCGAAGTCGTCGCGGTGCCCGGCATCGCGACCGCTCCCGGCTGGGCCGGCGTCGTCACTGCGCGGAGGGGGGGAGCCGGATGAGCGAGGTCGACCACGGAGTCGCCGAGATCCTGATCGACGAGGCCTCCGTCAAGGAGCGTGTCGTGGCGCTCGGGGCCGCGATCTCCGCCGACTACGACGGCCGTGATCTGCTGCTCGTGGGCGTACTCAAGGGCGCCGTCTTCTTCATGGCCGACCTGATGCGCGAGCTCACGATCCCGTGCGAGATCGACTTCATGGCGATCTCGAGCTACGGCGCCGCAACCGACTCGTCGGGCGTCGTGCGCATCCTCAAGGACCTCGACATCAACATCTCCGGCCGGGACGTGCTCGTCGTCGAGGACATCATCGACTCGGGGCTGACCCTCTCGTATCTGATGCGCAACCTGCAGGCGCGCAAGCCGGCCACGCTCGAGGTCTGCACCCTCCTGACGAAGCCGGAGCGGCGCGAGATCGACGTTCCCGTGCGCTACGTCGGGTTCGAGATCCCGAACAAGTTCGTGATCGGCTACGGCCTCGATTTTGCCGAGCGCTACCGCAACCTCCCGTATGTCGGGGTGCTGCACCCCGATCTCGTGCCCGGCGCCGAGCATTAGGAACGTGTGAACGCGGGGCCGCGCGGCTGCGTGGCCCGGGAGGACGCTGCTACCCTCCCGGGTACCTGTGAATCGCTTTTTCCGCAGCGCGCTGTTCCCCCTCGTCGTGATCGTCCTGCTCGTGTATCTCGCGAGCCAGACACTGATCCCGAAGCGTGACAACGCGGCCAAGCTCACGTATTCGGAGCTGATCACGCAGGCCAAGCAGGGGAACGTCAGCGAGGTCAAGTTCAACCCGAACCGGCAGTCGATCAACGCCACGCTCGACACGGGCCAGAAGGTGAAGGTCAACTACCCGACGCCGCAGTCACAGATCCAGTTCCAGGACATCCTGACGGAGAACAACGTCAAGTTCGACTCCAAGGGCACCGGTACCTCGACCTGGGTGGCGCTCCTGACCGGGCTGCTGCCGATCCTGCTCCTGGTCGGCTTCTGGATCTTCCTGATGAACCAGATGCAGGGTGGCGGCTCGAAGGTGATGAGCTTCGGCAAGAGCAAGGCCAAGCGGATGTCGCCGGACTCGCCGAAGGTCACCTACAAGGACGTCGCCGGCGCGGACGAGGCCGTCGAGGAGCTCCAGGAGATCAAGGAGTTCCTCGAGAACCCGAAGAAGTTCCAGGCGCTCGGCGCGCGCATCCCCAAGGGCGTTCTCCTCTACGGCCCTCCCGGCACGGGCAAGACGTTGCTCGCGCGGGCGACCGCCGGCGAGGCTGGCGTGCCGTTCTTCTCGATCTCCGGCTCGGACTTCGTCGAGATGTTCGTCGGTGTCGGCGCGAGCCGCGTTCGCGACCTGTTCGAGCAGGCCAAGCAGGCGAGCCCCTGCATCATCTTCATCGACGAGATCGACGCCGTCGGACGGCACCGTGGCGCCGGCATGGGCGGCGGCCACGACGAGCGCGAGCAGACGCTGAACCAGCTCCTCGTCGAGATGGACGGGTTCGAGCAGAAGGACAACGTGATCCTGATCGCCGCCACGAACCGCCCGGACATCCTCGATCCGGCGCTGCTGCGCCCGGGGCGCTTCGACCGCCAGATCGTCGTCGACCGCCCCGATCGCAAGGGCCGCCGCGACATCCTCGACGTGCACTCGAAGGGGAAGCCGCTCGGCAAGGAGCTCGACCTCGACGTGCTCGCCGCCCAGACACCCGGCTTCACCGGCGCGGATCTCGCGAACGTGATCAACGAGTCGGCTCTGCTCGCGGCGCGCAAGGGACTGAAGACGATCGGGCAGAACGAGCTCGAGGAAGGGATCATGCGCGTGATCGCCGGGCCCGAGAAGAAGTCGCGCCTGTTCTCGGAGAAGGAGCGGAAGATCACCGCCTACCACGAGATGGGGCACGCGCTCGTCGGTTACTTCCTCGAGGGAACCGACGACGTCCACAAGATCTCGATCGTCAGCCGCGGCCAGGCTCTGGGGTACACGATCTCGCTCCCGAGCGAGGACCGCTACCTGACCACGAAGGGCACGCTGATGTCGGTGATGGCGATGACGCTCGGCGGCCGGGCAGCCGAGGAGCTCGTCTTTCACGAGGTCACGACCGGTGCCGCGAACGACCTCGAGAAGGTCACGCACACCGCGAAGCAGATGATCATGCGCTTCGGAATGAGCGAGAAGCTCGGTCCACGCGTGCTCGGCCGCGACCACGACATGCCGTTCCTCGGTCGCGACATGGGCTCGGCACCCGACTACTCCGAGGAGATCGCCCGCGAGATCGACGACGAGATCCGTCGCGTGATCGAGGAGGCGCACGACACGGCGACCCGCGTCCTGCGCGAGCACATGGACGAGCTCCATCACCTCTCGCTCGTGCTGATCGAGCGCGAGACGGTCGACAAGGATCAGTTCGAGCGCCTGCTCGCCGGCGAGGACGTGTCCACGGTCTTCCCGGAGGAGGCGAAGCCCATCGCGCCTCCCGCCCCCGAGGAGACGCCCGAGAAGAAGCCCGCGTTGCGGCCCTCGCCGCGGACGATCCCGGGAGCGGCGATGCAGCCGCCGCCCGAGGGCGCAGCCGGCTGACCCCGGCCGTCGCGCTCAGCTCCTGGCGCTCAGTCCACCCGGTCACGCTCGGCGAGTGCCAGGGCCTCTCGTGCGGCCAGCACCAGGAGCGCGACGATGCCGACCGCGGCCGCAACGCCGACCACCTCGATTGCGAGGCCGCCGGTGCGGAGAACGTCGACCACGGCGATGATGCTCGCTCCGAGCCCGAGTGCGATCACCGCGAGGACGGCGATCCACCCGACCCGTCGCGCCAGCGTGCCGCCCTCTCCCGTCACGGCGAGGCGAGCTTCGAGCGAAAGGTGTGCGAGCTCGCCGATCGCGAGCAGCGTCGCCGCGACGACCGCAGACCGGGCGTCGAGCGTGGGAGCGTCGATCACGAGGATCGCGACGTAGGCGGCTGCGAGGAGTGCAAGCGCAGCCACGACGGGCTCGGGCCTGCTGCTCACGAGAGCCAGCGCCAGCGTGACCACGGCCGCCGCGCCGATGCCGGCGACGGGCCGCACTGCATCGGGCCCGGCCACGAGCGCGAGCCAGGCCGTCAGCCCGGACGCGAGCACGACCGAGCCTGTCCCGAGGGCTAGCGCTGTGCGAGTCGCGCGCGACGGCGAAATGCCCTCACCCCCTCGAGCCCCGCGTCGAGCGGGTAGTCGTCGTTCCAGCGCGCCACGGCGACCCCCGAGCGCTCGAACCGCGCCCGGAGCCCTGCCCGGCGCAGAAGCCAGAGCCGGTAGGCGAGCGCGTCCACACCGGGGCCGGGCGAGACGGCGTCCTCCGGCGCAACCTCGACGATCGCGAGGTCGTGCCCGCGGGCACGAAGGTCGAACAACGCTGCGATCGACCGCTCGTCGAGCAGCGGCGTCACGGCGAGCACGAGCGCGCCGGGCGGCAGCGTGCGGGCCGGGATGATGTTGACGTCCTTCCACGCATAGCTGAACTCGACCCCGGTCTCGAGCAGCGCGTCGATCAGTCGGTAGCGCTGGGTGAGGCCGCCGCCGGGCTCGAGCCAGCGGAGAACGCCACCGAACGTGACGAGCCCGACGCGGTCGCGGCGCTCGAGGTAGCGGCCGGCGAGCGTCGCCGCGGCGCGGACGGCCCGCTCGAGGGTGCCATCCGCCTCGTCGGCGCTGCGGGCCTCGGCGAAGCTGTCGAGGAAGAGGACGACGTCGGCGTTGCGGTCGGGATGCCGCTCGTTGACGATCAGCTCGCCACGGCGGGCGCTGGCCCTCCAGTTGACCGAGCGCAGCCGGTCGCCCGAGACAAATGCGCGTGTGTCGGCGAACTCGAGCCCGTCGGCCCGGATCCGGGCGAGCAGATCACCTGTCGCGAGCTGCGTGTGGAGCGGCGCGACGAGGCTCTGCAGAAGCTCGGGGCGAGGGTAGATCTGCAGCCGGTGCGGGCGGTTGATGCGCCCCTCCCAGACGAGCATGCCGATCCGGCCCCGCGCCCGCACGCGCAACTCGCCCAGCTCGACCGACCCCCAGCGGTCGCAGAGGAGCCGGAGGGACACCGTACGCTCCTCTCCCGCCCGGAGGTGGAGGCCGCCCGGGTTGTCGCCCTCGACGACGCTGAGCCCGCGCGGGACGGGGAGATGGAGCTCCAGCAGGTCGATCGTGGTGATCGCGTTGAGCTCGATCTCCGCGCTGATCTCGTCGCCCTCGAGGGCCCGGTCTCGATCGAGGGTGAGCCACGCTCTCACCTGCGGGCGACCCTCCCAGAGGAGGCCGACGGCGACGATGAGCGCGAACGGCGCCGCGACCACGACGAGCTCGGGACGCCGGAGCGCGAGGGCGGCGAGCAGGCACACGGAGGCCAGGCCGAGGTACGACACGAGCCGGGGCGAGGCGATCGGGGTCACGTGTCGGACTGTTGATCCGGCGGTGCGACGTCCTCGGCCCGTGGCGTCGGCACTTGCGCGAGCGTCTCGCGCACGACGTCTTCGCCCGAGCGGCGCTGCACCCACAGCTCCGGCTTGAGGAGGAGCCGGTGGGCGAGTGCGGGAATCGCGATCTCCTTGACGTCGTCAGGGGTGACGAAGTCACGGCCGGCGAGCGCCGCCCGGCAGCGGGAGAGCTTCAGGAGCGCCAGGCTGCCGCGGGGGCTCGCCCCGACCGCGAGGCTCGTGCTCTCGCGGGTGGCGGCCACGATGTCGACGATGTAGCGACCGACCGAGGGCTCCACGTGGACGAGTTCCACGGTCGCCTGCATCTCGAGCAGGGTCTCGCGGTCGATCACCTGCGCCAGAGCGATCTCGTCTCCCCGGCGCTCGATCCGGCGGGCCAGCATCTCCCACTCGGCATCGGCGGCGGGATACCCGAACCCGGTGCGGAGGAGGAAGCGGTCGAGCTGGGCCTCCGGCAGCGGATAGGTGCCCTCGTACTCGATCGGGTTCTGGGTCGCGAGGACGAGAAACGGGCGCTCGAGGGGCCGCGTGACGCCGTCCGTCGTCACCTGTCGCTCCTGCATCGCCTCGAGCAGCGCGGCCTGCGTCTTCGGCGGAGCGCGGTTGATCTCGTCGGCGAGCAGGAGGTGGGTGAAGATCGGGCCGGAGCGGAACTCGAAGTCGCCGTCGCGCTGGTTCCAGATCGACGAGCCCGTCACGTCGGCCGGCAGCAGGTCGGGCGTGAACTGGACGCGGCTGAAGGCGAGCCCGCTGGCCTCCGCGAAGGAGCGCGCGGCGAGGGTCTTCGCGAGCCCCGGCACGTCCTCGAGCAGGACGTGCCCGTCGGCGAGCATGCCGAGCAGCACGAGCTCGAGCTGCTCCCGCTTGCCGACGACGGCGCGCTCGACCTCGTCGAGGAGACGACCGCCCAGCTCGGCGAGATCCCGGATCTCCATCAGATGCCTTCCAGGGAGGTGACGACGCGCTCGAGGCCGGCTTCGTCGATTCCGCGCTCGAGCTTGTCGGTCGGCTGCGGCCGGTCCGGCCTGATCAGCTCCCAGACGTCGTCACCGAGGACGGCGTGGGCCCGATCGGGCTCGCGGCCGAGGTCGATGCCACGGCGAGATGAGAGCAGGTCGGCCGCGATCTCCGTCACCGCGGGGCGAAGGCGCTGGTGCACGTCGAACGCCGAGGAGCCCGCGATCGAGACCTCTCGCTCCAGGTGTGCGAGCGAGCCCGGGCGGGCAGCTGCGACCGCCGGCCGACGGAGGCCGGCAACGAACGCCGATCGGGTTGGGGGGTAGGCAGCGCGGGCGAAGCTCAGCAGCGCGAGCAACACGAGAGCGAGGACGACGAGGAGCCAGACGTGGAATGCCAGCCTGGAGCGATCGGGAACGAGCACGAGCGCGGCCCCGAGCGCGATCGTCGGGAGCGCCAGGAGCTCGACCACGCGCCGCGCGAGGCTCACCGGCCACCTGCCCTCTCAGGGAGCCCTGCGGGCGCTGCGGCGCGCTGCTGCTCGGCCAGGAGCTCGGCCGCGCGCAGCTCCCCGCGCATCGCCTCGAGCGCCTCGATTGCCTCGTCCTTCATCTCCGGCGCCACATCGTGTGAGGAGAACTTCGCCCACGTGAAGAGCGCCGTCAAGCGGGAGGTCGCACGACGGCTCACGTCCAGGTCGGCGAAGATGCGCTCCAGATACTCGGCGGGAGCCTCTGAGGGGCTGCGGGGGAGGCCGAACGCGGCGAGCGCGCGCTCCATCCGGGCGTAGGCGGCGATCACCGCCCGCCGCGGATCCGCCTCCGCTCTGAGGTCGTCCAGCGTCTCGTCGAGCACATCCGAAAGGGCGGGCAGAAGCGACTCCGGCATCGAACCGCGCAGGCGACGCCGACGCGCGCGATAGGCGATGCCCCAGGTCATGAGCACGATCGCGAGCAGACCCAGGATGAGGACGACGGGGCCGGTGGCGAATTCGGGCTCGTAGTTGCCGGGCGAGGTCGGGCTCCCATCGCCCGATTCTCCGAGCCCGGGCAGGAGGCCGTCCTTGATCCCGGGGCCCTGTCCGCTGTCGACCCAGAACCAGCGCACGAGGAGGGCGAGCAGCCCGAACGCGAGCACCAGCCCGAGCAGCGACGACCACGGACCGCGCTTGTGCAGCGCAGCGGCGGTCTCCTCGGGTGCGCCCCTGCGGAGCAGCAGGAGGTAGACGATCAGGACGGCTCCGAACGCCATCCAGACGAGGAGGAGGCTGATCAGGACGTCGAGGAGACGGTCGGAGGGCGACCGGGCACCACCCGTGCCGGCGGGCACCGATCCGGTCGATGCGACCGCGACGGCAACGAGAAGCAGGACGAGCGCAGCCAGGCCGACCATGGTGCGCTGCCACGCGCCTCTAGTCATCTACCCTCCACGTTCTCGTGAGACGTCCGCCGCTCGCCGAGTGTTGGCCGCGCCCCTCGGTGCTGGGTGTCGTCAACGTGACGCCCGACAGCTTCTCCGACGGTGGCGAGAACGTCGATCCCGCGGTTGCGGTGGCGACGGGCCGCAGGCTGCTCGCCGAAGGAGCAGCGCTCGTCGACATCGGCGGTGAGTCGACACGACCGGGCGCAGACGCGGTTTCTCTTGACGAGGAGCTGCGGCGTGTCCTGCCCGTGCTCGAGGGCCTGTCGGATGCGCCGGTCTCGATCGACACCACGAAGTCCGAGGTCGCTCGCCTGGCGCTCGGGCTGGGCGCGGCACTCGTCAACGACGTCACCGCGTTGCGCGGCGACCCGGCCCTCGCGGGTGTGATCGCCGACGCCGGCGCGTACGTCTGCCTGATGCACATGCAGGGAGAGCCTCGCACGATGCAGCTCGAGCCGCGATATGACGACGTCGTCGGTGAGGTGGTCAGCTTCCTCGAAGAGCGCCTGGCGATTGCCGTGGCGGCCGGGATTCCCGAGGAGCACGTCTGTCTCGACCCGGGAATCGGCTTCGGCAAGACGCCGGGGCAGAACCTCGAGTTGCTCGGTGGGCTCGCACGGATCTGCAGCATCGGGCGCCCGGTGCTCGTCGGGCTGTCGCGGAAGAGTACGCTGGCGCGCGTGCTCGGAGATCCGACCGCCCGGGTCGGCAGTGACGCGGCATCCGTGGGTGCCGCAGTCGCCGCCTTCGACCGGGGTGCCACGCTCTTCCGTGCCCACGACGTGGCAGCCCACGTCGACGCTCTCGCCGTCGCCGCCGCGATCGAACGGGGCGGCGCGTCGTCGTGACGATCGAGCTCCACGGCATCGTGCTCCACGCCTATCACGGCGTCCTCGACGAGGAGCGGCGTGACGGGCAGCAGTTCCTCGTCGACGTCGAGCTCGACCTCGAGCACGAGCAGGCCGCGCGCAGCGACAGGATCGAGGACGCCGTCGACTACCGGGGGGTCGTGGCCCGGGTCAGGCAGGTCTCGGATGCGCGGGCCTATCACCTGCTGGAGGCCCTCGCCTCGGCGATCGCCGACGCACTCGTCGCCGACTGGCCGGTGACCGGCGTGCGCGTACGGGTGCGAAAGCCCGACGTCGTGCTCGACCCACCCGTCGAATACGCGGCCGTGTCCGTGGAGCGCCGCCGGTAACGGGCCTTACGAGACGCGGAGGCGATACGTTGCCTCCCGGCCGTCCTTCGGGAAGACGACGGCGAGGAACGCGTACCGCCCCGGCCCCTTGTTGGTGAACGTCAGCAGCTCCGTCGTTCCGGGCTTCGTCGCGCGAGCGAGCCGGTCGTTGCCGACGAGCTTCTGGACGACGCTGACGCTGCCCCGTTTCCAGAGGCTCAGATCGAGGTTCGTATCGGCCGTCAGCGTCGCCGTGAAGCGCCCGTTCTTCGGGAGCCAGACGCGGTAGACGTCGCGGGGGTCCTCGACCCGGTCGAGTCGGGCCCGAAGGTCGGTCGTTCGCCCGGCCGGAGTCGTTAGCGGTGGGATGGAGTTGTCGAAGAAGCGCTCCGGCTGCACGAATTCGATGTCGTCGTTCGGCTCGAGAGGGTCGCGCAGGGGAGCAGCGTAGGTGAGCGCGGCGGGGACGTTGAGGAGGCCGAACCCGGCGGCGTCGTCCCTGCCCGGCGCCCCGGTGTCAACGGCGGAGCGGCGCATCACCTCGAACAGCTGGGTGGCATCGAGCTCGGGCCGCACCGTCCAGACCCACGCGGCGGCGCCCGACACGAGGGGCGCCGCGAAGCTCGTGCCGTCGGCCGTGCGCCAGCCCTTCCCGAGCGCCGTTGCGATCGGGATCTCGACCCCGGGCGCGGCGAGATCGACGAAGCGTGACCTGCTCGAGAAGTCCGCGATCCCGTTCGCGCGGTCGCTCGCGCCGACGGTCAGCACGTGCGGGATGCTCGCCGGGTACCCGAGCGGGTTGCCCGTGTCGCCGTCGTTGCCGGAGGCGGCCACGACGAGCGTGCCCTTGCTGATCGCCTCGTAGATCGCCTGCTCGATCACCGGCTCCTTGTCGTCGGAGCCGAGGCTGAGGTTGATGATCCCGGGGCCCCTGTTCGCCGCGGCAATAACCCCCTGCACGATCTGGAACGTCTCGAGCTGGGTCCCCTGCCCTTTGGCTGCGTCCCAGGAGCGGAACACCGCCTCCGGGTAGACGCCGACGAGCCCGAGCCCGTTGGCGGGTGCGGCGAGCACCGACCCGACGGCCGTTCCGTGCTCACCTCCGAGGCCAACCGGCTCCTGCTCGTTCAGCGTCTCCGTGTTGGCGCGGCCGAGGAACTCCGGGTGCGTGACGTCGATACCCGAATCGATGATGGTCACTGCGCGCCCCGCCGGCGGCGGGGCGAGGGTTTCGACGCCGATCACGGAGCGCCACCACTCCGTCGGCACGAGAGGGTCCGTGAAGTCCTGGCGCGAGAGCGTTCCCGCGACCCGGTTCGGTGTGCTGAGCAGGAGGGAGCCGCGGGCGCGCAGGATCGGCAGGAGGCGCTCCGCAGTGGCGTCCGGGAGCAGGTAGAGGCCGAGCGACGGCGCCACGAGCGTGCCGCCGGCGCCGGTCACGAGGGCGGCATCGGTGCAGCGCGCCGAGGGGCGAAGCTCGACGAGCGTGGAACCGGTCGCCGGGCCTGCCCCGGCGCTCGGCGAGACCACGAGGGCGGCGGCGAGTGCGGTGAGCGCGACGGCGGGAGAAAGGCGCATTGCCTGAGTTGTACGCGTAGACGTGGCTCCTGGATGTGAGAGGCGTTTAAGGTTCGGTTGTGAAGCGTGCCTACGTAGGGCTCGGAGCGAACCTCGGCGACCGGGCTGCAACACTCGCGCGCGCCCTCGAGCTCCTCGACGGGATGCCGGAAACCGAGGTCGTCGCCGTCTCGGCGTTCCGTGAGACCGATCCGGTCGGCTACCTCGAGCAGCCGCGGTTCCTCAACGCGGCGGCCGCGGTCGACACCTCTCTCCAGCCCGAGGCGCTCCTCGCCACGCTGCTCGATATCGAGCGCGAGCTCGGCCGGGTGCGTGAAGGGCCCCGGTTCGGGCCGCGAACGGTCGACCTCGATCTGCTCCTGGTCGAGGGGGTGACGCTCGACGAGCCTGGCCTGACGCTCCCGCACCCGCGCCTGCACGAGCGCGTGTTTGCGCTCGTACCGCTCGCCGAGCTCGATCCGTCGCTCGTCGTGCCCGGACACGGTTCGGTGCGGGAGCTCCTCGACGGACTGGCGGCTTGGCCTCTAGAATCCCCGCCATGAGCCATCTCGACGAGCTCGACGAGTTCGAGGCGAAGCTCGAGCTCGAGCTGAAGCGTGAGTACACCGCCGTCTTCGGCCTCTTCCGCTATTGCATCCTGACGCAGGACGCGACGTACCTCTGCAACCGGCTCGACCTCAAGGTCGTGCCGCAGGCGAGCTATCCGTTCTTCCACCTGCAGATGGAGGACGTCTGGGTGTGGGACAAGAATCGGCCCACGCGCATGATTCCGAAGGCCGAGGTCTACACGTCCGGCGACATGACCGTCGAGGAGCTGCGGGGCGAAGGCGACGAGCCCAAGCTCACCGCACAGTCGCTCGCCGATCGCATCGGAGAGACCCTGCCGGACGACGAGGAAGCCCTCTAGGGCGAGGCTCGGCCCGCCCTCGTCGCAGACGAAAGATCCTCGATGCTGCTCGCCGTCGACGTCGGCAATACCCAGACCGTCCTCGGTCTCTACGAGGGCGACCGTCTCACCGACGACTGGCGCCTCGCGACGGAGCGCACGCGCACGGGTGACGAGCTCGGCGTCCTGCTCGGCGGCATGCTCGACCTCGACGCGGTCGAGGGCATCTGCCTCTCCTCGACCGTTCCGACGCTGATCCGCGAATGGGAGCGCCTGGCCCGCCGCTGGGCCGAGGCTCCGATCCTCGTCGTTGGCCCGGGCATCAGGACCGGCATCCCGATCCGCTACGACGACCCGCGTGAGGTCGGCCCCGACCGCATCGTCAACTCCGTTGCCGCCAAGACGCGGTACGGCGCTCCCGTGATCGTCGTCGACTTCGGCACGTCCACGAACTTCGACGTCGTCTCACCGGCCGGTGAGTACATCGGCGGAGTGCTCGCGCCCGGCATCGAGACGTCGATGGAGGCGCTCTTCGCCCGAGCGGCGCGGCTCGTCAAGGTCGACTACGTGGAGCCGCCGAGCGTGATCGGGAAGACGACGGTGGGAGGGCTCCAGTCCGGCGTGGTCTACGGCTTCGCCGGGCAGGTGGACGGCATCGTGGCCGCGATTCGCGGCGAGCTCGGCGTCGACGCCCAGGTCGTCGCGACCGGCGGGCTCGCGGAGCTCGTCGCCCCGCACTCGAGCACGATCGCCGTCGTCGACCCGAACCTCACGCTCGACGGGCTCCGGCTCGTCTGGGCGCTCAACGTGTGATCGTCGAGCCTCAGACCCTCGCCGTCTTCTCGCTCGCAGCGCTCGCGATCCTCGCCGTGCCCGGCCCGGCGGTGATCTACATCGTCACGCGCAGCATCCACCAGGGGCGCAGTGCCGGTCTGGCCTCGGTGCTCGGGATCCACGTCGGCACGCTCGTGCACCTGACGGCCGCGACGGTGGGGCTCTCGGCGATTCTCGTCTCGTCAGCGACGGCGTTCACGATCGTCAAGGCGCTCGGTGCCCTGTATCTGATCGCGATCGGGATCTGGACGCTGCTCGGCCGCGCCGACCCGGCCGACACCGACCCGCAGCGGCCGCCGCGCCGCCGCCGCCGCGACTTCGCCGAGGGCGTGATCGTGAACGTCCTCAATCCGAAGACGGCGCTCTTCTTCCTCGCCTTCCTGCCGCAGTTCGTCGACCCGGCACTCGGGCAGGCCTCCCTGCAGATCCTCGTGCTCGGCCTGACCTTCATCCTGCTCGGCCTCGTGACGGACTCGATGTGGGCGCTCGCGGCGGGCGCGGCCGGGGAGACTCTGCGCCAGAGCCGCCGCTGGGGGCAGGTTCAGCGCTACGTGTCGGGCTCGGTATTCGTCGGGCTCGGAGTCGTGACGGCACTCACGGGCTCGCACGAGGTGTCGTAGGCACACGAGACCCGGACGACAGGCTGAAGCCTGTCGCCGGTCACGCGGTCTCGAGCCGTAGCGTGGGCCTCGGTGGCAGCACGATCGCGGACGCATCGCGCGTGCGCTTCGCCTCGTAGAGGGCGCGGTCGGCGCGGTCGAAGGCCGTCGCCGGCGGCACCGAGCCGTCGAGCAGGGTGCCGCCCACCGAGACCGTGAGTGGAAGCGCCGTCGTCGAGGTTGCAACTGGAAGCTCGCGGACGAGTGTTCGGATGCGCTCGCCGAACTGCTCCAGCTGGCGTCGGCCCCTCACGCCCGGGGCGAGAACCGCGATCTCCTCGCCGCCCCAGCGGGCGACCACGTCGGAGGGCCGCAGGCCCTCGGTGAGCCGGCGGACGACCTCGGTCAGGACCTCGTCACCGGCAGCGTGGCCGAACCGGTCGTTGACGGACTTGAACCGGTCGAGGTCGACGATGAACAGCCCCGCCGGCACGGCCCCTCGCACGACACGGGAGTGCTCGGCGCCCATCGCCTCCTCGAAGGCGCGGCGATTCGGAGCACCGGTGAGCGGATCGCGGCGGGCGTTGGCCTGCTCCGCCGCGAGCTCGGCCGAGGTGGACGCCCGGCTGCGCTGGGCGATCACGAGTGTCGCCAGTAGCGAAACGACCGTGGCGATCATGAGGAGCGCGCTCTCGCCGTCAGCGATCAGGAGCACGGCCAGCAGCGGGGCGACGAGAATGATCTCGAGCAGGTCGACGCGGATGCCCGGCGGCCACAGCTCGAACAGGAGGTCGGGGTGGCGTTCGAGGATGATCAGGAACCGGCCGATCGTATTCACCGCGACCGCAGCGGTCAGTGCCACGGCAGCGGTGGCAGCGGCAGCTGTGCTGTCGTCGGCGAGCAGCGCGGCACCCACGATGCCGGCCGCGAGCCCCTGCAGCATGGACACGCCTCCCTCGGCAGCTTGCCGGCGCCAGACCGCCTCCGGGCGGATCAGCTGGGTCGAGGCACCGGCGGCGACACCGAGGAGGGGGCCGCCGAGGAGGGCGGCGAGTACGACGACGGGGGTCGAGGCCGTGTACCAGCTCCGCGGTCCGAGCTGGACGACGATGTGCTCGGCAGCCGCGGCCGCGAGGACGAGCCCGGCGGCGATCGGGAGCGAGGTGTCGAGCGAGACTCCTGCGACCGCCGCCCAGATCGCGGCCGCAAGAGCGGCGACGAGCGGTATGCCGATCGCGACCCGGGTCCCCCGGGAGGGATCAGCGACACCGGGAGGCGGGGTGAGTCGATGGCCCGGGCGTTGCGCCCGGCGTGCCGCAGCGGGGATGTTCACGACAGTTCAGGAAACGGCACCCGTCCCCATCCGAGTATCCCCCGGAAAGGGGAGGTCGGGCCGGCGGAGGAGCGTCAGCCGCCGCCGAAGGCCGAGATCGGAAGCGCGAGCGTGACCTCGTCTCCCGACGGCAACTCGGCTTCGAGCCGTTCGATCAGCGGGAGCGCCCCGGGGGCGGCGGCGATCAGCCGCCGCTCGACCTCCTCCGTCGAATCGAGCACGACGAGCTCCTGCTTGAAGGGGCGCGGGAAGCGCCCTCGCCCGAGGTACCAGGCGTAGAACTTCTTCAGAAAGCCCGATGCCCGCCGCTCGCCGAGCTCGCGCACGGTCTCGCGGATGAAGAGGACGAGCTCCGCCACGACCTCCTCGCGGCTCGGTTCGGCGGCATCGCCGTCGACGATCTCCCGCAGCGCCCAGGGGTTGCCCTGGGCTCCGCGGCCCACCATGACCGCAACCGCCCCGGTCGTCGCGAGGACGGCCTGCGCGCGGGCCCGTGACGTGATGTCGCCGGACGCGATGACGGGAACGTCGACCAGCGAGACGAGCTCTGCCGTGAGGGCGTGGTCGGCGCTACCGGTGTACATCTGCTGCGCCGAGCGCGGGTGCAGCGTCAGCACCGACGCGCCGGCCTCGACGAGACGCGGGCCTACGTCGAGGCAGTCGCGGGAGCCGTTGTGCAGGCCGCGGCGCATCTTCACCGACACGGGGACGCCGACCGCCTCTGCGACTGCCGAGACGATGCGACAGGCGAGCTCCGGATCCTCGAGCAGTGTTGCCCCGGCGCCCGTCTTGGTCACCTTTCGCACCGGGCAGCCGAAGTTGATGTCGACGATGTCGGCGCCGGCAGCCTCGACCATCCGCGCCGCCTCCGCCATCGTCCCGGGATTGGAGCCGAAGATCTGGATCGCGAGCGGATGCTCGTCGGAGGCGACCCGGAGGTAGCCGAGCGTCTTCTCGTTGCGGTGCTCGATCCCGGCGCAGGAGACCATCTCGGAGCAGACGAGCCCTGCTCCGAACCGGCGGCCCTGCCGCCTGAAGGCCTGTACGCTGACGCCCGCCATCGGCGCCAGAACGAGGCGCGTAGGCACCTCGACCGAGTCGATGAGCCAGCTTTCCCTGAGATCGATCTCCACGCCGCCATGGTAGTTGGGTGCGTGTTGCGCCCGTGGCGCCGCGGCAGCTACCCTTCACGACCGTCGTGACGCCCGGCAACGGGCCAGCGCCCCGCCGCAGCACCCTGGAGGCCGTGTCTTGAAGGAAGTGCTCCTCACCCCTGAGGGCTACGAGAAGTTGACGCAGGAGCTCGATCTGCTCCGAACCGACAGACGTCGGGAGGTCGCCGATCGCATTCGCGTCGCGCGCGAGTTCGGCGAGATCGCCGAGAACGCCGAGTACGACGACGCGAAGAACGAGCAGGCGATGCTCGAGCACAAGATCGCCCAGCTCGAGGAGCGCCTGCTCAACGCGCGCGTGATCGACACCAACGACGTCGACACGAGCGTCGTCTCGGTCGGCTCGGTCGTCCGGTTGCGCGACGTCGATGCCAAGGAGACCGTCGAGTACCACATCGTCGGCTCGGCGGAGGCCAACCCGGCCGAGCGCCGGCTCTCGAACGAGTCGCCCGTCGGCCGCGCCATCCTGGGCCGCAAGAAGGGCGAGACGGTCGAGGTGCAGACGCCCCGCGGGAGCAAGATCAAGTTCAAGATCATGGAGATCAAGGCAGTCTGACGCGCGGCGACCGGCTTGAGCCGGTCGTCCGGGCTTACGCCCGATGTCCACGCCCCCGGTACCCGCCAAGCGCTTCCCCGACCGGGCCGAGATCGCCGCGGTCCGGGAGGAGTGCGAGCCGCTCGAGGCGGGCCAGGCGGCGGAGGCGAGCCGCCGGATCGCGGGCCGGGCGATGGCGCGCCGCGACATGGGCAAGCTCGTCTTCCTCGACGTCGTCGACCGCACGGGCCGCATCCAGGTGATCTGCGAGGCCGCGAAGACCGGCGAGATCGACGTGTTGCTCGGCGACGTCGTTGGCATCACCGGCCACCCCGGGCGTGCCCGCCGCGGCGAGCCGTCGTTGCTCGCCGAGACCGTCGAGGTTCTCTCCCGCAACACGCAGCCGCTGCCGGACACCTTTCACGGGCTCACGGACGTGGAGCTTCGCTACCGCAAGCGCTACCTGGACCTGCTCGTCAACGAGGAGACACGGGCCGCCTTCGTCCTGCGGGCGCGCATCGTCTCGGCCGTGCGCGCCTACCTCGACGGCGAGGGCTTCGTCGAGGTCGAGACGCCGGTGCTGCAGCCGCGCTACGGTGGCGCCTTTGCGCGCCCCTTCGTGACGCACCACAACGAGCTCGAGCGCGATCTCTACCTCCGGATCGCGACCGAGCTCTACCTCAAGCGGCTCATCGTGGGCGGGCTCGAGCGCGTCTACGAGCTGGGCAAGGACTTCCGAAACGAGGGCGTCTCGTTCAAGCACAACCCGGAGTTCACGATGCTCGAGTGGTACGAGGCGTACGCCGACTACTCCGACACGATGGTGCGGATCGAGACGCTCGTCGAGACGGTGGCGCAGGAGGTCCTGGGCACGACGGCGGTGCGGTTCCGCGGCCACGAGCTCGAGCTGAAGGCGCCGTGGGCGCGCATCCGGTTCACGGACGCTCTCGAGGCAGAGGGACTCTGGACCCGCGACGCGGTGGAGCTGCGCGCCCGGCTCACGGAGCGTGGGGTGGACACGGACGCCGACCGTGACTGGGCCCAGCTCGTCGACAAGGCCTTCAGCCACTTCGTCGAGCCGGAGCTGATCCAGCCGACGATCGTCTACGACTATCCGATCGAGCTCTCCCCGTTCGCGCGTGCCACCGACGGCGATCCACTGCTGACCGAGCGCTTCGAGTACTTCGCCGGCGGGATGGAGCTCGGCAACGCCTTCTCGGAGATCAACGACGCGGCCACCCAGCAGGCGCGCTTCGAGCAGCAGGCGAAGCAGCTCGAGGGCGAGCCCGGAGATCCGGACTACGTCGAGGCGCTCTCATACGGGATGCCGCCCACCGGGGGGCTCGGGTTCGGGATCGACCGCTTCGTGATGCTTCTGAGCGGCCGCGAGACGATTCGCGACGTCGTGCTCTTCCCCGCGTTGCGCTGACGCACGCAGGCCCGTTGCGGAGGGCGAGCATTGACGACGACCCCGTCCGGTACGATGGTGTGACCTCGACCCGAGGCTCGCGGGCATCGCAAGCTTCGGATCTTGCCGAAAGGAGGGTCGGGGTTTGTTCGAGCGATTCACGGAGCGGGCTCGCCAGGTCGTCGTCCTTGCCCAGGACGAGGCGCGGGCGCTGAAGCACAACTACATCGGTACGGAGCACATCCTGCTCGGCCTGCTGCGCGAGGAGGAGGGCCTCGCCGCGCGGGTGCTCGAGTCGCTCGACATCACGGTCGAGGAGGTGCGCGCGCAGGTCGCCCGCATCGTCGGCCAGGGCGACGAGGTCACGACCGGCCAGATCCCCTTCACGCCGCGCGCGAAGAAGGTGCTCGAGCTCGCGCTGCGCGAGGCGCTGTCGCTCGGCCACAACTACATCGGCACCGAGCACATCCTGCTCGGGCTCGTGCGCGAGAACGAGGGCGTGGCGGCGCGTATCCTGCTCGACTTCGACGCCGACGCCGAGAAGATTCGCAACGAGATCATCCGCATGCTCTCGGGCCCCGGCCGCCGGCAGGCGGGCACCGGTGCAGCCCCCGGCGGCGAGAAGACCAAGAACTCGAAGCTGCTCGACCAGTTCGGCCGCAACCTGACGAAGATGGCGACGGAGGGCAAGCTCGATCCCGTCGTCGGCCGCCAGACCGAGATCGAGCGCGTGATGCAGATCCTCTCGCGCCGCCAGAAGAACAACCCGGTTCTGATCGGCGAGCCGGGCGTCGGCAAGACCGCCGTCGTCGAGGGCCTCGCCTCGCGGATCGCCGCGAACCAGGTTCCGGAGCTGCTGAAGAACAAGCAGATCTACACGCTCGACCTGGCCGCGCTCGTGGCCGGCTCGAAGTACCGCGGCGAGTTCGAGGAGCGCCTCAAGAAGGTGATGAAGGAGATCACCCAGCGCGGCGACATCATCCTGTTCATCGACGAGCTCCACAACCTCGTCGGCGCCGGCGCCGCCGAGGGCGCGATCGACGCCGCCTCGATCCTCAAGCCCGCGCTCGCGCGTGGCGAGATGCAGACGATCGGCGCGACGACGCTCGACGAGTACCGCAAGTACCTCGAGCGTGACGCTGCGCTCGAGCGGCGCTTCCAGCAGGTGCGCGTCGAGGAGCCGTCGATCGACGACACGGTGCAGATCCTCCGCGGCCTCCGCGACCGCTACGAGGCGCATCACCGCTGCAAGATCTCCGACGAGGCGCTGCGCGCCGCGGCCGTGCTGGCCGACCGCTACATCCAGGACCGGCACCTGCCGGACAAGGCGATCGACCTGATCGACGAGGCCGGCTCACGCCTGCGGATCCGGACGATGTCCGCCCCGCCCCGCTATCGGGAGCTGGAGGAGGAGATCGAGAAGGTGCGCGGCGACAAGGAGAACGCGATCGAGGCGCAGGAGTTCGAGAAGGCGGCAGCGCTGCGCGACAAGGAGCGCAAGCTGACCCAGAAGAAGAAGGAGCTCGAGGAGAGCTGGCGCAACGAGGCCGACGAGGAGCAGCCCGAGGTGGGCGAGGACGAGATCGCCGACATCGTCTCGATGTGGACGGGCATCCCCGTGTTCAAGCTCACCGAGGCCGAGTCGCAGAAGCTGATCCGGATGGAGGAGGAGCTGCACAAGCGCGTGATCGGCCAGGAGCAGGCGATCGTGGCCGTCTCGAAGGCGATCCGCCGCGCGCGCGCCGGGATCAAGGATCCCAAGCGCCCCACCGGCTCGTTCATCTTCCTCGGCCCCTCCGGCGTCGGCAAGACCGAGCTCGCACGCACCCTGGCCGAGTTCCTCTTCGGCGACGAGGAGGCGATGATCCAGATCGACATGAGCGAGTACATGGAGAAGCACTCCGTCTCGCGGCTCGTCGGCTCGCCTCCCGGCTACGTCGGCTACGACGAGGGCGGACAGCTCACCGAGGCAGTGCGTCGCAAGCCGTACTCGGTGCTCCTGCTCGACGAGATCGAGAAGGCCCACCCGGACGTCTTCAACATCCTGCTCCAGATCCTCGAGGACGGGAAGCTGACGGACGCCCAGGGGCGCAAGGTCGACTTCCGGAACACGATCGTGATCATGACGTCGAACATCGGCGCGGCCCAGATCTCGAAGAACCAGTCGCTCGGCTTCACGCTCGGCGACGAGACGGGCCTCACCTACGACGACATGAAGGGCCGTGTGATGGGCGAGCTGAAGAAGGTCTTCCGCCCGGAGCTGCTGAACCGCATCGACGAGATCATCGTCTTCCACAAGCTGGAGAAGAGCGAGATCCTGCAGATCGTCGACCTGATGATGAAGCGGCTGCGCGACCAGATGGTCGTCCACGGCGCCACGATCGAGCTCACGAACGACGCGAAGGAGCTCCTCGTGGAGCAGGGCTACGACCCGGCGATGGGTGCCCGGCCGCTGCGCCGCTCGATCCAGCGCCTGATCGAGGATCCG
>Ga0209254_10001867_pt1 | contig 19008 bp, 18 predicted proteins | sample FrelakmetDIP11DI_FD_187148 | JGI IMG/M metagenome (GOLD analysis project Ga0209254, IMG submission 187148) | Freshwater lake sediment microbial communities from the University of Notre Dame, USA, for methane emissions studies - DIP11 DI (SPAdes)... | ecosystem: Environmental > Aquatic >...
ACGGTTTCCGCCAACTGTGCCAGGGTAAAGCCGTCCGGAACCGTGGCGAGACCGACCACCGCGTCGACCACGGAACGGTTGCGGGCTTTATGCAGATCGATGCCCGCCAATCGCCGAGTGCCGCGCAGGGTCGGAGCGGTCAATGAGATTTTGATATACCTCGTGCAGGGTTGTCCGCGCCGGAACAGAAAGTTGCGGCTCAATTCTGCCATCAAATTGTGGGACTTCTCCCAACGGGTTTACGATCTTCTGGAACCCGGCGCGGCGCTGGTCATCACGGATCAGGCGGCGGTCCCCGAGACGCGGACCCAACCCGGGTTCCGACTTCTCGCGGACGCCCGGCATTCGACGCCGTCAAAGCACTGATATGTGACCAATTCGTCGACACGACTGACGCACCCTGACATCATGCAAGAAGCTTGCTCAACACATCTCGTTCTGGCAATCCTTGCCGCCGTTGCCGTTCCGACGTTCGCCGACGCGGACGGGCCCGATTTCTAGCGGGTGACCGGCATACCCCAGGGCGACGTGCTCAACGTCCGGGCAGCACCCAAAGCCAGCGCGGCCAAGCTCGGGTCCATTCTCCCCCCCGGTGACGTGCATCCGCAATCTGGGCTGCCGCGGCGGCCTGAGCCTTGAGGAATACCAGACCCTGAGCCCGGAAGAGCAGGCCCGGCGTCAGAAACAGAACCCGCGCTAAGCCGTCGTCCAATGGTGTGGCCATGTTTCGGACCAGGCTTACACCCACCGAGCCGGGGACCATGGCTCCGCGACGGGCACCTCAATGCAGCTTGATTTTCGGCCGCAGACGGCTGCCGAAGAATCGAGCGATCATCAGCAGGCCGACTCGAAAAGGACCGAACAGCGCCAACTGATGCATCTTGTACAGCGAAAGGTAGACCAAACGGGCGATGGCTCCCTCGATCATCACGCTGCCGAGCAAGTTGCCCATCAGGTTTCCCACCGTGCTGAACTTGCCCAGAGAAACCAGAGAGCCGTAATCGCGGTACCGGTAGTCCCGCAGCGGCTCGCCCCCCAGCTTGTGCTTGATATTCGCCAACACCAAATCTGCCTGCTGATGGGCTGACTGCGCCCTGGGCGGCACGGTACTGTTTTTTTCGGGCCACGGACACGCCGCGCAGTCGCCGATGGCAAAAACGTCGTCGTCACGCGTCGTCTGGAGCGATTGCCGCACCAACAGTTGATTGATCCGGTTGGTCTCCAGATCGGTGGCTTTCAGAAAATCAGGGGCCTTGATGCCCGCTGCCCAGACCTTGATGCGCGCGGGAATAAAAAGACCCGTGCTGGTCTTAAGACCCTCCGGGGTGACCTCGACCACGCGTTCCCCGAGGCGCAGGTCGATCCCCAGTCTTTGCAACTGTTCCGCCGTCGCACCCGACAAACGGTCCGGCAAGTCCGGGAGCAGATGGGGCGATGCCTCGATGAGATGGATGTGGATGTCCTGGGGTTTGACGTTGTCCAAGCCGTAAGCGCTCAACAGTCGAGTGGCCTGAAATAGCTGCGCCGACAGCTCGATGCCCGTCGCACCGCCGCCAACGATCGCAATGTCCAATTCGCCCGGTTCTTTCACGCCACCGTGCACATGGGCGCGCGTATAGGCCTCCAGCAAGCGGTTCTGGAATTGTTCGGCCTGCACCGTCGTATCCAGGAATAGGCAATGTGCGACCACACCGGGGATTCCGAAGTCGTTGCAGATGCTGCCGACCGCAATGACCAGTAGGTCATACGGATGGGTTCGGGCAGGAATGATCTCTTCGCCGCGTTCGTTCACGATGGCCGCGAGATCGATCAACTTCTCGTGGCGATGCAACCCCTCCATGCGGCCGAGCACAAAGCGGAAATGATGGCCGTGGGCCTGCGCCAGGTAGTCCAGCTCGTCATCATTGACGTCGAGCGTACCCGCGGCCACCTCATGCAGCAGCGGCTTCCAGATATGGGTGCGGTTGCAGTCGATCAGCGTAATGTCTGCCTTGCCTCGTCTTCCTAGCGCGCGGCCCAGTTTGGTCGCCAATTCCAGGCCGCCGGCCCCTCCTCCGACAATGACGATGCGCGGACGCGCGGTTACTTGTGAGCTCATGGTGTCCTCCTATTCGTTATTCTTGTTGCTCTGCCACGTCTCTAGGCGTCCCCCCTGCCCAGAAATGGGCCACGGCCAATATGATCGTGCAGATCACGCGTTTCTCGTCGCTTTCGGTGGGCGCGGCGCCGCTTTGCCCCCCCTGTATGCCCTGCGCCACGCTGCGGCATGAGCGGGTGTCTGGGCTCAAGTTGCCCGGTGTATAACCGGAAAATCTCACCCTCTGTCCCCGAACAAGCGCCGAAACCGCGCCCGGTTGTCTTTGTTTCCAAACTCGTGCAACGCGCCGGGTATCCGGCTCCTTCGTTCGCGTTGCAACTGGTCGAGGCGTCCGATCAGGGCACCGATCGCCAGCAGGGTCTCCGCTGGCGCGCTTCGGTTGAATCTTGGGTGGACCGACCACTGCCGCAGGTGACCGATCTGAACGTCCGCGTCCTGGAAAGCGCCAAGATGGTTCTGCAGAACCTTGAGGTCCTTGATCGGCTTCCGGATCTTGTCCGCAGGGAAAAATGGCTGAGCAAATTCGATCAGGTAGCGGATCTTCTTGCAGGTCTTGCGCAGTTCGTGGACCGCCTCGGCAGGAGCACACTCGCTGCCCCAGTCCTCTCTCTTTAGGACACGACGGTAGAGCTTCCAAATTCTCGCCCTAAGTAAGCTCCCGATCGGTGTGAGCGCATTGGGTGCCGATGGCCGATGGGGGACCGGCTTTTTCAAAAAGGCTGTCCAGTCATCGATAAACTTGCGATGGCGTCGGCCCGCGAGGAGTGTGACGAGCTGTGCCCGCTCGGCTTCGGCACGTTCCTCCAACAAGATGCGGAGTGGCGTCAAATCCTGCCGTATAAACTCGGGCAACAACGCCTGGAGCCTGGCGAATTCCAGTAGATAGACATCAAGGTCACGAGTGGGGCCTGTCACCGTTCCCAAGAAAGACAACTCCCGCGCATAGCGGGCGAGCATCCTCTCCGGAAAAACGCCCTTCAGTTGGCCGATAGCCGAGCGACTGCGGCGCAGTGCGACCCGAAAATCGTGCAGGAATTCGGTGTCGAGGTTGGCGATCAATCCCGGCTCGTTGGCTTGCATCGTCTCGCAATGCCGGAGCAAGATGCGCTTCAAGGCAAGGTCGGCGCGGAGATTCGGCGCCACCACCGATTCCAGAGAGCTGGTCTCGACCGTGGGAAGCTTTCCCGCGGCCGCCAGTGCCTCGACCCAGATGTCTTCCGGCGCGCGCTCGAGGGATAGGTCCTTCGCCACCTGTTCGACAAGACGCCGTGACGCTTTGCCACTGGGCTGCAACGACTCGAAAACTAAACGGTTCGCGAGAGCCTGCGACTCCCCCGTTTCGTGGATTAAACTATAACGGTCGAGATGCAGCGTCCCTGTGGGCGTTACGCTTTCCCCTAGCTGGCCGAGCATCCGCCGAACACGCTTTAGCTCACCGCGAGGCAAGAGGGCGCGAACATCGATGATGGGCTCCACTATGTTCCGCAGCGCTTCGTCCGAAAGATCCCGCGCGAAGCGAGGCAAGCGGCGCGTTTCAGCAGCGACGCGCCGCTCGGCCTCGTCGCCCCGCAGGTCGCGTAAGATGCAAGCGAGAGCACCGTCGCCCGAACGCTCCGCCTCGAGTGCTTTGCCACGACGAAACAATCGCCAGTCGAAGGTGTCCAGGAGAGTAATGCGAGTCACGACTTCCCCCAACGAACCAAACTCACCTCGTAACGGAAGCCGGTTACTGAGCATCTCGTCTTCAGGAAGCAGGAAGGCCACACAGTGTTCGATCATCATGACAAGCCTGAAACAAACGACTCGCGAAGCCGGTCGCCCCGGTATACGGCTGCAGTGCCGCGGCCAAGAACGCGCAATAAGTGATTATTCCCTCGCCCGTTCGTCGTTGCAATCCTCTCCCGGCAGCTGGCCCGGCAGTGTTTCCTGGCTAGAGTCCTTGCGATGAAGCATACACACTATAAATCCGACGTCACCGACAAGTCGCCCGATGACCTGAAGCGCATCTTTCACTCGGAGGTGAATCACCGGGACTTCGAACGACTCGATTCGGCGCTGGAGTTCGCCCTACACGCCCGAGACGAGGACCGACTACTCAGGCCTCGCGGCCTGGATGTCGCTCATATCCTCCTGGGGCTGAAGGTAGACGCCACAACTGTGGAAGCGGCCCTCCTAAGCGATCCCTACCTCCGCGACACCCTGAAGCCGGCGGAAATCAAGCAGCGATTCGGCGAAACCGTCGCTAACCTGGTGGAGAAGGTGAACTGGCTCAACACCTTCGCCGATTACTCGATGGAGCAGATGAAACAGCCGGAACAAGCCGAATTGGTACGCCGGATGTTGCTCGCTGTCGTCAACGACGTGCGGGCCGTGCTGATCAAACTCGCTTACCGCCTGCAGCGTCTGCGCATCTTGAAGGACCAAGATTCGGCTCAACGACAGGCCGTCGCTCAGGAAACGCTGGACATCTATGCCCCACTCGCCCATCGGCTCGGCATCGGCCAGCTGAAATGGGAGCTCGAAGATCTGTCCTTTCGCTATCAGCACCCGGACGAATACAAGGCTCTCGCCAAGTCTCTCGCCACGAACCGAGCCGAGCGGGAAGCTTACGTCAACAACTTCATCGCCCAACTTGAGAAAGAACTCAAGGATCACCGCATCGAAGCCAAGGTGTTCGGTCGCCCCAAGCACATCTACAGCATCTGGCGCAAGATGCAGCGCAAACAGGCGCAACTCAACGAGCTTTACGACCTACATGCGGTACGGGTGCTCGTCGACGAAATGCCCACGTGCTATCTCGTGGTCGGACTCGTGCACAATCTTTGGCGGCACATCCCAAAAGAATTCGACGACTATATCGCCAACTCGAAGGACAACGGCTACCAGTCGCTGCATACCGTCGTCGTCGGTCCGGAAGATCGGCCCGTCGAGATCCAGATCCGTACCCCGCAGATGCACGACTTCGCGGAATACGGCGTCGCAGCTCACTGGCGCTATAAGGAAGGAACCGGTCGCGACGATGCCTTCGAGCGCAGCATCAAGTCGTTGCGCCAGTTGCTTGAGAACAGGGAAGACGATCAATCTCTGCTCGAGGGTTTCCGGGCCGAGGCGTTCGCGGATCAGGTTTTCGTGCTCACGCCTCGGGGGCAGGTCATCCGCTTGAGCAAAGGGGCCACACCTTTAGACTTCGCCTATGCAATCCACACCGAGGTCGGGCATCGTTGCCGTGGTGCCAAAGTCGACGGCCGCATCGTGCCACTGACGCACACTCTCAAATCCGGCGAAAAAGTCGAGATCCTCACCGCCAAGCATGGTGGGCCGACGCTCGGATGGCTCGATCCCCATCTCGGCTACATCAAGACCCCGCATGCGCGCAACAAGATCCGTCAGTGGTTCAAGCAGCAGGATCACGAGAAGCACTTCCGAGCGGGGAAGGCGATTCTCGACCGGGAGCGGCACAAGCTCGGCCTTAAGGAGGCGGACCTCGGAGACCTTGCCCGGCATTTCCACCTCTCGCGCCCCGATGATGTGCTGCTCGCCATTGGTCGCGGCGATATCAATCCCGCTCAGGCAGCAGCGGCTCTTAAAGTCCCGGAGAACCAGCCGAGACCACAGCTTCCGGTGCCGAGGCGGACGGCCACACCCAAACCGAGCGGTGAGATCACCGTACAGGGCATTCGCAACCTGATGACGCACTTCGCACTGTGCTGCAACCCTAACCCTGGAGACCCCATCATCGGTTACGTGACGGTCGGGCACGGCGTCGCCATCCATCGCCAGGACTGCCCCAGTGTGCTGCAGCTACCGCACTGGAAACAGCTGCGCCTCATCGACGTCGGGTGGGGATGGGAGCCCGATGTCTATCCGGTCGAAATCGAGGTCCGCGCGATCGACCGGAAAGGGCTGCTCAAGGATGTCTCCCAGGTATTGGCGCAAGAGCGCATCAACATTGTCCGCACCGACACCCATACCAACCCGAACGATCAGTCAGTCATGATGCGCATCACAGTCGAGATCGCCGACCTCGGGCAGCTCAGCGTGGCCCTTGACAAGCTCTGCGAAGTACACAACGTGCTCGAAGCACTGAGGAGAGACGGCACGGGGACGACCAGCCGCCGGAGTTGATTTTTCTCGGGGTGGTTAGAACAAGCTCTGGATGACTCTTTGGCGGTCGGAAAACGCTGGCTAAGATCCCCGAAGAAGAATATATATATACAGAGGGTGCATCGCGGTGGCGACCTATGCGTCGATCGTTATGATGGGATGTGGATGACCATGGGGAAACAGAGGCGAAAACTGACGGCCGCGGAAAAGGCCGAGAAAAAGCGCAGGAAGATGGACTGCATGACAATTTTCATTAACGGCAAACAGAAACGCATCCAGCGGCCGCCGACCATCGACGGTATGGATGTCGATGCGTTCCTGGAGATAAATGCCGATCCCATTTGGTTGCATCAAAATGGGCTCTGGGAATACCTGGAAGATCCGGATGGAAAGGTGCGCTAACGATGCAGGGCACCAGCCTTAAACCTTCAGTCAACATGGGGCGCGCCTCGGCGTTGCTTCGCCCCCTATGGCGATGAGCCAGAGCCAGAATCATGAATCCTAATGGCAGATACTTCAGAAACGTCTCCCTGGCGGTTCTATTGAGCCTAGTCGCAGATCCAGCGGCTGTTGCCAAGGAAACATCTATCGCGATTCTTGACTTCGAGCTAAATGACCTAGCTCTCAATTTGACCCCCAATCCTGTCAATGCTGAAGAGGCGGAGCGGACAGCATCGCTCAAGCCTCTGCTACAAGCGGCTTTGGCAGCGAGGGGCGGTTATCGAATCGTCGAAGTCGGCTCGAAAAACCAAGACAAAGCAGAGCGAGGCTTCGGTTATCTTTTCGATCACCACGATGTCGCTGCGGAACTCGGTCACGATTTCGGCGCTGACTGGATAATCGTCGGGCGGGTTCACAAGGCGAGCTTTTTGTTTGTCTACTTCAAAGCCCATCTGATAAGCACTGAGACTGAGCGGCTTGTTGGAGATTACACGGTCGAGGTCAAGGGCCAGCAAAAACAGATAACGCCCAAAGGTATCGAACGGCTCGCAGAACAAATAGACGACACTATCCGTGGTCACTTGGCCAAGCAGCCCGATACATCGCTCTAACTGGCGACCTGGCGACTTCGGATTACGACTGGCGTTGGAGTTAGGAGCAAACTGATGGCACGAGTGTCAGGCGCCACGCAGCAAGAGAGCGCGACGCGCGGCCAACGGACGGCCGGCAACTATGAGCGTGGGGCCTTCGCGTCGTTTGCCCAGGTTAGCGGCCACGTCCTTGGAGGTGCCCACATTTGAGCGAGGGCGGTGAAGATCATGATCGTCGACGCCAAGCTGTAGCCGATGCCCCCGAGCATAGTCAGCCAAGCGAACACCGGGTGGTATTTGGTCAGCCACCAGGACAACACGTCCAGAATCAGAAACGCGAACGGCGTCGCAATCAGAATCAGTTTCCAGCGGATCGGAAATTCCGCCAAGCCGAAAATCCAGCCGACGAACAGGAAGATAAATGCGATGCCGAACAGGTGGATGTGCGAAACCCGGGTCAGCGAGCTGATACTCGCCCCCTCGTCCACGGCTGCCACTTTTTCCACAGCCTTGAATTCGGTGAAGTTCGGAAGGCCTGACTCGCCGCTGTGGCAGGACAGACAGTACTTCTGAAACAGCGGCTGGATGCGTTGGTTCCACTCCTTCTCTGGCGCCCCGTCCCGCGCCCACTGGGTTATCTCGAAGCGGACTTCGTCCGGTGCCATCGCCTTCATTTGGCCTTTCAGCATGCTCTCGAGCTTCGACCCTGAACGGTTGCCGTAGTAGCTGTACACAATATCGCTGAGCGACAGACCCGCTTTGCCATCAGCCATCCCGTGGGTCAGCATGATTTGAGCACCCGCCATCAACAGGCCGACGCCGATTACAAGCAGAAAACCCGTGAAAAGCACCTTGTAGGCCAGGGGAAGTCGCGCCAGGGTGGTGATTTGGATCATGTCAGCGAAAATCTATCCCACAGTTGAACAACAGAGAATTCGTCGGTTCTTCGCAAGGTGGCCCTCTCCTTCGGCACCCATCGCCATCGAAGCGACGCGATGGGGGTACTTTCGGCGACACAGCGGTATACGAGAGACCGGTCTATCTGACGAAAATCGATCAGTGGATCGTCTAACACTCGGCGTAAGCACCACGTTCAAGGCGTCTATCCCGTAAACGACCGCGAGCTGCCCTATGCCGCGGCAGCGCGCATAACCATCGGGGAAAGGCCGCCGTGTCGTTGCGCGTCGTGCCGACGTGTCGAATTAGACTGGCGGCGAGGTCGCAGTCGGTGCAATAGGCATTCCCCGAGGGTCGGCACTTCGGCCATTACGACCTCGCTTGTTTGAACTTTCGGCATTATCGCGTGCCGCATACTGGATAACCAGCACTTGTATGCGAAACTAACTGAATACGGCATTTCCCCGGTCAGCGTAGCCAGCCTTTCGCTCTTCGGGGCGTTGGGTGGTTGCGCTCCCGATGAAGGATCGGGGAGGGAGCGGAGCGCCCGTCACTGGGTGCCCTAGCCCATCTTCACACTCCCTGCCCTAACCGTCCGCAGTGCCAGATCCGAAAAGTTGACTATTTTCGTAGGATTATGTATTAATGCGGCGGGGTATGTAAACCTTCCAGGGAGTAGGGTCGTGCGGTTAACGACCAAAGGCCGGTATGCCGTAACGGCGATGCTCGACGTGGCTCATCATGGCAAGAAGGGACCGGTCTCGCTGACCGATATCGCCAAGAGACAGCACATTTCGCTCTCTTATCTTGAACAGTTGTTTTCGCGGCTGCGCCGTGCCGGCATGGTCGAAGGGGTGCGTGGACCGGGAGGCGGCTACCGGCTCAGCCACGATTCCCGGGAAATTAGCGTGGCCGCCATCATCATCGCTGTCGATGAGCCGATCGACTCGACCCGTTGCGGCGGGGAAGCGAATTGCCAAGACAATCAGCCCTGTTTGACGCACGATCTATGGATGGGGTTGAGCGAACACATACATTTATATCTTGCCGACATCAGTCTGCACGACGTCTTGCAGCGTAAAGTCGTTCGCGAGATCGCGAAACGTCAGGTCAGTGACCCCAGACGGAAGCGAGCTAAACGGAAGACAGTAGAGATTGTGCTCGTTCCGGAGCAGGCGGCTGATTCCAGCGGATGATCTACTTCGATCACAACGCGACCACCCCTCTGGACGAGCGGGTGAAGGAAGCCATGCTGCCCTATCTCTCGCGCTTCTTCGGCAACCCATCGAGTCTGTATCGGCTGGGACGCGTCGCTCGGTCAGCGATCGAGGCCGCGCGTGAGCAGGTAGCGGCTCTGGTCGGGGCGAACCCCGCCGAGGTCGTTTTCACCAGCGGCGGCACCGAGGCCAACAACCTGGCGATCAAGGGGCTGGGGTACAGTTTGCCGCGTGGGCTGGCCGCGTTGGGTGCTACGGAACACCCATCGGTTACCGAATCCATGGCATTTCTGGCATCGCAGGGCTGGTGTGTGGAGAAACTGGTGAGCGACCGACTCGGAGTGACCTCGCCGGAGAGCAGTCTTTGCCTGGGCGCGACACCGCTGCGGTTCGCCTCGATCATGTGGGCCAACAACGAGACGGGGGCGCTGAACGATATCCCCGGGATCGCGGCGGTGCTGCGGGAGAAGGGAACGGTTATTCACAGTGACGCCGTGCAAGCGGCGGGCAAGATTCCCGTAAATTTCGCCTCTTCCGGCGCTCACCTCTTGACCCTGTCATCGCACAAGATTTACGGCCCGAAGGGCGCAGGGGCTTTGGTGACGGATCGTGCCGTGCCGCTCGTTCCCCTGATTCACGGCGGCGGCCAGGAACGGGACTTGCGGGGGGGCACGGAAAACGTGGCGGCGATTGTCGGCTTCGGAAAGGCCGCGGACCTGGCACTGGCGGAACTCGAAGAGCGCCGAGGTCGTCTTATTCCCTTGCGCCAGCGCCTGGAAAGCGGGTTGGCGGAATTTTCCGGCGTGACCCTGTTCGCACGCGAGGCAGAGCGGTTGCCCAACACCGTCCAGTTCAGTCTGGCGGGCTTCGATGGCGAGATGCTGGTGATGTTGCTGGATCGCCACGGCTTTGCCGTTTCCAGCGGCTCGGCCTGTTCCAGCACCGCGCACGATCCAAGCCCGGTGTTGCTAGCGATGGGCGTGGAACCCGCAGTGGCGAAGGGTGCCGTGCGGGTGAGTCTGGGTGCCTCCAATGCGGAGGCGGACGTTGACCGGTTTCTGGGTGTCTTGCAAGGCTTGATGCGAACGGATAGCGGCTTACCCGGAAGCTGCGCGCCGCGCAGATGTTAGGGTCCTACATGTTGAGCTTGAAGAGATAATAGCGAGGTTTTTCCAATGTCTTTGACTTTGACCGAGAACGCGGCTAAACAGATCGCCAAACAGATTGCGCGCCGAGGCAAGGGTATGGGGCTTCGCCTCGGCATCAAGAAGTCGGGTTGCTCGGGCTTCGCCTACGTCGTAGATTATGCGGACGACGTCGCGCCGGATGATTCCGTGTTCGAGCAGCACGGCGTTCGACTTGTCGTCAAGAATCAGGACTTGCCCTTTCTGGACGGAATCGAAGTGGATTACTCCCGAGAAGGCATCAACGAGGCTTTCCGTTTCAATAACCCCAACGTCAAAGCCAGCTGCGGTTGCGGGGAAAGCTTCAGCGTTTAGGGGCGTTGCCGCCTCTCGTGTTATCAACCGCCGGAAAATCCATTAGAATTCCTGCGCTCTCTTGCACCGACTTCAGGGAAGACCTTGAATCGCGCAAGAGAGTTCTGCCGACGAGCGCCGCTGGCGTTAGATTAGCCTTGTGCCGTCACGTTGATCGCGTGCCGACGAGGTCTCCCGCGGCCACACGTCTCCCGTTCGCTTCTGCAACGAACTTACAACATCAGCACTAATCAGAAAGGAGAGCCCATGGCCGTTGAACGTACGCTGTCGATCATCAAACCGGATGCCGTCGCCAAGAATGCCATCGGTGAGATCTACAGCCGCTTTGAGAAGGCTGGTCTGAAAATCGTCGCGGCCAAGATGAAGCACCTAACTCGGGAAGAGGCACAAGGCTTTTACGCTGTCCACAAGGCGCGACCGTTCTTCAACGACCTGGTCACGTTCATGATCAGCGGACCGGTGATGATCCAGGTTCTGGAAGGCGAGAACGCTGTGGCCAAGAATCGGGATCTTATGGGTGCGACCAATCCGAAAGATGCTGCACCTGGGACGATCCGCGCCGACTTTGCGGTCAGTATCGACGAGAATGCCGTGCATGGATCGGATGGACCGGAGACCGCTGCACAGGAGATCGCCTACCTTTTCGGCAGCGATGAACTTTGTGCCCGTACCCGTTGAACTGCGGGGAAAGATCAATCTGCTCGACTTCGACCGGAGGGGCTTGGAGTCCTTTTTCCGCGAAATCGGCGACAAGCCTTTTCGCGCCGCGCAGCTGCTGCAATGGATCCATCAGCGCGGTATGGCGGATTTCGACCTCATGACGAATCTGAGCAAGGGGCTGCGCGAGTACCTCCGAGAGAACTGTGAAATCCGTCCGCCGGAGGTCGTTTATGTCCAACACTCGGCCGACGGGACGCGGAAATGGGTCTTGCAGGTGGATTCGGCTAACCGGATCGAAACGGTGTTCATCCCGGAACCTGGCCGTGGGACACTCTGTGTATCGTCACAGGTCGGATGCGCCCTGGCCTGCACGTTCTGCTCCACAGCCCGCCAGGGTTTCAACCGCAACTTGAGCGTTGCGGAGATCATCGGCCAGGTGTGGCTAGCGCGGCGCGAATTGGGTGACTCGGAAAGGATCACCAACGTGGTGCTGATGGGCATGGGCGAGCCTCTGCTCAATTTCGACAATGTCGTCGCCGCCACCCACCTGATGATGGACGACTTCGCCTATGGCCTATCGAAGCGGCGCGTCACGTTGAGCACCTCCGGGATCGTTCCGGCGCTGGATCGGCTGGGCGAAGTGACAGACGTCAGCCTCGCGGTTTCGCTGCACGCCCCGAATGACGCGTTGCGCGACGAATTGGTTCCGATCAATCGAAAGTATCCGATCCGAGAGTTGATCGACGCCTGCAAGCGCTACGTAGGCCGCGAAAACCGGCGCAAGGTTACCTTTGAGTACGTGATGCTCGACGGCGTGAACGACTCGCCTGCCCACGCCAAGGCGTTGGTGCGCCTTCTGAGTCATGTGCCCGCGAAGGTCAATTTGATTCCGTTCAACCCCTTCCCGAACTCAAATTACCGTTGCTCGGCGCCCGAGCTCATCGAGGACTTCACGGAAATTCTCCACCAAGCCGGCTTGATCGCGACGAAGCGTAAGACGCGTGGCGAGGATATCGATGCCGCTTGTGGTCAGTTGGTAGGCAAAGTCAGTGATAGAAGTCGCCGTCATTTGAGGTTGCTCCCCCCTGGACCATGAGTGTTTATCGGGTCGGCACTCTTTTAGGACTTGCGGCTATGCTGCACGCCTGCACGTTGACCAGCGAACCGCAGTTGAATCCCAATGACCCCTACGCCTCACTGAGTCAGTCGGACGTTTACCTTCAGATGGGCATTCAGTACATGGGCCAGGGCATGTTGGAAATCGCGCTCACCAACCTGAACCATGCCGTGGAGCTCGATGGAAACAACAGCGAAGCCTACAACGCATTGGGAGTGCTCCACGACCGATTGAGGCGCTATGATGCAGCGGATGGCTACTTTCAGAAGGCGATTGCCATCAACGGGGAGAACTACAGCGCCCGGAACAACCTCGGCCGATATCTTTGTGAGCGCGGTCGGCACCACGAAGGCATGGCACAGTTCCAGCAAGTGATCGCCGCACCGCTCTATCCCCAGCCTTGGGTTCCGCTCACCAACGCCGGACTGTGCGCGGAAGGCGCGAATCAGCGCAAGGAGGCCGAAGAGTTCTTTCGCAAGGCACTGGAGAGGAACCCACGCTTTCCTCCAGCGCTCCTGGAAATGGCCAAGCTCAGCCTCGCATCCAGGGAATACTTGTCGGCCCGAGGGTTCCTGCAGCGCTATCAAAATGCCGCGAGTGACAGCCCGGCATCGCTTTGGGTAGGCGCCCAAACGGAAATGGCTCTTGGAGGGAGTGAGTCCGCTCAAAGCTACTTGGCGAAGCTGCGCCGCCAGTTCCCCGATAGCCAGGAAGCTCGAATGGCGGAAAAGCTGGGCGGTGCCTATTGAATTCGCAAGGCACCTCGCACGAGAAAAATTTCATGCCAGACAAGATTCAAGCCATCCGAGGGATGCACGATATCCTGCCCGACCAGACCCCGGCCTGGCAGCATTTCGAGGCGGTGATCCTTCGGGTGATGGCGTCCTACGGCTATCGCGAGATCCGGCTGCCGATCGTGGAAAAGACGGAGCTTTTTCGGCGCTCGATCGGGGAAGTAACGGATATCGTCGAAAAGGAAATGTACACGTTCACTGACCGCAACGGGGATTCTCTGACTTTGCGCCCCGAAGGTACGGCGGGCTGCCTGCGCGCGTGCCTCGAGCATGGCCTGCTGCACAATCAGGTTCACCGTTTGTGGTATCGCGGGCCAATGTTTCGACACGAGCGCCCGCAGAAGGGGCGCTACCGACAGTTCCATCAGGTCGGGGTAGAGGCTTATGGCATGCCGGGCCCCGATATTGACGCCGAACTGATCTTGCTCAGCCGGCGGCTTTGGTCGGAGCTCGGTATCGGGCGAAAGCTCGAATTGCAGCTGAATTCACTGGGTACCCTCGACGAACGCCTGGTTTACCGAGAGCATTTGGTGGAGTATTTTCGGCGTCATCATGCCCTGCTCGACGATGACAGTCGCCGTCGCTTGGATACCAATCCATTGCGGATCCTGGACAGCAAGAATCCGCAGATGTGCGGTTTGATCGCCGACGCGCCGACCCTTAGCGATCACCTCGGCGACGAATCCCGCGATCACTTCGAAGCACTCACGGCATGTCTGGAGAGGGCCGAGATCGCTTACGTGGTCAACCCTCGCTTGGTCAGGGGGCTGGATTACTACTGCAATACCGTGTTCGAGTGGGTGACGACGGAGCTTGGAGCACAGGGAACCGTATGTGCCGGCGGTCGTTACGACGGACTGGTGGAACAGCTCGGAGGCAAGGGGTCGGCCGCGATCGGCTTTGCGCTGGGAATCGAACGGCTCATCGATTTAATGGGGGATTCCTCCGCTTTTCAGAGGGCGGCTCAACCACATGCCTACCTGATACGGGTCGGAGAAGAAGCCGAGGCTCGAGGGGTACAACTCGCAGAGACCCTGCGCGATGAACTGCCCGAGCTTCGCCTGATGGTGAACTCTGGCGGTGGAAGCTTCAAGAGCCAGTTCAAGCGGGCCGACCGAAGTGGAGCAGCCTACGCGCTGATTCTCGGGCACGATGAGATTCGGGACAATACGATCAGCGTCAAACCGCTCCGCGGCGACGAAGGGCAGCGCACTCTTGCGCAAACCAACCTGCCCCTGTATCTGAAAAATTTTCTCTAACTGTGTTGCAAGAGGTCCAATGTGGATGATTATTTGACCGAGGAAGAACGCCTCGATGCGGTAAAACGGTGGTGGAAGGAAAACGGACGTTCGGTCTTTTTGGGCCTCGGCTTGGGGGCGGCAATCGTCGTCGGCTGGAATGTGTGGCAGACGAAACAGCGTCAAAGGTCAGAGCAGGCATCCACCGCCTTTCAACAACTGCTGAAGGCGGATCAGACGAAACAGCCGGATGCGGCACTGAAGTTGAGTGAGCGCTTGATGGAGCAATACGGGTCGACAACCTATGGCCTCTACGGGAAGCTGTTCGCCGCAAAGTTCAAGACAGAGCGGGGGGACCTGATCGGAGCAAAGCAACTGCTTCAGGACGTCGTGACCAACGCCGGCGACGAGAATTTCAGGCATCTGGCCCGCCTTCGGCTAGGCCAAGTCATGCTGTCTCTCCACGAGGAGGAAGCTGCCCTCAAGATGATCGAGTCGATGGATGCGAAGGCGGCAGGCCAGTATCAGGGGCTATACGCCGAGCTCAGAGGAGATCTCTTGGTCGCTCTCGGCCGCGCGGACGAGGCCCGGACTGCCTACGAGCAAGCGCAGCAACTGGGAGAAATGTCACCTCTTCTGGAACTCAAGCTCGAAGATCTCGCGTCAGCCCCGGCCAAGTCGTGATTCGGGCGACCGTGAAAATCATCACGTTGACTCTAGCGCCTTCGCGTTTCCTTCCCCCTGAAAGGCGGAGGGCTGAAGAGCCGCGCGCGGGGAGCGTCCGTGTTCAGAACAGATCGCCATGAGACTCTTACTTGTAATCTTCGGCAGCTTTTTCTTGAGCGGATGCGCCGGCCTCGGCGCTCTCAAGGAAGGATACGACGGTTTGCTCGAAATGTTCGGCAGTTCGGAGCCCGTCGACCCGCCGGCCGAACTCGGGGACTTGAATCCGAGCCGCAGCGCGCGGATCGTGTGGGATGAGAGCGTCGGCGATGGTTACAAGGACCAATACGTGAATCTGCATCCCGGTGTCGGAGCGGCCCGAGTGTTCGCAGCGGATCGCCGGGGGCAAGTCCAGGCTCACCAGCGCCTGACCGGAAATGAGCTATGGTCCGTGGATACCGAGCTCGTTCTTGCCGCGGGCCCGGCGGTAGGCAAGAGCGTGCTGGTGGTTGCCTCCAACAACGGTGACGTGGTTGCTCTAAGTCAGGAAGACGGTTCGATAGTTTGGATGACCACGGTATCCAGCGAGGTGCTTGCTTTTCCGCAGATTGCGCAAGGCCGGGTGATCATTCGGAGTAACGACGGCAGGATCAGCGCGCTCGATGAAAGGACCGGTGCGACGATCTGGTATCACGAGCGCACGGTGCCCCCGCTTTCGGTGAGGAGCCGCGGCGCCCCGGTAATCGCGGGCAGTCTGGTCCTCGATGGTTATGCCAGCGGCAAACTGGTCGCGCTGGATTTCGACGATGGGAAGCCGGAGTGGGAAGCGGTCGTCGCAGTTCCCCATGGGCGCTCGGAAATCGAACGCTTGGTGGATGTGGATTCCACACCGGTCATCAAGGCGGATACCGCCTACGTTTCGGGTTATCAAGGGGGTATCGCAGCCGTATCGCTGAAGGATGGCGACGTGCTGTGGCGCCGAGAAAATCTCTCCACGGCCAGCGGGTTGTCTGCCGATCGGCGCTCCTTGTTTCTGACGGACGGAGCCGGCGATGTCTGGCGGCTAGACCTGTCCAGTGGCGCCGATCTCTGGAAGCAGAACGCGTTGCATCAGCGCCGCCTGACGGCGCCGGTTCCGATCAAGGACTATCTCGTGGTCGGGGACTTTGAAGGCTACCTGCATTTCCTATCTAAGGAGGACGGGAGCCTGGTAGCCCGTATTCAGATCGACGACAGCCCGATCGAAGCCCTGCCGATCGTCTTCGACGACGTCATCTACGCCTACAGCAGCGAAGGGGTTCTCGCCGCAGTGGCCTTGGATTGACCATGCTGCCGGTTGTCGCCTTGGTGGGCCGGCCCAATGTCGGAAAGTCCACGCTGTTCAACGTCCTTACCAGGAGCCGGGATGCCTTGGTCGCGGACTACCCGGGACTGACCCGCGACCGAAGGTATGGTCGGGTGCAGCTCGAGCATCGCGCCCTTTTCGTGGTCGATACGGGCGGCCTCGTCGAGGCAGCCGGTGGCATTGAGGAAGAAGCCATGCGTCAGGTCGACTACGCGTTACGCGAAGCCGATCTGATCCTGCTGCTGCTCGATGCCCGGGCCGGATTGAGTGTCAGCGATCAGACGATCGCGGAACAGCTCAGGCGCCTCGGAAAAACGGTCCTCTTGGTGGCCAATAAGGTCGACGGCCTACCCTCCCCCGATGAGGCGCTCAGTGAATTTTTCCTGCTGGGTCTCGGTGCCCCCCTCCCGATCGCCGCTTCTCATGCGACCGGCCTCTCGGTTTTGCTGGAACACATCGAGAACCTGTTGCCGCGGGCAGAAAGCGAGCCCGAGGAAGAAGAAACCCGGGGCGGGGTCCGGATCGCCGTGGTCGGTCGTCCCAACGTCGGCAAATCGACCTTGGTCAACCGAATTCTCGGCGAAGATCGTGTGGTGGTTTTCGATCAGCCCGGAACCACCCGCGACAGCATCTATGTTCCTTTCGAAAAAGACGGGCGCTGTTATGTCTTGATCGACACAGCAGGTATTCGCAGGCGCTCCAAGGTTTCGGAGGCGATCGAAAAATTCAGTGCGATCAAGGCGTTCCAGGCGATCGAGGATGCCCATGTGGTGATCTATCTGATCGACGCCAGCGAAGGAGTGACGGACCAGGATGCGAGTCTGCTGGGGATGGTGCTGGAGATCGGTCGGGGTTTGATTATCGGGATCAACAAGTGGGACGGGTTGAGCTCGGGGCAGCGCGACCAAGTGCGTCGCCAGATCGATGTCAAGCTGCCGTTCGTCGATTTCGCCGAGAAGCAGTTCATATCCGCTCTGCACGGCACCGGCGTGGGTCATATGCTCGACGCCGTGGTAGGCATTCATCAGTCCGTGATCGCGGAATTCCCGACGTCGATGCTGACCCGTATCCTACAGGACTGCCAGGTCACCCACCAACCCCCGCTCGTCCGCGGACGGCGGATCAAGCTCAAAATGGCCCACATGGGTGGGCACACGCCTCCCCTAATCGTGATTCACGGTAATCAAACGGACGATCTGCCCGGCGCCTACAGGCGCTACCTCTCGAACGCGTTCCGGAAGGCCCTGCGTCTGCAAGGCGTCCCGATCAAACTCGAATTCCGGAGCTCGGACAATCCCTATAAGGGGCGACGCAACGAACTCACCGAACGCCAGGTGCGGAAGCGTCGGCGGCTGATCCGATTCGTCAAGAAGCGGTAGATCCGGCCGCGCGCCCCCCGATCCGGAAATCCCGGTCCGCCACGGGGGCGCATGAGCTGCCACCACTCGCTTTCAAGGCGGCGGCCAAGTCAGTGATGGCGAGGTGACACCGCTCGTGCGCGGAACAGCGGAGTGCCTCCCGTTACCGGAGCCGCTCTGCGAGCGATTCCTCAATAGGTTACCTCAGGCGGCACCCTTGGCGATGCCGATGAAGTCATCAGCGTTGAGGGACGCGCCGCCGATCAGGCCGCCGTCGATGTCCTTTTGGGCCAGCAGGCCCTGGGCATTTTCCGGCTTCATGGATCCACCGTACTGAATGGGGATGATTTCGGCAATGGCCGCGCCGTATAGGCTGGTCATGACCTTGCGGATGAAGGCCTGCGCTTCCTGGGCCTGCTCCACCGTCGCCACCTTACCAGTACCGATGGCCCACACGGGCTCGTAGGCAATCACGGTCTTGGCGGCATCTTCTGCGGTGATCCCGGCGTAAGCACCCTTGAGCTGGCGCTCGTTCACCGCGTCGGTCCGACCGGCTTCGCGCTCGGCCAAGAGTTCGCCCACGCAAACGATGGGGATCAGATTGTGCTTGAGCGCCTGCTTGGTCTTCTTGTTCACCGTCTCGTCGGTTTCACCGAAGTACTGGCGCTGCTCCGAGTGACCGAGGATCACGTACCTGACACCTGCGGAAACCAGCATAGCGGCTGAGATCTTGCCGGTGAACGCGCCCGACTCTTCCCAGTGCAGGTCCTGCGCGCCCAGCGCGACGCGGGTGCCGGCCACCACTTTCGAGACCTCGGTAAGGGCGACGTAGGGCGCGCATACCACCAAATCAACCCATTCCGGAGCCCCGGCGGCCTTGGCGACCACCGCCTTGGCCAGTTCTACAGCCTCTGGCACGGTCTTGTTCATCTTCCAGTTTCCGGCGATAACGGTGCGGCGCGTCATGATTGTGCTCCTGGGCACGAA
>Ga0209254_10001868_pt1 | contig 19007 bp, 20 predicted proteins | sample FrelakmetDIP11DI_FD_187148 | JGI IMG/M metagenome (GOLD analysis project Ga0209254, IMG submission 187148) | Freshwater lake sediment microbial communities from the University of Notre Dame, USA, for methane emissions studies - DIP11 DI (SPAdes)... | ecosystem: Environmental > Aquatic >...
ATCGCCTCTTCGAACGCAGCCTGCTGGCCGGGGGCGATGCGGAAGTCGGCAAGTTCGAGAATCAAAACAAGCTCCTGTGTGCGCAGTGTCTTGCCAAGCGGCCGCTGTGGATCCGGCTATGCCGGTCCGCCAGCGGGCCTTGCAAGCCGCATGGCCGCGAGACGCGGCCATTCCTCGGCCCGTCCAAGCCGACGCAGGTCGGTTTGGAGCCGCGGGCCTCGGCCCCCTTGAGGGGGAGCGGCGAAGCCGCAACGGGGAGTGGCGTGTTCACATCTTGCAGCCGCGGCCGGGGTCGGCCAGGGCTTTCACGGCCACACCCTTGAACTCGTTGTTCTTGCCGATGGCTTCGCGCAGGAACATGTCCTGCACCGGGTTGTGCGACGCTGACAGCGTGAACTTGCCGCGCGGGCTGTCCACCGTCGTCTTGCGCATCGCAGCGATCATGCCGTCGCGCTTGCTGAAGTCGCCCTTGACCGCCGACAGGCCGGCACCGAGCAGTTGCGCAGCGTCGTAGCCCTGCACCGCGTACACGTCGGCATTGGCCTTGAAGGTCAGGGCGAAGTTCTTGCGGAAGGCATTGTTGCGCGGCGTGTCGAGATTGTCGGCGTAGTGCAGCGCCGTTTGCAGGCCCTGCGCCGACGCACCCTGCGCTTCGAGCGTGCCGTCGGTCAGGAAACCCGAGCCGAGCAACGGGATGCTGCGGCGTAGGCCGGCGGCGTCATAGTCCTTGACAAATTTCACCGCGCCGCCGCCGGCGAAGAAGGCGAACACCACGTCGGGCTTCTGCGCCGCGATCTCCGTCAGCAAGGCCTGGAACTCGACGTTGGGGAACGGCACGTTCAAGTCCTTCAACACCTTGCCGCCGCCCTTCTCGAAGGCCTCGGTGAAGCCCTTCACGGTCTCCTGGCCGGCGGCGTAATTCCAGGTGATGGTCATCGCCCGCTTGTAACCCTTGCCCGCCGCGACCACGCCGGTGGCGTAGCCGGGTTGCCAGTTGGAGAACGAGCTGCGAAAGATGTGCGGCGCACACATTGCGCCGGTGATCGCGTCGGCGCCGGCATTGGGCACGATCAGCATCGTGTTGCTTTCCTTGGCCGCTCGCGCCATCGCCAGCGCCACGCCCGAGTGCACCGTGCCGACGATGACATCGACGTTGTCGCGCTTGATCAGCTTGTTGACGTTGTCGGTGGCCTTGGAGGGGTCACTCTCGTCGTCGACGCGGAAATACTGGATTTCGCGCCCGCCTAGCTTGCCGCCCTGCTCCTGCACATAGAGCCGAAAGCCCCGCTCGATCATGTCGCCCAGGGCAGCGAAGGTGCCCGTGGCGGGCAGCATCAGGCCGACTTTGAGCGGCGCCGGCGCTTGTGCGTGGGCGCCGGTTTGGGCGGCGAGGGCGGCGGCGGCACACACCGACGTCAGGGCAAGGCGAAGGGCAGGGCGCATGGTTGAGGCTCCGTCATGGTGCAGGTTGCGAAAGCAACCGAGGATGCCTGCTACCCCTCCGTCACTGCAACGGGGTTATCGCGAGGACGAGTTGATCTACAACAACTGTTTGAGCCGCGCCTGCGCCTGGCGCAGCGCCGGCAGGCCGCTGGCGACCAGGTCGTCGATTGACATCCGTGACGCGTGAACCGTGAGGTTGATCGCGGCCACGGTGTCGCCGCGCCAGTTGGCCAGCGGCACCGACAGCGTGCGCATGCCCAACTCCATCTCCTGGTCGACCGTGGCGTAACCCTGCTCGCGGATGCGCTGCAACTCGGCGCGAAGGCGCTCCGGCCGGGTGATGGTGTGCGGCGTCAGCGCCGGCAGGCTCTGGCGTGCCAGCCATGCCGCGGACTCGGTTTCTGGCAGAGCCGCCACCAGCACGCGGCCATTGGCGGTGCAATAGGCCGGCACGCGGATGCCGGGTTGCAGGGTGGCCGAGACATAGCGTCCGGCGCTGGTGGCGGCAATGCAGATGACGTCGGCGTCGTCGAGCACGCTGGCGGCCGAGGCCTCCTTCAGCGTGTTGGCCAACTCGACCAATGCCGGCTGCACCACGCGCGGCAGGCGCGCCGAGTGCATGTAGCTCTGCGCCAGGCGCAGCACGCGCGGCGCCAGCGCGAACATCTTGCGCTCCTGGTGCACGAAGCCCAGGTGGGTCAGTGTCAGCAGGTAGCGCCGCGCGGCTGCCCGCGTCAGTCCGGTGCGCTCGGCGACCTCACTGATCGTCAGGCGCGGCCGTTCCTGATCGAAGGCTTCGATCACGGCCAGACCCTTCTCGAGGCCGGCGACGAGGTCGCGCTTCAGCGGCCCAGGCGGTCCGAGCATGCCCGGGGTTGCGCTCGTGTCGGCCGACGGTTCCATGTCCTTGTCGAAGTCATCACCCATCTGCGACTCCAGTTGCGAATCAAACCCGTTCCAGGATGACGGCAATGCCCTGGCCGACGCCAATGCACATCGTGCACAGAGCGTAGCGGCCACCGCTGGCACGCAGCTGATGGGTGGCCGTCGTGGCCAGGCGCGCGCCGCTGGCCCCGAGAGGATGGCCCAGCGCAATGGCGCCGCCATTCGGGTTGACACGGACATCATCGTCGGCCAAGCCCAGCTCGCGCAGCACCGCCAGGCCTTGTGCGGCGAAGGCTTCGTTGAGTTCGATCACGTCCATCTGCGCCAGCGTCAGCCCGGTCAACTCGAGCACTTTGCGCGTGGCTGGTGCCGGGCCGATGCCCATCACCCGGGGCGCCACGCCGGCCGTTGCCATGCCGACGACACGCGCACGGGGCGTGAGGCCATGCGCGGCGGCGGCAGCCTCGCTGGCCAGCAGCAGTGCGCAGGCGCCGTCGTTGACGCCCGAGGCGTTGCCCGCCGTGACCGTGCCATCGGGGCGCACGATGCCCTTCAACCTGGCCAGCGCCTCGATGGACGTTTCTCGCGGGTGTTCGTCCTTGGCCATGATCACCGGGTCGCCCTTCTTCTGTGCGATCGTCACCGGCACTATCTCGGCGTCGAAGTAGCCGCGCTTCTGCGCCGCCACGGCCTTCATTTGCGAAGCCAGGGCCATGCGGTCCTGCGCTTCGCGCTCGATCTTGTGATCGGTAGCGACGTTCTCGGCGGTTTCGGGCATCGAATCGACGCCGTACATCTCGCGCATCTGCTTGTTGATGAATCGCCAGCCGATCGTCGTGTCGTAAACCGCGTTGGTGCGGGAGAACGCGCTCTCGGCCTTGGGCATCACGAAGGGCGCACGGCTCATGCTTTCGACGCCACCGGCAATCATCAGCGTGGCCTCGCCGGCCTTGATTGCACGGGCCGCCGTGCCGACGGCGTCCAGGCCCGAGCCACACAGGCGGTTGACGGTTGCACCGGGCACCGCGAGCGGCAGCCCGGCCAGCAACGCGCTCATCCGCGCCACGTTGCGGTTGTCCTCACCGGCCTGATTGGCGCAGCCGAAGATCACGTCGTTAATGGCCTGCCAATCGACCTGCGGGTTGCGTTGCATCAGCGCTCGCAGCGGGATGGCGCCGAGGTCGTCGGTTCGCACGGACGACAGCGCGCCGCCGTAACGGCCGAACGGGGTGCGAACGGCGTCGCAGATGTAGGCATGGATCATCGTGGTACTCAGGTCAGGAGTGGCGCGCCGGTGACGCGTTGCAGGTCGTCGAATGACAGGCCCTCGACCTTGTCGACCAGCCTCAGCCCGGCCAGTGTGATGTCGATCACCGCCAGATTGGTGTAGATACGGCTGACGCAGCCGATGCCCGTCAGTGGATAGGTGCAGGCCGCAACGATCTTGCTCGCGCCGGCCTTGGTGGTGTGCTCCATCATGACGAAGGTCTTCTTGGCACCGATGGCCAGGTCCATTGCGCCGCCGACCGCGGGGATGGCGTCGGGCGCACCGGTGTGCCAGTTCGCCAGATCGCCTGTGGCCGAGACCTGGAATGCACCGAGCACGCAGATGTCGAGGTGGCCACCGCGCATCATGGCGAAGCTGTCGGCGTGGTGGAAGAACGCGCCGCCAGGCCGCAGGCTCACCGGCTGCTTGCTGGCGTTGATCAGGTCGTAGTCTTCCTCACCTGCGGCCGGCGCGGGGCCGACGCCGATGACGCCGTTCTCGCTGTGCAGGATCACCTCGCGGTCGGCCGGGATGTGGTCGGCCACCGTCGTCGGCAGGCCGATGCCCAGGTTGACGATCGCGCCCTCGGGGATGTCTTGCGCGACGCGGCGGGCCATCTCCTCACGAGTCCACTTGGCGCTCACACTCATGCCGCCTGCCTGAAGCCGCGGGCGGCGGTGCTTGCGCGGTCGATCCTGACCACGCGCTGCACAAACAGCCCCGGCGTGACCACCGCTTCCGGGTCGAGGCCACCGAGCTCGACGACCTCGTGCACGCTGGCCACCGTCACACGCGCCGCCATGGCCATCACCGGGCCGAAGTTGCGCGCCGTCATGCGGTAGACCAGGTTGCCCCAGCGGTCGCCGCGTTCGGCCTTGATCAGCGCGAAGTCGGCGTGGATCGGCGCTTCGAGCACATGGCCGCGGCCGTCGATGACGCGCGTCTCCTTGCCCTGGGCCAGCTCCGTGCCGTAGCCCGTGGGCGTGAAGAAGCCGCCGATGCCGGCGCCGGCGGCGCGGATGCGCTCGGCCAGGTTACCCTGCGGTACCAGTTCGAGTTCCAGCGTGCCGGCGCGAAAGGCCCGGTCGAAGTGGTGCGAATCGGCCTGGCGCGGGAACGAGCAGATGATCTTGCGAACGCGACCCGCGGCAATCAGCGCCGCCAGCCCCGTGTCGCCATTGCCAGCGTTGTTGTTGACGACCGTCAGCTCGCGCGCACCCTGGGCGAGCAGCGCCTCGACCAGTTCGTTCGGCAGGCCCGCGGTGCCGAAGCCCCCGATCATCACCGTGGCACCGTCCGGCACGTCGGCCAGGGCCGCTTCGGATGAATCGAAGAGCTTGTTGATCATTCGTGGCTGCGCCGCCCAGAAGGTTCGTGGCGGGAACGAACATGCCACCAGCGAGCATCCTAGCCCAGCAGCACTCAGCTCGCCAGGGTGGCGGGCGTTGTGGCGGGCGTTGTTGCCGGGCGTTGTCTATGGCGCCGGCTCAATGACTGCCCGGCAAGGCCGGTGCGTAGACCGCGCCGAAGCGGTTGCCCAGAAAGTCGTCCAGGGCGACCTCTTCCTGACGCACGAAGCCGCGCTGCGGCAGCTTGCCTTTGGCCAGCAGGTCGAGCATGGCGGCCAGGCTGGACGCGGTGGTGATCTGGATCGCGCTGCGGATCTGGCCGCCGACCATCGCGCTGTAGATCTTGCGCGCGTAGGTCTCCTGCACCAGGCGGCCTTCGCGCCAGCCGGCCACGGTGACGAAGACGATGACCACGTCCTGGGTCGTGGTCGGCACCGCGTTCTCCAGGATGTCCTTCAACACGTCGCGGCGGTCCGCCAGGCGCAGGTCGTGCAGCAGCGCCTTCATGATCGCGGCGTGGCCGGGGTAGCGGATGGTGCGGTAGTTCAGCGTTCGCACCTTGCCTTCGAGCGTTTCGCACAGGGTACCCAACCCGCCCGAGGTGTTGAAGGCTTCATAGAGCACGCCGTCGAGCGCGAATTCCTCGCGCTCTTCGAGTGCCGGCACCTCGGTGCGGCGGCCATCAACGATGGCCTCGCAGGGTTCGCAGTATTCGTTGATGACGCCGTCGGTGCTCCAGGTCAGGTTGTAGTTCAACGCATTGCTCGGATAGGCGGGCAGGGCGCCGACGCGCAGCCGCACCGTGTCCAGCCGCTCGAAGCGGGATGCCAGGTCAGCGGCGACGATGGCGATGAACCCCGGCGCCAGACCGCACTGTGGAATCAATGCGCTGTGAGCACCTTCTGCCATGCCACGGATGGCGCGTGTGCAGGCCACGTCCTCCGTCAGGTCGAGGTAGTGCACACCGGCGGCGCGCGCGGCTTCGGCGATGCGCTGGGTGAAGTGGAACGGTGCAGCGCTGAGGACTGCGAAGCGGCCGTCCAGGGCGCGCTGCAGCGCCGTGCAGTCGGCCACGTCCAGGGTCACGCGCCGAACGCGCGAGCCGGGCATTGCCGACGCGGCCAGCACGTCGAGCGCGTCCGCATCGCGGTCGGCCAACGTCACGCTGTAGTCGCTGGTGCCTGCTAGCAGGTCGGCGACGACCTGGCCGATCTTGCCGGCGCCTATGACGAGGATGTTCTTCGGGTTCATGCCGTGCTCCGCGGGAAGTGCACCATCCTGCCTTGGTCGGTTGAAAAAAGCAGCGCGAAGGACGACGAAACGAAGTCCTGAAAGCGGCAGATTGCCAATATAATTGGGCACTGTGCCAGAGATCAACCTCGATGACACCGATCGCGCGCTGCTCGCGCTGCTGCGCGACAACGCTCGCGCCAGCACCGCCGAGCTGGCGCGCAAGCTCGAGCTGGCGCGCACCACGGTGCAGAGTCGGCTGGCGCGGCTCGAGCTCTCGCGCACGGTCGTCGGCTACACCGTGGTGGTTCCCGACGAGGCCGAGGCCGCGCTGGTGCGGGCCCATGTGTTGATTACCGCAAGGCCCAAGCAGGGTGCCGCGATTGAAGCCGCGTTGCGGCGCATCGCCGAAGTCCGCACGCTGCACTCGGTCAGTGGACCGTTCGACCTGATCGCCGTGCTGGCGGCCGACTCGATCGGCGCACTCGATCGCCTGATCGACCGCATCGGTGCGCTCGAAGGTGTTGAGCGCACCACGTCGGCAATCGTGCTTTCCACACGCATCGCTCGCTGAGCCCTCGCCGTGAGCGGCGCGGCCGGTCAAGTTTCGCGGCCCGGAGTCGATACGTCTTGCGAGCTCCTGCGTCTCAGCCTCCACACAACGTGTCGACCGTCACCACCATCGAAACCGCCGAGTTGCGCGTCGGCATGTTCGTCCACCTTGACCTGGGTTGGATGTCGCATCCGTTCGCGCTGTCGAGCTTTCGCATCACAGATGCCAGCCAGATCGCCACCATCCGCTCGCTTGGCCTGGCACGTGTGCGCTGGACCCCCGAGAAGAGTGACGGCCCCGTCGCCGCGCCCGCGCCGTCGGCCAGCAGCCATGCGCTGCCGCAGCCAGACGCCGAGGCCAGCACGCAAGCAGTGCCGCCTGCGCGCTCGTCCGTGCGCGACGCAAGGCGCGAGGCGATCGCGGCTCGCCGCAAAGCGATCGAGCTGTGTCAGCGCCAGTACGTGGAGGCCGCACTGGGCTGGCGCAAGGCCACCGACCAGGCGCGCGACGACCCCCAGGGCGCCGGGCAACGCATGGGCGCACTCAGCCGCGCACTGGTCGACAAGATGCTTGGCGCGCGCGAGGTCAGCATCCGTGTGCTCGCCGAGACCTCCGGCGATCGCGCCAGCCACGCCCTCAATGTCGGCGTGATTTCGCTGCTGCTGGGCAGGCTCTGTGGGCTGGCCGAGACTGACTTGCATGACCTCGGCGTCGGCGCGCTGTGCCACGACATCGGCAAGCTCGAGCTGCAGCACCGCCTGCAACGTGCTGACCCCGACTTCAGCAGCGCCGAAATGGCGCTGTATCGCGAACATGTGGCGCACGGCGTCACCCACGGCAGGCGCATGGCCCTGGCCCCCGGTGCGCTACTGGTCGTCGCTCAGCACCACGAGCACTGCGATGGCAGTGGCTTTCCCCTCGGGCTGGACGCCAGCCGCATCAGCATGGCCGCACGCCTGGTGGCGCTGGTCAACCGTTATGACGGTCTGTGCCACCCGTCGTCGCTGGCGCGGGCGATGACGCCCCACGAGGCACTGTCGCGGTTGTTCGCCCAGGGCAAGCGCCAATATGACGCCAACCTGCTGACCAGCTTCGTGCGCATGATGGGTGTCTATCCGCCGGGCTCGGTGATTCAGCTGACAGACGACCGCTTCGGCTTGGTCGACAGTGTCAACTCGGCGCGCCCGCTCAAGCCGCGGGTGCTGGTACACGATCCGGCTTCAGCCCGTGATGAGGTGGTGTTGCTCGATCTGGAACGCGAAACGACGCTGGGCATCCGGCGCAGTCTGCCGGCAGCACAATTGCCCCGTGCGGCGCAGGACGCGCTGATGCCGCCGCCGCGAGTCACCTGGTTCTTCGAGGCCGCGGATGGCGGCCCGGAGGATGCCAACGCGGGGCTTGAACCACCGCCTTGAGCCGCGGCACGGTGCCATCGCACCGATCCGTAGCGCTGAACGACGAGGTGCCGGGTTGCGCCAGGTCTTGCCGGGGATGGCGCTCAGTCCGTACAGTTCGCGGCGTGAAGCCGCTGGCCCGCACCATCGAAGCCAAGATCGCCGCACAGGCCCCCGGCTTGGCGGTGCTGCTGCCCGGGGGGCAAAGCCTTGGCGCTACTGACCCCCGTGTGCGCATCGAACTTGCCGACTGGGCACCACTTGCGCACTTGGCGGCCGGGCGGATCGGTGACCTGGCACAGGACTGGGTCGAAGGCCGGATCGAACTGCACGGCACGATGCGCGACATCACCGCCGTCGCCGCTGGCCTGGTCGACGGCGACCCCACCGCTGCCTACGCAGCGCCCGGCCCGGCCAGCCCGCTGGCTTGGTGGCGCAGCTTGCTGCATCACAGCCGCTCGTCGGCCCGCCACACGCCCGACGCAGACGCCCGCCAGGTGCAGTTCCATTACGACGTCTCGGATGACTTCTTCGCGCTCTGGCTCGACCCCCGGCGTGTCTACTCGTGTGCCTACTGGCGCGACGGCGCGGCCACGCTGGCCGAGGCCCAGACGGCCAAACTCGACCACATCTGCCGCAAGCTGCTGTTGCGCGAGGGTGAGCGCTTTCTCGATGTGGGTGCCGGCTGGGGTGCCCTGCTGCTGTGGGCCGCGGAACAGTACGGCGTGCGCGCCACCGGCATCACGCTGTCAAAAAACCAGCAGGCCCATGTGCAGCGGCAGATCGACGCACGGGGCTTGACCGGGCGTGCGCGGATTGAGTTGCTGGACTACCGCGAGCTGCCCGAGCAAGAACCGTTCGACAAGATCGCGTCGATCGGCATGTTCGAGCATGTCGGACATGCGCAGTTATCGGCGTACTTTGCCAAACTGTGCCGTCTGCTCGCGCCCGGCGGGCTGTTGATGAACCACGGCATCACCGCAGGTGGCACCCGCAACACGCAGCTCGGCGCCGGCATCGGCGAGTTCATCGAGCGCTACATCTTTCCGGGAGGCGAACTGCTGCATCTGTCACGCGTGCTGGCCACGATGGCCGAGGCCGGCTGGGAGGCGGTCGATGTCGAAAACCTGCGACCGCACTACGCGCGCACGCTGTGGGCGTGGTCGGACGCACTCGAAGCCCATCTACCCGAAGCACGCCGTTTGACCACCGAAGCGGTCGTGCGCGCCTACCGGCTGTACCTGTCAAGCAGCGCGATGGCCTTTGAGCGCGGCTGGATATCGCTGCACCAGGTGCTGGCAGCCAAGCCATCGGGCGAGTTCATGGCCGGGGCGATGCCCGGGGCACAATCGGCCTACCCGTTCACGCGCGACTACATCTACCGCGGCTCCTGATGCTCTACAAGTTCAAGTCCAAGGCTGCCGGCGACGTGATCATGCTCGGCCCGAATGGCGACCACGTGTTGCGCCTGGCGGGCCGCGAGCCGGCTGCGCGCGGCATCTTCGAAGTCGAGGCGATGCCCGGCCTGATCGTCGCACTGCAAGCGGCGGTGGCCGCCGACGAGGCGGCGCGCCAAGGTGGCTCGGCCGACGCCGGCAGCGGCGACGCTACCGATGCGCCCGCGGCCGGGCGCGGCGATGGCGTGTCGCTGCGCCAACGCGTCTGGCCGCTGGTGGAAATGCTGCGCCGCTGCCATGCGGCGCGCGAAGTCATCGTCTGGGGAGCCTGAAGTCATGAAACTGTGGAGCGAGAGTTGGGCCAATGGCGACCGCATCGCGGCGCGCTATGCCGCCGGCAAGCTCGACGGCAACGGCGGCGTGGCGTTTGCCGACAACCACAATCCGCATCTGGCCTGGAACGAGTTGCCACCCGGCACCCGGTCGCTGGTCCTGATATGCCACGACTTCGATGTGCCGAGCCGGCCCGACGATGTCAATCAACCCGACCGCGAGATCCCCAGCGACTTGCCGCGCGTGGACTTCTTTCACTGGGTACTGGTTGACCTGCCGCCGACCATGACGCAGATCGTCGAGGCTGAATTCAGCCGCGGCTTCACGCCGCGTGGCAAGCCCGGGCCGGCGGCATTGCACGGTGCGCGCCAGGGTCTCAACGACTACACCGGCTGGTTTGCCGGCGACGCGCAGATGGCCGGCAACTACTTCGGCTACGACGGCCCGTTCCCGCCCTTCAACGACTCGTTGGTGCACCACTACGTGTTCACGCTCTACGCCACGTCGTTGGCGCGCTTGCCGATCGATGGCGCGTTCAGCGGCGCCCAGGTGCGCCAGGCGATTGCCGGCCACGTGCTCGAGGCGGCCACGCATTCCGGCACCTACACGCTGAACCGCCGGCTGCTCGGGTGATCGAACAGGCCACCCGGATCATCGCCATCCGGCACGGCGAAACGGACTGGAACGTCGACACGCGCATCCAGGGTCAGCTCGACATCGGCTTGAACGACGCCGGGCGCTGGCAGGCCCGGCGCTTGGCGGAGGCGCTGGCCGACGAGGCGCTCGACGCGGTCTATTCGAGTGACTTGGCGCGGGCTCGCGATACGGCGCAGACCGTGGCCGGCCGCGCCGGCCTGGAGGTGCGCACCGACGTCGGCCTGCGCGAACGCGGCTTCGGCGTCTTCGAGGGCCTGACCTTCGCCGAGATCGAGCGGCGCTTCCCCGAGCCCGCGCGGCGCTGGCGCCAGCGCGATGCCAGGTTCGGCCCGGAAGGCGGCGAGACGCTGACGGTGTTCTACCGTCGCGCAGTCGCCAGCGTGACTGCGCTCGCCGCGCAGCATCGCGGCCAGCATATCGCCGTCGTTGCGCATGGCGGCGTGCTCGATGCGCTGTACCGCGCTGCGTCGCGCGTGGCGCTCGACGCGCCGCGCACCTGGCAGGTGGGCAACGCCAGCATCAATCGGTTGCTGGCCAGCGACGCCGGCTTGGTGTTGGTCGGGTGGGCGGACAGTTTGCACCTCGAAGAGATTTTGCCGGGCGAACCGGGCGAGCTCGCGGCATGACACGCACAGACTGCGTCGGCCAGCCGGTGGCGGCGATCGACACGCCGGCGCTGGTGGTGGATCTCGATGCGATGGCGCGCAACATCGAGCGCATGGCTGCCTGGGCGCGAGAGCACGGCCTGCGCCTGCGGCCGCATGCCAAGACGCACAAGAGCGCCTGGATCGCGGCGCAGCAAATCGCTGCCGGCGCGGTGGGCGTTTGCGTGCAGAAGACCAGCGAGGCCGAGGCCTTGGTCGATGGCGGCATCGGCGATGTCTTCATCACCAACGAGGTCATCGACGCCACCAAGCTGGCGCGGGTGGCGGCGTTGGCACGGCGCTGCACGCTGGCGCTGGCGGTGGACAGCAAGCTCGGGATCGAGCGCCTGGCCGCGGCCCTGCAAGCAGCCGGCGCCGACATCGCCGTCTTTGTTGAAATCGACGTCGGCCACGGTCGCTGTGGCACGGCACCGCCACAGGCCGGTGTGTTGGCACGCCAGGTCGTGGCCGCAGGCCTGCGCTTCGCTGGGTTGCAGGCTTACCACGGTCGGGCGCAGCACATGCGCAGCGGCGCCGAGCGGGGGGCGGCGATCGCGCATGCCGCAGCCTGCGTGCGCCAGGCCCTGGCCGCGCTCGCGAGTGCCGGGCTGCGTTGCCCACTCGTCAGCGGCGCGGGCACCGGCAGCTTCGTGCTGGAGACTGCCAGCGGCTTGTGGGGCGAGTTGCAGGCCGGGTCGTACGTGTTAATGGACCGCGACTACGCCGACATCGCGCCGGGCGAGGGCGCACCTCGTTTCGAGCATGCGCTGTTCGTGAAGAGCCAGGTCGTCAGCCGCGCGGAGGACCGTGCGGTTGTCGATGCCGGGCACAAGAGCCACGCGATCGACAGCGGCCTGCCAGGCGTGTGGGGCCGTGAAGACCTCGAATTCGCCAATGGCGGCGACGAGCACGGCCTCTTGCGCCTGCGCGACTCGTCGGCCGAATTGCCGGCACTCGGCGACGCGGTCTGGCTGGTGCCTGGCCATTGCGACCCGACGGTCAACCTGCACAACACGCTGGTCGGGGTGCGCGGTGGCCTGGTTCACGGCAGGGTCGAGCGCCTGATCACGGTCGATGCGCGTGGCTGTCTGAGCTGACGGCTCAGAACAGCTCGCCAACCCCCGCCTTGGGCGCGACGCCGAGGTGGCGGTATGCCGCCAGCGTGGCGATGCGCCCGCGCGGTGTGCGTTGCAGGAAGCCCTGTTGGATCAGGTACGGTTCGATCACGTCCTCGATCGTGCCGGCCTCTTCGCCGATGGCCGCGGCGACGTTCTCCAGCCCGACCGGGCCGCCGTCGAAGCGGTGCACGACGGCTTCGAGCAGTTTGCGGTCCATTACGTCGAAGCCCAGCGGGTCGACATCGAGCATGACCAGCGCCGCATCGGCCACGCGCTTGTCGATGTGGCCGCTGGCCTTGACATCGGCGTAGTCGCGCACACGGCGCAGCAGGCGGTTGGCGATGCGTGGGGTGCCACGGGCGCGGCGTGCGATCTCGAGCGTGCCCGCAGCGTCGATCGGTACCGTGAGCAGGCCGGCCGAGCGGTGGACGATGCGCGCCAACTCTTCGGCGGTGTAGAACTCCAGCCGCGCCACGATGCCGAAGCGGTCGCGCAGCGGGTTGGTCAGCATGCCGGCGCGGGTTGTCGCGCCGACCAGGGTGAACGGCTGCAGGTCGAGCTTGATCGAACGCGCGGCCGGGCCCTCGCCGATCAGGATGTCGATCTTGTAGTCCTCCAACGCCGGGTAGAGGATTTCTTCGACGACGGGCGAGAGACGATGGATCTCGTCGATGAAGAGCACGTCGTTGCGCTCGAGGTTGGTCAGGATGGCAGCCAGGTCTTTCGGCTTTTCCAGCACCGGCCCCGAGGTCTGGCGCAGGTTGACGCCGAGCTCGGCGGCAATGATGTGCGATAGCGTGGTCTTGCCCAAGCCGGGTGGCCCGAACAGCAGCACATGGTCGAGCGCCTCGCCGCGCTTCCTGGCCGCGCCGATGAAGATCTCGAGCTGCTCTCGCGCCTTCAACTGGCCGATGTACTCGGCCATCGCCTTGGGCCGCAGCGCGCGTTCGACAGCTTCCTCGTTGGCCGACACCGGCGCGGTGCCGACGATGCGGCGTGCCGGCGGCGAGGTACCGAGATCGTCGGTGTGGATGCTCATGCGCCGGATTATCGATGGCGCACGGTGGGCAGTGCATCGCGCTGGAACATTCGTCGCTGCGGCGCGGCGGTTAGACTGGCCGCCGTGCTCACCGATTGCAGCCATTTTCGCCGCTTTGCCTGGATCGCTCTGATCGCGGCGCTTGCGCTCGCGCTGGTGCCCACGCTGTCGCATGCATTGGCGGCGCAGCAAGGCCAGGCGACCTGGGCCGAGGTCTGCACGTCCCAGGGCCTGAAAGCCGTTGCGGCCGACGCGGGTGATGCCCAAGAGGAGCCGGCGGGCGCGGTCGTGGCGCACCTGGATCATTGCCAGTTATGCATCCTGGGCGCGCACCTGCCCGGAGTGCCCACTGGCCCGGCCGCGCTGCCGATGCAGGCATCGCTGACGTATGCGATGCCGGCGCGCTTGCTTGACGCTGCGCGCACGCCCCATGCGTGGGCCCACGCGCCAGCGCGCGCACCACCCCTGGCTTCCTGAGATCGTCCCGTTGGCAAGGCCAGCGCCTTGCCTTCGGGTTGTCGCCGGCCCGCATTCGCAACGCCTGGCCGGCATCGATTGCGGCGCCGTGCGACGCCCGGAATTCAGACTCGCGTGGCTTGTGCGAGCCACGCCCACCAACTACCCATTCCCCACCGAAAGGAAGACCCGATGAAATCGATTTCCACGAGAGCCGCAGCACTGGTTGCGCTGTGCTTGTGCTGCGTACTGCCCGCTGCCGCGAACGACTACAAGCTCGGCCCACTGACCATCGAGCATCCCTGGGCGCGACCGACGCTGCCGGGTCAGGTGGCAGGCGGCGCCTACCTCGGCATCCGCAACGCCGGCAGCGCAGGCGACCGCTTGCTCGGCGCCAGCATGGCGGCGGCACGGGTCGAAGTGCACGAGATGCGCATGGAAGGCGATGTGATGCGGATGCGCGAAATCGGCAGCCTGGAGCTGCCGGCCGGCAAGACGGTGACACTCGCCCCCGGCGGGCTTCACCTCATGCTGATGGACCTGAAGTCGCCGCTGAAAGTCGGTGAAAAGATTCCCGTCAAGCTGCGCTTCGAGCGCGCCGGCGAGGTCGAGGTGCTGCTACAGGTCGAGACCAAGCCGGCTTCGGCCACCGACGCGCACAAGCACTGATCGCCAGGCGATCAACGCGACAGCGCCTTGAGGGCCTGTTTGATGCCGTCGGCCACGCCGATATCGGCCGGCAGCGACTTGAGCGCTGCGGCGGCATCGCGGTCGCTGTAACCCAGCGCCACCAGGGCCTGCACGATATCGGCCTGTGCGTCGCTGGCCACGCTGGCCGCTGCGCCGAGGTCGGGGCCGAGCTTGCCTTTCAATTCGAGCAGCAGGCGCTCGGCGGTCTTCTTGCCGATGCCCGGTACCTTGACCAGCCGGCCGGCCTGTTGCTGGGCGACGGCAGCGGCCAGCTCGGGCACCGAAAGGCCTGACAGGATCGACAGCGCCGTGCGCGGCCCGACGCCACTGATCTTGATCAGCAGGCGAAAGGTGGCCCGCTCTTCCTCGCTGAGAAAACCGTACAGCAGTTGCGCATCTTCGCGGACCACGAAGTGCGTCAGCAGCGTGACTCGCTCGCCCAGAGCAGGCAGGTTGTAGAAGCTGCTCATCGGCACGTCGAGCTCGTAGCCCACGCCGGCCACATCGACCAGCAACCGCGGCGGCGCCTTGGCCGCCAGCGTGCCGGTCAGGCGGCCGATCATTGGCGACGGAACAGACCGAGGCGCTGCGCTTCCAGCGCCGCCTCGGCGCGCGAGCTGACGTTCAGCTTGCGGTAGATCTGCTTGACGTAGTCGGCAATCGTGTGCCGTGACAGCCCGAGTTGCACGCCGATCTCGGGCAGCGTGAAGCCCTTGGCCACGCGCAGCAGGACTTCACTCTCGCGCTCGGTCAACGAGACATGCGGCATCAGGTCGGGCTGTGCCGGCTTGGACTGCGCCGCAAAGTAGGCAATGACGCGGCGTGCAATCGACGGCGACAGCGGCGGCTCGCCCTGGTTCATGCGTTGCAGCTGCTCGGCGATCAGCTCGCGCGGCTGCTCCTTCAGGATGTAGCCGAATGCACCGGCCTGCAGCGCAGGAAAAAGGTGCTCATCGTCGTCGTGGATCGTCACCACGACGGACTGGCATTCGCTCTGCGTTTCGCGCAGTTTCTCGACGACGGAGACGCCCGAGCCGTCAGGCAGCCCCAGGTCGCACAGTGCCAGGTCGAACTTGATCGCCGAAACCAACTCCAGTGCGTCGTGCACCCGCGCGGCTTCGGAGATCTGACCGTCGGGGAAGACCTGCATCACCAGCGTCTTCAGCCAGGCGCGGATTTCGGGCAGGTCTTCGAGCAGCAGAATGGTCTTCATGGCGACGCCTTTGCAGTGACCAAAAAGGGTCGCCTCATGCTAACAGCGGCTCAGGCTCGGGTGGTGTGCCGCTCCAGCGGAATCGTGAGGCGGATCACGGTTCCATAGCCCGGGCCTGACTCGACGAGGCATTGACCGTGCAATTGTTTCGCGCGGTGCTTCATGCTGGCCATGCCGTGGCCGCGGTCCAGGCGGCCGTCGAGCTCGAGCGGAATACCCTTGCCGTTGTCCTGGATCGCGAGCTGGAAGTCGCCGCTGTCGATCAGGCAGCGGATCGTGCAGCGCGAGGCACCGCTGTGTTTGATGATGTTGTTGACGGCCTCACGCAGGATGCGTGTGGTCTGCACATAGGCACGCGCCGACAAGGTCTGCGGCAGATCCTCCGACGGTGCGCTCCACTCACCTTCGACGCCGGTCTGCGACAAGCGGCCCACCACCTCGGCGCGCCAATCCCCCAACGCATCGATCAGCTTGACCGGCTTGCCCGTCAGACCGCGCACCGACAGGCGCATCTCTTCGAGCGCCTCGCGCGCGAGCGTGGAGATGCGCTCACTCTCGCTGGTGTGCACGATCGTCAATAGCTTGGCACCCAGGTCGTCGTGCAGGTCGGCGGCGATGCGCTTGCGCTCCTGCCGAGTGACTTGTTCGACGCGCTGTTCGGCGATCTCGGCGTAGTTCCTTTCCATTTCCGCGCCGGCCTCGCGTATGCGGGTCTCCAGTGCCAGGCGGCCGTCCTCGGCGCTCCGCAGCGCGCTACCGTGCTGTTGCACGAGATGCAGGCCCACGGCGATGAAGGCCAACGGCATCAAGGCTTGTGGCAGCCACTGCCATGGCCTGGGCACGAGCTGGCGTTGTGCTGCCAGTTCGAGCAGCACCATGGCAGCGACCACGAGCAGCACCAAGGACATGGCCCAGAAGTCGCGGCGCCGCGCGCGCCGTGTCGACCACAAGTAAAACGCCATGGCCGCCAGGACCTGCACCACCAGGAGCGCGTACCAGGAGCTGGCCGTCGCGTGCATGCGCGCAGGCCCGGCCAGCAGCAGGCTCAGCGGCACTGCAACGCATTGTGCGTACAGCGCAACTTCGATCGGTCGCGAGCGCCAGCCCGCGAAGTTCAGCAGAAACTGCACGGCGGCCAATGCCACCAGGGGCGGCAGACAGGCGAGAAGCAGTTCGCTGTCGAAGTTGGGCATCGGCAGGTCGTGCCACCACAGCCTGGCCGTGACCAACGCCCAGCCGATGGCCAGGGCGCTGAAGTAGTGCAAGTGGCTGTCGCGACGGCGCGCGCGGGCCATCACGAGGATCACGATACCGGTGAGCATGAGCAAGGTTGACGCGACTGTCGGCAGTGTCACTGCCAGCAGCGTGTCGCGCGCCTGGCGCGCATGCAGTTGCGCATAGCTGCCAATCACGGGCGCTGCGATGCCGCCAGCGCGCTGGTGCGAGGTCACTTGTTGCAGGGCGTAGCCGGCAAGGCGCAAATCAATCGTGTTGCCGCGCTCCTGAAGCAAGGCGACTGGCAGGGCCACCAGCAGCGGCCGTCGGCAGTCCAGTGAAATCGGATCGTGCATGCTGCCGACAGCGTGAAGTTGCTGGCCGTTGAGCTGGACCTCGACATTGGCGCAGGCCTGCTCGACGTACAGCGCCAGCGGGCCAGGCTGGGCTTCCGCGCCGACGGCGTCAAAGCGCAGCCGATACCACACGGGCGTGTTCAGCCGGGGCCGCGTTTGTGCCCAATCATCGGGCAAGGTGACGACTCGGGCTGCTGATTCGCCTGGGAAGCGCCCGCTGCCTGTGTCCTCGGCCGCGAGTGCATCGGCAAAGGCCATTGGCTGCGCGTGAGCTGGCGCCGCTGCCAATCCGAGCCAGAGCAGGGCTGCCAGTGCCTGCGCCAGCGCCAGCCCCAGCAGTCGATCGAGGAGTCTGTTGCTCGCCATTTCGTCGGGGATTGTGCAGGATGGTGAGGACCCGCCCCAAGGCGACAATCGCCCTGTTCGTGTGTTCTTGCGAGGCTTTGCGTTGATCCTTCGTCATGCTTTCACGCCGCTCGACAACGTGCGTCTCGCGCACCTGTGCGGCGCACTCGACAGCCATCTGCGCGCCATCGAGTCGGCGCTCGGCGTGGCCATTGCCAGGCGCAACGAGTCCTTTCGCATCGAGGGCGCCAAGGCCGCTGCCGAGCGTGCGGTAGCGCTGCTCCAGTCCCTGTATGAGAGTGCGGTCCGGCCGATCCATGCCGAGGCCTTGCAGTTCGCGTTGGCTGCGTCGCTCGCTTCCACGCGCCCGCGCGCCGCCGCCTCCGACGACGCGCGCGGCGCGGGCGACGCCGTCGATGACGTCGAGGTTGCGGTGGTGCTGAACACCCGCCGGGCCGATCTTGAAGGCCGCACGCCCAACCAGCGTCAGTACCTGCGCCATATCCTCGGCCACGACATCAGCTTCGGCATTGGCCCGGCCGGAACCGGCAAGACCTTTCTGGCCGTGGCCTGCGCCGTCGATGCGCTCGAGCGCAGCCACGTCCAGCGCATCGTGCTTACCCGTCCTGCAGTCGAGGCCGGCGAGCGACTGGGGTTCCTGCCTGGCGACCTGGCACAGAAAGTCGACCCTTACCTGCGCCCGCTCTACGACGCGCTGTACGACCTGATGGGTTTCGACCGCGTGACCAAGGCCTTCGAGAAGGGCCTGATCGAGATCGCACCACTGGCTTTCATGCGCGGGCGCACGCTGAACCACGCGTTCGTGATCCTCGACGAAGCGCAGAACACAACGGCCGAGCAGATGAAGATGTTCCTGACGCGGATCGGCTTTGGCAGCAAGTGCGTGGTGACGGGTGACGTGAGTCAGATCGACTTGCCGCGTGAACTCGAAAGCGGCCTGGTTCAGGCCGAGCGTGTGTTGCGTCGCGTCGAAGGCATCGCCTTCACCCGTTTCACGTCCGCCGATGTGGTGCGGCATCCTTTGGTAGCACGCATCGTCGAGGCCTACGAGCGGGTGGAACAGAAGGGTCCGCGCGATGCCGGTTGAGCCACGGGCGTTGTCGCTGTCGCTCCAACAAGCCGATGGCCGCCATCGTCAGGTACTGGCGCGGCACAAGGTGGCCAGATGGATCCGCGCTGCAATCGATGCGCCGGCCGAAATAACAGTGCGCATCGTCGACGAGCCTGAAGGTCGGGCGCTGAATCGCGAGTTCCGGGCCAAGGCTCACGCCACGAATGTGCTGACATTCGACTACGCGCAAGTGCCGATCGTGGTTGCCGACCTCGTCCTGTGCGCACCGGTCGTGGCGCGCGAGGCGCGCGAACAGGGCATCACGCTCGAAGCACATTACGCCCACCTGCT
>Ga0209254_10001869_pt1 | contig 19003 bp, 20 predicted proteins | sample FrelakmetDIP11DI_FD_187148 | JGI IMG/M metagenome (GOLD analysis project Ga0209254, IMG submission 187148) | Freshwater lake sediment microbial communities from the University of Notre Dame, USA, for methane emissions studies - DIP11 DI (SPAdes)... | ecosystem: Environmental > Aquatic >...
CGAGGAGCTGTTCTCGGCGGCGCGCAGCGAGTTCAAGCACCTCGAGTACTTCTACTTCCACAACTTCGTCTACGAATCGATGTGGAAGGACGGCCGCCGCCGCCATGGCGAGCGCACGCCGACGCTCGAGATCCTGCGCACCTATCCGCCGGATTACCGGGTGATCTTCGTCGGCGACGCCAGCATGAGTCCCTACGAGATCATGCAGCCGGGCGGCAGCATCGAGCACTGGAACGACGAGGCGGGGGCGGTGTGGATGCAGCGCATCACCCAGCGCTTTGCGAAGCACGTCTGGCTCAATCCCGAGCCGGAGAACCGCTGGGACTACACGGCGTCGATCGGCATCGCCCGCCAGCTGCTCGAGGAGCGCATGTTCCCGCTCACCATCGACGGCCTCGACCGCGCGATCAAGGCACTGAAGGCCTGAACGGCGCGGCGCTCAGCCCTTCGGCTTGGCCTTGAGCGCCTTGATGTCGTCGAGCACCACCTGCGAGTGCCCATCGGGCTTGACCGATTCGTAGTGCTTGGCCACCCGACCCTGCGGATCGACCAGGAACGTGTCGCGGCGCGCGACCTCCATGACCCCATAGTTGCGTAGCACGCCGTAGGTCTTCGCCACCGCCTTGTCCGCGTCCGCGAGCAGCGCGAACGGCAGCCCGTGCTTCTCGGCGAAAGCCTTGTGTGACGCGACGTCGTCGACGCTGATGCCGAGGATCACGGCGCCTTCCTTGTTGAAGGCGAAGACGTTGTCGCGGAAGCCGCAGGCCTGCGTCGTGCAGCCCGGCGTGTCGTCCTTCGGGTAGAAGTAGAGCGCCACCCACTTACCCTTGTAGTCGGCCAGCGAGTGCCACTTGCCGTCCTGGTCCTGCAGCTTGAAGGCGGGCGCGGGCTGGCCGACCGACGGCGCGTCGGCGAGGGCGATGCCCGCGGTGGCCAGCACGGCGAGCGAGGTGAGCGCGGCGCGTCGAAGGGCGGTCAGCATGGCGATGCAGCTTCCTGTGGTCGAAAGGTCGGGCCGGCGGAGCATGCCATACTAGCGCCCGTTGCCGTCAGTGGGCGAGGGCAGAGTCTTGGCGTCGGCCGACACTGGCACGGACTATCGCTTCTTCGAGAATCGCACCGCTTTGGTTTTGTCCGGCGGTGGCGCGCGCGCCGCTTACCAGGTCGGCGTGCTGCAGGCGATCGCCGAGTGGCGGGCGACGGATGCGCCATGCCCCTTCAGCGTGCTGGTCGGGACGTCCGCCGGGGCGATCAACGCCGCGGCACTCGCGGCCCGCGGCCGGCGCTTCACCGAGGCCGTGGCGGTACTCGACCGCGTGTGGTCCGGCTTTCACCTCGACCAGGTGGTCCGCACCGACGCAGGCGCCGTGCTCGGCGCCGGCCTGCATTGGGCGCTGTCGCTGCTGTCCGGCGGTTGGCTGCTCTCGCCGCCGCGCACGCTGCTCGATACAGCACCGCTGCGCAGGTTGCTGCAGCAGGTGATCGAGTTCGAGCGGATTCCGGCCAGCATCGCCGCCGGGCCGGTGCGGGCGCTGGCAGTCGCGACCACCAGCTATACGACCGGGCATGCGGTCGCGTTCTTCGAGGCCACGCCCGAGGTGCGCGATTGGCAACGCTCTCGCCGCGCCGGCGTGCGCCGGACGATCGACCTCGACGTGTTGATGGCCAGCGCCGCGATCCCGTTCATCTTTCCCGCGGCGCGCATCGACCGCGACCATTACGGCGACGGCGCCATGCGCCAGCTCGCGCCGTTGAGTCCGGCGGTGCACCTCGGCGCCAACCGCCTGCTGGTCGTCGGCACGCGCACCGATGCGGCGACGACGCCGGCCGACGGCGGCACGGAGACGCCGCCGAGTCCCGGTCACCTGCTCGGCTTCGTGCTCGATTCGCTGTTCACCGACGGGCTGTCGATCGACATCGAACGCCTGCGCCAGATCAACGACCTGATCGCCGATGAGCGGCTGGGCCTGGATCCGGGCCGGCGTCCCATCGAGGTGCTGGTGGTGCAGCCGAGCGAGGATCCGACCGCCATTGCGCGACGCCACCTGGGCGCCATGCCGCGCAGCGTACGGCTGTTGCTGCGCACGATCGGCGCGCTCGAGGCGCGCGGCGGGCTGCTGCCGAGCTACCTGCTGTTCGAGGCGCCGTACACCCGGGAACTGATGGCCCTCGGGCGGGCGGACGCTGCCGCACGGCGCGGCGAGATCGAGGCGTTCCTCGACTAGCCCCGCGCTACATCAACACCAGCGTCCCGAGTCCGAGCAGCGAGGCGAACCCGACCACGTCGGTGACGGTGGTGACGACGACGCCGCCGGCGACGGCCGGGTCGACGCCGAGGCGGCGCAGGCCGAGCGGCACCAGCACGCCGGCGAGCGCCGCCGCCACGAGATTGACGATCATCGCGGCGAAGATCACCGCGGCGATCTTCCAGCTCTTGAACCAGAGGAAGGCGACCACGCCGACAACGGTTGCCCAGGCGATGCCGTTCAGCATGGCCACCGCGAATTCGCGATTCAGCAGCCAGCGGGCATTGGCCCGCTCGACCTGCCCGAGCGCCAGGCCGCGCACGATCAGGGTCAGGGTCTGCGTGGCCGCGACGCCGCCCATGCTGGCCACGACGGGCATCAGCACCGCCAGTGCCACGATGTTCTGGATGGTGGACTCGAACAGGCCGACGACCCAGGCGGCGAGGAATGCGGTGCCGAGATTGATGCCGAGCCAGACGCCGCGGCGGCGTGCGCTCAGGATGACACCGGCGAACATGTCGGCGTCCTCGTCGAGGCCTGCCATGCTCATCACCGAGTGCTCGGCCTCGTCACGAATCACGTCGACGACATCGTCCACGGTGATGCGCCCGAGCAGCCGGCCGGCGTCGACGTCGACCACCGCGGCCGAGAGCAGGTCGCGGTCCTCGAACAGGCTCGCCACCTGCGTGGCGGGCGTGTCCGGCGTGATGCCGGGCACCTCCGTGTCCATCACCTCGCCGACGCTGCGCTCCGGGTCCTCGGTGAGGAGTCGCGCGAGGTCCAGCGTGCCGAGGTAGCGGTCGTGGCGGTTCACCACGAACAGCGAGTCGGTGTTGTCCGGCACGTCGCCGCGCATGCGCAGGTAGCGCAGCACCGTCTCGAGCGTGACGTCGGGTCGCACGCTCACCGTGTCGGTGTTCATCAGGCCGCCGGCGGAGTCCGGCTCGAAGGACAGCACCGTGTTGAGCCGCTCGCGGTCGCGCGAGTCCATCGAGCGCAGCACCTGCTGGTGCACGTGCTCCGGCAGGTCGCCGAGCAGGTCGGCGAGGTCGTCGAGTTCGAGGCTTTCCGCGGCCGCCACCAGCTCGGCGGCCTCCATCTCCTGGATCAGGTCGACGCGCACTTCGTCGTTCAACTCGACCAGCACGTCGCCGGCGAACTCGGGATCGACCAGGTCCCACACGACCTCGCGCTGCGCGGGCGGCAGCGACTCGAGCAGCGAGGCGATCTCCGCCGGGTGCATGGAATTGACGAGCCGGTGCACCTGGCGGCCGGCACCCTGCCCGAGTGCTTCGCGCAGCGTCTCGAGTCGCGTCAGCTGGGGCGGGTGCAGTTCGTCGCTCATCGCGGCCGCACTTTACGCCGTCGTGCCGGGTGCCGCGACTCTGCTGCTTCGCGCCGCCGTCGGTGCGGTGACCGGCCATCCGAACCGCTCCCGGTCTCGCGCGCTTCGAAAACTCCGGCCGAGGACGGCGCGGAGTTTTCGGCGTTCCCTTGCGCCGTCGGGTCCTCGGCGAAGGTGCCTGCCGCTGAGTCGGACGATGCAGTGGCCGCCTCGGCCCAACGACGGCGCTGCGGCGCTCGACAGGGAACAGTTCGGAAGCCCGGACACCTCACTGACGGCGGCTCGATTCGCGTCCGTTGGCTTCGCGTTCCCGGCGTTCGCCGTCGTGAAACTCGACAGCCTCGCGCGAAAGCACGCCGAGGCGGCAGCGGCTGGGCGGGGTACGGTCTGGCCGTTCCATGTCGAGCGCCGCAGCGCCGTCGTTGGCCCGAGGCGTCGCTGCCTGCGCGGCGTGCCGCCATTCGAATGTCGCCTCGGGACCGACGGCGCAAGGGACCGCCGAGAACAACTGGGGGCAAGCATGTTTGCCGGACAGGCGGCAAATATGCTTGCCCCCAGTTGTTCTCGAAGCGCGCGAGACCTGGAACGGCCAGACCGTACCCCGCCCAGCCGCTGCCGCCGCTACTCGTGCTTGCGGCTCGAGAGATCGCGATGCCGGATCAGCGCGCGGCCGTACTGCCCGTCGAAATGCGCCGCCAGCTTCTCGGCGAGGTACACCGACCGGTGCTGCCCGCCGGTGCAGCCGATCGCCACCGTCAGGTAGCTGCGATTCGAGCGCACCAGCGACGGCAGCCAGTGCTCGAGGAACCGCGTGATGTCGTCGAGGAACCGCCCCGCCTCCTCGTGGCGCGACATGAACTCCGCGACCGCGGCATCGCGCCCCGTGCAGTCGCGCAGCGCCGGTTCCCAGTACGGATTCGGCAGTGCGCGCGCGTCGAATACGAAGTCCGCATCGTCGGGCACGCCGTGGCGATACGCGAACGACTGGAACAGCAGCGACGGGCCGCCGCCCTTGCGCTCGACCACCCGCTCGCGGATCAGCTCGCGCAACTCGTGCACCGACAGGCGCGAGGTGTCGACGGTGAGGTCGGCGGCGTTCGCCACCGGCGCGAGCATGCGCTGCTCCTGCTCGAGCGCCTCCTGCAGGCCGACCCCGCTGCGGCTCAGCGGGTGGCGCCGCCGTGTCTCGCTGAAGCGCTTGAGCAGCGTGTCGTTGTCGGCACGCAGGAACAGCACCTCGCAGCCGATGCCGCTGCGACGCAGCTCGGCCACGAGGCGCGGCACATCCGCGAGGTCCTCGGGCCGGTTGCGCGCGTCGACGCCCACCGCGGTGAGGCGGTAGGCGGGCTCGCTGGTGCGGACGGTGTAGGCGATGAAGCCCGGCAGCAGTCCCGCGGGGATGTTGTCCACGCAGTAGTACTCGAGGTCCTCGAGCATGGCGAGCGCCACGCTCTTGCCCGAGCCCGACAAACCGCTGACGATGATCAGCCGCATCGGTCCCCTCTGTTCAGGCGCGCGCGCGCGCCATGGCCTGGCGCCGCTCGCTGGACGAGGCAAGGCCGAGCGCCTCGCGGTACTTGGCCACGGTGCGCCGGGCGACCTTGACGCCCTCGCGCGCGAGCAGCTCGGCGAGCTGGGCGTCGGAGAGCGGCTTGCCCTGGTCTTCGTCGGCGATCAGCCTGCGGATACGGGCCCGGATGACGACCGACGAGACGTCCTCGCCGTCGGCGCCCGCGACATGGCTCGAAAAGAAAAAGCGGAACTCGAAGATGCCGCGTGGCGTGTGCATGTACTTGCCGGTGGTGACGCGCGAGATCGTCGACTCGTGCATGCTGACCGCCTCGGCGACGTCGCGCAGGATCATCGGCTGCATCGACTCCTCGCCCTGCTCGAGGAAGGCCGCCTGCCGCTGCACGATGGTGCGCGCGACCTTGAGCAGCGTGTCGTTGCGGATCTCGAGGCTGCGGATCAGCCAGCGCGCCTCCTGCAGCTGCGCGCGCAGCGTGGCGTAGTCCGCCGAGCGCGACACCAGGCTCGCATAGCCCTGGTTCACCTTGAGGCGAGGCACGGAGGCGGGGTTGATCTCGACCGACCAGCCATGGTCCCTGCGGCGCACGAACACGTCCGGCACGATGTACTCGGGCTGCGCGCCTTCGAACGCCGAGCCCGGGCGCGGGTTGCAGGAGCGGATCAGCGCCAGCGCGGCGAGCAACGTGTCCTCGTCCGCCTCGTGATTGCGGCGCAGCAGCGCCAGGTCGCGGTCGGCGACGGCCTGCAGATGCTGGTGCGCGATGGCGAGGGCGAGATCGCGCCCGGCGGTTGCCTCCTCGAGCTGCGCAAGCTGCAGGCAGATGCACTCGCTGGCGTTGCGCGCGCCGACGCCGGTCGGATCGAGCGTCTGCACGAAGGCCAGCACCTGCGCGACGTCGTCCTCGGTAACCGGCAGGTCCGCGCTCAGGCTGAGCGCGATGTCGGCCACCGACTCGGTGAGGTAGCCGTCGTCGTTCAGCGCGTCGACGATCGCCTCGCCAATCCACACCTGGCGCGGGTCGAGCCGGCTCACCTCGAGCTGCCAGACGAGGTGCTGGTGCAGGTCACGGCCGCGGTCGTCGGTGAATTCGAGCGGCCGGTCGTCGTCGTCCTGGGCGCGGCCGTCGCCGGAGGGCGTGGAGGATTCCGCCCACGGGTCCTCCATCTCGACCACGATCTCGTCGGTGGCGGCCTCCGGCTCGCCGTCATCGTCCTCGCCCTTGGGCGTCGGCTGGTCGAGGGAGGCGAGGTCGATCTGCTCCTCGTCCTCGGCCTCGAGCATGACGTTGCTCTCGAGCGCCTCCTGCACCTGGGCCTGCAGCTCGAGCACGGGCAGTTGCAGCAGCCGGATGGCCTGCTGCAGCTGAGGCGTCATCGTCAGCTGCTGACCGAGCTTGAGTTGCAGGGCCGGCTTGAGCATCGGGGGTGGGGCCAGTGGCAGGGGGTCGCACCCCCCGGGATCAGAGACGGAAATCCTGTCCCAAGTAGACCTCACGCACCTGAGGATTGGCAAGAATCTCCTCGGCAGACCCCGACGCGATCACACTTCCGGCGCTGACGATATAGGCACGACTGCAGATGCCGAGTGTTTCGCGGACGTTGTGGTCGGTGATCAGCACGCCGATGTTGCGGTTGCTCAGGTGGCGGATGATGCGCTGGATGTCGTCCACCGAGATCGGGTCGACGCCGGCGAACGGTTCGTCGAGCAGGATGAAGCGCGGCTCGGCCGCCAGCGCACGCGCGATCTCGACGCGCCGCCGCTCGCCGCCCGACAGGCTCAAGCCGACGTTCGAGCGGATGTGGCCGATGTGCAGCTCCTCGAGCAACGACTCGAGCGCGGCGTGGCGCTCGGAGGTCTCGTCGAGGTCTGCGCGCGTCTCGAGGATGGCGAGGATGTTGTCCTCGACCGTGAGCTTGCGGAACACCGACGCTTCCTGCGGCAGGTAGCCGAGCCCGAGCCGCGCGCGGCGGTGCATCGGCAGGTCGGTCAGTTCGCGGTCGTCGAGCCAGATGCGGCCCGCGTCGCAGGGCACCAGCCCGACGATCATGTAGAAGGCGGTGGTCTTGCCGGCGCCGTTCGGCCCAAGCAGGCCCACCACTTCGCCCGAGGCGACCTCGAGCGACAGGTTGGCCACCACCTGCCGCTTGCGGTAGCTCTTGCCGAGCGACTCCGCCCGCAGCTGGCTCATGGTCGCGGCGTCCCGTCCGGCGTCGCAGGTGCCTTGGTGCCCGGCGTCTGCTTCGGGTTGATGGTGATCCTGACCCCACCGGCCTCGGTCGCGCCCGGGTTGGCGGCCACGCGCTGCTTGCCGATGTCGTAGACGAGTTTCTGGCCACGGATCTCGTTCTGGCCGTCGCTCAGCCAGGCGTCGCCCGACAGCTGCACCGTGCCGTTGCGCACGTCGTACTCGATGTCCCTGGCACGGCCCTGGGCGAGCTGGCGGTTTTCCTTCAGGCGCTGCTCGAAGGTGGCCGGCGTACCGCGGACCTGGGCGCGCACGATCTGGTTGTCGCGGAAGCTGACGGTGGCGCCGTCGGAGGCGAGCTTGCCGTCGGGCATGGTGATGCGCACCTGTCCCTTGAGCGTCCACTGCGAGTTCTCGAAGTCGAGCCCGGTGGCGTTCGCTTCCTGCGCCTCCACGACCAGCGTGCCCTGGGTGATCTTGACGCGGCGGAACACCAGCGTGTTGTTGCGGTAGTCGAAGTCGGAGGAGGCCGCTTCGAGGTTGATAGGTGCCTTGGTGTCGTGCTGCTGGGCCGCAGCCAGGCCGGACGCGAGCAGCACGCCGAGCGCGAGCAGCGCAGCGCGGTGGCGCGGGGAGTTACGGGGCAAAGTGGCCATGGACGTTCGATTCTAGCCGGAGGGTGCCGTCGTTCAACACGACCCGCAGGCCGCGTGCCTCGAGATTGTGCTTGCCGAACTGTACCGAGACGGGCTCGGCGGTCTGGATCACGCTGGTGGTCGTGTCGTAGGACAGCTGGTCGGTGCGGATCAGGGCGGCGCCGCGTGCCTCGTCCTTGCCGGTAACGCGCACGTCGCCCGACAGCAGCAGAGCCGTGGCGGCCTGCGGCATGCGGCCTTGCGCCGCGGTCACCGTCCACTTGCCCGCCTGCGGGGTGCTGTAGTCGAGCGACAGGTCGTGCAGCAGCACGCTCTGGTCGGAAAGCCGCTGCTCGACGGAGTCCGCCCGCAGCACGATGCGCGGCGCGCCGTCGGGCCCGAACTCGGTGAGCCGGGTCTTGTTCAGGTAGTAGCCGCGGTCCTCGTCGGTGGCGGTCGCCACGATCTCGTCGTCGCCGCCGCCGCCCAGGATCTGCCAGGCGAGCGTGGCCCCGGCCACGATCGCCACGGCGGTCACCAGCCGGGGCGTCAGCCGGCGCGCGCGCTGAGGAGCAGGTCGCATGCTTCGCGGACGGCACCCTGGCCGCCGTTCGAGGGGGTCACCCAGTGCGCCGCGGCCAGCAGGGCCGGGTGCGCGTCGGCTACGCCGATCGCCAACCCGGCGCGGCGCAGCATCGGCACGTCCGGCGTATCGTCGCCGACGCACGCCGTCGCCGCGGCGCTGACGCCGAGTTCGTCGAGCAGCTGGTCGAGTGCGGCGCCCTTGTCGGCGACGCCTTGCCGCACGTGGCGGATGCCGAGTTCGGCCGCGCGGCGTGTCACGGCCGCACTGTCCCGCCCAGAGATGATCGCCACGGTGATGCCGGCACGCTGCACTGCGACCAGCCCGGAGCCGTCGCGCACGTGAAACACCTTCAGTTCTTCGCCGGCGGCCGAGAGGTACAGGCGACCGTCGGTCAGCACGCCGTCCACGTCGAGGACCAGCAGCCGGATGTTCCGCGCGCGCTCGAGTACCGCGTCCATGGCTACATCACCCCGGCCCGCAGCAGGTCGTGCACGTTGAGCGCGCCGACCAGCACGCCCGCGTCGTCGACGACCGGCAGCGCGGTGATGCGGTGAGTCTCCATCAGGTGCACGGCCTCCGCCGCGAGCATGCGCGGGCGGGCCATCTTCGGGTTCGCCGTCATGATTTCGCGCATGCGCGTGGCGTGCACGTCGAGTTGCCGGTCGAGCGCGCGGCGCAGGTCGCCGTCCGTGAACACGCCGAGCACGCGGTGCGCGTCGTCGAGCACGGTGGTCATGCCGAGGCCCTTGCGGCTCATCTCGAGCAGGCCGGCGCTCAGCGGCGTGTCGGGGCCGACGGCCGGCAGGTCGTCGCCGGTGCGCATCACCTCGTCCACGTGCAGCAGCAGCCGGCGGCCGAGGCTGCCGCCGGGGTGCGAGCGCGCGAAATCCTCCTCAGTGAAGCCGCGGGCCTCGAGTACCGCGACCGCCAGCGCGTCGCCCATCGCCAGCGAAGCGGTGGTGCTCGCGGTCGGGGCAAGGTTCAGCGGACAGGCCTCCTCGGGCACGCTGACGTCGAGCGTCACCGTGGCATAGCGCCCGAGCGTCGAGGCGGCGTTGCCGGTGAGCGCGATCAGCGGCACGTCGAGACGCTTGATGACCGGCAGGATGGTGAGCAGCTCGTCGGTCTCACCCGAATTCGACAGGGCCAGCACCACGTCCTTGCCCGTGATCATGCCGATGTCGCCGTGGATCGCCTCGGCCGGGTGCAGGAAGAACGACGGGCTGCCGGTACTCGCCAGCGTGGCGGCGATCTTGCTGCCGACGTGGCCGGACTTGCCCATCCCGGTGACCACCACCCGGCCCTCGCAATGCAGGATCAGCCGGCAGGCCTCGGCAAACGACTCGCCGAGCCGGTGCTCGAGGGCAGCGACGGCCTCGGCCTCGGTGGCGAGGACCCGGCGGCCGCGGGCGATGAGAGGGGACGAGGCCAAGGGGATAGGGGATGGGGGATGGGGGATAGTGGTGCGGCAGTCTACTACTGACCGGGGCGGGTCATTCAGGGGGCGGAGGTTTCGGGGGCAGAGGATCGGACGCCCGAAGTGTCCTCTCGGGTTAGACTTGCCGCCTTCCGACTGTCCCCTATCCCCCATCCCCTATCCCCTCGCAATCCCGCCATGAACGCCGCTGAAGTTGAACGCCTGATCCTGTCCGGCCTGCCGGGCGCCGAAGTCCATGTCCGTACGGATGACGACACGCATTTCGAAGCAGTGGTGGTGACGGCCCAGTTCGCGGGTAAGCGCACCCTGCAGCGCCACCAGATGGTGTACGCGGGCCTCGGCGAACGCATGGGCCGCGAGGTGCATGCGCTGTCGATCCAGGCGTTCACGCCGGACGAGTGGCGCGCGGCCGGCGGCGCAGGCTGACAAGGAGCCTCCCGCGTGGACAAGCTGCAGATCCGGGGCGGCGTACCGCTCGACGGCGAGGTGCGCATCTCCGGCGCCAAGAACGCGACCCTGCCGATCCTGGCCGGCGCGCTGCTGGCCGACGGCCCGGTCACCATCGGCAACGTCCCGCACCTGCAGGACGTGACCACGATGATCGAGCTGCTCGGCCGCATGGGCGCGAGCGTCACGGTCGACGAGCGCATGCGCATCGAGGTGGACCCGCGCACCACCAAGGAGACGTTCGCGCCGTACGAGCTGGTGAAGACCATGCGCGCGGCGATCCTCGTGCTTGGCCCGCTGGTGGCGCGCTACGGCTCGGCCGACGTGTCTTTGCCGGGCGGCTGCGCAATCGGCGCGCGGCCCGTGAACATCCACGTTGCAGGCCTGCAGGCGATGGGCGCCGAGGTGCACATCGAGAACGGCTACATCAAGGCACGCGCGGGGCGCCTGAAGGGCGCGCGCATCGTGCTCGAGACTGTCACCGTCACCGGGACCGAGAACCTGATGATGGCGGCGGCGCTGGCCGAGGGCCGCACCATCCTGGAGAACGCGGCGCGCGAGCCGGAGATCGTCGACCTGGCGCAGTTCCTGAACGCCATGGGCGCACAGGTGCGCGGCCAGGGCACCGACACCATCGTCATCGATGGCGTCGAGTCGCTGCACGGCGCGAGCTACGACGTGCTGCCCGACCGCATCGAGGCTGGCACCTACCTCGTGGCCGGCGCGATTACCAGTGGCCGTGTGCGGGCCCGCGGTGCCCGCGCCGAGCACCTCGACGCCGTGCTCGCCAAGCTCGCGGAAGCCGGCGCGACCGTGACGCGGGGCGAGGGCTTCGTTGAGGTGGACATGCGCGGCCGGCGGCCCAAGGCCGTCGATATCCGTACCGCCCCGCACCCGGGCTTCCCGACCGACATGCAGGCGCAGTTCGCGGCACTCAACACCGTGGCCGAGGGCGTCGGCACCATCGTCGAGACGATCTTCGAGAACCGCTTCATGCACATGCTGGAGATGCGGCGCATGGGCGCGGAGATCCGCCTCGAGGGCAACACCGCGATCATCAAGGGCGTGTCGCGCCTGACCGCCGCCCCGGTGATGGCCACCGACCTGCGCGCGTCCGCCAGCCTGGTGCTGGCGGGACTGGTGGCCGACGGCACCACCGAGATCGAGCGCATCTACCACATCGACCGCGGCTACGAATGCATCGAGGAGAAGCTGCAGGGGCTGGGGGCGCAGATTCGGCGCGTTGCGGAATAAGGGGGTAGGGGATAGGGGGTAGGGGATAGTCGGACGGCGGCGCGTCCGGACTCGGTTGCGGTCTTCGGGCGAGCATAAGTAATTTCCGCAGCCACCTCTTTCACTACCCCCTACCCCCTATCCCCTACCCCCTTTCTTTATCCCGCTTTGCTGCACCGCCTATAATGTCGCGTTGCCCGTCGCGGTCCCCTCGGGGTCGTTGTGAGCGGGCGCCTGAAGCCGCCGAGGAGAGCGCTGGATGACCGAAGCAGTCGATACGGGCAGGCGTCATTTCCTGACCGTCGCTACCATCGCCACCGGTGCCGTTGGCGCCGCGTTCGTGGCCGTGCCATTCCTGGCGTCCTGGAAACCGAGCGCCCGCGCCAAGGCGATGGGCGCGCCGGTCGAGATCGACATCGCCAAGCTCGAGCCCGGCGGCATCGTCAAGGTCGAGTGGCGCGGCAAGGCGATCTACGTCCTGCATCGCACGCCCGAGATGCTCAAGCAGGTCAACGCCGTCGTCGACCAGCTGCGCGACCCGCAGTCGGCGCAGTCCGAGCAGCCGGACTTCGCGAAGAACGACGCCCGCGCGCTCAAGCCCGAGTACCTGGTGCTGGTGGGCGTGTGTACGCACCTCGGCTGTGCGCCAATCGACAAGCTCACGCCGGGCGATGCGACCGTGTCTGCCGACTGGCCGGGCGGCTTCTTCTGCCCGTGCCATGGCTCCAAGTTCGACATCTCGGGCCGCGTCTTCAAGGACGTGCCGGCCCCGACCAACCTGCCGGTGCCGCCGTACCGCTTCCTGAGCGACACGCGCATCCTCATCGGCGCTGAAGCGGAGAAGGCGTGATGAGCAGCACCAGCCAGACAGCGAAGGCCGGCGGCGGCCGCCTCGCCGCAGTCACGACATGGATCGACGATCGTTTCCCCATGACTGCACTGTGGAAGTCGCAGGTGGCGGAGTACTACGCGCCGAAGAACATGAACTTCTGGTACTACTTCGGCTCGCTCGCGATGCTGGTACTGGTGATCCAGATCCTCACCGGCATCTTCCTGACGATGAACTACAAGCCGGCGTCCGCCGACGCGTTCGGTTCCGTCGAATACATCATGCGTGACGTGGAGTGGGGCTGGCTGATCCGCTACATGCACTCCACGGGTGCCTCGTTCTTCTTCATCGTCGTCTACCTGCACATGTTCCGCGCGCTGCTGTACGGGTCGTACCAGAAGCCGCGCGAGCTGCTGTGGATCCTCGGCATGCTGATCTACTTCGTGCTGATGGGCATGGCGTTCTTCGGCTACCTGCTCCCCTGGGGCAACATGTCGTACTGGGGCGCGCAGGTGATCGTGTCGCTGTTCGGCGCCGTCCCGGTGGTGGGCGACTCGCTGATGGAGTGGATCCGCGGCGACTACTACATCTCCGACATCACGCTGAACCGCTTCTTCGCGCTGCACGTGATCGCGCTGCCGCTGGTGCTGGTGTTCCTGGTGATCGCGCACCTGATGGCGCTGCACGAGGTGGGCTCCAACAACCCGGACGGCGTCGAGATCAAGAAGGTGAAGGGCCCGGACGGCATCCCGCTCGACGGCATCGCGTTCCACCCGTACTACACGGTGAAGGACCTGATCGGCGTCGGCGTGTTCCTGCTGCTGTTTGCGCTGGTGATCTTCTACGCGCCGACCATGGGCGGGTATTTCATCGAGCACGCCAACTTCGAGCCGGCCAACCCGCTGCAGACGCCGCCGCACATCGCGCCGGTGTGGTACTTCACGCCGTACTACGCAATCCTGCGCGCGGTACCGAGCAAGTCGCTGGGCGCGCTGCTGATGGGCGCCGCCGTGGTGCTGTTCGTGTTCCTGCCGTGGCTCGACCGCGGCAAGGTGAAATCGATCCGCTACCGCGGGCCGCTGTTCAAGTTCTTCCTGGCGGCGTTCGCGATCAGCTTCGTGGCGCTCGGCTACCTCGGCCTGCAGCCGGCCACGCCGCTGTACACCAACCTCGCGCGCATGTTCGCGGTCGTGTACTTCGCCTTCTTCCTGCTGATGCCGTGGTACTCGAGCGTCGACAAGACCAAGCCCGTGCCCACGAGGGTCACCTACCATGCGCACTAAGCTTCTCGTCCTCGCCGCGGCGCTGGTGCCGGTCGCGGCGTTTGCCGCCGGCGGCGAGGTCCACCTCGACAAGGCCAACATCGACGTCACCAACAAGGCGTCGCTGCAGCGCGGTGCGTCGAACTTCGTCAACTACTGCCTCGGCTGCCACTCGGCCAAGTACATGCGCTACAACCGCGTGGCCGCCGACCTCGGCCTCACCGAGCAGCAGCTGATCGACAACCTGATGTTCACCGGCGAGCGGCCGTACGACACGATGCGCATCGGCATCAAGCCGGAGGACGCCAAGCGCTGGTTCGGCGTCGTGCCGCCCGACCTGACGCTGGTGGCGCGCAGCCGCGGCGCCGACTACCTCTACACGTTCCTGCGCTCGTTCTACGCCGACCCGAGCAAGGCGTCGGGGGTCAACAACATGGTGCTGCCGGGCACCGCCATGCCGCACGTGCTGTGGGAGCTGCAGGGTGTGCAGGAGGCGGTGTGGGCCGGCGAGCCCAACGCGCAGGGCGACGTGCGCCACGAGTTCAAGGAATTCAAGCTCCTCACCCCGGGTAAGCTCTCGCCCGAGGAGTACGACAGCTTCGTGCGCGACACGGTCAACTTCCTCGAGTACATCGCCGAGCCGGCGCAGTTGCAGCGGCGCTCGCTGGGCTTCCCGGTGATCGCTTTCCTGATCTTCTTCACGCTGCTCGCCTACGCGCTGAAGAAAGAGTACTGGAAGGACGTGAAGTAACCACGGCGTGATGACCCTGTACTCCCGTGGGTACGATCCGCACAGCCATCGCGTGCGGATCGTGATCGCGGCGAAGAGCCTCGAGGTGCGCGTGGTCGAGTGCGACCCGGCGCGCCCGCCCGAGGATCTCATCGACCTGAACCCGTTCCAGTCGGTGCCAACGCTGGTCGATCGCGATCTAGTGGTGTACGGCGCCGGCATCGTCAGCGAGTACCTCGACGAACGCTTCCCGGCGCCCGCCTTGCTGCCGGGCGACCCTGCCGGGCGCGCGCAGGCGCGCGTCGTGCTGCATCGCATCGAGCAGGACTGGTATGAGCTGGTGCCGTCGCTCGAGTCGGGCGAGCGGCGCGACGAGCAGCGCGCGCGGCGCCTGATGCTCGAGACGGTGCTGGCGACCGAGCCGCTGTTCCGCGCCCGGCCATGGTTCCTCTCCGACCAGTTCTCGCTGCTCGATGCGGCCGTCGCGCCGATCCTGTGGCGCTTGCCACACTGGCGCATCAACCCGCCGGCGGGCAGCACCGCCCTCGAGCGCTACCAGCAGCGCGTGTTCGCCCACCCGGCCGTGCGCGCCAGCCTGTCCGAGGCAGAGCGGGACATGCGTCCGTGAAGTCGCGCCGGCCGTACCTGCTGCGCGCCATGCACGAGTGGATCAGCGACAGCCAGTGCACCCCGCACCTGGTGGTGGACGCGGGTTTCGCCGGCGTCGAGGTCCCGCGCCAGTACGTGCAGGACGGCAAGATCGTGCTGAACGTCAGCTGGACGGCCACTGCGCAGCTGCAGATCGGCAACGAGGAGCTCGCGTTCAACGGCCGCTTCGGCGGCAACAGCATGCAGGTGCGCGTGCCGGTCGGCGCGGTGCTCGCGATCTACGCACGCGAGACCGGCCAGGGGATGATTTTCGGCGAGGAGACGGACGGGCCGCCGGCCACGCCCGGGCAGCCGCCGGAGGCGCCGCCGCCCGCGCCGGTGAAGAAGACTGCGGGGCGGGCGAAGCTGAAAGTAGTCAAGTAGGAAGCGGACAGGGGATAGGGGATAGGGGATAGGGGATAGTCAGAAGGCCGGCGGCCGCCGGCCGTTCTTCATCTTCACTATCCCCCATCCCCTATCCCCTATCCCCTTCCTCACCGCAGCCGGAACGCGTCCCGAATCCACGACACCTGCTCGGGCTCGCCCGCGTGGCCACCGTCCAAAGCGACCACATCGAAGCGGGCAGGGAGCCGCCGGTAGTCCGGCCGCGTGAGCAGCAGGTGGTGCGCGGCGCGGATGAACCGCTGCTGCTTGCGTCCATCGACGGTGGCCGCGGCGCCACCGTGCGTAGCGCCGGAACGCGAGCGCACCTCGACCAGCACCAGCGTGCCGCCGTCGAGCATCACGAGGTCGATTTCACCGGCGCGGCAACGGTAGTTGCGTTCGAGCAGGCGCAGCCCCTGTGCCTCGAGATGACGGCAGGCGAGGTCTTCGCCACGCCGACCCGCCTCGGTCGTGCTGTCAGGGCACACTGGGTGCCGCCGGCAGCGCGAGCGCGCCGGTCGGTTGCAGGCGCCCGTTCTCGACCTGGGCCCACTCGGTGCCGCGTTGCACGCGGCCGTCCGGCCCGAGCGTAAGTCTGCCGGTGAGTCCGTCGACTGCGACCCCGCGCGCCGCAATGTTCAGGCCGGCCAGCAACTGGTAGGCGTCGAAGCCGAACGCATAGAGCTGCTGGCGGCCCCGCGCGACGGCGGACCATTCTTTCTGCAAGGCATCCCACAGCGCAGGCGCACCGGACCCGCCGGCCATCACCCACGGCATTTGCGGCAGGCGCACGCCGTCGAGGTCGGGCACGGCCCGCGAGCCGGAGTCCCAGGCGTCCGAGGTCATGTATATCGGCAATGTGTACGCCATCTGGAAACGCAGCTGCGGGCAGATCGCGCGCGCGGCCTGCGGCATCGCGGCGATGAACGCGAACTGCGGTCCGTCGCGAGCCTCCGCGACCGCATCGCGCGGTCGCAGCGCGCCCTTCGCGTCGCGATCGCCGGCGCCGCCGAAGCGGCCGAGCGCCGCACGCAGCGCCCCCGAGTAGTCCTTGGACGCCGGGTCGTAGGTGCGCACCGCAGTCAGCTGCACGCCGGTGGCCTGCAACTCCGACGTGAAAGCGGCCTGCAGCCGGTCACCCCAGGGATTGGCGGGAAACAGCGCGATGCCGTGCATGAGTCCGTCCGCTGCGATGCGACGCGCGGCCTCACGCGCCTCCTGCTCCGGGTCCAGCGAGAACTGGAACAGGAAGGGCGGCGGCGTGTCGCCGGGCACGGAGTTGAGTGCCACCGTCGGTACGGTGAGCGAGGTCGCAGCGACCAGCGCGGCAATGTCTTCCTTCAACAGCGGGCCCGCGACGGCTCGCGCCCCGGCGGTCACGGCCTTCTGGTACGCGGCGGCGGCACCGAGTGCGGCCGTGTCGTACAGGTCGATGCGCGGCCGTCGCTCGGGTTCCTCGGCCAGTGCGGCTGCGATGAACCCGTCGCGCACAGCCGTTCCAGCCGCGGCTTGCTTGCCCGACAGCGGCAACAGCAGGGCGATGGCATTGGTCGCGTCCGGTGCCACCAGCGCGCCAGCGACCTGCTCGCGCGCCGCGGCGTGGGCTGGCTGCGGCAGCAACACCACGCCCGGGTGATCCGGGTGCCGCGCGCGCCATTCGACGGAGCGCCTCGCAGCCGCCGCGGCATCGGGCAGCGTCAGCAACTGCGCCAGTTCGAACCACGCGGCTTCATCCGGCGTGGCGCCCGCGGGAACCGTGGCCGAGGCGGGGCTGGCAACGAGGCCATCCAGCATGCCCGCGTAGACAGTGCGTCGCGCATCCGGATTGGCGAACAGCTGCGCGCGCATTTCCGTTGAGCGCACGCCCTCGAGCAGGCGACCGGCCGAGAACTCGGCCTGGGTGCGCAGCGCAAGCAATTCGTTCGCGAGCGCGGGCGGCCAGGGCTCGGGAACCGTGCGCAGCGCGTCGAGCGCTGCCTGCGGCCGGCCGCGGGCGATGGCCACCTCGGCGCTGACACGGGCCAGCAGGATGGTGTCATCGCGGCTCTCGGCCGGGCTCGCGAAGGCCAGCAGGCGCTCGGCGTCGTCGAGACGGCCAGCCAGCACGTATTCGCGCGCCGACAGCAGTGCCAGGCGCGCGTCCCAGCCACGGAACCGGCGCTTGCCGAGGGACTCGTAGGCCGCGGCGGCCTCTGCGTGCCGACCTTCGCTCGCCAGCGACCCGGCCGCCGCAAGGTCGTCCGCGCGCGCCGCGCGCGCTTGCGTGATCGGCGTTGCTGCGAGCAGCGCGATCACCAGCGAGGCGAGCAGCCATCCGGGAACTTGCCGGCCGCGGAGGTGCACGTGCAGCATGGGGGACTACGGGAGGTGAATGTGGCGGAAGGTGCCGGGAATTCTATAGCGCGGGCGCGGCCGGGCACACTGTTCCTGGTCGCCACGCCGATCGGCAACCTGGGCGATCTTGCGCCGCGGGCCGCCGAGGTGCTGCGCGACGCCGACCTGCTGCTGGCCGAGGACACGCGGCACACCGGCCAGCTGCTGCACGCCTGCGGCCTGCAGCGCGTGCCGGGCACCCTCGAGTCGTTGCACGAGCACAACGAGCGGGAGCGCGTGCCGCGCGTGATCGAGCGCCTGCAAGCCGGCGCGCGCGTGGCCCTGGTGAGCGATGCCGGCACGCCGCTGGTGAGCGATCCGGGCGCCGCCCTGGTCGGGGCAGCCGCCGCAGCCGGCATCGAGGTGGTTGCCGTGCCCGGACCGTGCGCCGCGATCGCCGCGCTCACGCTCGCGGCGCTGCCGGCCGCGCGCTTCGCGTTCGAGGGCTTCCTGCCGGCGCGCCAGGCCGCCCGGCGCCAGGCGCTGCAGCAGCTCGCCGGGGAGTCGCGCACCCTGGTGTTCTACGAGGCGCCGCATCGCCTGCGCGAGGCGCTCGACGATCTCGCGGCCGCGTTCGGTGCCGAACGTCCCGCGGCCGTGGCGCGCGAGATCACCAAGAAGTTCGAAAGCGTATACCGCGGCACGCTCGGCACGCTGGCGCAGCAGGCGGCGTCCGACCCGGACATGGCGCGCGGCGAACTCGTGCTGGTCGTGCAGGGTGCGGCGGCGCAGGTCGCAGCGGACGATGCGGAGGCGGAGCGCGTGCTGCGCGTGCTGCTCGCGGAACTGCCGGTGTCGCAGGCGGCGCGGATCACGGCGCAGCTTACCGGGCGCGCACGCAAGGAACTTTATGAGCGCGCATTGCAGCTGCAGGCGCCGGTATAATCGGCGCGGGAGTCGGCCAGGCAATCGCTGCATCGCTGCAGAGGAAAGTCCGGGCTCCACAGGGCAAGGTGCCAGGTAACGCCTGGGGGGCGCGAGCCCACGGAAAGTGCAACAGAGAGCAGACCGCCCAAGCGCTGCAGCAATGCAGCGACGGCAAGGGTGAAAGGGTGCGGTAAGAGCGCACCGCGCCGGTGGCAACATTCGGCGGCACGGCAAACCCCACCTGGAGCAAGACCAAATAGGGAA
>Ga0209254_10001870_pt1 | contig 18998 bp, 18 predicted proteins | sample FrelakmetDIP11DI_FD_187148 | JGI IMG/M metagenome (GOLD analysis project Ga0209254, IMG submission 187148) | Freshwater lake sediment microbial communities from the University of Notre Dame, USA, for methane emissions studies - DIP11 DI (SPAdes)... | ecosystem: Environmental > Aquatic >...
GTTCTCGCTCATTCCAGGCCCGTGTGCGGGCGGCGCAGTACAGATTGCTAATGCCGCAGACATTGGGGGTTATTGTCAAACAGAGGGTTGCAATATATCGGGGGGTCCTGCGGGGTCAAGAGTTGAACATATCCCGGTACTTAGGTAGCTGTCCTCATGTCGTTCTCGGATACTGGTCCGAGATCGTCCAGAAATGAAAAAGGCGGTAAATCAGCCGCCTACGTCTGGTCGCTAATGTGGGGTCTCTCAAGGCCGCCGGACGGCGGGAAGACACTATGGAAAATGGCTATGTAAAACGCGGGGCCGGCGCAGGTGCCTCAGCTGGGCGCGCCGGTGCGGCGTTTCTGTGACACGCGTCACAGAATATGCCCGCCATAAAAATAGCAATACAAATAAATAAGTTGGCAGCGCTATCTCGATTGAGTCGAGAAAGCGGCGATTGCTCGCTCCGGCCCCTGCGGCCAGTGCTACGTCATTCAAGGACCAGGCTGTGGAGCCCGGTCGGTCACCCAGACGAACCGGCAAGACTGGAGGCGCGGCGCGGTCTGGGGGGGAGGGGATTCCCGGCGCGGTGGAACGCCGCCAGCGGCCGAAAAGAAAACAGCCGGCCCCCCTTGCGGAGAGCCGGCTGTTCCGCCGACAAAATCGGCTTGACAGTCTCGGCTACTTCTGGATCTTGGCCGTCTTGCGGAGGCCGTCCAGGTACTCCTGCAGCTTCTTGCGCTGGACGAACATCTCGACCTGCGGCTTCACGTCCTCGAACTTCGGCGCCTCGGGGCTGCGGACGTCATCGAGGATGATGACGTGCCAGCCAAACTCGCTCTGCACCGGCGCGGTCGTGTACTTGCCCTTCTCGAGCGCCTGCACGGCGTCGGCGAACGGCTTGACCATCGTCTGCGGGGAGAACCAGCCAAGGTCGCCGCCCGCCTTGCCGCTCGAGTCCTTAGATTCCTTGATCGCGATCTTCGAGAAGTCGCCGCCGGCCTGCAGCTCGCGGACGATCGACTCGGCGGTCTCCTTCTTGTCTACCAGGATGTGGCGGGCCTTGTACTCCTTCGGCATTCCGGCGACTTGCGTGTCGTACTCGGCCTTCAGGTCGGCGTCGGTCACCGGATTCGCCTTGACGAATTTCTCGCTCGCGGCTTCGGCAAGGATCTGGGTGCGCAGCAGGTCGAGGCGACCGGCCACCTTCGGGTCCTTCTGCAGGCCGTCCTTCTCGGCGGCCTGCGCGGCCAGGGTCATGTTGATCATCTGGTCCAGAAGCTGGGTCTTCTGCTCGTCCGTAACCGGCTCGGGCGAGTTGCCCATCACCGCCTGCGAGAAGGTATCCAGCATTTCCTGGGTGATCTGCTTGCCGTTGACCGTGGCTGCTACCGCGCCCTTGGCGGTCTCGGCGGCCGCCTGCGGAGCTTCGGCGGACTTGGTGGCGTCCCCAGCGGGCTTGGTGCAGGCAACGAGCATGCCTGCGGCAGCGAGGACGAACAGGAATCGTGATGTGCGCATCGTGAGCCTCTGTGTTGGATGCAGGAAGAATCAACCTGGAACGGGCTCGCCCGGGGCGAGCGCCTGAATCGACAACGCGTGGATGTCGGTGACCATCAGGTCGCCGACCGCCTCGTAGACCAACCGGTGCCGGCGCAGCGTGTTAATGCCAGCGAACCGCTTCGACACGATCGTCACCGAAAAGTGCCCGCGGCCGTCCGCGGCGCCGGTGTGACCGGCATGGTGGCGACTGTCGTCAACCACCTCGAGATGGTCGGGTTCGAGCGCCTGCAGGCGCTCGGTGATCCGCTCGACGCGGGCGGCTGTCACGGCAGCACCTTGATGAAGGGGCGGACCTCGACGGACTCGAACACGCCCTCGGTCACGTACGGGTCGCCGGCCACCCACGTGCGCGCGGCTTCGAGCGATTCGAATTCGGCGATGATCACGCTGCCCTGGAATCCCTGTGGTCCAGGCTCGGGCGAATCCGCGACCGGGCAGGGGCCTGCGATCGTCACGCGGCCGGCATCCACCAGGGCGCCGATCCGCTCGAGATGCCGCGGGCGCACACGCTTGCGGACCTCCAGCGATCCAGGGGCATCCTTGCCGAAGATCACGTAGAGCAAGCTATTTGCCTTCCGGGGCATCGGCTGCCGCGTCAGCCTTGCGTGCGATCCACGCGCCCTGCGCCAGCGCGAACACGAGCGTCAGGCCCATCAGCCCGAACAGCTTGAAATTGACCCAGGTCGCCTCGTCGTAGTGATACGCCACGTAGAGGTTGGCGGCGCCGGCGAACACGAAGAAGCCGACCCACATCAGGTTGAGCTGCCGCCAGCTGCCGTCGTCGAGCTGCACGTTCTCGCCCAACATGCGCTGCACGATCGAGGGTCCCTTCATGAACTGGCTGCCGAGGAACGCCGCCGCGAACAGCCAGTTGACGATGCTGGGTTTCCACTTGATGAACACCGGGTCGTGGATCGCGAGCGTGAGCCCGCCGAACACCAGCACCAGCACTGCCGAGGCGAGCAGCATGCCACTCACCTTGCGGTGGCGGATCCAGCTCACCAGGGTCTGCAGCAGCACGCCGACAATCAGCACGCCGGTGGCGACGTAGATGCCCGCCACCTTGTAGGCGACGAAGAACGCGATGACCGGGAGCAGGTCGACCAGAAACTGCATGCGCGCCGCTGTTTTCTTGGGCTCGGTGCCGAGCCGGGGCGGGTATCATAGCCAAGTCGCTTTCCCAGCGCCCAAGGACCGGCGCCCACCATGGCCTTCCTGCTGTCCATCCACCCCGTCAATCCGCAGCCGCGCCTGGTCCGGCAGGCCGTCGCCTCGATGCGCGACGGCAGCGTCGTCGCCTACCCGACGGACTCCTGCTACGCGCTCGGCTGCCTGATCGGCGACAAGGAGGCCATGGAGCGCATCCGCCGCATCCGCGACGCCGACAAGAACCACAATTTCACCCTGGTGTGCCGTGACCTGTCGGAGATCGCCAAGTACGCCCGGGTCGACAACCGCCAGTACCGCACCCTCCGAGCCTTCACGCCCGGTCCCTACACGTTCCTGTTCGAAGCGACTCGCGAGGTGCCGAAACGCTTGCAGAACCCGAAGCGGCGCACCATCGGCATTCGCGTGCCGGACAACGAGATCGTGCGCATGCTGCTGGCCGAGCTCGGCGAGCCGATCATGAGCTCGACCCTGCTGTTGCCGGGGGCGACCGAGCCGCTCACCGACCCGCAGGAGGTCAAGGAGCGGCTCGAGCACGCCGTTGACCTGGTGATCGATGGCGGGCCTTGCGGACTCGAGCCGAGCAGCGTCGTGGACCTTTCCGGTGAGGTCCCGCGGGTGGTGCGGCGCGGCAAGGGCGACGTCAGCGCGTTCGAATGACGGCGGCGCGGCCCGCCTGCGTATAATCGGCACCCCGCCGACCGCCCGCTTAGGAAATCCGCTTGAGTTCATCCGTCACTGCCCCGCGCCGCGTGCTGTCCGGAATGCGCCCGACCGGCGCACTGCACCTCGGCAACTACCATGGCGCACTCAAGAACTGGACCGAGCTGCAGTACGAGTACGACTGCTACTTCTTCATCGCGGACTACCACGCGCTGACGACCGGCTACCAGGACACCCGGGACATCGAGTCGAACACCTGGCAGATCGTGGTGGACTGGCTGGCGGCGGGACTGAACCCGGCGGTCGCCACCTTGTTCATCCAGTCGAAGGTGCCGGAGCACGCCGAGCTGCACCTGCTGCTGTCGATGATCACGCCGCTCGGCTGGCTCGAGCGCGTGCCCACCTACAAGGACCAGCAGGAGCAGTTGAAGGAGAAGGACCTCGCCACCTACGGGTTCCTCGGCTACCCGCTGTTGCAGAGCGCCGACATCCTGCTGTACCGGCCGATGTACGTGCCGGTGGGCGAGGACCAGGTCGCGCACGTGGAGGTCACGCGCGAGATCGCGCGCCGCTTCAACTTCATCTACGGCCGCGAGCAGGACTTCGAGGCGAAGGCCGAGCGCGCCGTGAAGAACCTCGGCGCGAAGAACGCGACGCTGTACCGCGAGCTGCGCCGCAGCTACCAGGAGAACGGTGAGGAGCAGGCGCTCGACAAGGCGCACGCACTGCTCGAGGGCAACTCGCGCCTGACGCTCGCCGACCGCGAGCGACTGCTCGGGTACCTGGAGGGCACCGGCCGCTCCATTCTGCCGGAGCCCGAGGCGTTGCTGACGGCGACGCCCAAGGTGACGGGCCTCGACGGCCGCAAGATGTCGAAGTCGTACAACAACACCATCGGCCTGCGCGAGGACCCGGACACGGTCGCTGCCAAGCTGAAGACCATGCAGACCGACCCGGCGCGCGTGCGTCGCACCGACCCGGGCGACCCGGCCAAGTGCCCGGTGTGGGACCTGCACAAGCTCTACTCGAGCGAGGAGACGCTGCGCTGGGCCGACCACGGCTGTCGCACCGCCGGCATCGGCTGCCTGGAGTGCAAGAAGCCGCTGATCGAGCGCGTGGTCGAGGAGGTGACCGGCATGCGCCAACGCGCGCAGGAGTACGAGGACAACGCGGACCTCGTGCGCGGCATCATCGCCGAGGGCTGCGAGAAGGCGCGCGAGGTGGCGGGCCAGACGCTCGACGACGTCAAGCAGGCCATGGGCCTCGCGTTCCGCTGAGGATGGCGCATGAGCAAGCCTGAGCTGACGGTGATCGAGGGCGGGCGCGGCCAGCCGCAGCAGCGGCTGCCGGTCGAGGCGCACGAGCAGGAGGAGATGCCGTTCGCGGTGGTGGAGGGCGAGCCGCTCACCCAGATGCCGCGCGACCTGTACATTCCACCGGACGCGCTGCAGGTGTTCCTGGAGGCCTTCGAGGGGCCGCTCGACCTGCTGCTGTACCTGATCCGCCGCCAGAACCTCGACATCGTCGACATCCCGATCGCGGAGGTCACGCGCCAGTATCTTGCCTACATCGACGTGATGCACGAGCTGCAGCTCGAGCTGGCGGGCGAGTACCTGCTGATGGCGGCGACGCTCGCGGAGATCAAGTCGCGCATGCTGCTGCCGCGGTCGCAGAGCGAGGGGCTGGAAGAACTCGACCCGCGCGCCGAGCTGGTGCGCCGCCTGCAGGAGTACGAGCGCTTCAAGCAGGCCGCCATGGACATCGAGGTGCTGCCGCGCGTCGACCGCGACACTTTCCCGGCCACCGCCGAGCTCGCCGAGCGGCGCGTGGTGCGGATGCTGCCCGAGGTGACGCTGCAGGAGATGCTGGTCGCGCTCAAGGACGTGATGCAGCGCGCGGACATGTTCTCGCACCATCACGTGTCCCGCGAGCGGCTGTCGGTGCGCCAGCGCATGTCGGACGTGCTCGGGGCGCTGAGCACGCAGGCGTTCGTCGAGTTCGTTGCGCTGTTCCGCCCGCACGAGGGTCGCATGGGCGTCACGGTGACGTTCTCAGCGATCCTCGAGCTGCTGCGCGAGGGTTTGATCGAGATCGTGCAGTCGGAGCCTTTCGCGCCGATCCACGTGCGTGCCGGCGCGCCGCGCCACGTCACCCTGGTCGTCGACAACGAGCGTGCCGACGCCGCCAACCGGACCGAGCCATGAGCGACCAATCCCTGTCCCAAACGCTGGAGGCCGTGCTGCTCGCCGCCGGCAGGCCGGTGAGCGTCGAGCAGATGCTCGAGCTGTTCGAGGACCACCAGCGGCCGACCGTCGAGGAAGCCAACGCCGCACTGGTCGAACTGGCGGAGCAGTGCGCGGACCGTGCCTGCGAGCTGCGCGAGGTCGCGAGCGGCTGGCGACTGCAGGTGCGACCGCAGCATGCCGACGTGGTGTCGCGCCTGTGGCAGGAGCGGCCGAGCCGCTATTCGCGCGCACTACTCGAGACGCTGGCGCTGATTGCCTACCGCCAGCCCATCACTCGCGGCGAGATCGAGAACATCCGCGGTGTCACCGTCAGCACCACCATCATGCGCACGTTGCACGAGCGCGGCTGGGTGCGCGTGGTCGGGCACCGCGAGGTGCCGGGCCGGCCAGAGTTGCTCGGCACGACGCGCGAGTTCCTCGACTACTTCGGCCTGAAGGGCCTCGATGACCTGCCGACGCTCGCGGAGCTGCGCGACCTCGACGACATCAAATTGCAGCTGGAGTTCCCGGGGGCGCAGCCGCCGATCGACGGGACCATATTGCCTGTGCCCGCGATCGCGATCGCGACGGCCGACGAAGCCGCGCTGGTCGTCGACGACGCGCCAGTCGACAGTCCCGAGCGCTGAGTCCCCCGTGGACGAACGCCTGCACAAGCTGCTGGCCCAGCACGGCATCGGATCGCGGCGCCAGGTTGAGGCGTGGATCCGCGAAGGGCGGGTGCTGGTGAACGGCAAGCCGGCCGAAGTTGGCCAGCACGTAGGCCCGGGCGATCGCGTGGTGGTCGACGGACGCGACGTCTCCAAGCGCATCGCCGCGCGGCCATCGCTGCGCGTGATCATCTATCACAAGCCGAGTGGCGAGATGCTGCGCACTCGCGAGGGCGACGATCGCGCCGGCGTCGAAGATCGCCTGCCGAGCCTGCGCGCTGGCCGCTGGCTGCCGGTGAATGCGCTCGCGTTCGGCGAGGACGGACTGCTGATCCTCGCCAGCGACGGCACGCTCGCGTCGGCCATTGCGCGCAATACCGAGCTGCTGCCCGTCGACTACCGCGCCCGCGTGCTGCGTCCGCGTGATGACGCGCCCTGGCCCGAGCTGCCGCTCGAAATCGACCTCGAGGGCGAGCCGGTCAGGTTCACGGCCGTCGAGCGCGTGGACGGGGCCGGGACCAACGTGTGGTTCCGCGTGACGGCAGATCGCCCGCTGCGGCGCGGGGCGATTCGCGCCTTGTTCGACGGCGCCGGCCTGAAGCTGAGCCGGGTCATGCTGGTGAAGTGGGGGCCGGTCAGCCTGCCGCGCGACCTGCCGCGCGGTCGCTCGCGGGACTTGAAAGGTGCGGACCTCGACGCGCTGCTGCGACTCGCCGGGCGCGAAACCTCGTCGCGGCGGTCTACTGCGCGTCGAAGCGGCGGCCGCTGATGCCGCGGCTGTCGGGCCCGAGCAGGTAGAGGAACGGGCCGAGCACGGTTTCCGGCAGCGGTAGCGCATCGGGCATTTCGCCCGGATATGCCTTGGCCCGCATTGGCGTGCGCAGCTTCCCCGGGTTCACGCTGTTGGCGCGGATGTGCGTCGTGGTGTCGGTCTCGTCGGCCAGCACCTGCATCAGGCCTTCCACCGCGAACTTGGATGCCGCATAAGCCCCCCAATACGCGCGGGCCCGCACCGACACGCCGCTGGTCGTGAACACCACCGATGCGTCCGGCGACAGCCGCAGCAGCGGCAGCAACTGCTGCGTGAGGATGAACGCCGCATTCACGTTGACATGCATGACCTTGAGCCAGGTGACCACGTCGTAGTGCTCGATGGGCGCGCGCTCGCCGAGGGCGGCGGCGGCGTGCACCAGGCCGTCGAGGCGGCCGAATTCGTTGCGCACCGAGTCCGCGAGCGAGCCGTAGTGGCTCGCGTCGGCACGCTCGAGATCCAGCGGCGCGATTGACGGGCGCGGACCGCCCGCCGCCACGATTGCATCGTAAACGCCTTCAAGTTTCTTCACGTTGCGACCGGTGAGGATCACGCTCGCGCCGAACGCGGCGCAGGACTGCGCCAGTGCGCCGCCGAGCCCGCCGCTGGCGCCGGTGACGAGGATCGATCGTCCCGCGAGCAGCTGGGCCCTGGGCTCGTAGTTGCGAACGTCAAGGTCAGTGGTCAAGGCGGAGGCTCCGTGTAGGTAGCGTCACGGGCCAGCTTGTCGATCGGAGCGAGCTCTTCGATTTCGCGCCCGGGCCGCAAGCCCAGTTCGGTGAATTTACGGGCGCCGGGCAGCACCTGCCGTTCGAGCGAGCCCACTGCGCTGTTGTAGGCTTCGACGCTCTGCCCAAGCGTGCGGCCGATGCGGCCCATGTGCTCGCCGAAGCGGGCAAGGCGCTTGTAGAGATCCTCGGCGAGCTCCTGGATGCGCGCTGCGTTTTCAGCGAGCGCGTTCTGCCGCCAGCCGTAGGCCACGGCCTTGAGCAGCGCGATGAAGCTGGTCGGCGTGGCGATGATCACGTGCTGGCGGATCGCGTCCTCGAGCAGCGTCGGCACTTCGCTCATCGCAGCAGCCAGGAACTGATCGCCGGGGATGAACAGCACCACAAAATCCGGGCTGTGCTCGAACTGCGACCAGTACGCCTTGGACGACAGGGCCCGCACCCGTTCCGTGACGGCGAGCGCATGGCGCTTGAGGGCGGCGTCGCGGATGTCATCGTCGGATGCCTCGACCGCCGAGAGGTAGGCGTCGAGCGGCGTCTTGACGTCCACCACCAGCTGCCGGCCGTCCGGCATGCTGACGATCATGTCCGGCCGCAACGCGCCGTCCTCGCCCGCGACATGAACCTGCTCGACGAAGTCGCAGTGCTCGACCATGCCGGCGAGTTCGGCCAGGCGGCGCAAGGTCATCTCGCCCCATTGGCCACGCACCTCGGGGCGACGCAACGCTGTCACGAGGTTGCGCGTTTCGCGTTGCAGCGCCTGCTGGCCGAGAGCCACGCCCTCGAGCGAGGCGCGCAGCGCGCCGAAGGTCTCGGCGCGTTCCTTCTCGATGCGGGCGATCTGCTCGTGCGTGCGCTGCAACGCCTCGCGTACCGGCGCGAGCATCCCCTCGACCGCCTTTTCACGCTCGGTGAGGTTGCGTTCCGCGAGCTGGCTCTGCTGCGCGAACGCCTGGCGCGCCAGGCGCAGGAACACTTCGCTGTTGTCGCGCAGTGCCTCGGCGGCCGCGGAGTCGAACCCGGCGCGCAACTGCGCGGCGGCGATCTCGAGCGCCTGCTCGCGTTCGCGCGACAATGCCTCGCTGGTGCCGAGTGCGGCGCGGGCCTGGGTGAGCTCGAGTTCCAGCGCGTGCACGCGGCGGCGGCCAAGCAGCCAGCCCGCCAGCAGCGCAATGGCCGGCAGCAGCAACACCAGCAGCAGGCGAAGCTGCGCGTCGATCATGCAGTGGAGGTGATCGCGTCGGCCAGCCGCTGGTCGATCCAGGCGAGCAGTTCGCGGGGCTCGCGAACCACGCCGTGCGGCTGCCACTGCCGTGGGTCCTCGTCCGCCGCGATGTACCCATAGGCCGCGACCACGGTCGTCATGCCGGCGGCGCGGCCGGCCTGGATGTCGCGCTCGGCGTCGCCCACGTACACGCAGCGCTCCGGGGCGACGCCCACGAGACGGGCGGCGTGCAACAGAGGCAGCGGGTGGGGCTTGCGCTCGGCGACGGTATCGCCGCTGACGGCACAGGCGGCGCGCCGGTCGAGGCCGAGGGCCGCGAGCAGCGGATCCGTGAGCCAGCCCGGCTTGTTGGTCACGACGCCCCACGGCACGCCGCGCGCTTCGAGGTCGGCCAGCACCGCGTCGAAGCCCGGAAACAGCCGGGTGCCGAGCGCAAGGTTGTTCGCGTACAGCTGCAGGAAGCGCAGGCGCAGTGCCTCGAACGCGTCGCCGGTGGCGGCGGGGAAGCCGAGCGACACGAGACGCATCGCGCCGTGCGACACGACCGGCCGGATGGTTGCCGACGGCAGCGGTTCGAGGCCGTGCTCGGCACGCAGCAGGTTGAGCGCGCCGCCCATGTCCGGGGCGGTGTCGAGCAACGTGCCGTCGAGGTCGAGCAACAGTGCGGTGGGGACACTCAAGAGACCGTCCCCTCCAGGGGGCGGCGGAAGTGCATCAGGTAGTTCACGCCGGCGTCGTCGGTGAGGCGCGCCTTGCGGGAGAACGGGTCGTAATCGAGGCCGGCGATGTCGATGCGTGCCAGCCCCGCGCTGCTTGCCCAGGCCGCGAGCTCCGAGGGACGGATGAACTTCTCGTAGGTATGAGTGCCCGTCGGCAGCAGGCGCAGAACGTACTCCGCACCGAGGATCGCCATCAGGTAGGCGCGCGGCGTGCGGTTCAGCGTCGAGACGAACACGTCGCCGCCCGGGCGCACCAGCGCGCCCAGTGCCGCCACCACCGCGCCCGGATCCGGCACATGCTCGAGCATTTCCATGCAGGTCACGACGTCATAACCGCCGGCATGGTCGGCGACATGCGCTTCGGCGGACTCCAGCCGGTACTCCACCTGGACGCCCGACTCGAGCGCGTGCAGGCGCGCTACGCTCAACAATTCATCGGCGAGGTCGAGACCGACCACCCGGGCGCCCTTCGCGGCCATCACCTCGGCGAGCAATCCGCCGCCGCAGCCGACGTCGACCACCGCGCGGCCAGCGAGTGTGCCACTGCGCTCCACGTACGCGAGCCGCACCGGATTGAGGTCGTGCAGCGGCCGCATCTCGCCTTCCGGGTCCCACCAGCGGCTGGCCGCAGAGCGGAAGCGCGCGATCTCGCCCGCGTCGACGTTAACGTGGTCACTCATCGGCAGATAACTCCTCGGCTGCGGTCGCATCGAGCCGCTCGCGCCACGCTTCGGCTCGGGCCAGCACGGCGGATTCGTCGAGGCACCGCAGGTGGCGGTCGGCGAGCAGTTGTCGCCCCGCGACCCAGGTGTCGGTCACCTGTTGCGAGGACGCGGCGTAGATCACCGCGGTCACGGGGTCGTGCACCGGCCAGCTGCGGGCCGCATGCAGGTCGATGCAGCACAGGTCGGCCCACTTGCCGGGCTCGAGACTGCCGGTCACCTCGCCGAGGCCGAGCGTGCGCGCGCCCTCGAGCGTCGCCATGCGCAGCAGGTCGGCCGCCACCAGGTCGCCGGGCGTGGCGGCCATGCCGGACGATACGAGCCCGGCCATGCGCGCCTCGGCCAGCAGGTCGAGATCGTTGTTCGAGGCCGCGCCGTCGGTGCCGAGCGCTACGCGCACGCCGCGGCCGAGCAACTGCGCCACCGGGCACACGCCTGAGCCGAGCTTGAGGTTCGATTCCGGGCAATGCACTACGCTCGCGCCGCACTCGGCGAGCGTGTCGAGGTCGCCGGCGTCCGCCTGGGTCATGTGAATCGCGATCAGCTGCGGGCTGGCGAGCCCGAGTTCCGCGAGCCGCGCCAGTGGCCGGCGCCCGTGCGCCTGGATGCTCGCCTCGATTTCCCATGCCGTCTCGTGCAGGTGCATCGCGACCGGCAGGTCGAGTTCGTCCGCGAGCCGCCGCACGCGCTGCAGCGTGCCATCCGATGCGGAGTAGGGCGCGTGCGGTGCGAAGTGCACGGCGATCAACGGGTCGCCCTTGTACTCGTCGCGCAGGTGCATGCCGCGGTCGATGTATTCGTCGGGGGTCGAGGCCCAGCGCGTCGCGGCCTCGGTCACGATCAGCCCGACGCTGGCGCGCATGCCCGCCGCGGCCGCGGTCTGGGCCACGGCGTCCGGGAACAGGTGCATGTCGGCGAAGCAGGTGATGCCGCCACGCAGCATCTCGGCGATGGCGAGCGAGGTGCCGTCGCGGACGTATTCCTCGTCGATCCAGCGGCGCTCCAGCGGCCACACCGCCGCGCGCAGCCAGCGCCCGAGCGGCAGGTTTTCCGCGCGGCCGCGCAGCAGCACCATGGCCGCGTGCGTGTGGGCATTCACCAGCCCGGGCAGCAGCACGTGGGTGGGCCGGTGGATGATTTCGCGCGCGTCGAACCGGGTGCGGGCGACGTCCACCGGCAGCACCGCGACGATCCGCCCGCCCAGTATCGCGACTGCGTGATCCTCGAGCACGGTGCCGGCCGGCTCGACCGGAACGACCCACCGTGCGGTGACGAGTGTATCGACGGGCTGCATGGGAACCGGGTCGTGGAATGGGACCGATATGGTATCATTTCCTGTCATTTAGCCGGCCCGTCACGGCCCACTTTTCCGCACTGGATCCATGGCTGAAATCGCCCGCGAAATCCTGCACGTCAACCTCGAAGACGAGATGAAGCGGTCGTACCTCGATTACGCGATGAGCGTGATCGTGGGGCGCGCCCTGCCGGACGTCCGCGACGGCCTGAAGCCGGTGCATCGCCGCGTCCTGTATGCGATGCGCGAGCTCGGCAACGAGTGGAACAAGTCGTACAAGAAGTCGGCTCGCGTCGTGGGCGACGTCATCGGCAAGTACCACCCGCACGGCGACTCGGCGGTGTACGACACCATCGTGCGCATGGCGCAGCCGTTCTCGATGCGCTACCTGCTGGTGGACGGCCAGGGCAACTTCGGCTCGGTCGACGGCGACGCCCCGGCGGCCATGCGCTACACCGAGGTGCGCATGTCGCGCCTCGCCGGCGAACTGCTCGCCGACATCGACAAGGAAACGGTCGACTTCGTCCCGAACTACGACGAGTCGGAGTCGGAGCCGTCGGTGCTGCCAACGCGCGTGCCGAACCTGCTGGTGAACGGCTCCTCGGGCATCGCGGTGGGCATGGCCACCAACATCCCGCCGCACAACCTCACCGAAGTGATCGACGCCTGCGTCGCGCTGATCGACAACCCGTCGATCACCATCCCGGAGCTGATGGAATTCATTCCTGGGCCGGATTTTCCCACCGCTGGCATCATCAACGGCGCCCGCGAGATCTATAACGCGTACACCACCGGTCGTGGCCGCATCGTGGTGCGCGCCCGCACCGAAGTCGAGGAGATCGACGACCACGGCCGCGAGGCGATCATCGTCACCGAGCTGCCGTACCAGGTGAACAAGGCCCGCCTGCTCGAGCGCATCGCCGAGCTGGTGCGCGGCAAGCTGATCGAGGGCATCTCGGAACTGCGCGACGAGTCCGACAAGGACGGCATGCGCGTGGTGATCGAGTTGAAGCGCGGCGAGAACGCCGACATCCTGCTCAACAACCTGTACAAGCAGACGCCGATGGAATCGGTGTTCGGCGTGAACATGGTCGCGCTGCAGGACGGCCAGCCGAAGCTGATGAACCTGAAGGACTTCATCGAGGCCTTCATCCGGCATCGCCGCGAGATCGTCACGCGCCGCACCGTGTTCGACCTGCGCAAGGCGCGCGAGCGGGGCCACATCCTCGAAGGCCTGGCCATCGCGCTCGCCAACATCGACGACGTGATCGCGCTCATCAAGGCCTCGCCGACGCCGGCCGAAGCCAAGGCGGGGCTGCTGGCCCGCGCCTGGACCTCGGGCGTCGTGCCGGAGATGCTCGAGCGTGCGGGAGCCATCCAGACGCGGCCCGACGGGCTCGGCAGCGAGTACGGCCTGCTGGCGGACGGCTATCACCTGTCCGAGGCCCAGGCCCAGGCGATCCTCGACCTGCGGCTGCACCGCCTGACCGGCCTCGAGCAGGACAAGATCCTCGCCGAGTACGGCGAGCTGCTCAAGCTGATTCGCGACCTCAGCGACATCCTCGCGCGCCCCGAGCGGCTGCTCGAGGTGATCCGCCAGGAGCTGCTTGCCATCCGCGAGCAGTACGGCGACGAGCGCCGCACGCGCATCGAGGCCGACGAGTCCGACCTGACGATCGAAGACCTCATCACCCCCGAGGACGTGGTCGTCACCCTGTCGCACGGCGGCTACGCCAAGGCGCAGCCCGTGAGCGAGTACCGCGCGCAGGGTCGCGGCGGTCGCGGCAAGTCCGCCACCGCCATGAAGGACGAGGACTTCATCGACAAGCTGTTCGTGGCGAATACCCACGACACGCTGCTGTGCTTCTCCAGCCTTGGCCAGCTCTATTGGCTCAAGGTCTACCGCCTGCCGCAGGCGGGCCGCGGCTCGCGCGGCAAGCCGATCGTGAATTTGCTGCCCCTCGAGCCGGAGGAGCGCATCACCGCGGTGCTGCCGATCCGCGAATACGAGGAGGGCCGCTTCGTGTTCATGGCAACCGCCGGCGGTACGGTGAAGAAAACGCCGCTGGTCGCGTTCTCGCGACCGCGCGCGGCTGGCATCATCGCCGTGGACCTCGAGCCGGGCGAGAAGCTCGTCGGCGTCGCCATCACCGATGGCACGCGCGACGTGATGCTGTGCAGCTCGGAGGGCAAGGCGGTCCGCTTCTACGAGGACGACGTGCGCGCCATGGGCCGCAACGCCGCCGGCGTGCGCGGCATCCGCCTGCCGGAAGGCGAGGACGTGATCTCGCTGATCATCCCCGATCCCGATGGCCTGGTCCTCACCGCGTCGGAGAACGGCTTCGGCAAGCTCACGCCGGTCGAGGAGTTCCCGGTGCATGGTCGCGGCGGACAGGGCGTGATCGCCATGCAGACCACGGAGCGCAACGGCCGCCTGGTGGCCGCCACGCAGGTCGCCACGACCGACGAGCTGATGCTCATGAGCTCGAGCGGTACGCTGGTGCGCACCCGCGCCGGCGAAATCTCCGTGCTCGGACGCAATACCCAGGGCGTGCGACTGATCCGGCTCGACGACGGCGAACGGCTGGTCGGCGTGGAGCCGGTCGAACCGGAGAACGGCGAGCCGGGCGAAGGTGACGGCGAGGCCGTCGATGGGGCCGCTGCGGACGCAGGTTCGCCCGCCGAGCCGCCGAATCCGGTGTGACCTGATGCGGGTCCGCCCGGGCTGACGGCCCGGCCGCGGGCCCTGTTACACTGCGCTGCAACATTGGCTGGGAGTCCTGCCCGCATGAGCCGCGTTTTCAATTTCAGCGCCGGACCGGCCGCCGTACCGGTCGAAGTCCTCGAACAGCTGCGTGACGAGATGCTCGATTGGCACGGGCAGGGCATGTCCGTGATGGAGATGAGCCATCGCGGCAAGGCGTTCGTTGGCATCGCCGAGCAGGCCGAGGCGGACCTGCGCGAGCTGCTCGCCGTGCCCGCCAGTTACAAGGTGCTGTTCCTGCAGGGCGGTGCGACCGCGCAGTTTGCGGCGATCCCCTGCAACCTCGCCGCCCCGGGCGCGGTTGCCGACTACGTCAACACCGGTGCCTGGTCGAAGAAGGCGATCGGCGAGGCGAAGCGTTACTGCAAGGTGAACGTGGCGGCCGACGCCGGCGGCAAATATTGCACGGTGCCCGCGCGCGACACTTGGCAGCTGACGCCCGGCGCCGCGTACCTGCACTACACGCCGAACGAGACCATCGGCGGCGTCGAGTTCCCGTTCATTCCGGAGGTCGGCGACGTGCCGCTGGTGGCGGACTTCTCCTCGACCATCCTGTCGCGGCCGCTCGACGTCAGTCGCTTCGGCGTGATCTATGCGGGCGCGCAGAAGAACATCGGCCCGGCCGGGCTGGTGGTGGTAATCGTGCGCGAGGACCTGCTGGGTCGCGCGCGGCCCGAGACGCCGACGGTGTTCGACTGGAAGGCGATGGCCGCCGACGGCTCGATGCTGAACACACCGGCCACCTACAGCTGGTACGTGGCTGGCGCTGTGTTCCAGTGGATCAAGCGCCAGGGCGGGCTCGCCGCGATGGAGCGCCTGAACCGTGCCAAGGCCGAGAAGCTTTATGGCGCGATCGATGGCTCGGGCTTCTACCAGAACCCGGTCACGAAGGACTGCCGTTCGTGGATGAACGTCCCGTTCACGCTGCCGAGCGAGGCGCTCGACAAGCCCTTCCTCGAGGGCGCCAAGGCCGCCGGGCTCGTCGCCCTTGCGGGACACCGCTCGGTGGGCGGCATGCGTGCCAGCATCTACAACGCCTTGCCGATGGCGGGCGTGGAGGCGCTGGTGGAGTTTATGCAGCAGTTCCAGCGGCAGCACGGCTAGACGAGGGGATAGGGGATAGGGGATAGGGGATAGTCGGAGGCCGACGCATCGGCCGGAGCGCCCCCAGTTCTTTGGTCCTGACGCCCTTTGCCCCGAGGCTCGCTGTTCACTATTTCCCGCCGCACCTCTTACTATCCCCCATCCCCTATCCCCTTCCCCCCTATGTCTTTCAAGATCCTCACTCTCAACAACATCTCCGTGCAGGGCCTCGAGCGCCTGCCGCGGGAGCGCTACGAAGTGGCCTCGGAGATCGGTCACCCGGACGCGATCCTGCTGCGCTCGGCGGACATGCATGCCATGGACATCCCGGCCAGCGTGCTGGCCGTGGCGCGGGCAGGGGCGGGGACCAACAACGTGCCGGTCGCGAAGCTGAGCCGCCGCGGCGTGCCGGTGTTCAATGCTCCAGGCGCCAACGCCAACGCGGTCAAGGAACTGGTGCTCGCGGGCCTGTTCCTGTCGGCGCGCAACATCTGCCAGGCGTGGGGCTATGTGCGCAGCCTCGAGGGCGACGACCACGCCGTCGAGGAGGCGGTCGAGAAGGGCAAGAAGAAATTCGTCGGCCACGAGTTGCCGGGCCGCACGCTCGGCGTCGTCGGCCTCGGCGCGATCGGCGTCGAGGTGGCCAACGCGGCACTCGGCCTGCGCATGAAAGTGCTGGGCTACGATCCGCAGATCACGGTGCAGCGCGCCTGGCAGCTGTCGTCGGGCGTGGAGCAGGCGCTGAGCCTCGACGACCTGTTTGCACGCTGCGACATGGTCACCGTGCACGTGCCGCTGGTGGATGTCACGCGCGGCCTGGTGAACGAGGCGCGCCTCAGGCTGATGCACCCGGGCGGCACGGTGCTCAACTTCGCCCGCGCGGCAATCGTGGACGAGGCGGCCGTGCTGGCCTCGCTCGATGCCGACCACCTCGCGGCCTACGTGTGCGACTTCCCGACCCGCGCGGCCAAGAACCACCCGAAGGTCGTGGCGCTGCCGCACCTCGGTGCGTCCACCGGCGAGGCGGAGGAGAACTGCGCGATCATGGTCGCGGACACGCTGCGCGACTTCCTCGAGAACGGCAACGTGCGCAACTCGGTCAACTTCCCCGAGGCGGTGCTGCCGCGGGCGGGCGCGTGCCGCCTCGCGATCGCCAACGACAACGTGCCGAACATGGTGGGCCAGATCTCTACCTGCCTGGCCGAGGCGAAGCTCAACATCGCGGACCTGCTCAACAAGTCGCGTGGCGACCTCGCGTACACCCTCATCGACATTGATGCGCCGGTCCCGGCGGACGTGCTCACGCGGCTGCGCGCCATCCCGGGCGTGTTGTCGGCACGGGCGCCGTAAGGAGAAAACGCATGGCGCGTCGCAAGGCTCCGGTCCGGGCTGCGGGTTCGCGCCGTGCGGCTGCTGACGCCGTCGCGAAGAAGCCGGCGCTCGAGTCGATCCGCGAACGCATCGACGGCATCGATGCGCAGCTGCACGCACTCATCAACGAGCGCGCGCGGCTCGCCCAGCAGGTGGGCATCTCCAAGCACGCCGCGGGCCACACCGTCGATTTCTACCGACCGGAGCGTGAAGCACAGGTGCTGCGCATGGCGATCGAGCGCAACCGTGGCGAGCGGGGTCCGTTGCGCGACGAGGAGATCGTGCGGCTGTTCCGCGAGATCATGTCGGCGTGCCTCGCGCAGCAGGAGCCGCTCAAGGTGGCGTTCCTCGGGCCGGAGGGGACGTTTACCCAGCAGGCGGTGCACAAGCAGTTCGGCCACTCGGTGCGCGCATTGCCGCTCACCTCGATCGAGGAAGTGTTCCACGAGGTGGAGGCCGGCACCGCCGACTTCGGCGTGGTGCCGATCGAGAACTCGAGCGAAGGCACGGTCAACAACACGCTCGACATGTTCCTGACCTCGCCGCTCGGCATTTGCGGCGAAGTCGAGCTGCGCGTCCATCACAACCTGATGGGCCAGATGACCGCGCTCGGCGACGTGCAGCGCGTCTGCGCCCACCCGCAGGCGCTGGCGCAATGCCGCGGCTGGCTGAGCGAGAACCTGCCCGGCGTCGAGCGCATGCCGGTGTCGAGCAACGCGGAAGGCGCGCGGCGCGCGCGCGACGAGGGGGGCACCGCGGCAATTGCACCGATGGCCGCCGCGGAACTCTACGCCCTGAACGTGCTGGTGCCGGAGATCGAGGACCGCGCCGATAACACCACGCGTTTCCTGGTGCTGGGGCGCAAGTCGTTCCCGCCCAGCGGACAGGACAAGACGACGTTGCTGGTGTCGGGTGCGCACACGGATGCACCCGGCGCGCTGTTCCGCCTGCTTGAGCCGCTGGCGAAGCACGCGATCAGCATGACGCGCATCGAGTCGCGACCGTCCCGGCGCCGCAAGTGGGATTACGTGTTCTTCATCGACGTCGAGGGTCACGCCGCGAGCGAGCCGCTTGCCACTGCGCTCGGCCAGCTGAAGGGCCAGGCCTCACTGTGCCGGGTGCTCGGTTCGTATCCGCGCGCCATCCTCTGATCATGGCCCGATTCGTCGTTGCACCGGGCGGGCAGGTTGCGGGACGGCTGCGCGTCCCCGGCGACAAGTCCATCTCGCACCGGGCGCTGATGTTCGCCGCCATTGCGTCCGGTCGCACCCGGGTGACCGGCTTCCTCGAGGGCGAGGACTGCCTGTCGACGCTGCACGCGGTGGCCCGGCTCGGCGTCACCGTGCAGCGTCCTTCCCCGGGCGAGGTGATCGTCGATGGCGTCGGCCTGCACGGCCTGCGCGCGCCGCAGGGCGTGCTCGACATGGGCAACGCCGGCACGGCCATGCGGCTGTTCATGGGCCTGCTGGCCGCGCAGCCGTTCGACAGCGAGCTGGTGGGCGACTCGTCGCTGATGCGGCGCCCGATGGAGCGCGTGGCGAAGCCGCTGCGCACCATGGGCGCGAGGATCGAGACGGTGGACGGCCGTCCACCGGTGCGCATCCGCGGCGGGGCGGCGCTGCAAGGCATCCATTACGACATGCCGGTGGCCAGTGCCCAGGTGAAATCGGCCGTGCTGCTCGCCGGACTGTATGCGCAGGGTGAGACCACGGTGGTCGAGCCAGCCGTCACGCGCGATCACACCGAGCGCATGTTGCAGGGCTTCGGCGCCGAGGTGCTGGCGCGGGGCGGCACGGTCACCGTGCGCCCCCCGGCTCGGCTCGAGGCGGCCGACGTCGCAGTGCCCGGGGACTTTTCATCCGCAGCGTTCTTCATCGTCGCGGCCTGCATCGGGGCGCGCGAGCCGGTCGTGATCGAGGGCGTGGGCGTCAATCCAACGCGCACCGGCCTGCTCGAGATGCTGGCGCTGATGGGGGCCGACCTGCGGCTGGTGAACCATCGTACGGCCGGCGC
>Ga0209254_10001871_pt1 | contig 18995 bp, 14 predicted proteins | sample FrelakmetDIP11DI_FD_187148 | JGI IMG/M metagenome (GOLD analysis project Ga0209254, IMG submission 187148) | Freshwater lake sediment microbial communities from the University of Notre Dame, USA, for methane emissions studies - DIP11 DI (SPAdes)... | ecosystem: Environmental > Aquatic >...
GGGTTGGTTTTAAGGAATTGCACTCTATGCAAAGCGCTACCGAATTTCTCAAGCCACGTATTGTAGAAGTGGATCGCGCCACTCCCTTGCATGCAAAGGTCATCATGGAGCCCTTTGAGCGTGGCTACGGGCATACGTTGGGCAATGCGCTGCGGCGTATTCTGCTGTCGTCCATGGTGGGCTATGCGCCGACCGAAGTGGCCATTAGTGGTGTCGTGCACGAGTATTCGACCATTGAAGGCGTGCAGGAGGATGTCGTGGATATCCTGCTGAACCTTAAAGGCATCGCATTCAAGATGCACGGCCGGTCCGAGGCGGTCCTGAAAGTGTCCAAGTCTGGCGAAGGCGTTGTCACCGCCGGCGACATTGAACTCAGCCACGATATTGAAGTCCTGAATCCCGATCACGTGATTGCCCACCTGACCAAGGGCGGCAAGCTCGATATGGAAATCAAGGTCGAGGCGGGCCGCGGCTATCAGCCTGCCACTTCACGCAAGGTGTCGGAAGACAGCCGTACAGTCGGTTCAATTCTGGTTGATGCGTCGTTTAGCCCGGTTCGCCGGGTCGCCTACTCGGTAGAAAGCGCGCGTGTTGAGCAGCGCACCGACCTTGACCGCTTGGTGATCGACATCGAAACCAACGGCGTTGTCGAGCCGGAAGAAGCCGTGCGCACTGCTGCCCGTATTCTGGTGAACCAGCTGTCGGTTTTTGCCGATCTGGAAGGTACGCCGGCCGAGTCCGAATCGCCGCGTTCGCCGCAGGTTGATCCGTTGCTGCTGCGTCCGGTTGACGATCTTGAACTGACCGTGCGTTCGGCCAACTGCCTGAAAGCTGAAAATATTTATTTCATTGGCGACCTGATTCAGCGCTCCGAGTCTGAATTGTTGCGTACCCCCAACCTGGGCCGCAAGTCGCTGAACGAAATCAAGGACGTGCTGGCTTCCAAGAGCCTGTCCTTGGGAATGAAGCTGGAAAACTGGCCGCCCGCAGGCCTTGAGCGCCCCTGATTTTTGCTGTTTGACTGAACCAAGATAATTATAAAGTGCGGGTCGCCGTGGCAGGCGACTTGGCCCAAGAATACTGACTGAAAGGAACCGCCATGCGTCATCGTCAATCCAATCGCAAGCTCAACCGTACCACCAGCCACCGTCTGGCCATGTTCCGCAACATGAGCGTGTCGCTGCTGAAGCACGAAGTCATCAAGACCACACTGCCGAAGGCCAAGGAACTGCGCCGCTTCGTCGAGCCGCTGATCACCTTGGGCAAGGAACCCAGCCTGGCAAACCATCGTCTGGCTTTTGACCGCTTGCGCGATCGTGATATCGTCGTCAAGCTGTTCGGCGAACTGGGCCCGCGTTACAAGGCCCGTCCCGGCGGCTATCTGCGCATCCTCAAATATGGTTTCCGCAATGGCGACAATGCGCCGATGGCGCTGGTTGAACTGGTTGACCGCCCGGATAGCGATGCTGCGCCGGTCGATGCCGAGTAATCTGAGTCCGCATCGACAGACATGAAAAAAGCCGGGTTTTCCCGGCTTTTTTCATGTCTGTCTCCATCCTTTTCGCATACGCCGGATTGCGTTTGTCAGGCATAGTCAGTTTTTTCGAGAACAGGAGCGGCAAGTGATCGTCCTCTTCACCGATTATGGAATACGTGACCCCTATGTCGGACAGCTGAAGGCGCGTCTTGCCGAACATGCACCCGCGCAGCAGGTGGTGGACTTGCTGCACGAGGTGCCGGATTTCAATCCGCATGCCGGCGCGCATCTGCTGGCGGCCTGTGCGATAGGCTTTCAGCCTGGCAGCGTATTTCTGGCAGTGGTCGATCCCGGCGTCGGCACCCCGCGCGATGCGGTAGTGGTTTTGGCTGGTGGGCACTGGTTTGTCGGCCCGGATAACGGCCTGCTTTCGGTCGTCGCGGCGCGCCATGCTGACACGAAACGATGGCGCATCAGTTGGCGGCCGGATGTCTTGTCACCCACCTTTCACGGCCGCGATCTGTTTGCACTGATCGCAGCCGACATCGCGCGTGGCGAATTCCCGAACGACAAGCTGGTTCCGATCGACACCCTGCAAGTCGAATTTGATGCGGGTGATCTGGCGCGGGTGATTTATATCGATCACTTCGGTAATGCCTGGACGGGTGTGCGCGGGGTCAAGAAGGATGCACGCGTCAGCGCGGCAGGCGAACTATTCAAGCACAGCGACAGCTTCGGTTTTGTCGACAAGGGGGCTGGTTTCTGGTTCATCAACAGCGTCGGTCTGCTGGAACTCGCCGTTAACCGGGGTAGTGCCGCCGCCACGTATGGCCTGAAAGTCGGTGATCCGGTTCAGGTGCAACGCCTGAATTGACTGCTTTCGACTTTGGCTTTCAGTTCCGGTCGACGCCGACCAGCAGCGCCTGGTAATCATTGACGTTGGTGCGGGTGGGGCCGGTCAGTACCAGGTCGCCCAGCGCAGAAAAGAAGCCATGGCTGTCGTGCATGGCTAGCAACACATCGGGTCTCAACCCCTTCGCCTGCGCACGCGCCAGCGTATCCGGAGTGATCAGCGCCCCGGCGTTGTCCTCGCTGCCATCGATGCCGTCGGTATCGCACGCTATGGCTGCAGCCGGGGTGTCGCGCAAGGCCAGCGCGAGCGCCAGCAGATACTCGGTGTTGCGACCCCCACGGCCATGTTGCGGACGCAAGGTGACGGTGGTTTCGCCGCCGGAAATCAGGGCGAGCGGCTGCCGTCGAGCCAGCGCATGCACCAGCGCAGCATGCTGTCTGGCGACCGCTTGCGCATCGCCGCTTACAGTGTCCGAAAGCAGTACAGCTGGGATGCCATGTCGTTCAAAATAGTCTACCGCGGCCAGCAGGCTGCCGCGCGCATTGGCGATGACGCGGTTTTCCATATGGGCGAAACAGGCGGCGCCTGGCTTGGGCGTGTCGGCCCGTGGATCGGCGGCGCAGCGTTCCAGAAATTGTGTGACGCCGGGCGGCAGCGTGATGTGAAACCGGTGCAGCCGTTTGAGCGCATCGCCGCAGCTTGTCGGGTCGGGCGCGCAGGGGCCGGATGCTATATGGGTGGGATCGTCGCCGACGACATCGGAAATGATCAGTGCCAGTCCTCGCGCGCCATTGACCGCCTGCGCCAGTCGCCCACCCGATAGACGGGTGAGATGCTTGCGCACGGTGTTGATATCGTGGATGGTTGCGCCGGCGTGCAGCAGCGCCTTGGTCACCTGACGCAATTCCTTCAACGTGACGCCCTCGACCGGCGCGGCGAGCAGGCTGGAGCCGCCGCCTGAAATCAGCGCCAGTAGCAGGTCGTCCGGCCCCAGCTGGCTGGCTTGTTGCAGCATGCGCAACGCTGCCGCCTCGCCGCGCCCGTCCGGCAGTGGATGGCTGGCCTCTATCACTTCAATGCGGCTGACTTCGTTACGCTGCGTGGGCAGGCTGTGCTGATAGCGGGTGACCACCAGGCCGGACAAGGGGGCGTCGTCCGGCCAGTGGGCTTCCACGGCAGCGGCCATGCTGGCGGCCGCTTTGCCACCGCCCACCACCAGGGTGCGTCCGCATGGAGGCGCAGGTAAATGGGGTGGCAGGATACGGGCAGGATCGGCTGCCGCGACGGCAGCATGAAACGAGCCTAGTAGCAGTTGGCGTGCGCGTTCAGTTTGCATATAAACTTCCGGGCTTGATTCGCAGGCCATTTCCGTGTGCCTGCAAGACGAATTCAGGGTCGATCGATGCCATTCTTTTCCTACGTCTTTTTATCGCCGCTCGAACGCTGGGTCCGAATGGCGGCCGTCACGCTTGGCGCAGCAGCGATCAGCCTCATTATCCCGGGATGCACGGATCGCGCCACTCCCCAGGCTGGGACGGCTGATGCGCAACAATCCGCTGCAGATACCGCCAGCCAGGAGGCGGGCGCCAAGCCCGCACTGACCGTGGCTGCCATTACGCCACAAACCAGCGAGTGGCCGCGGATGCTGATGGCCAATGGCAATGTCGCCGCCTGGCAGGAGGCCGTCATCAGTACTGAAGTCAGCAACCTGAGGCTGACCGACGTGAAGGTCAACGTAGGCGACAAGGTGCGCAAGGGCCAGGTGCTGGCACGCATCGCCAGTGATACGGTCGAAGCGGAAGTGTCGCAGGCGAAAGCCTCCGTTGCCGAGGCCGAAGCGATGCTGAGCGAGGCTCGCGCCAACGGCGATCGAGCCCGCCAGTACCAGAAGACCGGCTTTCTCAGCGCCCAGCAGATCAACCAGTACCTGACGGCCGAGAAGACTGCCGTTGCCCGCCTGAACGCCGCGCGCGCCAGATTGCAATCCGAGCAGTTGCGACTGGCGCAAACGATCGTGCGCGCACCTGACGATGGGGTGATTTCGGCGCGCACCGCCACCATCGGTTCGCTGGCACAACCGGGGCAGGAACTGTTCCGGCTGATACGCGGCAGTCGCCTCGAATGGCGGGCTGAAGTCAGCGCAGCCGATCTCGGCAAGTTGAAGCCGGGAATGGCGGCGACGCTGACCACGCCGGAGGGTGAACGGGTGCAGGGGCGCGTGCGCATGGTTGCGCCGACGGTCGATCCGCAGACCTTGAATGGACTGGTGTATGTCGACCTGCCGGTTGCCGTGACCGAAAAGGGCCTGCGTGCAGGCATGTTTGCACGTGGGGAATTCGAACTCGGACGCGCGCGCGCCATGAGCCTGCCGCAATCGGCGGTGGTGTTGCGCGAGGGCTTCAGCTATGTGTTCCTGCTCGATGGCGTAGCCAAGGATGCGCAGGCCAGGGTAAGCCAGGTCAAGGTCGTCGTCGGGCAGCGCCAGGGCGATCAGATCGAGATCCTTCGTGGCATTCAACCCGGTTCCCGCGTGGTGGCGGCCGGCGCGGGTTTTCTCGCCGATGGCGATGTGGTGCGCGTGCTCGCCGCACCGACAGCCGTCAGCCAGAATCAGTAAACGCAGCACTCTCGCAACTTGATTTCGCTCAATCATGAACGTCTCGTCCTGGTCGATTAAGAACCCCATCCCGGCGGTGCTGCTGTTCGTCATGCTGACGCTGGCGGGACTGATGGCGTTCAAGGCGATGAAGATCCAGCAGTTCCCGGATATCGATTTGCCGACGGTAACGGTGACGGCCACGCTGCCGGGTGCAGCACCCGCCCAGATGGAAACCGAGGTGGCGCGCAAGATCGAAAACGCGGTTGCCACGCTGCAAGGCATCAAGCACGTGTACACCAAGGTGCAGGACGGCACCGCCACCGTCACCGTCGAGTTTCGCCTGGAGAAACCCACCCAGGAAGCGGTGGACGATGTACGCGATGCGGTGTCGCGCATCCGCGCCGACCTGCCGGGCGATTTGCGCGATCCGGTGATTTCGAAAGCGAATCTGGCCGGTGCGCCGATCCTGACCTACACCGTGTCCTCCAGCCGCATGGACGACGAGGCATTGTCCTGGTTCGTCGACAACACGGTGACCAAACGCATGCTCAGCGTGCGCGGGGTGGGTGCGGTGGCGCGCGTGGGTGGGGTCAGCCGCGAGGTGCGGGTGGAACTGGACCCGGCACGCCTGCTGGCGCTGAACGCCAGCGCCGCCGACATTTCACGGCAGTTGCGGCAGATCCAGCAGGAAGCCTCGGGCGGTCGCGCCGACATGGGTGGCGCAGAGCAATCCGTACGCACCATCGCCACGGTTGCTTCGGCCGACGAACTGGCGCGCATGGACATCGTGCTGTCGGACGGCCGCCGCGTGCGGCTCGATCAGGTCGCCAGCGTCACCGACGGTGTCGCCGAACAGCGCTCGGCAGCGCTGCTCAACGGCAAGCCGGTAGTGGGTTTCGAGATCGTGCGCAGCCGGGGCGCGGGCGAAGTCGAAGTGGCCGACGGCGTGCGCGCCGAACTGGCGAAGCTCAAGGCCGAGCACCCCGATATGTCGATTACCGAGGCCTTCAATTTCGTCGATCCGGTGCAGGAGAACTTCGATGGTTCGATGGCGCTGCTGTTCGAAGGCGCCATCCTGGCAGTGCTGGTGGTCTGGCTGTTTTTGCGCGACTGGCGCGCCACCCTGGTGGCCGCCACCGCGCTGCCGCTGTCGATGATCCCGGCCTTTGCCGTGATGCATCTGATGGGGTTCACGCTCAACGTGGTCACCCTGTTGTCGCTGTCGCTGGTGGTGGGGGTACTGGTGGATGATGCCATTGTCGAGATCGAGAACATCATGCGCCATCTGCGCATGGGCAAGACGCCCTACCGGGCGGCGATGGAGGCAGCCGACGAAATCGGCATGGCGGTGATCGCCACCACCTTCACCCTGATTGCCGTGTTTTTGCCGACTGCCTTCATGAGTGGTGTACCCGGCAAGTTTTTTGTGCAGTTCGGCTGGAGCGCAGCGATTGCGGTATTTTTCTCGCTGGTGGTGGCGCGCATGCTCACCCCCATGATGGCGGCCTATATTTTGAAACCACCGAAAAAGGCCCATGCCGAACCATTCTGGATGGGGTTCTATCTGAAGTGGGCAGCGTGGTGTTTGCGCCATCGCGTGATCACCCTGCTGGCGGCGGCAGGATTCTTCTTCGGTTCCTTTGCGCTGGTGCCCCTGTTGCCGACCGGCTTCATCCCGCCGGACGACCTGTCGCAAACCCAGGTCTATCTATCGCTGCCGCCCGGCAGCACCTTCGCGGAAACGCTGGCGGTTGCCGAGCAGGCGCGCGTCATCGTGCAAAAGAATCCGCACGTGAAAATGGTTTACACCGCAATTGGCGGCGGCGCGGCCGGCTCGGATCCGTTCATGCCGCGCGGCGCGGCCGAAGTGCGCAAGGCCACGCTCACCATCAACATGACGCCGCGCGCGCAGCGCGGCGGCGTCAAGAAGCAGACCGTCGAGCGCGAATTGCGCGAGGCGTTGACCGCTCTGCCGGGGGCGCGCGTCAACGTCGGATTCGGCGGCTCCAGCGAGAAATATGTGCTGGTGCTGGCCAGCGAAAACGGTCAGGCGCTGGCCGAGCATGCGAAACAGGTCGAGCGTGAACTGCGCACGATTCCCGGCATCGGCAATGTCACCACCAGCGCCAGCCTGGTGCGGCCCGAACTGGTGGTGCGCCCGGATTTCGCCAAAGCCGCTGCCCTCGGCGTCACCTCGGCCGCGATTGCCGACACCCTGCGCATCGCCACCGCAGGCGACTACGACCAGAGCTTGCCCAAGCTCAATCTGGCGCAGCGGCAAGTGCCCATCGTCGTCAAATTGCCGCCCGGCGCGCGGCAGGACATGGCGCTGCTGGAACGCATGACTGTACCCGGCATCCACGGCCCGGTAATGATCGGCAATATCGCTTCGCTCAGCCTCGACAGCGGCCCGGCTGAAATCGATCGCTACGACCGCCAGCGCAACATCAACTTCGAGATCGAACTCAACCAGCAGCCGCTGGGCCTGGTGGAGAGCCAGGCCAAGGCGCTGCCCAGCATTCGCAATCTGCCGCCCGGCGTGACGCAAACCACGATCGGCGACGCCGAAGCGATGAACGAACTGTTCGCCAGTTTCGGCCTCGCCATGCTGACCGGCGTGCTGAGCATTTACGTTGTACTGGTGCTGCTGTTCAAGGGCTTCGTGCAGCCGGTGACCATCCTGGCGGCGCTGGTGCTGTCGATTCCGGGCGCTTTTCTGGCGCTGTTCATTACCCAGACTGCGCTGTCGATGCCGTCGATGATCGGGCTGGTGATGTTGATGGGCATCGCCACCAAAAACTCCATCCTGTTGATCGACTACGTCATCCTGGCGCGCCGCGACCATGGCTTGAATCGCCTGGATGCCCTGCTCGACGCCTGTCGCAAGCGCGCCCGGCCGATCGTGATGACCACCGTGGCGATGGGTGCAGGCATGCTGCCGATCGCCATCGGCATGGGCACCGACCCCAGCTTTCGGGCGCCGATGGCGATTGTCGTGATCGGCGGGCTGATTACGTCAACCTTCCTCAGCCTGCTGGTCATCCCGGTGGTGTTCACCTATGTCGATGACCTGATCGTCTGGAGTGGACGTTTTTTCCATTCTGAACAACCGGCGCCGGAAACGTCGGCGCGGTTATGAAAACCAAAAAAACGGCCAGGAGAACCTGGCCGTTTGCGTTGCGTGTTGCCGAATGATTATTTGGCGGCGTCTTTGGCCTTGTCGGCCACACCCTGCGCTGCGTCGGCGGTAGCCTGCGCGGCTTCGGCAGCCGCATCTTTGGTTGCATCGGCAGCTGTGGCGGCAGCTTCACCCGTAGCGGCGGCTGCGGCAGCCGCGGCTTCACCTGTAGCGTCGGCGGCAGCGCCGGCTGCATCAGCAGCAGAACCTGCAGCGGCGGCGGCGGAATCCGCGGCAGCACCGGCAGCTTCCTGCGCCTGTTCCATGGCGGGGGCAGCGGCTTCTTCAGCTTTTTGACAAGCGGTCAGCGCCATTGCGGCGAAAAGGGCGACGAGCAGTTTGGATTGCATGGGAGGATCTCCGGAGATGGATAAAGGTAAAGGGAAATGCGAGTCTGGCATACGACCCCACACGCGCTCTGTCGCGTAGTGGGTCGGAGCCTTCAGGGTGACTCGCGGGGTCCATTAATAGCGCTAAAGCCGTTCGCATACAAGCGCTTGTTGCTTTTTTGCCAATCGATGGCTAGAACCGCTCGTCCTCGCGTAAGTAGCGCCACTGTCCCAGTGGCAACTCGCCCAGATGCACCCGGCCGATGCGCACCCGTTTCAGCCCCACCACTTTCAACCCGACCAGTTCGCACATGCGGCGGATCTGCCGTTTGCGGCCTTCCTTCAGGATGAAGCGCAACTGGTCGGCGTTTTGCCAGCCGACCCGGGCCGGGCGGAGCTTCTTGCCATCCAGCGACAGGCCGTGATTCAGCAGCGCCAGCCCGCGTTCGTCGAGCCGGCCTTCCACCCGCACCAGATATTCCTTCTCCACATCCGAATCGTCGCCGATCAGCTGCCTGGCGACGCGCCCATCCTGCGTCAATACCAGCAGCCCGGTCGAGTCAATGTCGAGCCGCCCGGCCGGTGCCAGACTTTTCAGGTGTTCGCGTGAAAAAGCCGGCCCGGCGCGACCGTCCTGCCACAACGTCTCAGGGCGAATCAGCACCACCGCAGGTTGATAGCCCGGCTCCGGTTGCCCCGACACATAGCCAATGGGTTTGTGCAGCAGGATCGTGACGCGCTGTTGCTGCTGCACGCTGGCTTCGCGGTCGAGCCTTATCGCACAGTCGGGATCGACCTTAATGCCGAGTTCGCTGACCCGCTTGCCGTCGACAAACACCAGACCGCGCTCGATATAGCTGTCCGCTTCGCGGCGCGAGCACAGGCCGCGTTCGGACATCAGTTTGGAAAGGCGAACCGGATCGACCATTTCTAGTGTCTCGCCAGCACGGGCTGCAGGTAATACCCGGTATGGCTGGCGGGGTTGTCCGCCACGGTTTCGGGCGTGCCGACCGCGATGATCTCGCCACCGCCGGCACCACCTTCGGGGCCGAGATCGATCAGCCAGTCGGCGGTCTTGATCACATCCAGATTGTGCTCGATGACGACCACGCTGTTGCCGGCGTCGGAGAGGCGCTGCAGCACCTTCAGCAGCAGGTCGATGTCGGCGAAGTGCAGACCGGTGGTGGGCTCATCCAGAATGTAGAGCGTGCGGCCGGTGTCGCGTTTGCTGAGTTCCAGTGCGAGTTTGACACGCTGCGCCTCGCCGCCCGACAGCGTGGTGGCGGACTGGCCGAGACGGATGTAGCCGAGGCCGACGTCGAGCAGGGTTTGCAGCTTGCGCTTGACCACCGGTACGGCGGCGAAAAATTCGTGCGCCTGTTCGATGGTCATTTCCAGCACATCACGGATGGTCTTGCCCTTGTAGTGGACTTCCAGCGTTTCACGGTTGTAGCGCGCGCCGTGGCAGACGTCGCACGGCACGTAGATGTCGGGCAGAAAGTGCATCTCGACCTTGATCACGCCGTCGCCCTGGCAGGCTTCGCAGCGGCCGCCCTTGACGTTGAAACTGAAACGGCCAGGACCGTAGCCGCGCATCCGTGCTTCGGGAACGCCGGCGAACAGTTCGCGGATGGGGGTGAACAGCCCGGTGTAAGTGGCCGGGTTGGAGCGCGGAGTGCGGCCGATCGGAGACTGGTCGACGTTGATCACCTTGTCGAAAAACTCCAGGCCGTGGATTTCACCGTGCGGCGCGGGTTCGGCCGATGAGCCGTAGAGGTGGCGTGCGACGGCGGCGTAAAGCGTGTCGTTGATCAGCGTCGATTTGCCCGAGCCCGACACGCCGGTGACGCACACGAACAAGCCTACTGGCAGATTCAGCGTGACGTTTTTCAGGTTGTTGCCGCTGGCGTCGGTCAGTACCAGTTGCCGTTCGGCATCCGGCGCGCGGCGCTGTTTGGGGATGGCAATCGAGCGGCGTCCGGACAAATACTGCCCGGTGAGCGAGTCCTTACTTAAACGGATTTCTTCCGGCGTGCCCTCGGCCACCACTTCGCCGCCATGTACGCCTGCCCCCGGGCCCATGTCCACCACGTAGTCGGCGGCACGGATCGCGTCCTCGTCGTGCTCGACCACCAGCACCGAGTTGCCGATGTCGCGCAGGTGTTTCAGCGTGGCGAGCAGGCGATCGTTGTCGCGCTGGTGCAGGCCGATCGAAGGCTCGTCGAGCACGTACATCACGCCGGTCAGCCCTGATCCGATCTGCGACGCCAGCCGGATGCGCTGCGACTCGCCGCCCGACAAGGTGTCGGCCGAGCGGTCGAGCGACAGGTAGTCGAGCCCGACGTTATTCAGGAAGCCGACGCGGGCGACGATTTCCTTGACGATCCGGTCGGCGATTTGCGCGCGGTGGCCGTCGAGCGTCAGCGTCTCGAAAAACACCAGCACCTGTTTCAGCGGCATTGCGCTGACTTCATAAATCGGCACGCCACCCATCATCACGTGGCGCGCTTCCTCGCGCAGCCGGGTGCCGTTGCAGGCCGGGCAAGGTTTGTTGTTCTGGTATTTGGCGAGTTCTTCGCGCACCGCCATCGAGTCGGACTCGTGGTAGCGGCGCTGCATGTTGGCGAGCACGCCTTCGAACGGATACGAACGGGTGGTGAAGCCGCCGCGCGGCGCCAGCACCTGAAAGGCAATCGCTTCCTTGCCGCTGCCGTTGAGAATAACGTCCTGAATCCGCGTGGGCAGCGATTCCCACGGCGTGTCGAGATCGAAGCCGTAATGCATCGCCAGGCTTTGCAACAGCATGTAGAAAAACTGGTTGCGCTTGTCCCAGCCCTTGATCGCGCCGCTGGCCAGGGACAGATGCGGGAAGGCGACCACGCGCGCCGGGTCGAAGAAGGTGATCTGGCCGAGACCGTCGCAGGTGGGGCAGGCACCCATCGGGTTGTTGAACGAGAACAGGCGTGGCTCCAGCTCGGGCAGCGCGTAGCTGCACACTGGGCAGGCGAACTTGGCGGAAAACAGATGTTCCTTCTCCGAGTCCATTTCCACCGCCAGGGCGCGGCCGTCGGCGTGGCGCAGCGCAGTCTCGAAACTTTCGGCCAGGCGCTGCTTGGCATCGGCACGGACTTTCAGCCGGTCGACCACCACCTCGATGGTGTGCTTCTTGTTTTTATCCAGCTTGGGCACGGCGTCGATCTCGTGCACCTTGCCGTCAACCCGCACCCGCACGAAGCCCTGCGCGCGCAGTTCGGCGAAAAGCTCCAGGTTTTCGCCCTTGCGTCCCACCACCAGCGGCGCCAGGATCATCAGCTTGGTGTCTTCCGGCAGCGCCAGAACGGCATCGACCATCTGCGACACCGTTTGCGCAGCCAGCGTGATGCCGTGTTCCGGACAGCGCGGGTCGCCGACGCGGGCGTACAGCAGGCGCAGGTAATCGTGGATTTCGGTGACGGTACCGACAGTCGAACGCGGGTTGTGGCTGGTGGCTTTCTGCTCGATGGAAATTGCCGGACTCAAGCCCTCGATCAGGTCGACATCGGGCTTTTCCATCAGTTGCAAGAATTGCCGTGCATAGGCCGACAGCGACTCGACATAGCGCCGCTGGCCTTCGGCATACAGCGTGTCGAACGCCAGCGAGGACTTGCCCGAGCCCGACAAGCCCGTAATCACCACCAGCTTGTTGCGCGGCAGGTCGAGATTGATGTTCTTCAGGTTGTGGGTGCGGGCGCCGCGAATGCGGATGTATTCCATTTTTGAGGCCAGAAGGCGTAATGCGCAACCTGCTAATATAACGGACTTCCGTTGCCCGCTGAATTTCCCGCTGTGTCCGAACTCGAACTCACCGAATCCATGACCCGCAGCGAAAAGCGGGCAACGTCCGGACTGGCCGCCATTTTCGGTCTGCGGATGCTCGGCATGTTCCTGATCCTGCCGGTGTTCGCGCTCTATGCCGAAGATCTGCCGGGCGGCGACAACCATACCCTGGTCGGCCTTGCGCTTGGCATCTATGGCCTCACGCAAGCCCTGCTGATGATGCCATTCGGCATGGCGTCCGACCGTATCGGGCGCAAAAAACTCATCGTTTTCGGCCTGATCGTCTTTGCGCTGGGCAGCTTCCTCGCCGCCGCCGCCACCGACATCTACTGGACCATCGCCGGTCGCGCGCTACAGGGCGCAGGTGCGGTTTCCGCCGTGGTCACCGCAATGCTGGCCGACCTTACCCGTGAGGAGCACCGTACCAAGGCGATGGCCGTCATTGGGGCGAGCATCGGCGTCACCTTCGCGTTGTCGCTGATCGCCGGGCCGGCACTCAACCATGTCATCGGCGTGCCGGGCATTTTTGCCTTGACCGGCGTGCTCGCGCTGGCGGCGATCTGGGTGGTGAGAAACTGGGTACCCGACCCGGCCGACAGCCACTACCATGCCGATGCGCAGGCCAACCCGGCCAAGCTCATCGACGTCCTGAAGAATGGTCAGCTTGCCCGACTCGATTTCGGCATCTTTGCCCTGCACGCCGCACAGATGGCGATGTTCGTCGTGGTGCCGGTGGCGCTCAAGAACAGCGGGCTGGCGGTCGAGCAGCATTGGGCGGTGTATTTGCCGGTCCTGCTCGGTTCCTTCGTGCTGATGGTGCCGGCAATCATTGTGGGCGAAAAGCGCGGCAAGATGAAACCGGTATTCATCGGCGCGGTCGCGCTGATGCTGTTGGCGCAGATCGGGCTGGCGTTCGGTATCGCGCATTTCTGGGGCATCGTCGGGGCATTGTTCGCCTATTTCGTTGCCTTCAACCTGCTGGAAGCCAGCCTGCCGTCGCTGATTTCCAAGCTGGCGCCGGTGTCGGCCAAGGGCACAGCGATGGGTGTCTACAACACTGCGCAGGCGCTGGGCTTGTTTACGGGTGGCCTGGTCGGCGGCTGGCTGGCGCAGCATTACGGATTTCAGGCGGTGTTTGTTTTTTGCGGGGTGCTGATGGTGGCGTGGTTGCTGGCGAGTCTGTCGATGCAAGCGCCGCCTGCGATCAAGACCCGGTTGTTCCGCATCGGCGTGATGCCGCCGGATCAGGCTGCACTGCTGAAAGCACAACTGGCCGGAGTGGCCGGGGTGGTCGAGGCGGCGGTGCTGGCCGAGGAAGGCGTCGCCATGCTCAAGGTCAGCATCAAGGGTTGGGACGAAGCCAGCGCACGCAGCCTGCTGGCGGGGGCGGCCGCCTGACAGGCAGCCCTGATAGAATTTAGACAATACAAACTTACCAACAGGGGACAAACATGGCATCCGTCAATAAAGTGATTCTGGTCGGCAATCTGGGGCGCGACCCCGACATGCGCTACCTGCCGAGTGGCGATGCCGTCGCCAACCTGGCGCTGGCCACCACCGATAAATTCAAGGACAAAAGCGGCGAAATGAAAGAGGCCACCGAGTGGCATCGCATCAGCTTCTTTGGTCGCCAGGCTGAAATCTGCGGGCAATATCTGAAAAAAGGCAGCCAGATTTACGTCGAAGGTTCGCTGCGTACCCGCAAGTACACCGACAAGGACGGCGTCGAGAAGTACGCCACCGAGATCCGTGGTGACCGCATGCAGATGCTCGGCAGCAAGGGGGGCGGTGGCATGGCGGATATGGATGATGGCGGTTACACACAGCAGGCCGCGCCGAAACCGGCAGCGCGCCCGAGTGCCCCCGCTGCGCGCCCTGCATCGAGCGGGTTCGACGACATGGAAGACGACATTCCCTTCTGAAACGCACTGAATCGCCGGACAGGCTCACCAAATAATAATCAGGAGTTGGGGATGGGCGCAGGGAGATGGTTCGGGGCAGGGGGGCTTCTCCTGTGTGCCTCTGTGCAGGCCGCGGCCTTGAGCGAAGCCGATTTTATGGCTGATCTTCCGGTGGTGCTGACGCCCTCGCGACTGAGCCAGTCGCTGGCCGATTCGCCTTCCGCGGTCACGGTGATCGACCGCGACATGATCCGCGCGGCCGGCATCACCCAATTGCCCGACGCATTGCGGATGGTGCCCGGCTTTTCGGTGGCGCGTCAGGATGGTCTCGTGGCGACCCTGGGCTATCACGGGCTGGGCGATGGCTATGCCCGCCGCTTTCAGGTGCTGATCGACGGACGTTCGGTTTATAGCCCCGACTTTGGCCAGGTGTACTGGCGCAACCTGCCGATTTCGCTGGAAGATATCGACCGCATCGAGGTGATCCGCGGGCCGGCGGGTGCCAGCTATGGCGCCAATGCCTTTCTCGGGGTGATCAACATCATCACCCGCTCGGACGAGGGCGGCGTTCGTAGCGGCGTCATGGCGGGCGCGGGCGAACGCAGCTATCGCGAACTGAGCGCACGGGTGGGCGCGGCGGGCGATGCGGGGCAGTGGCGCCTGTCGGTTGGTCAGCATGCCGACGATTACTACGAAGAAGTGCCTGACGACGTGCGGGACCGGTATGCCGATGGACGCGGCGACTGGCATATCAACGGCACGGATACCTTGAGCGTCATGGGCGGCGTCGCGAACACCCGGCTGGACGACGATGCAGAGGCCGGACTGACTTACCCGGTCGAGCTGAATTCGGGCTATGGCCAGCTCGTCTGGCAGCGGGTTTACGAAAGCGGTGCGGAAACGCGCCTGAGCTACAACTACACGCGGCAGGATTACGACGACATTCTTGATCTGGGCTTCCCGCCGCTGCTGGATCTCGGTTTTTCAACCCAGCGACAGAATCTGACCGCTGTCTGGAACCTGGCACTGAGTCCATCCGTGCGCGCCGCGCTGGGTGCTGAATACCGCATGGACGAAGTGGAGTCGCGCTTTTTCTATAACCAGGCGGAACCAATCGAGGAAAATTCCTGGCGTGTTTACGGCAACGGCGAATTCCGCCTGGCGCCAGAATGGCTGGTGAACGCCGGCGCCATGCTGGAATCCACCCACGCCGGCCAGGAAGAACTTTCCCCCCGTCTGACCCTGCATTATCAGCCGCACCTCACCCAGTCATTCCGCATCGCCTATAACCTGGGCTATCGGGTGCCGACCTATTACGAGTTGTACGGGCAAAACGAAATCGACTTCGGTTTTGGCCCCGATACGCTGCTGATCCTGCCCGATTCGCTGAAATCCGAGCGCATCGTTTCGCGTGAAATCGGCTGGTGGCAGGCCTGGCCTGCCGTCGGTCTGGTGCTCGATATGCGGGCCTACTATGACCGCTATACCAACCTGATCGATTTTGCCGAAGTCCCGTTTGTCGACGGACAGGACGATCTGGCCTACCAGTTTTTCAATGCGGGTGACGCTACCGTGAAAGGCGTCGAGTTCCAGCTCGAATGGAAACCCGCCGCGCGTACCCGTATCCGCTTTACCCCCGCTTGGATCGATATCGAGGCCGACAACCCGGAATGGCAGGATTCCGCGCCGTCCTATTCATTCGGCTTGCTGGCGGAACACGGGTTCAACCAGAACTGGTGGGTGAGCGGTCTCTGGAACCAGAGTGCGGCCTTCGGCTGGCTCGGCGCGGGCGGCGAGATCGATCGCGCGAATCGCCTCGACCTGCGGCTGGCCTGGCGTGGAAAACCGTCCGGTACACCGCTTGAAGTCGCGCTGATCGGCCGTCATCTGTTTGGTGGCGATGCGGAGTTCGTCCCGACACGTGAACCCGAAGGGCAACAGGTCTTGCTGCAGTTCCGGGCGGGTTTCTGAAGCCGGGACGCGCCGAGCGGTCCGGGGGCATGTGCCCGGCTCTATTGGGTACTTGTGCCCCGTAGTGCACCGTAGTGGGTACTTGTGCCCGGTTCTATTGGGTACTTGTGCCCCGCAGTGGGTATAATTACGCAACTTATTGATTGTCGGAGAACTTTTATGCCGATTTACGCTTACAAATGTACGTCCTGCGGCTTTGCCCAGGACGAAATGCAGAAAATTTCGGATGCACCGTTGAGTGTGTGCCCGTCGTGCGGCAAGGCGGATTATGCCAAGCAGGTCACGGCAGCCGGGTTTGCCCTCAAGGGCAACGGCTGGTACGCCACCGATTTCAAGGGGGGCGGCAGCAAGCCCGCAGAAGCCAAGCCCGACGCGCCGTCCCCGGCTTGTGGCACAGGCGCCTGTCCGGCGTGTAACTGACGCGGGCGGGGACCGGGAGGCGGGCGGTGTAAGCCGCCCGCCTCTTTGTTTGTAGAGCGGATATTCATGAAACGTTATTTCATCACCGGCCTGTTGATCTGGGTGCCGCTGGGCATCACGCTGTGGGTGCTCGACCTGTTGATCGGCAGCATGGACCAGACGCTCACCGTGCTGCCGGCGCAATGGCAGCCCGAAGCCTGGATCGGGATGCGGATTCCCGGGTTGGGTGTGATTCTGACGCTGCTGGTGATCGTGCTCACTGGCATGTTCGGCGCCAATTTCTTCGGCCAGAAAATCATCGACTTCTGGGAGCGGCAACTGATCCGCATCCCGGTGGTGAAAACCATCTATGGCAGCGTCAAGCAGGTGTCCGACACGCTTCTGTCAGGCAGCGGTCACGCGTTCCGCAAAGTCCTGCTGGTGCGCTATCCCCATCCGCAGGCGTGGGCGCTGGCGTTCCAGACCAACATTCCGGCCGAGGTGGCGCGCCTGTTGCCGGACGAGCATGTGGCGGTATTCATCCCCACCACACCGAGCCCGGTCAACGGTTTTTATTTTTATGTGAAAAAGAGCGAGGTCATCGAACTGAACATGTCGGTTGACCGTGCCTTGAAAAACATTGTCTCGATGGGCGTCGCTTCCAGCGAAGCGCGCCCCGGTATCCAATAGGAAAAGCATCATGCGTACTCATTATTGCGGCGCCGTCAGCGCTGCCGACATCGGCAAAACCGTGACCCTGTGCGGTTGGGCGCACCGGCGGCGCGACCATGGCGGGGTGATTTTCATCGATCTGCGCGACCGCGAAGGCATGATGCAGGTGGTGATCGATCCCGATACCCCGGCAGCATTCAAGCTGGCCGAAGAGGTGCGTTCCGAATTCGTGCTGAAGATCGAAGGCAAGGTGCGGCCGCGTCCGGCGGGCACCGAAAACCCCAATATGTCGACCGGCATGGTCGAGATGCTGACGCAGAACCTGGAAGTGCTGAATGCCTCGCTGACGCCGCCGTTCCAGATCGACGACGACAACATCAACGAGAACATCCGTCTGCAGTATCGCTACCTCGATCTGCGTCGCGAGCCGATGCAGAAGAATCTGAAACTGCGCTATCGCGTGTCGAAAATCATGCGCGACTATCTCGACGCGCACGGTTTCATGGAAGTCGAAACGCCGATGCTGACGCGCAGCACGCCGGAAGGCGCGCGCGATTATCTGGTGCCGAGCCGGGTGCATGACGGCATGTTTTACGCGCTGCCGCAAAGTCCGCAGTTGTTCAAACAGTTGCTGATGATCGCGGGCTATGACCGCTATTTCCAGATCACCAAATGCTTCCGCGACGAAGACCTGCGCGCCGACCGTCAGCCCGAGTTCACGCAAGTCGATCTGGAAACCTCCTTCCTCGGCGAAGAGGAGATCATGGGTCTGGTCGAAGGCATGATCCGCGACATGTTGAAGCGTGCGCAGGACGTCGATTTCTCTGCCGCCTTCCCGCGCATGACCTACCATGAAGCGATGAATCGCTACGGTTCCGACAAGCCCGACATGCGGGTGACGCTGGAGATCGTCGACGTCGGCGACGCGATGAAAGACGTGGCGTTCAAGGTGTTTTCCGGCCCGGCCAACGATATCAAAGGCCGTGTCGCGGCGCTGCGCATTCCCGGCGGCGCGAGTCTTAGCCGCAGCGAAATCGACGCTTACACCGAGTTCGTCAAGATATACGGCGCCAAGGGCCTGGCCTACATCAAGGTCAACGATGTGACGCAGCTGAACGAAACCGGCCTGCAGTCGCCCATCGTCAAGAACCTCTCCGAAGCTGCTTTGCGTGCGGTGATGGAACGTACCGGCGCAGCAAACGGCGACCTGATTTTCTTTGGCGCCGACAAGGCCAAGGTGGTGAACGACGCCCTCGGTGCGCTGCGCCTGAAAATCGGTCACGAAAAAGGCCACCTCGACGGCCGCGCTTGGGCGCCGCTGTGGGTGGTCGATTTCCCCATGTTCGAATACAACGAAGACGAAGCCCGCTGGGATGCGCTGCACCATCCCTTCACCGCGCCGAAAGACGGCCACGAAGACTGGCTTGCCACCGATCCGGGCAAGTGTTTGTCCAAGGCTTACGACATGGTGCTGAACGGCTGGGAAGTCGGCGGCGGCTCGGTGCGTATCCACAAGCAGGAGGTGCAGGAGAAGGTGTTTGCCGCGCTCAACATCAGCGAAGAAGCTCGCCGCGAGAAATTCGGCTTCCTGCTCGACGCGCTGCAATATGGCGCGCCGCCGCACGGTGGTCTGGCTTTTGGACTGGATCGTCTGGTGACGCTGATGACCGGCGCCGAATCGATCCGCGACGTCATTGCCTTCCCCAAAACCCAGCGCGCGAGCTGCCTGATGACCAATGCGCCGAACGTGGTGGATGACAAGCAGTTGCGTGAGCTGCATATCCGTCTGCGCAACCCGGT
>Ga0209254_10001872_pt1 | contig 18985 bp, 7 predicted proteins | sample FrelakmetDIP11DI_FD_187148 | JGI IMG/M metagenome (GOLD analysis project Ga0209254, IMG submission 187148) | Freshwater lake sediment microbial communities from the University of Notre Dame, USA, for methane emissions studies - DIP11 DI (SPAdes)... | ecosystem: Environmental > Aquatic >...
AGAAAACGTTGCGGAAAAGCTGAGGTTCTTCCGCGAGAATGGCTACGTCGCCATCGAACAGGCCATCCCGCACCGACTGATCGACAAGGTGCTCGATGACGTCGAGCGCGCCTGGAACTCCCCTCCGCCCATTCTCGTATTGAACAGCACGCTCAAGCAGCCGGTATTGATGCAAGATGTCATCCAGAGTCCCGGCTTCCGCAGCACTTCATTTCGCTATCTGGACTTCCACAACGTCTCGAACGCTTGTGCCGAAATCATGATGCATCCACAGGTTCTCGATTTCGTCAGCACGTACCTGGATGCGGACATCGCAGCGATGCAAACCCTGCTTTTCGAGAATGGAACGCAGCAACGCAGCCATCAGGACTTCCCCTATGTCCACTCACTAAAACCCGCGTCGCTGGCCGGAGCATGGGTGGCTCTTGAGGATGTCCACCCCGACGCTGGCCCTCTGTTCTATTGGCCCAGGTCGCATCGCCTCGTAACACCGTATGAGTTTGAGGATGGCACTGTCCTGGCCGAAGGCGATGGCGAGCACGTCCGCAGGTACGAGGAGTACCTGGAAAATTCTTGTCGTGAGCTTGGTCTAGAAAAAGTACAGTTCACACCGAAAAAGGGTGATGTTCTGATCTGGCACTCTGCCCTCGTACACGGGGGAAGTACGCGCAATAACCTTGCCTTGACTCGCAAAAGCATGGTGACGCATTACACCACCATGGACGCCTATCCCTTCGACCGCCGGCACCCCCAGACGCCTCCTGTGACGGTACAGCGACACAGCGGGATTTACTATGCATCGCAACGCGACGGGCATCAAGAAGGCCTGTATTCATTCGACTAAACAAACCGCTGTCAGAAAATATGAGTAAAGAACGGTAAATGTCGCGTTTCTTTCATTTGAAAACAGTGCTGAAGAATACCCCTGAAACCGCGCATAGAGGGGGACGAATCACCTCTGCCCGTTTCTTGGAAAAGCCGGGACTGGAGGGTGAGGCCCATTGGTTCGAATGGCTTCGATGCGGTTATTAAACATTCCATCGCACCTTGTGGAGCATGGCGTGAAAAGAGCGTCCTGAATTGCCAGCCCGGATTTGCGCCCGAAAACAATCCCCCCAGATGGGGTCTGCTTCTACATCCGGCTTCCAGTCGCCATCCGAGTCCATGCGGTTGATCAGTCTTTATCCTTGAGCAATCTATAGACTTTTTGCCCAACATCAGCCGGATTCAGCCTTGCCCTGATGGCTCTAGAAGCGGCGGAACCAAGTCTCTCTCGGAATTCGGCATTTGTCAGACTAACAAGATACGCCGCCGCCTGCTCTACGTCAGGGTCACCCCACAACGTACCGGCCGGATAGGGCCCATGATCCCTGTCCGTGGCAATGACATTCGAATGAACCAGACAGGAATCGCCTTCCGTCATGAAATCAATATTGCCCGAATAAGCCGATGCCACAACCGGCTTCCCCATCGCCATGGCTTCGGCCATGGTGAGGCCGAAGCCTTCAGACCGGTGTAGCGAAACGTAAACGTCGAGGGACTTCATCAGAGTAAGCGTGTCTGCCCATGAGAGGGCATCGGTCACCCAGGTCACGTTCAATCCTTTTGCCGCCAGTTTAAGTTGCGAGAACTCGAAGGGCGCCATCTCGGGCGAGCTGACCTTGAGCACAAGCAGCGCCTTCTTATTGTGGACACCGAATGCCTGTCTGAAGGCGTTCAATATGGCCAGCGGGTTCTTTCGCTCAATGACACTTCTGCAATCGAAGAAAAAACCAAATATCGTTTGGCCCTCAGGTAGCCCAAATCGCCTCCGATCGGGTTCCACACGGTCAATCTCGTCAAAATCCAGTACATGAGGAACAACGTGGACCGGAATCTCCACCGCCTTGCGAATTGCGTTGGCAGAATACTCGCTCGGTGTCCAGATCTCGTTCAAGCCATGGGTACCGGCATGCGCGTCCGGCAAGCATTCCGTCTCCCACACCCAGTAGCCAATGTTCCTGCGCTTCTGCCAGAAGGCGTGAGGCAGGCGCGCCCGAACGTGCGGATACTCGTCTCCGTTTGCAACGATGATGTTCACACGGTTGGCGGGGGCATGTGCTGTCATCAGCTGGCCGGACAGCAGATCACCGAGGTCAACCCAGGAGCCAAGATGTGTGGTCGGCAACGGAATCTCCCTGCACTCGATGCCAGCCGCCACCAAGGTTCGCGACATGGAACGCACCGATTCACCCATCCCGGTTGGTGAATGAAAATACCCCGCAAGATTGACGCCGGCGTGCCCGGTTTGCAGCGCGGAAAAACACTTCAGCAGTTGCGTCCGCACGGCGAGAAGATCAGTTTGGCCATCGATCGGGTGGATGTGGTGCACACGCCCGAGCAGACCGGCCGCCATCCTCAGCCGCTTCATCAAGCCCCTCCGTTTCGGTGTAAGGGTTGACACGCCTGCCAGCCAGCTTTTTTCCCGCTTGGCTTTATTAACCAGAATTTCCACGAACTTCTCAGCGTGTTCCCCATCATCAAAGACTGTATTGAACCGGTCTCTTAGATCGGGGGTGTGGTAGTAGTATTGCTCTGCCTGTGCTGCAACATCCCTACACAGAGGATCGGTGTAAAGCAGAAAGAGAGAATTGCCGGTTGCACTCACGCCAGCCTCTGTGAGCCTGTCCCGCAGTTGACGCATATCAAACACGGTACCGCCGCCCACCAGGTTGGCCAGTAACCAGGTGCTATAGCCGAGAACAATCGCAGCCAGCGAGTTGGGGGCCCCTTCCGCAAATCCATCGAACCATGCAACCGCCTCGGGTGTCACGATGTTCCGGTGACAAGCTTCGGCGTAGAGCCATTGGACATAGCGAGCCCGGTCGCCCTCAACGAACGGGAACTTGAATTCGTGCTGCAGACCGGCATCTTGCAGGTAAAGCATCAAGACTTTCAGCAAGTCTTTTCTGTGTGCCAGAAAGGCTTTCCCATCATCTACAAAAAAACCATCCTCAACGGTTCCATATTGCTCGATCCATTGCGCATATTTCTCCGATCCAACAATTGATGAGAATGCTTCAGGAAAAGCCGCTTGCAAATCAGGACGTCGACGCCAGCAAATCAAAGCGTGTTTCACGACATCGACACGATCGAGCAGGTGCCCATATAAACTGAACAGCTCGCCTATGCTTTCTTCATTTCCGCCGGACGATTGGACCCAACCTCGGATTTCATCTAAATGTTCGGGTGCGCCGAAGGATTTGGGGTATGCAGCTTTCACATCCGGGCGATAGTGTTCAAGAGCGACCAGCAAGGGGGCAATCCCTCTTCGGTCGAACAGATAGTTCGGCGTCATCAGAAAACGACAAAACGCGTCAGGCTGCAGCCCTGGAGAAGGGATGTTGATCCCTTTCTCAATGGCCCGACGAATGACGAATTGCGTCAACTTCCCCAGCCATACGCCATTCAATATGCGGTTGAAGGCAACGGGAATTCTTGAAAACTCCGTGTAGCCATTGGCAAAAAGTTTGTCGGCGTACTGTCGAGCAATGGCCGCGAGCGCGTGATTGTCAGCCGGACGATGACGGGTCTGATGCTTCGACAAGGTGTCGAGATTATTCGGGTTGAACCCACTGAAGTGGAAAAATGCCAAGGGCTTACCGTTCACCAGAAAAACATTATCAGCTTGCCGCAACTTGCGCTCGTGCAAGTTCCAGTACGCCACATTGAGTGCGGGATCTTTGAGAATCTCGACGCCATCGAAATAAGAGGGAGCCAGGTCCATCCAGCGTTGATCTACAAACAAGGCATTGGGCAGATCGACGACACACTTGAAAGCCAGCCTTCTGCTCCACCAGTCCAGAAGGCTGGCAACACTTGGGTCATTCCGCACGCCAAGGAATCCAAGATTGTGAACTCCGCTGAGCATGATGTCAGTTTCTGATGGGGTTTTGCCGTCCTCCGGAGGAGGCGCGAGCATATGCGGCGTCAGTACGATCGACGAGCGTGACAGCGCATCGTAAACCGTAGCGAGCGGGGCAGTGATGTACAGATCCGGATCAAGATAGAGGATGCTCTCCAGTTTGTACTCGTCCAGTAGATAACTTAATAAGTAAGGTTTGACAGCAGTACTCAGCTCCAGAATTGAATACTGGTAAAGGAAGAGCTCTCCCAGAGGCAGATTGATGTTGTCGAGTTGCACCAACTCGAACAGCTCCTGGCCGGGATCAAAGGCGCCGTCAAGCCGATCGACCAGCAGTACAAAAAAACGCCCGTCAGGATGATGCTTTAGAAATGAAGCGCAGAGGGTCCGCGCAAACGGTATGTAATTTCTCGCTACGATTGTTGCCGCTACAGGCTGCATGATTAGGGAGTTCTTTCTAAATTGGCCAAGCCAGTCATCGCCGGTTCAACACCCGGCCACTTTCAAGGGGTAGCCGTGATGGGCGGAGCGTACCGGCTGGGTATTCAAGGAAAAATCCGGTCTATTCAAGGACAGGTTCGGATTGTAGTAGGGGTCTGACTCCAACTCAGCGCGCCATTTGTTCTGCATGAACTGGACTTCACGGTTGAATCGTGTGCGTTTCTCCGGGGTGTCCTCTGAACCGCGACTGAGCGATTCATGGTGATAGAGCTCGGCTTCAGCGCAATACACGTTGCGGAGGCCTAACTTTCGGATGCGCAAACATAGATCGACGTCATTAAAGGCGACCGGAAGATTGTCGTCGTCGAACATCCCGGCCTCCACAAACAATTTCTTCCTGATCAGCAAACACGCGCCGGTAACAGCGCTGAAATTCTGCGTGAGCCGAGCTCGACCAAAATGACCTGGCTCATGACGATCTAGATAAAGATGGGCGTGGTTGGCCAACCCACCGACACCCAGAATAACGCCCGCATGCTGGATTCTGCCATCCGGATAAAGCAGGCGTGCGCCGACGGCCCCTGTATCCACTCTTACAGCATGGCCAACCATTTCGTCCAGCCAACCCTTTGCCAGCACTTCGACATCGTTGTTGATGAATCCCAGGATCTCGCCGCGGGCCTTGCCTCCCGCATAGTTGTTGATGGCCGAATAATTGAACGGGGCATCATAATTCAGCAGCATGATTCGCGGATCATGCTGCAATTCCGCGAAATAGGCATGGGTGGAGGGGTGCTTCGACTGGTTGTCTATCAGCAGGATTTCCCAGTTTGGGTAAAGGGTCCTCTCACGGATGCTTTCAATGCAAACCCGGAGAATATCCACGCGGTCACGGGTGGGAATAATCAGGCTGACAAGGGGGGGCGGCGAGGGGATCGGATAGCGAACATGATGAGTACCTGGATACGGGCCATCTTCTGCCGCGGCTCCCGATGCGCTCAGGTGCTCCTGCAGAGCCCTCAGCCCGGCCTCGTGTGCGTAATCCTTGTTGCGCCGAGTGCGGGCTGTCGATTCGGCGTGGGAACGCCAGTGATACAACACCCTGGGAATATGGCGGATCTTCTCAGGCAATGTCTGATGCATGCAGCGCAGAACCAAATCGTAATCCTGCGACCCTTCGAAGCCGGGGCGGAATCCTCCCGATTCCTTTATCAAGCTGGTCCGATACACGCCCAAATGGCTGAATACATTTTGGGAGTAGAGCAGTTCTGGATTCCAGTCAGGTTTGAAATAGGGGTCATACCGGACGCCTGCTTCATCGACTTTGTCCTCGTCCGAGTAAAGCAGATCCAGTTCAGGGAAGCGGCTGATCTCCACGGCCACATGATAAAGCGCCTGCGCGGGAAGCAAATCATCCTGATCCATCAAGGCAATGAACTCCCCGGTGGCCAGTTCAAGAGCGGAATTGGATGCGCGTGAAATATGCCCGTTGCTGTCCCGGTAAATCACCCTGATACGCGAGTCGATCTGGCAGTATTGCTCCAGGATCTGTCGTACCGCCGGCTGGGTGGAGGCATCGTCAGCGATGCATAGCTCCCAATGGGGATACAGCTGCTCACGTACCGAGTCGAGTGCCTGACGAAGATATGCCTCCAGTGGGTTGTACACCGGCATCACGATGGAAATCAGCGGCTTGTTTGGCAGCGAGGGAATCTGCTTTTCAATGGCCTGCTTGTCGGCATCACTCAGGGTATCGTTGATGCGGATGAAATCCTGATAGCCGATACCCGCATCCTGAGCAAGGCGCCGCTCTGCGCCTTGTCGATAAACCTGTTGCAGCTTGAACAGAATGTCTCGCCAGCTTGCGTGATAAGGGTCCTGAAGCGGAAACGTTTGATTCCGGCGAAACCTGTCATACAGTGCACGCGCCAGTCTTCGATAGAAACTCTCCATCCAGGTAATGCGATGAATGATGAGGGCGCTTTGAGTAAATCGCCCGGCTGACTGGCAGGGAGACCAGAACAAATTCCTTACGCCTTTGGGCAAATAGAAAACCTCGCGGACACTGCCCCGGCGATTTGACGGAATGGGGATGTGGCTTGCGGCGCCGACCCCATCACCAAGATCGAAATAAAGTCTGGCGACGCGATTTCCTGTATGCCGTGTGAGGGCAGCCTCCAGGTAATACCAGCCTGATTGGATCGTGGCTGATCCCCATTTCAATGAAAATCGCGGGTCGGCGCCCATGGCCGCCCATTCACCCCGGATTGGGTCAATGGACTTTATATCCGTTTCTGGTCGCAAGGTGACCGCAATCCACCTGCGTGGCAGCAGCAACAGGAGACTTTCAAGAAGCTTCACCCACCAAGGCATAGGTAACAGCTTCTCCCGGACCCCCCTTTTAGTCTCACAACGGCCTGTTTTCACGATTGCGCGTGATAGCTATCAAGCGCCTCATCAACCCCGTCGAACAGTTGCAATGTCCCGTTGTATAAAACAGCGGCACGATCACAATGTTCCGCAATATATGCTGGATTGTGAGAGACGATGATCATGGCTTTGTCTTTTCGTTTTTCGAACAACTCGGTGTGACATTTCTCATGAAATCGGCTGTCTCCAACAGCGACAACTTCGTCGATGAGATAGCAATCAAAATCGATGGCCATGGAGAGCGCAAAGGCCAGCCGCGCCCGCATGCCCGATGAGTATTTTTTAATAGGCTCCCGCAAATAGGGGCCCAATTCAGAGAAAGCTTCAACAAAAGGAATAGCAGGGCCTATGGGGGCACCATAGACTCGGCAGATAAATCTTAAATTATCCAGACCCGTCAGGCTGCCCTGAAATCCACCCGTGAATGCCAACGGCCAGGACACGCTCATGGTGCGGCGGACATGTCCGCTTGTGGGCAGTTCGGCGCCGCTGATAAGACGGACCAGGGTGGACTTGCCGGCTCCGTTTCGGCCAAGGATGCCAATTTTCTCGCCCCGATAGATTGTTAAATTCACATCATGCAAAACTTCCCTGGGGCCATGGCGGGTCCCATATACTTTACTGACATTCTCGATGCTGATCATTCCGGCTCAACCCTGAGTTGAGTTTGCCTCGCCAGAATGAGACCAACCAACATCAGAACCAGATTGACAGATGCGAAATAAATGAGGTTGTAGTGCGTGGTGACCCACTCACCGTAATAGCCATGGCGCAACATTTCGACACCATGAACCATTGGGACCCACAACAGAATTTCCTGGAGCGCCCTCGGCAACCAATCGATCATAAAGACAGCCCCGGAAAGGGGAAACATCAGGTAAGTAATGGTGTGCCAGACACGGTCTACGACCTCCGACCGCTCTGATACGGAACCGATTACCAGCCCAAGTCCTACTGAAAACCAAACCAGCATTAGCCAGGCAAAAACCATGGTGAGCACATCTACCGGGGCGTTCATCCAGCCGATAGTAATAAAAAAAAGTGACAGCACGACCAGGGAGATGGTCGCTCCGGCTATTTCCAGAATGAGTCGCGCCGCAAAAATATCGATAACCCGCACATTGCGGTGATACATCAAACCGAGGTTGGGGGCGATCGCCAGATTGCAGCGGTTGACGGCATTGCGCCACAGAAGAACTGAAGAATAGCCCGTCAAGGCGAACGAAACGATGTCGATGTGGTGCTCATGGCCAAGCCTGAGCAAGGTCCATAGGCCGGCCACCCCCAGAGTGAACAGCATGGGTTCTACGAACACCCACATGAAACCGATGTTGTGCCGGCCGTATCGGGTAAGGATTTCCCGCATCAGCAAGGCACCAATGACCCTTGCCTGGATAATCAGCGAGCGCCTGAATCCGGCACTGACCATTTCAGCCACGTTCAGTCCTGATGTTCCTTGACGCCTGCGATGAGGAGGCTGAGCACCCCCCAGGCGATGAGGCCAAGCGCCAGGGTGGCCGCGATACTGCGCAAACGCCGGGGCTCGACGGCGACATCGGGCCGGCCGGGTTCGACAATGCGATCGAGATAAAGCTGCTTGCGCTGCGCCTCGTTGCGGGCCTGCTCCAAAGAGGCCAACGCTGTAGCCAACTGTTTGTCGGCAAAGGCACGATTTAGCGCCAGGCGCTCATAATCGGCCGCCTTGCTGCTGAGGGAGCGCTCGCCGCCAGCCACCTTGGCGGTCTCCTTTTGTATTTCAGCCTCAAGAATGCCAACCTGACGTTGCAATACCGGGACTTGCGGGTTTTTGGGGGCAAGATTTCTGACTTGAGCCAGTTGGGATTTTGCAGCGATGAGTTCGTCCTGCAAGCGACTGATTTGCTGTAGCTGCAAGGCAGACTGCTTCTCCGGATCAAATACTGTTTTCTCAGTCCGGTAGCGGGACACCGCCAAGGCGGCTGCACGAGCCTTCTCTTCGGCGACATCGACCTCGGCCTGGGCGTAACGAATCATGTCCTGGCGGGAACGTTCGTTGAGTTGGTTAATGAGCGCCTCACTCATGTCCAGCAGCATTTGGTTGATGAGTTGAGCTTCTTCGGCGTTGAAGGCGTGCACCCGCAGGGTGGAAATGCTGGAGAGCGTGTCGAGTTGGAGGCTGACCTGTTTTTGAAAATACCGATGCAGCGCTTCGAAGCTGTCATCCTTATCCAGTTCCGGGAATCGGCTGAGAAAATCCCCGTCGCCATAACTCTGGCTCAGTTTCAGCTGCGTGTTCAGCTTGCGCAGGGCATCCCGCGAAAGAATGAAGTCGTGAACGGTGTAGGTGTCATCCTGCGAGCGACTCAGCCCGGCGCCCTGCAATATGGCGCCAAGTGCCGTCATGGTCTGCTTTTGTGGGCTGCGAATGATAAAGCGGGATTCGGAAATGTAAACGTCTGAGGCAATCAAGCTAAAATACAGGATGGCCAACAGGGTCGGCAAAACCACCGTCACAAGAAACAGCCGATTGATTCCAGATAACTTTTGTTTGAGCGTGGACAATGTGGTTTGACCTGATTTGAGCATCAGGTGAATTATCTCATTACTATTCAACTCTGGAGATCTATCGTGAACCTCCAGGTTTTCATTGTTTGAATGGGCGCCCGGGACGACTTTTGACTACAAATCCAACACCGTTGCCCCACCTGCAGCATTGCCCCCCGCACCATACCAGCACTCGATCCGGGAAGCGTTCTGCCAGTTCCTGCAACAGGGTGATGACAGGCTCATCCTCCCCTTCCCACCACGTGTAGGCCAGAACCGAGCGGGGCAGTGAAACTGCTCGGCAGGCAGCACGCTGGCTCAGACATTGCTGCGACTGCGCGGCGATTCAAGTTATGCGAGAAGGTGATTTCGTTTTGCCGTATACAAGGGTGATGGTTCCCCTCTGGGAGGGCAATCCTTACGGATGGCCATCACGACTTGCCGGGTGGCTATGCGCTAATGGCAGGTATAATTCGGTCGTTCGCGAGTCACTTCGAGTGGTGCTACGAAACGAACAACAATGACGGCGCTGCAAATGTCAGTTATCGCTTACCAACTACTGTCAGAAACGCGCTGGCGTCTGAACGAATACGTTCGGGCAGGATATCCCAACCAGGAAATCCCGAATGTGGAGTACGCCCCGCCGCCCTACCCGAAGAACCTGATCAAATGTCCAGATGGTGAGCCCGTAAAACGGTGATCAACCTGCTTGACTGGAAAGCCACGGATGATTGCAGCATGGATGGTGAGTTGCCCTTGATCTGGACAAAAGCTTGGATAACGGAAGAATCTACGGCCCTGCAGTTCGTAGCTATGAACGGCAACGAGGCCCCTCTCGGTCGCCTGCACGAACCGATGGCTGCACTGCCAGCCAAGGTCAGCCAGGGAATGACGGCCGGGGATAGAATCGAGAAGAGTAACAAGGACACGGTATTGCCGCTACTGGGCGGAATCCAGTCACGGGACTGAGCTTTGGGCTGACTGACGGATCATGGGATATCAGCAAACGAAAGTAGCGATTGTGGGTGTTGCTTGGCGCCTGCCGGGACAAGATCAGGGGCCGCTCTGGCCCAATCTGGTGGCGGGTAGGGATCTGGTGACCACGGTGCCTGAGGACCGCTGGTCGCAGGACGCCTACTGCCATCCCAGCAAGTCCGATCCCGGCTCCGCCTACAGCGCTGCCGCCGGCACCCTGGGCAAAATCGACGGCTTCGACGCGGCTTTCTTTGGCATCTCTCCCCGCGAAGCCGAGCAACTGGATCCGCAGCAGCGGCTGCTGCTGGAGATGTCCTGGGAAGCGTTCGAGTCTGCAGGCATCCCGCCATCGTCGGTGAAGGGCGAGCGCGGCGGCGTTTTCATCGGCTTCTCCGGCTCGGACTGGTCCTACCGCCGCGCCGACGACCTGGCATCGCTGGATGCCACCTCGATGACCGGCCAGACCGGCAGCGTCGCGGCCAACCGCATCTCATACCAGTTCGACCTGCGCGGTCCCAGCATTGCGGTCGATACTGCGTGCTCGTCGTCGCTGGTGGCCTTCCACCAAGCCTGTCAGTCCATCGCAAGCGGCGAGTCGACGCTGGCGCTGGCCGGGGGCATCTCCCTGCATCTGCACCCATTGGCGTTCGTCGGCTTTTCCCGTGCCTCGATGCTCTCGCCGCGCGGCATCTGCAACGTGTTCGACGCCGCCGGTGACGGCTATGTGCGATCAGAGGGCGGCGGACTGTTCCTGCTCAAGCCGCTGTCGCAGGCACTCGAGGATGGAGACCGCATCTTTGCGGTAGTGGCCGGCAGCGGGATGAACTGCGACGGGCGCACCAACGGCATCACCGTACCGGGTGCCGAAACCCAGGCCGAATTGCTGAGCGAGGTATATCAAAGGGCCGGCATCGACCCATCCGAACTGGACTACGTGGAGGCCCACGGTACCGGCACGGCGGTCGGCGATCCCATTGAGTGCCGCGCGCTTGGCATGGCGCTCGGCCAGAGGCGTGCAGCCGACAAACCGCTGCTGATCGGCTCGGTGAAAAGCAACCTGGGCCACCTGGAGACTGCCTCGGGCGTGGCCGGGCTAGTTAAAGCCATCCTGTGCCTGCAGCACCGGGTGGTACCGCCCACCATCCATCTGAAGACACCCAACCCTAACATTCTCTTCGATGACTGGAACCTGCGAGTGGTGACCAAGGCCACCCCGCTGGATCCTTCCAGAAAACTGACCATCGGCATCAACTCCTTCGGTTTCGGTGGCGCCAATGCCCACGTGGTACTGCAGAGCAGCGATGACCTGCAGCACGTCGCACAGCCTGCAGCCACCCGGCTGGACATGACGCCGCTGATCCTCTCGGGTCGCAGCGAAGCGGCTGCGCGGACGGCAGCCGCGGCCTTGGCCGCTCACCTCGACGAACAGCCTCAGGACAGCCTGTACGACGTGGCCTACAGTGCTGCCTTCCACCGCGAATGGCACACCCACCGCGTAGTCTCTTTCGCCAACGATCGCAAAGCGCTGGCCGCCGCTCTGAAAGTCCATGCCGTCGGCCAGACGCCCGACCAGCTAGTCAGCGGCGAAACACTGGTCAATGCCTCACAGCCAGTGTTCGTCTATTCCGGCAACGGCTCTCAGTGGGCGGGCATGGCACGTGACCTGCTGCAACAGTCCGAGACCTTTCAGAAGGCCATCCGCGCGGTCGATGCGCTGTTCCTCGATGCAGGGGAATTCTCCATCGAGGAGGCGTTGAGGCTGCCGGATGATGAGCAGCGTCTGGAGTTCACCGAGGTGGCGCAGCCGCTGCTGTTTGCCATCCAGGTGGGGCTCACCGAGATGTTGCGCGAGCTGGGCGCAGTCCCGGCGGCAGTGGTCGGGCACAGCGTCGGCGAGGTGGCGGCGGCTTGGGCATGCGGCTCGCTGAACCTGGCGCAGGCGGTGCAGGTGATCCATGGGCGCAGCGCCCAGCAGGGGCGCACCAAAGGTACAGGAGGCATGACCGCCATCGGCTTGGGCGAGGCAGCCGGTCGCGCACTGCTGGCCGAACACGGTCTGGAAGACAGCCTTGCCATGGCAGGCATCAACAGTGACCGTGGCATCACCCTGGCCGGTCGGGTCGCGGATCTGGTGCGGCTGGAACAGGTACTGACAGAGCGTGAGGTATTCCACCGCCGGCTGGACCTGGATTATGCCTTCCACAGTCCCGCCATGGAGGCCATACACGAGCCATTGAAGCAGTACCTTGCTACGCTTGATCCGCAGCGAGGCGAATTGCCCTTCTATTCCACCGTCACCGGTAGTCGCCTTGGGGGCGATCGTCTGGATGCGGATTACTGGTGGCGCAATATCCGCGAACCGGTGCAGTTCCAGGCCAGCTTGGATGCCTTGATCGGCGACGGCTTCAACGTATTCGTCGAGATCGGTCCGCACGCCGTGCTGCGCACCTACATTAACGACTGTCTGCGCAGCAGCGCAAGCCAGGGACGTGTCATCACGTGTCTCCAGCGCGGTGACAGCAGTGCCGACCGTGTCAGGGCGGCCTGCTGCAGTTTACTGGTGGCCGGGTCACCGCTTGACCTGCGCCAGCTATTCCCGGTCCGTGGCCGCTTCGTGGACCTGCCGCATTATCCTTGGCAACGCGAGCGCTACTGGCATCCGCTGACCAGCGAGGGGTACAACCTCATCAATCGCTACCCGCAACACCCGCTGCTCGGCTACCGGTTGCACGAGAATGCCGGCCAGTGGGAGAACCACCTCGACACCGTTCGTTTCCCCAATCTTGCCGATCACGCGGTGGGCAATACCGTGGTGTTTCCGGCCGCGGGTTTTGTCGAGATGGCCTTGGCGGCCGCACGGCTATGGCACGGGGACGACGCCCAGGAGATCGAGGATCTGGAGATCGTCGCACCGCTGCTGCTGGAGTCGCAGACGGCCAAGACCGTGCGCCTGGCTATCGAGCCGGGTGATGGCCGCTTCACCATCAGCAGTCGCGAGCGCCTCGACAGCAAACCCTGGCTGCTGCACGTGGTGGGACGCTTGCCGGGCCGGCCCGAGGGGGGCGTCGGTCCCGAAGCGCTGGAGATTCCACTTGACCCTCCGGCCGCCGACAGCACGGAACACTATGCTCTGACCACGCGGGTGGGCCTCAACTATGGGCCATCTTTCCGCGCGGTGGATGCCATCTGGAAAACCGACGACAAGGTGTTGGCAAGGCTCATGGCGCCTGCCGCCATCACTGCCGAACTAGCCAGCTACCAACTGCACCCGGCATTCCTCGATGCAGCCTTCCAGCTGCTGGTTGACATCCTCGGCGGCGAGATCGGCAGCCACGGCGTTGCTGCCTTCGTGCCGGTCAAGGTGGGTCGGCTGCGGCTGCTCCGGCCGGCACAAACGGTTCGCTACGCCGCGGCACGCTTGCTGCGTCGTAGCCCGCGTTCGGTGGTGGCCAGCTTCATTCTCTACGACCATGCCGGCCAGGCTGTCGCCGAACTGGACGAGGTGCGGTTCCGTGGCGTGCTGCTGCGCCACGGCCTCGGTGACAGCACCGGCTACCTGCATTTCGAGGCAGTGCCCAAGCCCCACCCGCAGGCATTACCGCCAGCACTCAAGTCCTATGGCAGTCTGCCGGATGCCTGCCGCGCGATCCTGCATGCCCCGGAGCGCATGCAGGCACGCCAGCTTTACCAGGAAGAGGTGGAGCCGCTGCTCGACGTCCTATGCGCCGCCTTCGCCAAGCAGGCTCTGAAGCAGCTTTCTGGTGGGCATGCCGGCCTGAACCCGGCCCAGTTGCTGGGAAGCGGCACGGTCGCCACGCCCTTCGGACCCTATCTGCAGCGGCTGCTGGACATTCTGCTGGAAGACGGGGTGCTTGAACCGGATGGCGATGCGCTGGCCTGGGTCGCTACCGCGTCCGAACAACCTGATGCCGCGGACATCTGGCGCAGCCTGCTGGCGGACTATCCCGATTACGCTGCGGAGATCCTGCTGCTGGGTCGCGTCGGCCTCAACCTCGCCGCCGTGCTGTCCGGCGAGATCGAGCCGTCAGCACTGCTGCCTGATGACCCGACCCACCCTCTGCTAAGTCACTATCTGAGCGGATCGCCATCGCTGCAAGCCTATGGCCTCGCCATCAGCGGGCTGGTAACGGCCGCGCAGGCAGACCTGGCGCCGGGTACGCGCCTGCGGGTGCTGGAATACAGCAGTTGCCGCTCGCAGCTGGCGGCGCAGCTGCTTCCGCACCTCGATGTCGACCGTTGCGACTACCGCATCGCCTCCATGGACCCGTTCGCATGTCAGACCATGGAGGCACTGTGCGAACGCTTCCCCGCAATGGACATCCGACTGCTCGACCTGCGACATCCGCCCGAGGACGACGAGCGCTTCGATATCGTTTTGCTGAACCAGGAACTGGCGGCAGCGGCCGACCCGCAAGCACTGCTCGCTGCCCTGGCGGCGCGGCTGGTGCCAGGCGGACTGCTGGTGGTGGCTGAACAGTCGCCTGCACGCTGGAGCGATCTGGTGTTCGGGTTGCAACCGGACTGGTGGCTGAAGAATAGTCACGGCAGATCGCGTCCACGGCTGCAGCCGGCCCGCTCCTGGCAGGATCTGATGGCCAGGCAAGGCTTCGCGGAAGTGCAACTGGTACATGAGCTGCCCGAACGGACCCAGGGCCCCTATCTGCTGCTGGCGCGCAAATCCCAGGCCGTCGCGGATCCGACTGCAATCTCCCCGGTCGAAGAGCGCAGCTGGCTGCTGGTCAGCGATCCGGACGGAGAGGGGGCGGTACTGGCCGAACTGCTGGCCACGCGCTTGCGCGCTGCCAGGCAGCGGGTGTTCAGCGCTTCAGCGGGTCCTGGCTACAGGCGCTGCGGCGCCGAGGCCTGCGAGTTGCGGGTGGACTCGTCCAGTGACCTGCAGCACCTGTTCGACCATCTTCGCGATCTGCACGGCAAGCCAGCCGGCATAGTGCTGTTGCACGGTCTGCTGGCGCCTGCCAGGCAGGATGTCGGCGAGCGCTGCGTGGTGGCTGCCGAACTGGCGAAGGCATGCGCAGCCGCCAATATCGCGCCAGATCTGCTGCTGGTCTCCTGCGGCGCCACAGCCGACCTGCTGCCAGCGGAGCGAACCGAGAACATCGACGATGCGACGCTTTGGGGCTTTGGCCGCACGCTGATAAACGAATACCCGGAGCAGCGCATACGCCTGCTGGAACTCGCCGATCCCCACGACCCCGAACACCTGGCCGAAACCATCGCCATCGAGTTGCTCGCACCGGATGCCGAGGACGAAGTGATCTATGGGCTGCAGGGCCGTTATGTCCCGCGGTTGCGCACGGTTGAGCTGGCCCGGCTGGTCGACACCGCCTCCGAGGCCCGGCAGGGACGCTGGATCAATCGGCTCGATTTCACCACCCCGGGACCGCTCAAGCACCTCCATTGGCGCCCTCAACTTCTCGCAGCAGCCGCCGAAGGACAGGTAGAAATCACGGTAAAGGCCGCTGGCCTGAATTTCCGCGACGTCATGTATGCCATGGGGCTGTTGTCCGACGAGGCAGTGGAGCACGGCTTTGCAGGGCCGACCCTGGGTATGGAACTGGCCGGCGTGGTCAGCGCCGTTGGCGCGGAGGTTGGCGAGCTGGCGGTTGGCGACGAAGTGATCGCTTTCGCGCCCGCCTGCTTTGCCGAGCGGGTAGTTACCGCCTCTGCCGCAGTGGCGCGCAAGCCTGCCGGCTGGTCGTTCAATGCCGCCGCCACGGTGCCCACGACCTTCTTCACTGCCTACTATGCGCTGCAGCACCTGGCGCGCCTGCAGCCTGGCGAACGCCTGCTGATCCACGGCGCAGCAGGCGGCGTCGGCCTGGCAGCTATCCAGCTGGGCAAATATCTCGGCGCCGAGATATTTGCAACCGCCGGCAGCGCCGCCAAACGCGACATCGTGCGTCTGGTCGGTGCTAATCACGTGCTGGACTCGCGCTCACTGGCCTTTGCCGACGACGTGCTGGCACTGACCGGCGGTGAGGGTGTGGACGTGGTGCTCAACTCGCTGGCAGGCGAGGCCATCAATCGCAACCTCAGGATACTGCGTCCGTTCGGGCGCTTCCTGGAACTGGGCAAGCGCGATTTCTACGAAAATACCCGCATCGGTCTGCGGCCGTTTCGCAACAACATCACGTATTTCGGCATTGACGCCGACCAACTGATGGCCGAGCGACCGGCGCTCACCAAGCAGTTGTTCGGCGAGCTGATGCAGCTTTTCGAGCAGGGCGAACTCAGCCCGCTGCCGTTTCGCGCCTTCCCGGCCGCGCAAGCGGTCGAAGCCTTTCGCTACATGCAGCAATCGAGACAGATCGGCAAAGTTGTGCTGAACTTCGATGGCGGCGTCGGCCCGGCACAGCGACTCGCTCCGCAGCCGCTTAGCCTGCAGCTCGATGCAGACGCCACCTACCTGGTCACCGGCGGCATGCGCGGCTTCGGTCTGGCTACCGCCTGCTGGCTGGCTCGCAAGGGTGCCCGCCACCTGGTGCTGCTCAGCCGCCGTGGCACCGCCGATCCGGAAGGCGCAACGAGCATCGCCGACCTGCAAGCCAATGGGGTGCAGGTGCGTACAGTGGCCTGTGACGTGAGCGACCGCAACGCACTGGATGCCGCTTTGCAGACGCTGCGTGCCGAATTGCCGCCGCTGCGCGGCATCGTGCATGCCGCCATGGTGATTGACGACGGCCTGGTGCGCAGCCTCGATGCCGAACGCATCCGCAAGGTGCTGGCGCCGAAGGTGCTCGGGGCGCGCCATCTGGACGCATTGACCCGCGATGATCCGCTCGACTTCCTGGTGTTTTATTCGTCTGCCACCACGCTATTCGGCAATCCCGGGCAGGCCAGCTACGTCGCCGCCAATCGCTATCTGGAGGTGCTGGCTGCGCAGCGCCGCGCTGCCGGTCTGCCGGCGTTGGCGGTGAGCTGGGGAGCCATCGACGACGTTGGATACCTCGCCCGCCACACCGATATCAAGGCCGCGCTGCAGTCACGCATGGGCGGTGCCGCGCTGAACTCCCAGGAAGCGCTGGACGCGCTCGAGCAACTGCTGATGCGCGACCTGTCGGGTTTGGGTGTGATGGACCTGGACTGGGCAGCACTGCGCCGCTTCCTGCCCGGTGCCCTGTCACCCAAGTTCCAGGAACTGGGCCGCCAGGCAGAGGAGGCCGGTGCCGATGCCGAAGGCCAGGAGCAGCTGCAACGCTGGCTCGAGGACCTCGACGACGAGGAACTGTCGGCGGCGTTGGCCGGACTGTTGAAGCAGGAGATCGGCGAGATATTGCATATCGCCCCGGAACGCATTGCTGACGACCGTTCCCTATATGATCTGGGCATGGATTCGCTGATGGGAGTAGAACTGGTGGTGGCGGTGGAAGTGCGCTTCGGCGTGAACCTGCCGATCATGGCACTCAGCGAAGGCCCCACCGTCGGGAAGCTGGTGGAACGCATCGTGCGTCAGCTGCGGACACCGCAGGTCGACCAGCCAGAAACGGATGAGATTTTGGACACCGCGCAGCGTCTGGCCGCCCAGCATGGCAGTGAAGTAGATGCCGATACCATGGCGGGCATGGCCAGCGCGGTTCGTGACAGCCGCGGTGATGGCAGGCTGCTGCGAGAGGACGAATGATGGGGCGCAGCAAAGGCGGGCTTACCGGCCAACTCAAGGAGCAGCTGATCAAGCAGGCGCTGGAGCGACGGGTGCGGCGTGCTGACAGGGACGAAGCAGCGCCAGCAGCCAGTGCCGCAACAGCGGGCGAGATCCCGGAGTGCTTCTACCGTTTTGACCAGCATCCGGGCTACCAGCAGCTGCGCATCATCAAGGAGGGGGCGAAGCGGCTCGGCATCCCCGACCCCTTCTTCCGCGCCCATCAGGGCACCGCCGGCAGTTCCACTCGCATCGCCGAACGCGACTATCTCAACTACGCCAGTTACAACTACCTGGGCCTGTCCGGCCATCCGGTGGTCAACGAAGCGGCCAAGGCGGCCATCGACCGTTACGGCACCTCGGTCTCCGCGAGCCGCCTGGTATCGGGTGAGCGGCCCATCCACCGCGAACTCGAAAATACCCTGGCCGAGACCCACGGCGTCGATGACGCAGTGGTTTTCGTTAGCGGACACGCCACCAATGTCACGGTCATCGGTTACCTGTTCGGCCCCAAGGATCTGGTTGTGCACGACGCCCTGATCCATAACAGCGTGCTGCAGGGCATCAAGCTGGCCGGCGCCAGGCGGCTGTCTTTCCCGCACAATGACTGGCAGGCGCTGGATGCCTTGCTGACCCGCGAACGCCGTCGCTTCGAGCGGGTTCTGGTTGCCATCGAAGGCATCTACAGCATGGACGGCGACTTCCCAGAACTGCCGCGCTTCATCGAGGTCAAGCGCCGACATCGTGCCTTCCTGATGGTGGACGAAGCCCACTCCTTTGGCGTAATGGGAAAGAACGGCATGGGTATTGCCGAGCACTTTGGAGTGGACGGGCGCGATGTGGACATCTGGATGGGAACCCTTAGCAAGGCTCTGGCCAGCTGCGGCGGCTACATCGCCGGCGAACGGGCGCTGGTCGAGCATCTCAAGCTAGCCGCGCCTGGTTTCCTGTACAGCGTCGGTATGGCGCCGCCGGTTGCAGCGGCGGCACTGGCGGCGCTGCAGGTGCTGCGCGCAGAGCCGCAGCGGGTA
>Ga0209254_10001873_pt1 | contig 18970 bp, 16 predicted proteins | sample FrelakmetDIP11DI_FD_187148 | JGI IMG/M metagenome (GOLD analysis project Ga0209254, IMG submission 187148) | Freshwater lake sediment microbial communities from the University of Notre Dame, USA, for methane emissions studies - DIP11 DI (SPAdes)... | ecosystem: Environmental > Aquatic >...
TTCGCTGACGACGCCGAGGATCGCATCGTGCCGTTTGAGGACGTGCTTGACGATCGCGAGTCCCAGACCCGTACCACCGCGGGCGCGGGAACCCGACAAGTCAACTCGGTAGAAGCGTTCGGTGATGCGCGTCAGGTGCTGCGGCGGTACGCCCATGCCATGATCCTCCACTTCGAATCGTGGTCCGCCACTGGTCCCATACCAGCGTACGTGAATGTCGCCACCATCGGGGCTATAGCGAATTGCGTTCCCCACAAGATTGGAAAATGCGCTGTGAAGTTCGAACTCGCTACCGCGCAAGCGCACCGTCGGATCGGCGTCGACGGTGATTCGATGTCGTCCGTTCGATATCTGCCGCGCCTCCGCGACGATCGATTCCAACATCGATGCCACTGCTACGAGCTCGACTTCGGTCTGCGATGGTTTTGGACTCGACTCCAACCGCGTCAGCAGCAACAGGTCGTCGACCAGCACCTTCATGCGAGTCGCGGGTGGGCGCAGCCTACCGATCAAATCGCGCAGTTGGGTGACATCGAGTGATTCATCATCGAGGGATTCGAGGTAGCCAAGGATAACGGTCAGCGGTGTCCGCAATTCATGTGAGACATTGGCGACGAAGTCCTGGCGCATGCTGAGCAAGCGGTTCAACTGCGTCACGTCGCGGGCGAGGATCAACAATCTGGATTCGTCGATTTCGATGCGGCGGACTTCGAGTTGTAGGTTGGAATGGGTCGCGGTGATTTCGACGAGTCCCTCCGCAACCTGATCGTTCACGAGCGCGGCGATTTCCGGATTGCGTACTAACGAAACGAAGTTTTTACCAATGTCACCGGCGGACAGACCGAGCAACGACTGCGCGGCAGCATTGAACATATCGATTGCACCGTCGCGCTTGATCAGGATCGCGCCGTCCGGCAAGGCCTCTGTCGCGGATCTGACGTAGCGCAAGCGCGTGAGAATGCGGCGCATACGACCGCGCGAGTTACGCAGTGCGCGAAACAGCCTGACGGCCGGTTCCTGCCAGAGTTCGACCCTGCTATCCGGTCGCCGCAACGGGTGTTTTGACCAGCGGTGGAGCCGGATGAATTCGCGCACGTGCGGACCGATCCATAACATCAGTCCCACGACGATCGAGGCACTCCAGCGGCGTGTGATCAGCCCGACAATCAGCGCCACTGCGATGAGCGCAAGGGTCCGGATCAGTTCGCGCTTGAGTCCGGGAGTCACGCGCGCGAATCGTGAGCTGCGGGCGCAAGTCGATAGCCGACGCCGCGCACGGTCTCGATCAACCCGTCCAGCTGGCAGGATTTCAACGCACGCCGCAGGCGCAGGACATGAACGTCCACCGTGCGTTCTTCGACGTATACCGAACGGCCCCAGACCCGATCGAGCAACTGGGCGCGATCGAAGGCACGGTCGGGATGCTGCATCAGAAACGTCAGCAGGCGAAACTCTGTGGGACCCAGATGGATCGGCGTGTCACCGACGGTCAATCGATGGCTCTTCAGATCGACCGTCAGGTCGCCAATCGTCAAGCGACCGTCGACCGTGCCGCCGGAACGGCGCTGCAATGCGCGGATGCGTGCGATCAGTTCCTTGGGTGAGAACGGTTTGGTGATGTAGTCATCGATCCCCGACTCAAACCCTTTCAATTTGTCGGCTTCTTCGCCGCGGGCGGTCAACATGATCAGCGGCAGTTCGGCAAACAGCTCGTCGCGACGTAATCGGCGCGCGAGTTCAATGCCGCTGGCGCCAGGCAACATCCAATCAATGATAACGACCCCGGGCAATGGGCCGTCCAGCAGTTGCAGCGCTTCCTCGGCGCTGGCCGCCCCAACGGTGGTGAAACCCGCACGTGTCAACGCGAAGCTCAACATCTCGCGGATTTCGGGTTCATCTTCGACGAGCATGACCGTCTGGATGGTCATTGCGCTTGCCTGCGGTTGCGCGTGTTAGCCAAATGCTCTCCATTCAAGACGCTTTTTTTGGGTGCGGTTCGTCGCCACGCGACATTCTTGCAGGTGATCAAAGCAGAATCGAACGGTATCTCGGATCGCATTGATCGCTGCCGTCTTCGCGCCGCAGTCTGGCCAGCGAATATGACGGAATCATGACCATCGACCGGAGTGGAAGTGGACCAGCATGGACGCGCTCGAAGCCTGTGTATAGGCTCTCACCGCTAACAAACCTTTGGCGGAGGCGAGGATGGGTCAGACCAGACAATTGCGCGCGATCGATGGTTTCGCATTCGGTCTCTACGAAGCGATGCCGGCGGGGCGACCACGCGGCGGCATCGTGGTGATTCAAGAGATCTTTGGTGTCAACGCGCATATCCGCAACGTATGCGATGGCTATGCCGCCGCCGGGTATGCAGCGATTGCCCCACAGATCTTCGATCGCGCCGAGCGCAACGTCGAGTTGGGTTACGAGCAACAGGACATGGGTCGAGGTATCGAGCTCGCGCGCGGCAAGCTCAAGATGGAACAGACGCTGCAGGACCTGCAGGCGGCGGTCGAAGACGCGCATCGATTTGGCAAGGTCGGCATCGTCGGCTATTGCTTCGGCGGCCTTCTCGCGTGGCTCGGCGCGTGCGATCTGACGGGCATCGATGCCGCGGTCGCATACTACGGTGGCGGCGTTGCCGGCCAGCTAGATCGGCGTCCTCGCTGCCCCATCGTGATGCACTTCGGTGCCAAGGACGCACACATTCCGCTATCGGATGTCGATAAGGTGCGCAAGGCGCATCCCGAAGTCACGGTTCATGTGTACGACGCCGATCATGGGTTCAACTGTGATCACCGTGCGAGTTACGACGCTGCGGCCGCTAAGCTCGCGTTGAGTCGAAGTCTGGAATTTTTCGCAAAGCACGTCGGTTAGCGGACCCGGCCGACAGCATGTTCACCGGAATCGTTCAGGGCCTGCGCCGCGTGATCTCGACCACCGACGAGCGTGGGCTGCGGCGACTACAAATCGATCTTGGAGCTCTGGCGGATGGGTTGGTCATGGGCGCATCGGTGGCGGTCAATGGAACGTGCCTGACCGCGACGTCGATCGAGCACGGTCGTGTTGGTTTCGACGTAATTCCGGAAACAGTCTTCCGATCCAACCTGGGTCAACTCGTGGTCGGCGCTCACGTCAACATCGAACGTTCGCTGAAGTTCGGTGACGAGATCGGCGGGCACGTACTATCAGGGCATGTGACCGATGTCGTCAGGGTCGTGCAGATCGATGGTGGCGCCGGCGAACGGACGCTCTGGTTCGAGGTTGCAGGACAATGGATGCCTTACCTGTTTCACAAGGGGTTTGTGGCGCTGGATGGTGCGAGCCTGACAATTGCCTCGGTCGATCGTCAGCGCCAGCGGATTTCCGTTAGCTTGATTCCCGAAACGATCGGCCGAACCACCCTTGGCCGGATCGCAGTGGGCGAGCCAGTCAATCTGGAGATCGATGCGCAGACGCAGGTTATCGTGACAACCGTCGAGCGGTTGCTCAGCGATCCGGATTGGCGACGCGAGCTAAACTCTTAGCGCGACGGCTTCAACTTGGCTGACGGTGCAGTTGGCGCAGATTACCGATGACGGCTTCCAGCGCACGATCGAAGACCTGTGATTCGTCGAGTATCACCACCGACTTGCGCTTCAACTCCACCGCGAGTGCCATACGAGTTCGCTCGGCCACTTTCATTCCGCGTCGGTTGACGAAAATGTACCTGCTGCCGGGTTGGACGATTGCCGCAACTTTGCAGCGTGTCTTCAGGCCGTCTTCATCGGTCATTTCAACCCAAACGCCTTCGGTGAGGCGATTGATCTCGCGGACCATCTCGGGCTCGGGTTCACTTGTTTCGACCGACTGCGTTTCGCCGGGATCCGTTAAAACGATTTCTTCCATGACGGGGAGTTCATGTGCATCGGCATGTGGCCGGTCATCCTCGAGGAACGCGCGGTCAGAATTGGCGATGTCGGTCAGGCGCGCTTGCAGTGTCGTTAGTGTTTCAGCGACCTCAGCGCCGCCGAGGCCAAGTGGTTCCATCCCTTGTTCGATTCGCTCGAGCAGTGCCGGGCGTGCACGATCACGCTCTTCGATATCGGCCAGTGCATCGAGCGGCTGTACGCTCCACAGCAGATCGTCGAACGTCTGCACAGCATTGCTCCACTCGCTGGCTTCTTCGCCAAATCGGACGCACAGATAGACGAGCACGCGGCTCCAGGTGTCACTGATGAATCGGCCGATGTCCGGCGGCAGACGCAGACCGCTGGCCTTCTGATTCATCAGTCGCTCGACCGATCGTTTCGCAGAGATCGCCTTGGCGCGGCCGGCCTCGACCTCCTTGACACGCTGTTCGACGATCTGGACGCGATTATGATCGAGCTGCACGAATTTACGCAGTTCGGTAACCAGTGTGCTGAACATTTCCGGATCGTCGCTGAAATTATTCAGCACGCGCAGGACGACCGATTCGATCTTGTTGTACAGCGCGTCACGTTTTAGTTCGGCGCTGCTGCTCCAACCAATTCCAGCACTGGAGAGTTCGTTCAGCAGCTGGCGCGCAGGGTGGCTGGTGCGATTGAAGAACGTTTTGTCGAGGATTGCCACCTTCAGCATTGGGATCTGCAGACGCCCAATCAGCGCCTTCATCGGAATGGCGAGATTACGATCGTTCAGAATGTAGTCGAACAACATCCCAACGAGATTGACCGTATCTTCGTCGGCGCGACCCATGGAACCGACCGGGGTGCCGCTGACGTCGGCTGCCCGCGCCAGGACAAACTGCCGCAGATCGATCGCGACGGGCACGTTGTCGATATCGATCGGTTCGATGCTGGCAGCGTTCTGCACAGTCGTCAGTAAAGTCATCAGTTCAGGCGTGCTGATGATTGGTCCGACTTGTCCCGACGGTTGATGACTGCCTGCGCCGGCAGGCGCACCGAAGCCCGAGTGGCCCGCGGAACCGCCATATCCACCCGCACGACCGTTGCCGGGCTGACCTGCGAGCAGCTGTTGCAGCACGGTGAAGTCGTTATCGCCCGATCCGCCGGAACCAATGGGTCCCGGAAATGAAGCCACTGCGCCGTGTGAGCTGCCTGCGTGAACCGACTGCGGTGGCTCCGCAGCGGCCGGACGAGCGCTCGACTGCCGTTGAGCATTGGCTTCCCGTTTCATCACGTTGCGCAGATCGGGCAATACCCCTGCTTCCGCGAGCAACCGATTGGCGTCTTCGTAGGCTTGGCCCAGATGCTCCATCACAAATCGTTCGAACAACTTCAGCAGCACGATGCGCACGCGAATGTCGAGCTCGACGCAGTTGGTTGCATCCACAAACGCATCACCCAGCTTGTGCGGACCGAGCGGATTCAAGCGCTCAGTGACGGTTCGGATGGCACACAGTGAGTCGATTCGTCGCGTCAACTGCATTACCGGCAATGAGAACTGGCTCGTCACCTTCGATACGATCCCGGCGATGGCGACCGAGATCTCGAGGTCATCGTTCTTCACCAGCGAGAGATTATCGACGGCCGCTTCGAAGTCGATCGTGTCTGCTTCGTCCGGCTGCGTGGGGGCGTACAACGCATCGAACCCGGCGTACATTCGTTGACCGAATTCCGTGGTGATCCGCTTGCGCTGCACACGGATCTCACGCATCGAGTCGAAGTACATGTGTTGATCGGCATCGTTGCGTGATCGATCGGCCATTTCGAACAGCACATCGTCGGCACTATTGAACAACGTCGACAGCAGTCCGCTGAGCGTGCGGCGCGCAGTTTGGCGCACAGAATGGAGGATCGGCGGCAAGATGTGGTTGCTGCGTCCGGCAGCATTGTCAGCTGGCTTCAACGGCACCACTTTTGAGGACTGCGTCACGGCCTGTGTCTCCCACATCTATGCGGTTCATTACAGCATCGAGACGCGCGAAGGAGCGGGACGCTGGTAGGAGTTCTATGGAGACTCGAATCACAGAAACCGCGTGTCGGAATCCGCGCGAGTGAGTCGCCCGCAGTTCGCGCGCGAAGGCGCGAGCGCCAAAAAGCCTAGCGGGCGCTCGCCTGCGCGTGGTGTTCGCGCCAGTCCATGATGTCGGTGGCTGCGCCTGACTTCAGCTGCACGCCGATCACCCAACCGTCGCGGCCGTTTGTATCCGGGTCATTTGCAGGGCGCGTCCAGCGGACTTCGCCGGCAAGAAAAAACTTGCCAGGGCGGCTGCGGATGTCGACCCACAGATCAAGCAATGCACCGGTTGGAATCGGCGAGTTCGTGCGGAACTGGATCCCGCCAACGGAGAGGTTGATCGCAGTGCAGGAGACCGTGGTACCCACGAGTTCCGGATCCGCGGCGGAGAGCACGACCTGGACGAATAACCGGTCATCGCTTTCGATGCGGGCGTGCATGCGTTTGTCGTCACGATTGCGCGACGGGCGATTGCGCAACCGATCGCGGGCGCTGTTCAGCTCAATCACGTTGTTGTCTCTCATCATGTCGGTTCGAATTTGGTTGCACGCCTGGTAGTGAGCGAGAATCGTGCCAGCTCGATCGCCCTAAAAGGAACAAGATATAAATCAATAAGATGTAAGCTACTTATCAAATCAATTCGAAGTGTTGGTTGTGCGGATTCCCAGCCGCGATTCGGTGCCAAGTGACGAAATTTATCACCACGGCCGCTATACTCGCGCCGCCCAATCACACTCGCGACCTCATCATGCTCCGTGCCTCCTTCGCCGAGCAACTCAGAACTTGTGAACATAGCAACGACTCTTTGGTATGTGTCGGGCTCGATCCGCTGCCTGATGCAATGCCGGCAGGATTCGCGGGTCCCGCGGGCGCACTGGCCTTCTGTTGCGCGATCGTGGACGCCGTCGCCGATCTGGTTTGCGCATTCAAACCGCAGTATGCCCATTTCGCGGCGCTGGGTGCCGAACGGGAGTTGGCGGCGTTGATCGAATACATCCACGAACGGCATCCCCGTGTCCCGGTGATTCTCGACGCCAAGCGCGGTGACATGGGTGCAACCGCAGAGCGATATGCGATAGAGGTGTTCGATCGATACGGGGCGGACGCCGTCACGGTGAACCCGTATCTCGGTCACGAGAGTCTCCGACCCTTTTTAAAACGTACCGACCGAGGCGTCATCATTCTGTGTCGCACCAGCAATCCGGAGAGCGCGTGGCTGCAGGACTATCCCACCGATGACCCTGTGTACTTGAGGGTGGCCCGTGCTTCCGCCGAATGGAATACCGCGGGCAACGTGATGCTCGTGGTCGGTGCAACGTACCCGGCGGAATTACGTCGAGTTCGAGACGTCGTTGGTGACATGACGCTTCTCATCCCAGGAGTCGGCAGCCAAGGTGGCGATGTCGCGGCGGTCGTGGCCGCAGGTTCGAATAGCGGCGGGGCCGGCCTGGTGATTAGCGCATCGCGCAGCGTGCTGTATGCATCCACCGCTGCCGATTTTCCGAGTGCTGCGCGCGCCGCGGCTGCATCGCTGCGCGATGAGATCAATCGACTACGACGGCCACGGTTGTAAACAACTTCATCGGCAACGCGCAGTCGCGCGTACATTTGAGAGTCGATGATGCTGCGCGAAGTACGATTACAAAAGCCCTGAGTCGCAACGGAGTGGCTGCGCTACACTGACGGCCTTCCGGGAGATCACGTACGGGTCCAGTGACCGACCCAATCCAAGGCTTCATTGTGCGCAGGGAATCGCAATCCTACGGATCGACTCCCGGATGGGTCGTGCGTCGCTAAAACAACAACAATGCGGCGCGCGGAACGTGGTGAGTAAGGGAAGTAGGAGACGCACGGGGTGACGCCAGATGCCGTTCTGCATCGATACCAGCAAGTGGTATCCGTTCCTGTCGTGGATACGCCCGCGCTCTTTCGCCTGATCGCAACCGATGCGGATCTGCTGAATCGCTGGGTAGTGAGCCTGGGATCTCGGGTCGAACCCGAAGCTATCACTCGCGCGCTGCACCACCTGGCACCGGAGTCGCTCGCAGCCATGGCGCGTGCGCAGATCTGGGCGGTGGTCCCGCTCGGCAATGCGGCTCGATTAGGGTTTGATCAATGGCGAGGCGTATTGCTGGCCTCCTGCGTCGCTGAGGCGCTCGTTCGCGAAGTGGGTTATCCATTTCCGGACTCGGCCCGCTTGCGAACTCTGCTGGCAAGCTCAGGCGTGCAGGTGGCTGGCGATGAGTTGATGGGCGAACTCAGCGCCTTTCGCGGCGTCGCCCCGGAGTTGTTGGTCGATGCACATCCGCTGCTACGCGCGTTCGCTGTCGCTGAATCGTTGGAGCATCACAGTTCGGGTGCCGCTGCGCGCGTAGCGGCGCAATTGTTTGGCATCGACGGTCCTGGGTTCGATCGGGTTCTCGATGCGGCTGAGCGCAGTTGTGCGGCGCTGATCGAGGCGGCGGGTGTTGTCGATGAGGTCGATGACAGCTGGCTTGAAGCTCTGTGGGTACAAGCGCAACTCGCGGCCTTCTCGAATGTGCTTGCGCAGCAGGTCGATGGGAAGACGCTTCACGATCTGGCCGCGCACGTCACGCGCGCGCTGTTCCGGCATGTTCCGCGCTACTTCATTCGCAGCGCCGATGCGCTGGTTGCGGCCGGTAGCGACGATCTTGCCGCGCTGAGCATTCCATTCGACTCGACCTGCAGCATTGCCCGGACCTGGCGCGATCAACGCGCGATGACGGTCGAGGAGGACGCCGGCGCGACAGTGGTCGATCGTCAGATTCTGAGGCGTCTAGGTGCGGAGCGGATGTACGTCGCGCCACTGGGCGATGGTGAATCCCAAGTCGGCGTATTGGCATTTCGATTGAGTGACGAGGACCCGGCCGAAGCGCTGCTTGCGATGAACAGCTACGCAATTGAACTCGGTCGCTGGCTGGGCGCGTTACAGCGCGACGATGATCGGCGACTGCAACTGCTGGGTGAGTATCAGGCGAGCCACGAGAAACGTCTGCGCGAAATCGTTCACGAAGCGAACAACCCGCTCAGCATCATTCACAACTACCTGCACATCCTCGAACTGCGCCTGAAGGACCATCCGGAGACGCATGAGCAATTGCGCCTGATTGCCGCAGAAATTCGTCGTACCGCGGCCATATTCAAGCGCGTCGTCGAGTTTCCGCCGATGTCCGTGACGCTCGCCGATAAGCCCGACGTCCGTATGCAGCGCGTCGATCTGAATGAGATCGCCCGCAACGTCGTCGAACTGAGCCGGGGTCGATCCGAACTTTCCCGAGTTGAAGTTTTGCTAACGCCATTTGAAGGGGGCGTGCCGGTCGTTTCGGATCGAGACCGAATTACCCAGGTGATGACCAATCTGGTGCGCAACGCGATCGAGGCGATGACCGGTGGCGGCGCTTTGCACGTGGCAACCTTGAGTGGCGTCTATCGCGCCGGCCGCGCCGGGGTGGAGTTCAGCGTTCGCGACGAAGGTCCCGGACTTCCACCTGCCGTGCTCGAACGGCTTTATGAGCCCAAGGCTTCGAGTAAAGGAGGCGACCACGCGGGGCTCGGGTTGCACATCACCGCGCGCCTCGTTGCAGAACTCGAAGGTGCCATCGACGTTCGTACGGCGCCGGGTCGCGGAACCGCATTTTCAGTGTTTCTGCCGAACCTCGAAGGTTGACAAGGGGCAGATTGGTTCCCGCGCCCGCGAGAATTGATCCGGCCAACCTTCAGGCTCAATCACCGGCGTCGCGAATCATGTTGCGCGCAATCAAGATCTGCTGAATCTGACTCGTGCCTTCGTAGATTCGAAATAGGCGAACATCCCGGTAGAACCGCTCGATTCCATAATCTTCCATGTAACCAGCGCCACCGAAGATCTGCACGGCACGGTCGGCGACTCGCCCGACCATTTCACTGGCGAACAGCTTGCAGCAGGACGCGAGCGTCGTAACCGACTCACCCGAATCACGACGGCGCGCGGCATCCAATACCATACATCGCGCCGCGTACGCCTCAGTGCGGCTGTCGGCAAGCATGGCCTGAATCAACTGAAACTGCGCAATCGGTTCGCCGAACTGCTTGCGCTCGAGCGCGTAGTTCAAACTGTCGTCGAGCAAGCGTTCCGCGCAACCTACCGCGAGTGCGCTGATGTGCAGGCGGCCTCGATCGAGTGTCTTCATGGCCGTCAGGAAGCCTTTGTTCAGATTACCGGGACCGCCGAGCAATGCCTCGTCCGGGACCCAGCAATCATCGAAAATTACATCGCAAACATGCGCGCCATGCTGCCCCATCTTGCGATTGGCTGCGCCCAGCGTGATGCCCTTCGATGCGGCATCGACCAGAAATGCCGAGACACCTTTTGATCCCTCGGTGCTTGGATCCGTTCGCGCAAAAACCGTAAACAGCTGTGCCTGTGGCGCATTGGTGATGTAACGCTTCGTGCCGTTGATTCGATAGCCGCCATTGTCAGGGCGCGCGCTGGTCTTCAGCGAGCCCGCATCCGACCCGGCGTCCGGCTCAGTGAGCGCGAATGACCCGATGATCTCCCCGCTCGCCATCTTTGGCAGGTACTGTGCTTTCTGTGCTTGCGTCCCATCCATCACGAGCCCTTGCGAACCGATCCCGTTGTTGGTGCCGATAACGGACCGGAACGCCGGCGACGTTCGCCCGAGTTCCATCACCACGTGACACTCTTCCACGGTGTTGAGACCGAGCCCGCCAAACTGTTCTGGAATGGTCATGCCGAACAAACCCAACTCGCGCATCTGGGCAACGATTTCGCCGGGAATACGATCTTCGCGGGCGATCTGCGCCTCGAGTGGCACAAGGCGGTCGCGAACGAATCGCCGAACGGTGTCGAGCAGGGCGTCGAGCGTTGCCTGATCCAATGCCATGGGTATCTCCGATTGCAGGCGCGGCAGTCTAATCAGAAGCTTCGATTCGAGCCAACGTTGCGGCATGCAACGGCCTGCATTAGCCTTCGATTCACTGTGCCACTCGCCTGACCCGAGGAACCTACGTGAGCAATGACCGCGCCGGATTTGTCTGGGATGATCCCTTGCTGCTCGAAGACCAATTGTCTGACGACGAGCGCATGGTGCGTGATACGGCTCGCAACTACGCCCAGGACAAATTGATGCCGCGCGTCGTCAGTGCAAATCGTGAAGAACGCTTCGACCGCGAGATCATGAACGAGTTTGGTGCGCTGGGTATGCTCGGCGCAACGCTGCCGGCGAAGTACGGCTGTGCCGAGGTCAACTACGTCAGTTACGGATTGATGGCGCGCGAGGTTGAACGCGTCGACTCCGGATACCGATCGGCGATGAGCGTGCAGTCGTCGCTGGTCATGCATCCGATCCATGAATACGGTTCCGAAGCCCAGCGCGAAAAATACCTGCCGAAACTCGCGACAGGCGAGTGGGTTGGTTGCTTTGGACTGACGGAACCCGATCATGGTTCGGATCCCGGCAGCATGATCACGCGAGCCGAGCGGGTGGGCGACGGCTTCGTACTCAACGGCGCCAAGATGTGGATCACCAACTCACCCATCGCCGATCTTGCTGTCGTCTGGGCAAAACTCGACGGCGTGATTCGCGGTTTTGTCGTGGAGCGAGGCACGCGCGGGTTCAGCACCCCGAAGATCGAAGGCAAGATGAGCCTGCGAGCGTCGATCACCGGAGAAATCGTGCTCGACGACGCACATGTACCGGCCGACTCACTGTTGCCGAACGTCAAGGGTCTTGCCGGACCGTTCGGGTGTTTGAACAAAGCGCGCTATGGAATCGCCTGGGGCGCGATGGGTGCCGCGGAATTCTGCTGGCATGCCGCACGTACCTACACGATGGAGCGTAAACAATTCGGTCGTCCGCTGGCGGCGAATCAGTTGATTCAGAAGAAGCTCGCCGACATGCAGACCGAGATCACGCTCGGAATGCAGGCGTGTCTGCGGGCGGGGCGATTACTCGACGAAAGCCGGCTGGCAGTCGAGATCATTTCGATGATCAAACGCAACAACTGCGGCAAGGCGTTGGACATCGCGCGAATGGCGCGTGACATGCATGGCGGCAATGGCATCTCCGATGAATTTCACGTCATTCGGCATGTCATGAACCTCGAAACGGTCAACACCTACGAAGGCACGCACGATATCCATGCGTTGATTCTGGGGCGTGCACAGACGGGACTGCAGGCCTTCACCGGCGCGTGATGGCACCGTGCCATCAGCCTGACGGCGTGGCGCTCACCCGGCATCGACGCATTCGATATCACGGCACCATCGCAAAATGGACCGTTCGTGGAAGTTCGTGGGAAACCGCGCCTCATGCTTGTCGAGCCCACTCCCGCGGCATAGTTTGACTCTCCCCCTGGCTGTTCCAGGGACTAACAATATTACTCGGGGGAGTGCACATGATTCGAGTATTGATCGTGGACGACCATCGTCTGATACGCATCGGATTGGCTAAATTGCTCGCAGATGCAAAAGGAATAGCGCTGGTCGGAGAAGCGGACTGCGGTGAACGCGCATTGAGCCTTGTTCGCGAGGTCAAGCCCAACGTCATCCTGATGGACCTGCGGATGCCGGGAATTGGTGGGCTGGAGGCGACGCGACGTCTCCAGCGGATCGATCCTGGAATACGTGTGTTGATCGTTACGGCATGCGATGCCGATCCCTATCCGGCCCAGGCGATGAAAGCGGGTGCTGCCGGCTACATCACCAAGGGCGCGACGGCGGAGGATCTGGAACACGCGATTCGACGGGTATTCCTTGGTCAACGGCATATGTCCGATGATGTGGCTCAGCAGGTCGCGTTGCGCTCCTTCGATACTGCTCCGGAATGCCCCTTCGACCAACTGTCGAACCGCGAGATGCAGATCACGTTGATGGTTGTCGGCTGCCGCAAGGTGCAGCAGATCTCGCGCGATCTGCATCTGAGCCCGAAGACGGTGAACAGTTATCGTTACCGGATCTTCGAAAAACTCAACGTCGCCAGTGATGTGGAGCTGGTGTTGCTGGCGGTGCGACACGGTGTCGTCGAAGGCACCGGCGATGCCCATGCGCCGCAGGCGTGCGGTCGCGTCGAGACTGTCGAACTGATGCTTGCTTGACGAGGGCCCAAGGGGTGACTAGGGTCGCCGCATGCGCGACCCGGGAGCCCCCTTCGAAGCCGAAGCTTTTCTGAAACGTCTGCCGCAGAAGGCGGGCGTGTATCAGATGCTCGATGCAGCGGGGGCAGTCCTCTACGTGGGTAAGGCGCGCAGTCTGAAGGGCCGCGTCACGAGCTATTTTCGTGCGTCGGGCCTCAGCGCAAAGACGCTGGCGCTGGTGGCCAGGATCCACGACATCGAGATCACAATCACCTCGAGCGAAACCGAGGCATTACTCCTCGAGCAGAGCCTGATCAAAAGGCTGCGTCCCCCGTACAACATCGTCCTGCGCGACGACAAGTCGTATCCGTACATCCATCTGACCGACCACACCTACCCGCGGTTGGCATTCCATCGTGGTACCAAGCGTAAAACCGGTCGCTATTTTGGTCCGTTTCCGAGCGCCAGCGCCGTTCGAGAGAGCATCAATATCCTGCAGAAACTGTTTCAGCTGCGGCAGTGCGAAGACAGTTACTTCAAAAACCGCTCGCGACCGTGTCTGCAGCATCAGATCGGCCGGTGCAGTGCACCCTGTGTAGAACGGGTCGCGCCGGAGAGTTATGCGCAGGACGTACGCCACGCGGTGATGTTCCTCGATGGTCGTAACGACGCAATTCTCGAGGAGTTCAAATCAGCGATGGAGCAATCGGCGCATCAGCTCGAGTTTGAGCGGGCGGCGAAGTATCGCGATCAGATCACGCAGTTGCGCAAGATCCAGGAACAGCAGTACGTGCACGCGGCGAGCGGCGATGTCGATGTTTTTGCCGTCGCCCTTGCGTCGGGTTGCGCGTGTGTACAAGGCATGTTCATTCGGGGTGGACGGCTGCTCGGTCATCGCACCTGGTATCCGCGCAACGAGTTGGCGGTTGCAGGAGCCGAACTGCTCGATGCGTTCCTCGCGCAGTACTACTTCGGTGGCGGTGAAAAGGAAATTCCAAAAGCAATTGTGGTGAGTCACCCAATTGCTAATGCATCGCTGCTCGAGTCGGCGCTGCGCGAGCGGGCGGGCCATAAGGTGGAGATCACTTCCGGCGTGCGCACTCAACGCGCTCGTTGGCTCGATATGGCGCAGCAGAATGCACAGCTGTCGCTCGAGTCGTATCTCGCCGACAAACAAAACGTGCTCGCGCGGTTCGTCGATTTGCAGGACGTACTTGGGCTCGAGGATCTTCCGGACCGACTCGAGTGTTTCGACATCAGCCATTCCAGCGGTGAAGCTACAGTCGCATCATGCGTGGTGTTCGACAGCAACGGCCCGCTTAAATCCGACTATCGACGCTTCAATATCGAAGGCGTTGCGGCTGGCGACGACTACGGCGCGATGAATCAGGCGTTGCGACGACGCTACGAGCGCCTCAAATCCGGTGATGGCCGATTGCCGGATCTGCTCGTGATCGACGGCGGCCCGGGACAATTGAACCAGGCGCGCGCTGTGCTTGGAGATCTGCAGGTAGAGGGTGTGCAGATTCTCGGAATCGCCAAGGGAACCACGCGCAAGCCGGGGCTCGAGACGATTTATCTGGCCGATCAGGGCGAAGTGGTAATTCCACCTCACGGTCCGGCAATGCATCTGTTGCAGCACATCCGCGATGAGGCGCATCGCTTTGCGATCACGGGACATCGTCAGCGGCGCGGCAAAGCGCGACGTCAATCCGAATTGGACGACATTGTCGGTGTCGGTCCGAAACGTCGCCGTGAACTGCTCCGGCACTTTGGCAGCGTAGCTGCCCTGCGCGGTGCGAGCCGCGAAGAAATCGCCAAGGTGCCAGGCGTCAGTCGGCGCCTTGCAGATGAGATCTACGCGACGTTGCATGTTGAGTGACGCGGACCGTTAGAATGGCGCTCCGCTTTGCATCCACCTATTCATGAACGTTCCGATTCTAGTGACAATCCTGCGCATGGCGCTGATTCCGGTCTTCATCGGGATCTACGTCGTGCCGGGCACTTGGAGCAACCTCGCGGCCGCGGCGGTGTTCGGTCTGGCGGCATTGACCGATTGGCTCGACGGCTATCTGGCGCGACGACTCAAACAGACAACACGCTTCGGTGCCTTTCTGGATCCGGTCGCTGACAAGCTCGTAATCGTCAGCGCCATCGTAATGATGATTGGCAGCCAGGCGAGCCTGTGGTTGACGTTGCCCGGCCTGGTGATCGTCGGTCGTGAAATCGTGATCTCGGCGCTGCGCGAGTGGATGGCAGAGATGAATCGGCGCGGCGTCGTTGCCGTGAGTCGCCTCGGCAAGATCAAGACCGGTGTTCAGATTACGGCGATCCTCGTGTTGCTGGCGTTCCCGCCCGGCTCGGATCCGCGCCTCGTTGTGTTCGGTTACCTGCTCATTTACCTAGCGGCGGCGATGACGCTCGGTTCGATGGTGATGTATCTGCGCGCCGCCTGGCCCACGCTTCGTGCCGGCCTGGACAGTGACTGACTGCGGTTCCTGACGCTTGAGCGATCGAGTAGAATCCGCCGCTTCCCAAGGCTGGGTGGCAGAGTGGTCATGCCCGCGACTGCAACTCGCGTTACATCGGTTCGATTCCGTTCCCAGCCTCCATTAGCTCTTCTGACCATGCCCCACACTGGCTTGTTAGCGCTCTAGATTTTAATAATAAACAATTAGTTACGCGCACTTCCTGTTCAGTTGTGTCGATCGGTGTCCGTTGACCACTTGAAAGAAATGGGGATAACTCCGGGGGTAAGCGCCCCATGGCGAAAGTGAGTTACCCCACCTGCTCTCCGATCCGAAGATCCGCTCCGCGAAGCCGTAGGAGAAGCCGCACAAGCTATTCGACGGCGGCGGGCCATACATCGTGGTCAACGCCAACGGTTCGAAATGGTGACGATTGAAGTATCGCTTCGGCCGTCGCGAAAAGAGTCTTTCGCTCGGCGTGTACGTCGACACTTCATTGAAGAGCGCGCGAACGAAGCGTACCGAAGCGCACCTGTTACTCGATGACGGCGTTGATCCCAGCGAACAGCGTGGATTCGAGAAGTCGGCAGAGGTAGATACGTTCGATTCAGTGACGGTCGAGTGGCTCGATCTCGCCGGCGAAGCAAAACGTAGGGCACGACGGCCAGATACGTTTGAGCAATTGCGGCACCGCCTCAAAACCTACACGTTTTCGTATGGTTGCAAGCACGGGATCCGAGCCATCGGTGCGCTTTAGGGCCAGACCGATCAGCGACAACACCCTCAACGCCGCGCTCCGACGTCTCGGCTACAGCAAGGATGGGCAGACCGCACAGGGCTTCCGCGCAATTGCGTGGACGCGCCTAAACGAACTTGGCTTCGCGCCGGACGCGATCGAACTGCAACTCGCGTACCGCGATCGCAACAAAGTGAGCGCCGCGTACAACCGCGCCGAGAGGCTGGCAGAGCGGCGCACCATGATGCAGACGTGGGCGGGCTATAACGACGGTCTCATGGCCGACCAGACGGGCAAGGTCCGAGCGCTGGGGCAGCGCACCATCGTCAATTGGTTAGTTGGGTGATTCCACCGGAGCGTCGATCTTGGCCCTGACCTCGCGCAGTTCGGCGGTCGAGACTTTCCCTTTGTATCGCACGTTGCGCGCAACCCAGTCCAGGCTTTTGACCTGATCTGCCAAAGCAGCGCCTCGGCGAGCGCCGGCGATCGTCATCTCAAAGAGATAACTCTTCACCTGTGTCGTCATGGGGCAACAGAGCATCAGTCCGGTCTTCCCGTGGTAGGTCGAGCTGCTCGCAACCAGTGCCGGCCGGTGGCCGGCCTGCTCGTGTCCGGTCTGGGGGTCGAAGTGTAGCCACACCATTGCATTCCGAATCAACCACCGCGCGTGTGCGCGTGCGGCGACGCCAGCCACCAGCCGTTCGCGTCATGCCACATCTCAGACGAATTCAACACCCGTTTCCGTTTCGCTGGGTAGTCGCGTGATACTCAGCCCGATTCACCAACAGGTGGCTTATGTTGCCTATCCTCTCTCCGACCTGATGTGGGAGGTGCCGACCGGCGCTTCCGTCACACACTCGCCGAAATTGGTTGGGACCTGTATCGCCCGTTCCGCGGCGTGCTGAGGGAGAGATCGCTATCGGGCGCAGCGCGAGCCCTCGGCATCACGCAGCCCACGGCGGGTCGGCATATCGTGGCGCTGGAGCGAGCCCTCGACGTGGCGCCGTTCGTACGAACGCAGAAGGGACTGGTTCTAACGGAAGCAGCGCTGAGGCTTCGAACATACGCCGAGGCGATGGAGAGCACGGTTGCCTCGCTGCATCGAGCGGCGTCCGGACAAGGCGGAGGCACGCGCGGCGCAGTGCGCATATCGTCGAGCGAGGTCGTCGGCGTCGAAGTACTGCCGCCGATCGTGACGCAGCTGCGCGAGCAGCAGCCCGAATTGAGAGTGGAACTGGTGTTGACCAATCAGGTACAGGACCTGCTGCGCCTGGAAGCCGACATCGCAGTGCGCATGGTGCGCCCGCGTCAGCTCAAGCTCGTTGCCCGCAGCATTGGCCGCATCGAGCTCGGGCGCTTCGCGCATCAGGACTACCTCGGTCGCCGCGGCACGCCGCGCAAGCTGGCGGATTTTTCGAATCACTCCGTCATCGGCTACGACCAGCCGTCTGATCTCGTGCGCAACGCCGCGCTCGTTCGGTTGCTGCCAAGATTGTTCTCGCTGCAGCCGGAAACGTGGGTGACGATGCACGAAGACCTGCGCAACGTATCGCGCTGTCGAGTAGCGTTCGGCGCGCTTGTCGAAGGCCTGCAGCAATATGCTGCCGATCCGGCAAAGCCGCGACGCTGAGCGGGTGTCTACCCGGCGAACCCGTTTCGGTCAGGCCGCGCCGAGGTAGCGCACTTTCCCGAGCTCGACACCGGCCTGCCGCAGCAACGCGTACGCCATTCTGGCTTCGGGTGAATGGACACCTCGTCGGTTACTTCGGCTGCAACGGAAAATCGCGAAAAATCTCCGCAACTGCGGCGTCGAGTTCGGGTCCGATGTTGTCGATCGTTCGCTGCGTAACCCGGCTCAAGGCGATGCCCTCCCACACCAGCTGCCGGCGGGCGGCGTCGACCACATCGATACCGAGGGTACCTTTTGTGTACTGGCGCACTTCGGTCTGCTGATACATCGGCCACGTGCTGTAAAAGCCTCGTCGGTGGCTATTAAAACCGCGCGCGCCCCGTGGCGTCATCGGCGACTGCGTGATGCGCAGGCGTTGATCAAGATCTGCGCTGAAGTTCACCAGCAGGTCCGGATTGGTGTCGGTGCGCTGCAGCCCGCGCGCGACCAGTTCGCGCTCTGCCGAGATCACCAGCTGTTGTGAGATCAGCGACTGATAGCCCGCACGGTCGGTGGCCAGCGGTTCAAAGAAGGCGAAAGTACGAAAGAGGCTGAAATCGACGCCTGGATCGACGTTGCTGCGAATCGTCGGAGCAGACGCGCAGCCGGTGACTATGAGCAAGCTGAGCAGGGAACACGCAAGCTGCAAGGGTAGGGACGTATGTCGCTGGTTCAATGGGGGCTCCTGGGTCCGAGATGACAGATCTGGTAACGCACAGATATCAGAATGGTCAGTGGGCGTCCATCGCTCGAAGCCGATGGCAGAGTTCCCGTCGGCCGTCTGGTTGGGTGACGGGTGCGCTGATGTGTGTACTGCACCGCTCGAAGCGATCGATCCAATCGCGTTTGACGCCAACCGGGCGCGTTTCCTGAAACATTGTCGCGCGCGCGGCATTCGACTCGTTTCGTGAAGGCGCGGCGACGCTGCGGATCATCGCGTTGAGTTCGTGCAGAGCGATGCCATCGCAGCACCTCCGCTCCGCAGACAATCGTTCAAGAGCGTCCCGACGGATCCACTGAGGCGCGAATTTTCCACCGGTCTGCCACCGCGGCTGGCTC
>Ga0209254_10001874_pt1 | contig 18964 bp, 29 predicted proteins | sample FrelakmetDIP11DI_FD_187148 | JGI IMG/M metagenome (GOLD analysis project Ga0209254, IMG submission 187148) | Freshwater lake sediment microbial communities from the University of Notre Dame, USA, for methane emissions studies - DIP11 DI (SPAdes)... | ecosystem: Environmental > Aquatic >...
GAAGCTGATCAACCCGATCGCGATGGAAGAAGGCCTGCGATTCGCCATCCGCGAGGGCGGCCGTACCGTCGGCGCCGGCGTCGTGGCAAAGATCTTGGAATAAGGAACGATCATGGCCACCAAACAGAAAATCCGCATTCGCCTGAAGGCCTTCGACTACAAGTTGATCGACCAGTCGGCCATCGAAATCGTTGACACGGCCAAGCGCACCGGCGCCATCGTCAAAGGCCCCGTGCCGCTGCCGACGCGCATGCAGCGTTTCGACATCCTGCGCTCGCCGCATGTGAACAAGACCTCGCGAGACCAGTTCGAGATCCGCACGCACCAACGCCTGATGGACATCATCGACCCGACCGACAAGACGGTGGATGCGCTGATGAAGCTCGATCTGCCGGCCGGTGTGGACGTGGAAATCAAGCTGCAGTAGAATCGCAGGCTTTTCCCGCGGCGCGTTCCTGGGTAGCCAGGGGAGCTCGCAGGGGAACTCGCAAGAGCGCTCGAAAGAGCGCGCCGCAAAACTCATCAGCCCCGCCAATCGATGTGGGGCATTGGAGCCAATATGAGTCTGAGCAACCAGCTCGGTTTGCTGGGGCGCAAGGTGGGCATGATGCGCATCTTCACGGACGACGGCGATGCCGTTCCCGTGACGGTGCTCGACGTGTCGAACAACCGCGTCACCCAGGTCAAGACCGAAGCCACCGATGGCTACAACGCCATTCAGGTGACCTTCGGATCGCGCAAGGCCTCGCGCGTGTCCAAGCCCGAAGCCGGGCACCTCGCCAAGGCGGGTGTCGAGGCCGGTGACATCCTGAGCGAATTCCGCGTCAGCGCCGACGTCATCAGCCAGTTCAAGCCGGGCAGCGCGCTGCCGGTGACGATGTTTGCCGCGGGGCAGATGGTCGATGTGCAGGGCACCTCGATCGGCAAGGGCTTCACGGGAACGATCAAGCGCCACAACTTCAAGTCGCAGCGCGCGTCGCACGGCAACAGCCGTTCGCACAACGTGCCGGGCTCGATTTCGATGGCGCAAGACCCGGGCCGCGTGTTCCCGGGCAAGAAGATGTCGGGCCACCGTGGCGACGAAACCACCACGACGCAGAACCTCGACGTTGTGCGCGTTGACGAAGTGCGTCAGTTGTTGCTGGTCAAGGGCGCGGTACCGGGCTCGAAGAACGGCCATGTGGTCGTGCGCCCTGCCGTCAAGGCCCGCCTCAGCAAAGGAGCCCAGTGATGCAACTCGAGCTCCTGAATGACCAAGGGCAGGCGACCTCCAAGGTCGAGGCGCCGGACACCGTCTTCGCACGCGACTACAACGAGGCGCTGGTGCACCAGATCGTCGTGGCCTTCCAGGCCAATGCACGCCAAGGCACGCGGGCCCAGCTGGACCGCGGTGAAGTTCACCACTCGACCAAGAAGCCGTTCCGCCAGAAGGGCACCGGCCGCGCTCGCGCCGGCATGACCAGCTCGCCGCTGTGGCGCGGCGGCGGTCGCATCTTCCCGAACCGGCCGGACGAAAACTTCAGCCAGAAGCTGAACAAGAAGATGTACCGCGCCGGCATGGCCGCGATCCTGTCGCAGCTGGCCCGCGACGGCCGACTGGCGGTGGTCGATTCGCTCACTGTCGATTCGCCCAAGACCAAGCTGCTGGCCGCCAAGTTCAAGGCCATGGGCCTGGCCTCGGTGATGGTTATCTCCGACCAGGTCGATGACAACCTGCTGCTGGCCTCGCGCAACCTGGCCAACGTGCTGGTCGTCGAGCCACGCTACGCCGATCCGCTGTCACTGGTCTTCTACAAGAAGATCCTGGTGACCAAGGGCGCGATCGAACAGCTCAAGGAGATGTTTGCATGAGCCGGAACGTCAGCATCCCGCAGAAGTTCACCGAAGGTCGCCTGGCTACTGTGCTGGTCGAACCGATCGTGTCCGAAAAGGCCACCGCGGTGGCCGAGAAGCACAACCAGGTCCTGTTCAAGGTCCTGCGTGACGCCACCAAGCCTGAGATCAAGGCTGCCGTCGAGTTGATGTTCAAGGTCGAGGTTGAGGCGGTGCGAACGATCAACCAGCGCGGCAAGGAAAAGAAGTTCGGCAAGTCGATCGGCCGTCGTGACCACATCAAGAAGGCGTATGTGTCGCTGAAGAAGGGCCAGGAGCTCAACTTCTCCGGGGAGTCCGCGTAATGGCAATCGTCAAAGTCAAACCCACTTCGCCCGGCCGCCGTGCCGTGGTCAAAGTGGTGCACAAGCACCTGCACAAGGGCAAGCCCGAAGCGTCGTTGCTTGAGCCGCAAATCCAGAATGCGGGCCGCAACAACAACGGCCACATCACGATCCGCCACAAGGGCGGTGGTCACAAGCATCACTACCGTGTGGTCGATTTCGTGCGCAACAAGGACGCCATCCCGGCCAAGGTCGAGCGCATCGAGTACGACCCCAACCGCACGGCGCACATTGCGCTGGTGTGCTATGCCGACGGCGAGCGCCGCTACATCATTGCGCCGCGTGGCCTCGAGGTCGGTGCCACCGTGGTCAGCGGCGCCGAGGCCCCGATCAAGGCCGGCAACACCTTGCCGATCCGCAATATCCCGGTCGGCTCGATCATCCATGCGGTCGAGATGATGCCGGGCAAGGGCGCGCAGATTGCGCGTTCGGCGGGCACGTCAGTCACGCTGATGGCGCGCGAGGGCACCTATGCGCAGCTTCGCTTGCGTTCGGGCGAAGTCCGCAAGATCCACATCGACTGCCGCGCCACCATCGGCGAGGTCTCCAACGAAGAGCACAGCCTGCGTCAATACGGCAAGGCTGGCGCCAAGCGTTGGAAGGGCATCCGTCCGACGGTGCGTGGTGTGGCGATGAACCCGGTCGACCACCCGCACGGCGGCGGTGAAGGCCGCACCGGTGAGGGCCAGGTGCCGGTGTCGCCGTGGAACACGATGACCAAGGGCTATCGCACCCGCAGCAACAAGCGCACGCAGACGATGATCGTCTCGCGGCGCAAGAAGTAAGAGGCCGCCATGACACGCTCAGCTAAAAAAGGCCCGTTCGTCGATCACCACCTGCTGGTGAAGATCGAAAAGGCATCGGCAACCAAGGACAAAAAGCCGATCAAGACATGGTCGCGTCGCTCGACGATCCTGCCCGAGTTCATCGGCCTGACGATCGCCGTGCACAACGGCAAGCAGCACGTGCCCGTCTACGTCAGCGACCAGATGGTCGGTCACAAGCTCGGCGAGTTTGCGCTGACCCGCACCTTCAAAGGCCATCCGGCCGACAAGAAGGCAGCGAAGAAGTAAAGGATGGCCACGACCATGGAAACCCAAGCAATCGTTCGCGGTGTGCGCCTGTCGACCGACAAGGGTCGGCTGGTGGCCGACCTGATCCGCGGCAAGAAGGTGGATCAGGCTCTGAACATCCTGACTTTCACTCAAAAGAAGGCTGCCGGCATCATCAAGAAGGCGCTCGAGAGCGCGATCGCGAATGCCGAGCACAACGATGGTGCCGACATCGACGAGTTGAAGGTCAAGACCATCTACGTCGAACAGGGCACCACGCTGAAGCGCTTCTCCGCACGTGCCAAGGGCCGCGGCAATCGCATCAGCAAGGGCACTTGCCACATCTACGTGACCGTCGGGAACTGAGGAAGAACACATGGGACAAAAGATCCACCCGATCGGCTTCCGACTGCCCGTCACGCGGGCCTGGTCTTCACGCTGGTTCGCCACCAAGGCCAATTTCAGCCAGATGCTGGCCGAAGACCTGCAGGTGCGCGACTATCTCAAGACCAAGCTGAAGAACGCTGCGGTCTCACGCATCCTGATCGAGCGTCCGGCCAAGAACGCGCGCATCACCATCTACTCGGCGCGACCGGGTGTGGTGATCGGCAAGAAGGGCGAGGACATCGAGAACCTCAAGGCCGAACTGACCAAGCGTCTGGGCGTGCCGGTGGCCGTGAACATCGAAGAGGTGCGCAAGCCCGAGATCGATGCTCAACTGATCGCCGACAGCATCACCCAGCAGTTGGAGAAGCGCATCATGTTCCGTCGCGCCATGAAGCGCGCGATGCAGAATGCCATGCGTCTGGGCGCGCAGGGCATCAAGCTGATGTCGTCAGGCCGCCTGAACGGCATTGAGATCGCCCGCTGCGAGTGGTATCGCGAAGGCCGCGTGCCGCTCCACACCTTGAAGGCCGACATCGACTACGGCTTCTCGGAAGCCCGCACCACCTACGGCGTCATTGGCGTCAAGTGCTGGGTTTACCGCGGTGACCGGCTCGGCCACGGCGAGGTGGCTGCAGTCAAGCCCGACAGTGGTGATGACGACCGCCGCTCGCGCCGCGGCCCGCGTCCGGGCGGCCCGTCGGGTCCGGGCGGTTTCCCTGGCGGTCCCGGTGGCCCGCGCGGCCGCACCGATCGTCCGGCGCCGCGTCCGAGCGCCGCGGCTCCGGCTGAAAGCAGCGACAAACCCGCCGAGGCCGGTGGTGCCGACGCGCCCAAGCCGGCGGTCAAACGCGTGCGCAAAGTGGTGACTCCGGTTGCCGGCGACGCCAAAGGAGAATAAGCATGCTGCAACCCTCACGCCGCAAATACCGCAAGGAGCAGAAGGGCCGCAACACGGGCATCGCCACGCGCGGCGCCGCCGTGTCGTTCGGCGACTTCGGCTTGAAGGCCACCGAGCGCGGCCGCCTCACGGCGCGCCAGATCGAAGCCGCTCGCCGTGCGATCTCGCGGCACATCAAGCGCGGCGGTCGCATCTTCATCCGCATCTTCCCTGACAAGCCAATCTCGCAAAAACCGGCCGAAGTTCGCATGGGCAACGGCAAGGGCAACCCCGAGTACTACGTGGCTGAAATCCAGCCTGGCAAGGTGCTTTACGAACTCAACGGCGTGCCCGAAGCGCTGGCTCGCGAGGCGTTCACGCTGGCTGCTGCCAAGCTGCCGCTGTCGTGTACCTTCGTCGCCCGCCAGGTCGGCACCTGAGCCCAAGGAACAAGCCATGAAAGCATCTGAACTGCGCGTCAAAGACGTGCCGGCACTCGAGAAGGAAGTCTCTGATCTGCTCAAGGCCCACTTCGGCCTGCGCATGCAGAAGGCGACGCAACAACTCACCAATCACTCGCAGCTGGGCAAGACGCGCCGCGACATTGCCCGCACCAAGACCGTTTTGGCCGAAAAGAACAAGGGAGCCGCGAAATGAGCACCGCTGCTGCAACTCAAGCCGTCGAGACAAAGCCCAAGGTCACACGCACTTTCGTGGGCAAGGTGGTCAGCGACAAGCGAGCCAAGACCATCACCGTGCTGGTCGAGCGCCGCGTCAAGCACGAGCTCTACGGCAAGATCATCGGCCGCTCGAGCAAGTACCACGCCCACGACGAAAAGAGCGAGTACAAGATGGGCGACGTCGTCGAGATCATGGAAAGCCGGCCGATTTCCAAGACCAAGTCCTGGGTCGTGACCCGCCTGGTCGAAAAGGCCGACATCGTCTGAGGTTGTTCGCTTCGCAATCGGCATCACGGCCGGAACGCTGGGACACTGGCGGCCGGCCGTTTTTCATTCCCCCAGGAGACTTGCAATGATCCAAGTTGGCGACAAGCTTCCGGCAGGCAAACTGCAGGAGTTCATTGACGTCGAAGGCAACGGCTGTTCGCTGGGCCCTAATACTTTCGACGTCGGGCAACTCACGGCCGGCAAGACGATCGCCGTCTTCGCGCTGCCGGGGGCCTATACACCGACCTGCTCGGCCAAGCACGTGCCCGGCTATGTCCAGAAGGCCGAGGCGCTGAAGGCGGCCGGCGTCGACGAGATCTGGTGCCTCTCCGTCAATGATGCCTTCGTGATGGGCGCCTGGGGCCGTGACCAGCACACCGCCGGCAAGGTGCGCATGATGGCTGACGGCAGCGCCGACTTCGCCAAGGCCACCGGCCTGACGCTGGACCTGACCGCGCGCGGCATGGGTCTGCGCAGCAACCGCTACTCGATGCTGGTGGTCGACGGCGTCGTCAAGACGCTGAACGTCGAGGCTCCCGGCAAGTTCGAGGTCAGCGACGCCGACAACATGCTGCGTCAGGCCGAGGAGGCACTGCTCTGAGCAATTTTTGCGCTCCGCTTTGACGACGCCGGCGATAATCAGCTATCATCTTCGACTTCGCTGAAAACGGCGGCTGGCGTTTCGCGCCGACCCCGGTTTCGGTTTCAGCCCACACCACGGGCCCAAGACTGACTGCAAGCCGATCCTGATGGGTCGGCCCGCCGTTCAAGTTGGGACAAGACAATGATCCAAATGCAATCGCGGCTCGATGTCGCGGACAACACCGGTGCCAAGTCCGTCATGTGCATCAAGGTGCTCGGCGGCTCCAAGCGTCGCTACGCCGGTATTGGTGATGTCATCAAGGTCAGCATCAAGGAAGCCGCGCCGCGGGCCCGCGTCAAGAAGGGCGAGGTCTACAGCGCCGTGGTGGTGCGTACGGCCAAGGGTGTGCGCCGCGCCGACGGCTCCTTGATCAAGTTCGACGGCAACGCGGCGGTGCTGCTCAACGCCAAGCTCGAGCCGATCGGCACCCGTATCTTCGGCCCGGTGACACGCGAGCTGCGTACCGAGCGCTTCATGAAGATCGTGTCGCTCGCTCCCGAAGTGCTGTAAAGCGCCGCCTGCAAGGACTGAACCCATGAACAAGATTCGCAAGGGCGACCAGGTCATCGTGTTGACCGGCCGCGACAAAGGCAAGCGTGGCACCGTGGCCCGCCGCGTCGATGACAGCCATCTGGTGGTCGAAGGCGTCAATGTGGTCAAGAAGCACGTCAAGCCCAACCCGATGAAGGGCACCACCGGCGGCGTGATCGACAAGACCATGCCGATCGACCAGAGCAACGTCGCCATCTTCAACCCCAAGACCGGCAAGGCCGATCGTGTGGGTATCAAGCTGCTGAGCAAGGCCGAGCAAGAGGCCCGCAAGACCAAGGACAACGGCGTTCGGATCTACAAGTCCAGCGGCGACGAGATCAAGGCTTAAGAGGCAATCAACATGGCAAAGAAACAAGCTGCCGCTGCTGCCGCATCCGGTTCATCCGCCGCACCGCTGGCTCGTCTGCAAACGATCTACAAGGAGAAGATCGTGCCCGACCTGGTGGTCAAGTTCGGCTACAAGTCGGTGATGCAGGTGCCGCGCCTGACCAAGATCACGCTGAACATGGGCGTCAGCGAGGCGGTGTCGGACAAGAAGGTGATGGACAGCGCCGTTGGCGACCTGACCAAGATCGCCGGCCAGAAACCGGTGGTTACCAAGAGCAAGAAAGACATCGCCGGCTTCAAGATCCGCTCGGGTGTACCGATCGGGGCGATGGTCACGTTGCGCGGCGTGCGCATGTACGAGTTCCTCGACCGCTTCGTCACCGTGGCCCTGCCGCGGGTGCGCGACTTCCGCGGCATCTCGGGGCGCTCGTTCGACGGCCGTGGCAACTACAACATCGGTGTCAAGGAACAGATCATTTTCCCCGAGATCGATTACGACAAGGTCGATGCGCTGCGTGGCATGAACATCAGCATCACGACCAGCGCGAAGACCGATGACGAGTGCAAGGCGCTGTTGACGGCCTTCCGCTTCCCGTTCAAGAACTGAGGCATCCCATGGCCAAACAATCTTTGATCCAGCGTGAATTGAAGCGCAAGCAACTGGTCGCCAAGTTCAAGAAGAAGTACGACGAACTCAAGGGCATTGCCAACGACGCCAAGAAGTCCGACGGCGAGCGCTACGCCGCGCGCCTGGCGCTTCAGCAGCTGCCGCGCAACGCCTATCCGACGCGCCAGCGCAACCGCTGCGGCTTGACGGGTCGCCCGCGTGGCACCTTCCGCATGTTCGGTCTGGCCCGCAGCAAGATCCGCGATCTGGCCTTCAAGGGCGACATCCCCGGTGTCGTCAAGGCCAGCTGGTAATCGGACTCAGGAGATTCACAAATGAGCATGAGTGATCCGATCGCCGATATGCTGACGCGTATCCGCAACGCACAGTCGGTCGAGAAGGCTGCGGTGACGATGCCGTCATCGAAGCTGAAAGTGGCGATTGCCCAAGTCCTGAAAGACGAAGGCTACATCGACGGTTTCGCCATCAAAGGCGAGGCCAAGGCCGAATTGGAAATCGCGCTGAAGTACTACGCCGGGCGTCCGGTGATCGAGCGCATCGAGCGTGTCAGCCGCCCCGGCCTGCGCGTGTACAAGGGTCGCCATTCGATTCCCCAGGTGCAGAACGGCCTGGGTGTGGCCATTGTCACCACGCCGCAAGGCGTAATGACGGACCGCAAGGCGCGGGCTTCGGGCATCGGCGGCGAAGTCCTTTGCTACGTGGCTTAAGGGAGAACAAGCGATGTCGCGCGTAGGAAAGATGCCGATCACCGTGCCGCAGGGCGTGGACGTATCGGTCAACGCTGAGCAGATCAGCGTCAAGGGTGCCCAGGGCACGTTGATCCGCAAGGGCAATCCGCTGGTGACGGTCAAGATCGACGCCGGCAAGGTGAGTTTCACCGCCGCCAACGACAGTACCGAGGCCGATGCCATGAGCGGCACGATGCGTGCATTGGTGGCCAACATGGTCAGCGGCGTCGCCAAGGGCTTCGAGCGCAAGCTCAACCTGGTCGGCGTGGGTTTTCGCGCCCAGGCCCAGGGCGCCAAGCTCAACTTGCAGGTCGGTTTCTCGCACCCGGTAGTCAAGGAAATGCCGGCTGGCATCAAGGTCGAGTGCCCGACCCAGACCGAAATCATCATCAAGGGGGCCGATCGCCAAGCTGTCGGCCAGATCGCTGCCGAGGTGCGCGCGATCCGCCCACCCGAGCCCTACAAGGGCAAGGGCATCCGTTATGCGGATGAGCGCGTGGTCCTCAAAGAGACCAAGAAGAAGTAAGGAGCGGACGTCATGACGATCACCAAGAAAGATCAACGCATCCGCCGCTCGCGCCAGACGCGCGTGCGCATCGCCACGCAGCGCGTCGCGCGCCTGACGGTGTTCCGCAGCAACCTGCACATCTATGCCAAGGTCATCTCCGACGACGGCACCCAGGTGCTGGCCAGCGCGTCCACCGCCGAGAAGGATGTGCGAGCTGAACTGGGCTCGTCCGACAAATCGGGCAAGGGCGGGAACGTCTCGGCCGCCGCCATCGTCGGCAAGCGCATTGCCGAGAAGGCCAAGGCGGCCGGTATCGACAAGGTGGCATTCGACCGCTCGGGCTTTGCGTACCACGGCCGTGTCAAGGCGCTCGCCGAGGCCGCGCGTGAAGCTGGCCTGCAGTTCTGACGCATTAGAGGAATCAAGCAATGGCTAAATTTCAACCCCGCGCGCAGACCGAAGGCAATGACGACGGCCTGAAGGAAAAGATGATCGCGGTGAACCGCGTGACCAAGGTCGTCAAGGGCGGCCGCACGCTGAGCTTTGCGGCGCTCACCGTGGTCGGTGATGGCGACGGTCGCGTCGGCATGGGCAAGGGCAAGGCCAAGGAAGTGCCGGTGGCAGTTCAGAAAGCCATGGAGTCCGCACGCCGCAACCTGAAGAAGATCCCGCTGAAGAACGGCACGATCCACCATAACGTGCGTGGCGAACATGGCGCAGCCAAGGTGCTGATGGCGCCGGCCGCAGCCGGTACCGGGATCATTGCCGGCGGCCCGATGCGCGCCGTGTTCGAAGTGATGGGCGTGACCGACATCGTGGCCAAGAGCCTGGGTTCGTCCAACCCATACAACATGGTGCGTGCCACGCTCGACGCACTGACAAACTCCACCACGCCAGCGGCAGTGGCGGCCAAGCGCGGCAAGTCGGTTGAAGAAATCTTCAACTGAATCCGTGCCGGAGAACTGACATGTCCGACAAGAAAACCCTGACCGTCAAGCTCGTCAAGAGCGTGGCCGGTACCAAGCAATCGCACCGCGACACCGTGCGCGGCCTGGGCCTGCGCCGCGTCAACAGCCAGCGCACGCTGGAAGACACGCCAGCTGTGCGCGGGATGATCAACAAGGTCGCTTACCTCGTGCAGGTGCTGTGATGGAACTTAACAACATCAAGCCGGCAGCCGGCAGCCAGAAAGACCGCCGCCGCGTCGGCCGCGGGATCGGTTCGGGACTGGGCAAGACCGCGGGCCGCGGTCACAAGGGCCAGAAGTCGCGCGCCGGTGGCTACCACAAGGTCGGCTTCGAAGGCGGTCAGATGCCGCTGCAGCGCCGCTTGCCAAAGCGCGGCTTCAAGTCGCACGCGCTGAAGTACAACGCCGAAGTCACGCTGGCCGATCTGCAGAAGCTCGGCCTGGACGAGGTCGACCTGCTGAGCCTGAAGCAAGCCGGCCTGGTCGGCGACATGATCAAGACGGTCAAGGTCGTCAAGACCGGCGAGCTGAGCGTGAAGGTCGCGCTCAAGGGCGTCGGTGCAACAGCCGGGGCCAAGGCAGCGATCGAAGCTGCCGGCGGTTCGGTCGCCGAGTAACCCGAGGATTGCGGTCTTGGCAACCAACGCCAACAGCACAGCACAACTGGCCAAGAGCGGCAAGTTTGGTGACCTGCGTCGCCGGTTGACGTTCTTGTTGCTGGCGCTCGTGGTCTACCGCATCGGCACCCACGTTCCCGTACCTGGCATCAACCCCGACCAGTTGCGCCAGCTCTTCGACAGCCAGAGCGGCGGCATCCTGAACCTGTTCAACATGTTCAGTGGCGGCGCGCTTTCGCGTTTCTCGGTCCTGGCACTGGGCATCATGCCGTACATCTCGGCGTCGATCATCATGCAGTTGATGACCTACGTCGTGCCGTCACTCGAGGCGCTGAAGAAGGAAGGTGAGTCGGGCCGGCGCAAGATCACGCAGTACACGCGCTACGGCACGCTGTTGCTGGCGATCTTCCAGTCCGTCGGTATTGCCACGGCACTGCAGCAGTCACCCGGTCTGGTGATCAACCCCGGCACCAGCTTCGTGTTCACGGCAGCAGTCAGCCTGGTCTCGGGAACGATGTTCCTGATGTGGCTCGGTGAGCAGATCACCGAGCGTGGCCTTGGCAACGGCATCTCGATCCTGATCTTCGCCGGTATCGCAGCCGGGCTGCCGAGCGCCATCGGCGGCCTGTTCGAACTGGTGCGCACCGGATCGATGAGCATCTTCGCCTCGCTGTTCATCATCAGCTTGGTCATCTTCGTGACCTTCGCGGTGGTCTTCGTCGAGCGCGGCCAGCGCAAGATCCTGGTCAACTATGCCAAGCGCCAGGTCGGCAACAAGGTCTACGGCGGCCAGTCGTCGCACCTGCCATTGAAGCTGAACATGTCGGGCGTGATCCCGCCGATCTTCGCCTCGTCGATCATCCTGCTGCCGGCGACCGTGGTTGGCTGGTTCGCCACGGGTGAAGGCATGCGCTGGCTCAAAGACCTGTCATCGGCACTGTCGCCGGGCCAGCCGATCTATGTGCTGCTGTATGCAGCGATGATCGTGTTCTTCTGCTTCTTCTATACCGCTCTGGTCTTCAACAGCCGCGAGACGGCCGACAACCTGAAGAAGAGTGGTGCCTTCATTCCCGGCATTCGCCCGGGTGACCAGACCGCAAAGCACATCGACCGCATCCTGGGCCGCCTGACGCTGGCCGGTGCGATCTACATCACTGCGGTTTGCCTGCTGCCGGAATTCCTGGTGCTGAAGTACAACGTGCCGTTCTACTTCGGCGGCACCTCGTTGCTGATCATCGTGGTCGTGACGATGGACTTCTGGGCCCAGGTCCAGAGCTATGTAATGAGCCAGCAGTACGAGTCACTGCTGAAGAAGGCCAATTTCAAGGCCACGTGAGATGGCCCTGGGTGATGAGCAAGAAACAAGGATTAGGAGAGCACCATGAAAGTCGCTGCATCGGTCAAGAAGATGTGCCGTAACTGCAAGATCATCCGCCGCAACGGTGTTGTGCGCGTGATCTGTACCGACCCGCGCCACAAGCAGCGCCAGGGCTGACCGGACCCTCTCGAGACAGCACGCTTAGGACACTGAAGGAACACCATGGCACGCATTGCCGGTATCAATATTCCGCCGCACAAGCACGCCGAAATCGGCCTGACTTCCATTTATGGCATCGGCCGCACCACGGCGCAGAAGATCTGCGAGAAGGCGGGCATCGCCTTTTCGAAGAAGATCAAGGACCTGTCCGACGTCGATCTGGAAAGGATCCGCGAAGAGATCGGTCGCATGACGATCGAAGGCGACCTGCGTCGCGAGATGTCGATCAACATCAAGCGCCTGATGGACCTGGGTTGCTACCGTGGTATCCGTCATCGTCGTGGCCTGCCGGTTCGAGGCCAGCGCACCAAGACCAATGCGCGTACGCGCAAGGGCCCGCGCAAGTCGGGTGCACTCGTCAAGAAGTGACGAGGCGTCCATGCATCAAGCACTAGTGCAGCACGCGCGCCGCTAAAGACTCCAAGGAAAGAACATGGCCAAGGCACCCCAGAACACCGCCGCGCGTCGCGTGAGCAAGAAGATCCGCAAGAATGTGGCGGACGGCATTGCCCACGTGCACGCGTCGTTCAACAACACGATCATCACGATCACCGACCGCCAGGGCGGCGCTCTGGCCTGGGCGTCTTCAGGCGGCCAGGGCTTCAAGGGCTCGCGCAAGAGCACGCCCTTCGCGGCCCAGGTGGCTGCGGAGAACGCCGGCCGTGCGGCCCAGGAGCAGGGCATCAAGAACCTCGACGTGCGTATCAAGGGCCCAGGGCCCGGCCGCGAGTCGAGCGTGCGTGCGCTGGCATCGCTGGGCATCCGTATCAACTCGATCGCTGACGTGACGCCGGTGCCGCACAACGGCTGCCGGCCGCAAAAGCGTCGTCGTATCTGAGCGTTCCCCTGCCGCGTCGGCACGGCTGCGAAGCCCTGTCGTCGTTGGCGTTTTGAAGACCACCGTTCGAGCGCATTCAAACAACACCCGCCGGACTCGCGCGACACAACGGTCGCGTCAGATTGATCAGTAAAGGATATCAACGTGGCACGTTACCTCGGCCCCAAGGCCAAACTCTCCCGCCGTGAAGGCACCGACCTGTTCCTGAAGAGCGCTCGCCGCGCCATCAGCGACAAGTCCAAGTTCGAATCCAGGCCTGGCCAGCATGGCCGCACGAGCGGCTCGCGCACCAGCGACTTCGGTCTGCAGCTGCGCGAAAAGCAGAAGGTCAAGCGCATGTACGGCGTGCTCGAACGCCAATTCCGGCGCTACTTTGCCGAGGCCGAGCGCCGCAAAGGCAACACCGGCGCGAACCTCCTGATGCTGCTCGAATCGCGTCTGGACAACGTCGTCTATCGCATGGGCTTCGGCAGCACGCGCGCCGAAGCACGTCAGCTCGTCTCGCACAAGGGCATTACCGTCAACGGCGACGTGGTGAACATCTCGTCCTACCTGGTGAAAGCCGGCGATGCCATCGCGGTCCGCGAAAAGTCGAAGAAGCAGTTGCGCGTGATCGACTCTGTCAAGCTGGCCGAGTCGATTGGCCTGCCGGACTGGGTCAAGGTCGACACTTCCAAGTTGGAAGGCGTGTTCACCAAGACCCCGGATCGCGACCAGTTCGGCGCTGAAATCAAGGAAGCGCTGATCGTGGAACTCTATTCGCGATAGGCAAACAGGACAGCGGGATCGTGGCCTTTGGTCACGACCCATCTCTTGGCGGTTTCGCTTGCCGGGCGCGAAGCCATCTTCTCCCAGCCCGGCAGATCCATCAGCCTTATCGGTGTAACGAGCCGAGGGTATTGACAGGAACAACACTCAATGCAAACCAATCTGCTGAAACCCAAAGCCATCAACGTCGAGCCGATCGGTGGCCACCGTGCCAAGGCCACGCTCGAGCCTTTCGAGCGCGGCTACGGCCACACGCTTGGCAACGCGCTGCGCCGCGTGCTGCTGTCATCGATGGTGGGTTACGCGCCGACTGAAGTCACGATCGCTGGCGTGCTGCACGAGTACTCGACGATCGATGGCGTGCAGGAAGACGTCGTCCACATCATGCTCAACCTGAAGGGCGTGACCTTTCGCCTGCACAACCGCGACGAAGTCACGCTGGTGCTGCGCAAGGAAGGCGAGGGCCCGGTCACGGCCGGCGATATCCAGACCCCACATGACGTCGAGATCATCAACCCGGATCACGTGATCGCGCACCTGTCGCACGGCGGCAAGCTCGACATGCAGATCAAGGTCGAGAAAGGCCGTGGCTACGTGCCGGGCAACATGCGCCGTTTCGGCGACGAGCCGACCAAGTCGATCGGCCGCATCGTCCTGGACGCCTCGTTCTCGCCGGTCAAGCGCGTCAGCTACGCGGTCGAGAATGCGCGCGTCGAGCAGCGCACCGACCTCGACAAGCTGGTGATGGAGATCGAGACCAACGGCGCAATCAGCCCCGAAGAGGCGATCCGCGCTTCGGCCAAGATCCTGGTCGAGCAGTTGGCCGTGTTCGCGCAACTCGAAGGCAGCGAAGTCAGCGGCATCTTCGAAGAGCAGAAGCGCATTACCAGCACCTTCGATCCGATCCTGCTGCGCCCGGTCGATGAGCTCGAGCTGACGGTGCGATCCGCCAATTGCTTGAAGGCCGAGAACATCTACTACATCGGTGATCTGATCCAGCGCACCGAAACCGAGCTGCTGAAGACGCCGAATTTGGGCCGCAAGTCGCTCAACGAAATCAAGGAAGTGCTCGCCTCGCGTGGCCTCACGCTGGGCGCCCGACTTGAGAACTGGCCGCCCCAAGGGCTGGACAAGAGGTAAAGACGGCGCCAGCGCCGTCAACAGATTGGGCTTCTCAATCGAAGCCCGGTGCACCCCCAGTACCTGATACGGCTGGGGTTCAATAAAGGAAGGACAACGCACCATGCGCCACCGCAACGGACTACGCAAACTCAACCGCACCAGTGCGCATCGCCAGGCGATGCTGCGCAACATGTGCAACTCGCTGATCACCCACGAGGCGATCAAGACCACGCTGCCCAAGGCCAAGGAGCTGCGCATGGCTGTCGAGCCACTGATCACGCTGGCCAAGGAGCCCACTCTGGCGCACCGCCGGCTCGCGTTCGACCGCACGCGCGACCGCGATGTCGTGGCCAAGTTGTTCAACGACCTCGGCCCGCGCTACAAGGCGCGTCCGGGTGGTTACACGCGCATCCTGAAGATGGGCTTTCGTGTCGGCGACAACGCACCGATGGCATTCGTCGAGCTGGTCGATCGACCCGAACCCAAGGCTGAAGAAGCCAAGACCGACGCCGAGTAAACGGTGATCGCGTCGCGTGGAGAGGCCAGCCGCAAGCTGGCCTTTTTGTTCTGAGCGCGCGCAATTTCTACTGCGCAGGAAGTGCGGCTCGTGCACGCTGCCATCGCTGCCCGAACGCAGTTCGCATTCACTCGGCTGAGCACTTTCTGCTGCTCTCGCACACTGCTGCCATGTTAGAATTCGCGTCGCGGGGTGGAGCAGCCTGGTAGCTCGTTGGGCTCATAACCCAAAGGTCGCAAGTTCAAATCTTGCCCCCGCAACCAAATTTGACCGACCCTCGTTGCGAGGGTCTTTTTGTTTGTGCACTGTCGGACTGCCTTGAGTTGCGCTAATCCAGATCAAGGTGTGGCGTGATCCATCGCTAGACACTCCTTGCTTTGCCGGCAGGCGGCCCCTGTAATGGCGATGCAGTCATGCACGAAGCGACCTCGCAATCCGATCTGATGTCACGCCGCTGCCGGGGCGCTGCGTCCGCTGCGTCTGGCTTGATGGCCGCGTACGCGCCATCGCTTGCGTTGCTCGATCGTTTGCTCACGCCCGGCATACCGCTCGGTATGCTGACCGCTACGTGAAGACGGTACCGATTCAGCCGCTGCCGCGCAGCACCGCGCTCGCCGCCACGCCCTGGCGTTTTGCACACCTGATGAACGCACCGCACCGGCTGGCGTTCGCGGCCGGCGCGGCGATGCTCGCCGTGACGGGCCTGTGGTGGGCTTTCGCACTGATTGCACGACAGGCGGCGTTCACGCTGCCGTGGGTGGTGTCGCCTGCGACAGCACATGGCGTCGTGATGGCGCTCGGGTTCATGCCCTTCTTCATTACCGGCTTCGCCTTCACGGCCGGGCCGCGCTGGCTCGGTTTGCCCGAAGTGCCGACCAGGATGCTGCGCGCGCCACTGTTGTCGATGCTCGCCGGCTGGGCCGCCGCGCTGCTGGGATTTCACGTGGCTGCGCCCTTGGCAGCCGCCGGCGTGGCCACGGTGGCGCTCGGCTGGAGCGCGGTCGTGCACCGCTTCGTCGGCCTGCTGCGCGCGAGCTCGGCACCCGACAAGCTGCACCCGAGGCTTCTTGCATCGACAGCAGCGCTCGGTGCATTGGCGCTGTGGGCAGCCGCGGCCGCGCTGGCGCTGGGTGACGACACCGCCCTGAGCGCAGCCACGAGGCTGGCGCTGTGGGGTTTTCTCGCGCCGCTTTTCGTCACCGTCGCCCATCGCATGCTGCCGTTCTTCACCGCCAGCGCGCTGCCGTTGCAACGCGCCTGGCGGCCGAACGCATTGCTGTGGGCAATGCTGGTGGCGCCAGTGGCCGAGCTGCCCTTCGCCTTGGCTGAGCTTTGGTGGTGGCCGCTGCCGCCCGCCGCCCGCTGGGCGCAGGCGGCCATCGAGTTGCCCGCCGCGCTGTTGTTGCTTTGGCTCGCTGTGCACTGGGGCCTGGTGCAGAGCCTGAAGATTCGCCTGCTGGCCATGCTGCACACCGGGTTCCTGTGGCTCGGGCTCAGCTTCGCACTCGGGGCGGTTTCGCACGCCATGATGGCTTGGCGCGGCCCCGAGCATTCACTGGGCCTGGCACCGCTGCACGCGCTGACGATGGGCTACCTGGGCAGCACGCTGCTGGCCATGGCCACCCGCGTCACCGCCGGCCACAGCGGCCGGCCGCTGGCGGCCGACGACATCGCATGGGTGCTGTTCTGGGTCCTTCAGATCGCCGTTCTGCTGCGTCTGGCTGGTGCGCTCTGGCCGGCAGCCTCGGCGCCACTGCTGCTCGCAGCTGCGGCCGCCTGGGCGGTGGCGATGAGTGGCTGGGCGCTGCGCTATGGCCGCTGGCTCGGCCGCCCGCGCGCCGATGGCCGGCCCGGTTGACCCATGTTGATTCCCCTGCCCTTGAAGAGGATCATGCGCATGCAGCTCGCGCTGCGCGGATGATCTGTGCTTACCGCCAACTGGAACCCCACCTTGAACCTCACGTCTGCATCCAAGACCGCCGCGGCCGTTGCCGCATTGCCACCGCAGGCGATCAGCGCCGAAGTGCTGCTGGAGAAGTACGCCAAGGGCGACGAACAAACCATTGCCGACGTGCATCGCCGCGTTGCAGCCGCACTGGCCGAGGTCGAGTTGCCCGAGCAGCGCACGTCCTGGGCCGAGCGCTACGCGCGGGCGCTGGAGCGCGGCTTCATTCCGGCCGGCCGCATCCAGTCTGCCGCTGGCAGCGGACTGGCGGCCACGCTGATCAATTGCTTCGTGCAGCCGGTCGGTGACTCGATCACCCAGATGGACGACGGCCACCCCGGCATCTACACCGCACTGGCCGAAGCGGCCGAGACGATGCGCCGCGGCGGCGGCGTCGGCTACGACTTCTCGCGCATCCGTCCGCGTGGCGCCTGGGTCGGTGCAACGCAAAGCAGTGCCAGCGGGCCCGTCAGCTACATGCGCGTGTTCGACCGCTCGTGCGAGACGGTCGAGTCGGCCGGGGCGCGGCGCGGCGCACAGATGGGCGTGCTGCGCTGCGACCATCCCGACGTCGAGGAGTTCGTGCATGCCAAGGACCGCGGCGACCTGAAGAACTTCAACATCTCGGTCGGCGTCAGCGATGCTTTCATGCACGCGGTGCGCGACGGCAGCGATGTCGATCTGGTGCACCGTGCCGAGCCCGGTGCGTCGCAGAAGGCGGCCGGCGCCTTCCGCCGCGGCGACGGCCAGTGGGTCTATCGCAAGCTGCCTGCGCGTGAACTGTGGGACCAGATCATGCGGTCGACCTACGACCACGCCGAGCCCGGCGTGCTGTTCCTCGACACCATCAATCGCGACAACAACCTTGCCTATTGCGAGACCATCACTGCGACCAATCCCTGCGCCGAGCAACCGCTCCCTTCTTATGGCTGCTGCTGCCTCGGCTCGATCGACCTGACGCGATTCGTGCAACGACCGTTCGCCGCCGACGCCGCGTTCGACGACGCCGGATTCGCGCAACTCGTGCGCACGGCCGTGCGCATGCTCGACAACGTGCTCGACGTGACGATGTGGCCGCTGCCGCAGCAGCACGAGGAAGCGCGGCGCAAGCGTCGCATCGGCCTTGGTTTCACCGGCCTGGGCGACGCGCTGGTGATGCTGAACCTGCGCTACGACAGCGAGCCCGCGCGGGCGATGGCACGGCACATTGCCGAGCAGTTGCGCGACAACGCCTACGACGCCTCGGTCGACCTGGCCATCGAGCGTGGTGCGTTCCCGCTGTTCAACGCCGACCTGTACCTCTCCGGCGGCACCTTCGCCTCGCGCCTGCCGCAACCGCTGAAGGATCGCATCCGTGCGCACGGCCTGCGCAACTCGCACCTGTTGTCGATCGCTCCCACCGGCACCATCAGCCTGGCCTTCGCCGACAACGCCAGCAACGGCATCGAGCCGGCATTCAGCTGGACCTATGTGCGCAAGAAGCGCCAGGCCGACGGCAGCTTCGCCGAACACATCGTCGAAGACCATGCCTGGCGGCTGTTTCGGCATCTGTTCGGCCCCGATGCGCCGTTGACGCCGGCCTTCGTCAGCGCGCTCGAGATGAGCGCGCAGGCCCACGCCGAGATGGTGGCTGCCGTGGCGCCGTTGATCGACACCGCGATCAGCAAGACCGTCAACGTGCCGGTCGATTACCCGTACGCCGACTTCGATCAGCTCTACCAGCAGGCCTGGGCGTTGGGCCTGAAGGGCCTGGCCACCTACCGGCCGAACGCCGTGATCGGCAGCGTG
>Ga0209254_10001875_pt1 | contig 18951 bp, 16 predicted proteins | sample FrelakmetDIP11DI_FD_187148 | JGI IMG/M metagenome (GOLD analysis project Ga0209254, IMG submission 187148) | Freshwater lake sediment microbial communities from the University of Notre Dame, USA, for methane emissions studies - DIP11 DI (SPAdes)... | ecosystem: Environmental > Aquatic >...
AGGAGAAGCAGCGATGTTTCATTGAGAGACAACACTCCCTGGATATCTTTCAATGCAAGGGGGTGTAAAAAGAATAAGTCCATACGTGCATCACGTTTCAATATTACCAGGAATGCTACCATACTAAAAATAATGAAGCAGAATAATATAAGCAGACTAGATACCGCATGAATACTGCGCTGCCAAGATTCGGTAGGTTTCCTTTTCACTAAACGCAACATGAAATCAGCCAGGTTTTTTACGAGTTTTCTATATATCATTACTACCAGAAAGATGCCAATCAAGAGTACGCCGACCAAAGAGATCCGTGGAGCACTCAGAAAGAATTCGATGCTCCCAAGAATAAGCAGGATATTTTCCAAACTCAAATTTAGTATCCGGAAGCGGAATGTTGAAACCTTGGCGACCGAAGCCGCCAGCCAAAGCGGCAAGTAAAATAAGATCATCTGGTGACCAAACCAAGAAGGTTCATAGGTATAACCAGAGACCCGGTTAACATAAAAGAAATAGGGCGTTCGTTTCGTGAGCCAATCTGTAGTGATATACATCCATTTTGGGTATTCTGTCATTTTGGTAAGGATGTAGTATACCTGTGGGAGGGTTGCTAGAACGAGGATTAAACCCCCGATATTAATCCATAGGATAGCTTTTTGTAAAGCTGATTGATCTTTAGGAAAACTAGAAACGACGAAGTAAAAAGATAAACCTATTGCTAAAGTTAAGTAAGCTCGCAATTCTTGATGTAATATGGTTATTTCTTTAAAGGTCGGTATCTGGATGTAAAAGGCGTGAGCAGATGCAATTACAGAAAAGAGAAGGAACGCAAACAGCAGCTTACTTTCTATAGGCAATTTCCCTCTTTTTAGAATGTATGGGATTACCCAAAGACATAGGAGGATTAGGAATGGTAACGTTGAAAATGGTGCCACCAGAGCACCAGTCAATTCGAAAAAGGGAGGATAGCTGGTTAGAAATAACCCTACCAGCCCAATCGCCCACAGTATTCCCAAGAATCTCTGGAAATAATTAAGAATGTGTTTCAATGGCTACTCTATAATCGCTTTCCCATAGCTTCGATGATAAAAATTCCACTTACCAATCCTATAATTCCTCCAGCCAGGATCAACCAAGTAAATTGATAATATATGGGAGTACGGGGCATGTCTGCAAGCGTAACACCCTGGATGATTACATAACTCGGTATCTTGTCGGAATCCTTCAAGACCAGGAATGTTTTATATGCCTCTTCAATCCATAAGTTAGCGATCGTTTGAGCTATGACAGGATTTTCATCCCGGTAGTGTAAATCCCAAAAAGCGAGTTTTCTTTCTATCGTTTGGTTTTTCAAAAGTTTATTTGAATCGAGGATAATATTTTGCCGACTGGCGGCTTGAATCACATTGTTGATCGTCTGGGGATCCAGGATAGCAACCTGCACATTGTATAAAGCCAATTCCTCATCTTGGCGTTCCAGAGGAAATTGTTTAACCTTGGTTAGATCCACGTTAACAGTGATGCGGGCTTGAGCATCGTAAATAGGAGTATGAAGATAGCTGAAGATAAGTCCGAATAAACCTCCCAGGAGGGTGGTCAAAACGGCGATCCACCAATACCTTAATAATCGGTAGAAATGTGCTAAGGGGACAAATTCATCCATAGTTTTCTTTTGGTTGCATTTTTTATCGATTTTTTCAGATCCTTTTTTATTATACCAAGAGAAGTCCTGCAGCTTTTAGAAAGGAGAGGATTAAGAAACTTTTATATTTTTCGCCTCTTTGACAGAGTATAATGATTTTTGCCTTCTAGAGTGTTCCACCGCGGACAGTCCATGGAAAACTTCAGCGAGGGATAAATTTGTAATTTTCAACCTGATATAAAAAGGTTCCAACTTATCGGAAGAAATTTTTATGTAGAAGTAGGAGAAGGTTAATGAAGCGTCCTTTTATTGTCATTTGTAGTTGTATTGTCCTCTTCATAGCAGTTCTTTGCGTTTGTGTACTGCTGACTGTTGGGTTAACGTCACTCAATATCTTCAGCCGCTCTGGCGACTCACCGACCCCAGAACAATTAGAAATTCTAACCACCCCCACATCGTTGGCACTCTCATTGTCAACGGTCGAGCCTCCGGAATTGGTGACCGCGACCCCCGCACCCACCAAGGCGAATAGCCTGGTGTCCACTCCCAATATATCAGATACTCCCACCACAGAGCTACAGATCGATGCAACGGAAGTCCCGATAGATACATTAACGACCTTAGAAGACACCATTGTCCCCGTGAACGATCGTGCTGACCTGGCGTCCCGTTTTTTGGGGATCGAGGATATCCCCGCGACAGTACCACCTCCTGAACAACCATTCCAGGTCGGAGATACGCAATCTTTTTGGGTCTCGAACACAGATACAAACGAAAATTTTCAGATAGATGCAACTTTACAGTATGTAACCGACCATGTCTATTTTTGGATTGAAAATGGAGTCTTATTTAACCGAAACGATTTGAAGGATTTGGCGGAAACTTTTGAAACAAAAATTTATCCTACTAACCGTGAGTTTTTTGGCAGCGAATGGACACCCGGGGTTGATGACGATCCTCACTTGTATATCTTGTATGCAGGGAACCTGGGCTCAAACCTGGCTGGTTATTTTTCCTCCGCTGATGAATACAACCCCATAGCGCATGAATATTCCAATGCCCATGAAATGTTTCTGATTAACTCAGATAACGTGGGGTTAGATGAGCGCTATATCTACAGTACGCTTGCCCATGAATTCCAACATATGATTCATTGGTATCGCGATCGTAATGAATCCTCCTGGATGAATGAAGGCTTCTCGGAATTGGCTGCTTTATTGAATGGATATTATGATAGTGGTTTTGATTACTTATATGCTGACGAGCCTGACATGCAGCTAAATGATTGGCCTAACGACCCAGGTGCCACCACGCCCCATTATGGAGCATCTTTCTTGTTTGTTTCTTACTTTCTGGACCGGTTTGGAGAAAAAGCAACTCAAAGCCTGGTAGCAGAATCAAATAATGACATGGAAAGCGTAGATACGGTCCTTAAAAATATCAAAGCGATGGATACACTTACGAGTCAGCCAGTCAGTGCAGACGACGTTTTTACCGATTGGGCAATAACAAATTACGTCCATGATGCGGCCGTGGGTGATGGGCGTTTTGATTATTATCGCTATACAAATGCACCTCAGGTTCAAGATACGGAGACATTCCGAAATTGTGGAAGCCGTGTAGAAGATCGTCAGGTTCACCAATTCGGCGTGGATTATATCCGGTTCCGCTGCTCTGGAAATCTCACGCTCCACTTTGATGGAGCTGACCAGGTAGGGGTGCTGCCCGTGAATGCTTATTCGGGTTCCTACGCCTTTTGGTCAAATAAGGGCGACGAATCAGACATGACTTTGACTCAAACTTTTGATTTTACGAATGTATCGGGGCCTTTAACTTTGAATTTCCATACCTGGTACGATCTAGAGAAGGATTACGATTACCTATACGTGACCGTTTCAGAAGATGGTCAAAATTGGAAGATCCTGCGTACCCCATCTGGGACCGATGAAGATCCATCAGGGAACAGTTATGGTTGGGGCTACAATGGATTGAGCGGTGGGAGGAATAACGCGGACTGGATCGAGGAAAGTGTGGATCTCTCAGAATATGCTGGAAAAAGTATCCAATTACGTTTTGAATATGTCACGGATGCGGCTGTGAATGGTGAAGGATTTTTATTGGATGATATCTCAATCCCGCAGATCAACTATTTTTCTGATTTTGAGACCGATCAGGGCGGTTGGGAGCCGGCTGGATGGGTGCGTATTCAAAACATCCTGCCGCAGACATACCGGTTAGCTTTGATTACCAAAGGGAATACGACCAACGTTGAATACATTCCTCTTACAGCAGGCAATGTCGCTGATATCACACTTAATTTGGGTGGAGACATTGATGAGGCCACGTTAATGGTTGCCGGTACCACGCGTTTCACTCGCCAGGAGGCTGATTATCAGTTTGAGCTGAGGCCGTAGCAATAAGTAAAAAAGCGAGTACGAAAAAATGAGCGGCAGCGAGAATCAATGGGCGCCGCATGTGCCTCAAATGTCGATTTTGTTGACCCACTCACCTATGGATCAGCCAGCACTCCGGGCACACTTAAAATCTATCAGGAATGGCACTAAAAGATTGATGAAACGGGCAAGAAATGTGGGGATGAAAAATTGAGGCGCCGGTTCTTGATTCACCGGCGCCTTCTGTGATTAAATTTTTTATCAAGGTGCCGTCGGTCGGTTAGGTGAACGGAGAGCCTGGAGCTGCTGCTCGAGTTCGGCCCGTCGTGAAGCCGCGGCTTCCGTTACCTGAGACCTGACTTCCACAAAACGATCTTGAGCTTTGCTGCGCAGTTCCTCGCCCGAATAGGGGGCCATTAAAATTGCCAGTGTGCCACCCACCAGACCACCCAGGGCTGCTCCAGCCAGAAAAGCGATGAAATTACGCATGTGTGCCTCCTTTATTCACGTTTACTGTAATTTTGAATTATTTTTAATTATACTGGATACCTTGCAGAAATGGCCTTTATTGGTGATAATTGTTTTACGCTCGGACCTTTCTTAGACCGAGACTGCCTTGAAATTTCTATCTCATATCGGCCCCTACCCAGTACTAAGGAGGGTACCATGTCTACAATACCTCTCACCCAGCCGCAACCCACAGCGGTTCGGAAAAAAGTAACCACCCGCGTATTTCAACAAAAGAAGCAGCGCCAAGAGCCCATCACGATGCTGACTGCATATGATTATCCAACTGCTGTGGTTTTAGAAAATGCCGGCATTGACGCAATCTTGGTCGGTGATTCTGTGGGAATGGTTATTTTAGGGTATAAAAATACTTTACCCGTCACAATGGAAGAGATGATTCACCATTGCAAAGCCGTTGCACGCGGGGCAGAATTTTCATTATTGATAGGAGATATGCCCTTCCTTTCATACCAGGTTTCCCCCGCTGAGGCGGTTCGCAATGCTGGACGTTTCTTACAAGAGGCTGGCATGGACGCGGTAAAACTGGAAGGTGGGAAGGAACGGGTTGAGACAATTCGCGCCATTGTTTCAGCCGGGATCCCCGTTATGGGACACTTAGGCCTCACGCCTCAGAGTGTCCATCTATTGGGAGGGTTTCGTGCTCAAGGACGTGATGCTGAAACTGCACGGCTTTTAATTGAAGATGCGCTTTTATTGGAATCCGCAGGCTGCTTCAGCATCGTATTAGAGTCTATGCCCTCACGCCTGGCATCCTTGATATCACATCGCCTGTCAATTCCTACGGTTGGGATTGGCGCTGGAGCGGGATGTGATGGACAAGTGCTGGTAACTCACGATCTGCTCGGTCTCTTCGATCGTTTTACGCCAAGTTTTGTTAAGCAATATGCGCATTTACACGAAGAGATGGGAAGAGCATTTAGCTCTTATATCAAAGAAGTGAAGACCCATCAGTTCCCAACCGAAGAACACAGCATCGATATGTCTGATGAGGCATGGGAAGAACTGAATAGGGAAGCAGACCATGGATGAATTTGATATCCTCATTGTAGGAACTGGAGCCATGGCTTGTTTGTTTGCTGCACGCCTGTCAGCAGCTAAACTCAGAGTAATGATGCTGGGGACCTGGGTAGATGGTTTGCAGGCTCTCAGAAGCCAAGGTGTGCACGTGATTAATGATGAAGGAGAGCAAGTGTATTCCGTGAAAGTAAGTGATGATCCCAAAGCATGTGAGGGAGCAAAACTTATCTTGGTCATGGTGAAGGCCTGGCAAACCGAACAAGCCGGTCAACGGTTGCTGCAATGTATCACCCCAAACGCCCTGGTATTGACCCTGCAAAATGGGGACGGAAACTATGAAAAGCTATCTCGCCTCTTGGGCGTTAATCGTGTGGCAGTGGGAGCTACCACAGTAGGAGCCACGCTTCTCGGGCCAGCAACTGTTCGCCCGGCTGGAGATGGCGTGATTACTCTTGGTATTCATGGTCGGTTAAAGCCTATGGCAGACTTGTTGGGAAAAGCAGGTTTTATTGTAGAAACAGCACCGGATATCAGCTCGGTACAATGGGGAAAATTAGTGATCAATGCAGCCATAAACCCCCTGACGGCTCTTCTGCGCGTTCAAAATGGAGAATTGCTCAAGCGCGCTAGTGCCAGGTCGGTGATGACTTCAGCTGCACGAGAGGCAGCCGCGGTGGCGATAGCAAAAGGGGTGCATTTACCTTATCCTGACCCAGTCTTAGCTGCAGAAGCCATAGCCCGTCGGACAGCCATGAATTATTCTTCGATGCTTCAAGATATCTTACGCGGTGCACAGACTGAGATCGATTTCATCAACGGAGCTGTTGTGCAGGAAGGTGAAAAAAAAGGGGTACCGGTCGTTGTGAACCGCACTCTTTGGTTGCTTATTAAAGCTGCAGCCGGCAGATAAAGGAGCATTCATAATGAAAGTCGTAACATCGATCAACGAATTACGTAAAGAACGCTCCAGCTTACTTGAACCAGTGGGCTTGGTTCCTACAATGGGCTTCCTGCATGAAGGCCACCTTTCCTTGGTTGGCCAGGCGCTTAAGCAGTGTGCCAGTGTTGTGGTCAGCATTTTTGTCAATCCCGCTCAATTTGGTCCAAACGAAGATTTAGCGCGTTACCCCCGTGATATGGAACGTGATAAGGCATTGTTAGAGCATCAAGGTGTGCATGTGCTGTGGACACCCTTACCAGAGCAAATGTACCCCCCGGGTTACCAAACCTGGGTGACGGTGGATGAAATGACGTTGCCGCTTGAAGGCACTGTGCGCCCGGGTCATTTCAGAGGTGTAACCACGGTGGTGGCTAAAATTTTCAATGCCGTTCAGCCTGAAAAGGCTTTTTTTGGTCAAAAGGATGCGCAGCAGGCAGCCGTTATTCGCAGAATGACCATGGATTTAAATTTTCCAATAGAGATTGTGGTATGCCCTACAGTCCGTGAGCCAGATGGACTCGCTAAATCAAGTCGCAATGTATATCTCCATGCTGAAGAAAGAAAGGCTGCAGCGGTTCTTTACCGTTCTTTATCTGCAGCAAAAGAAGCTTTCGAGACTGGCGAGCGAGACGCTAAGAAGCTCCGTAGAATTATGGAAGACATCTTGGCTGGCGAGGCCTTAGCTCAACCTCAATATGTTTCCTGTGCTGATCCACTAACCCTCCAGGAACTTGATTATGTCAAAGATAACGTTCTGCTTTCGATGGCTGTGTATATAGGTACAACTCGTCTCATCGATAATATTTTGATTCAAAAGGAGAAGTAACCATGCTATTGACGATTGATATTGGCAATACCAATATTACAATGGGCTTATACCAGGCTGAAAGTTTAGGCTCACGCTGGCGTTTAGCCACTGATTACGAGCGTATGCCTGATGAATACGGTTTGCAGTTTTTGGGTTTACTTTCTCATGCAGGATTTAAATCATCTGATATAGAAGGGATCTGCTTGGCTTCAGTGGTGCCTCCATTAACCGGAAAGATTACCAGGGCTTGCCAGGATTATTTACACCAGGATTGCTTGATTGTAGATGCAGGGGTAAAAACCGGGGTGCGCGTGCGCTATGATGATCCCAAGGCTGTGGGGGCAGACCGGATTGTCGATGCGGCTGCAGTACAGGTGTTATATGGAGGTCCCGCGTGCGTGGTGGATTTCGGTACAGCAACCACTTTTGATGCTATTTCTGCTGAGGGAGATTATTTAGGCGGGGCGATTGCTCCGGGAATTGGAATTGCCTCAGAAGCCTTGTTTTTGAGAACTGCCAAGCTTCCGCGGGTTGACTTGCAGCGCCCCCCGAATGTGATTGGCCGGAATACAGTACATTCCATGCAATCTGGTTTATTATATGGCTATGTAGCCCTGGTAGAGGGGATGGTTGGACGTTTTCGGAATGAATTGGGTCCGGCGATGAAAGTGATTGCAACTGGCGGTTTGGCCGATATTATCGCGCGTGAAACCGATGTTCTCAAAATTATCGCGCCTTGGTTAACACTCGATGGACTGCGTGTCATTTGGGATTTAAATTTAGGTAAGCCAGGAATTTCTGAAATTTCATAAAGTTAGTGTTTGGCGCTAAATCTACGATTAGCTTACAGCCCAAGAGTATAATTAAGTCATGAAAACCGAGATCATGTTGGCTGACCACCCGGTTGCATTTTTGCATGCCGTGGATATTTTAAGAAATGGGGGTGTTTTAGCATTTCCAACAGATACTGTATATGGAATTGCTGCTTATCCATTTGAAGAAACCATGGTTGAGCGCCTGTATGTCGCCAAAGGACGAAACAGCACCAAAGCAATTGCCATCTTGATTGGTAACATGTCAGACCTGAAACAAATCGTTAAAGAGATGTCACCCTTAGCGTTAACCCTCTCAAAGCATTTTTGGCCAGGTCCATTGACCTTGGTTCTCTCGGGTCAGGAATCTCTTCCCAAGAATTTATCGGCGAACAAAACGATCGGAGTACGCATGCCCAACCACCCAACCGCATTATCACTCCTCAAACAAGCCGGCCCATTGGCAGTCACTTCAGCAAACATATCGGGGAAAGGAAACACAAATTCAGCCCATGAAGTTTTGGAACAACTGGGAGGTAAGATTCACTTGATATTGGATGGGGGAGTAACACCAGGTGGTATTCCCTCGACAGTTGTGGATTGTACGGGAATTGAACCTGTCATCTTGCGAGAGGGGCCGATTAACTTGGAGGCTATCAGGGCAGTTTTTTAAACATTTCTTAGCAAACACTTAACCGATCTTCATACAGGGTTTACTTCAATTTGTATAATATTAATTACATTTCCTGAAAACTCCTCAGAAATACTGCTCTTCAAGGTGTGTGCCCTTGATGAGCAGTTTTCATTTTAACAAGGTAATACCACATGATACAGGCTGCCCGGGCATTTTTCCTCATCATACCCGGGACTTTCCGCCCAAATTTTACCTCCATGCGCTTCTACAATACCTTTCGCAACAGCCAATCCCAAACCCGGGCCAGAGCCTTTGAATGAGATTTTGCCAGAAGAGTGATGCTGGAGATTGGAAGTTTGATAGAACTTCGTGAAGATCAGATTGAGATGTTCTCGCTTAATTCCTATACCCGTATCGCTGATAATGATCTCTATTCCTCCATCCGGCAAGCCGGCCTGACCTTGAGAGATCGGGAGTCCAGTAATATTGATTTTCCCCTCATTTGGGGTATTTTGTACCGCGTTGAGGATCAAGTGGTTGAAGACTTTTCTAAGTGCTTCCTGGTCAGCCCGAATTATGGGTAGATCGCTCAATCCTTCGACAGTAAGAGAAAGATTGCGTTGGGCGAAAGTGAGTTTAAGCGATTTCGTGAGCGATTGCATCAAGGAACCGACAGAAACATCCATTTTGTGTAAAGATAAGGATCTGGCATCGATGCTCGCCATATCCAACATGGTTTCAATAATTTCATTCAATCGCATGATCCCGATATGGATACCGTTCAGCATTTTTATCTGGTAATCATTATCGGCAGTAATCGGATCATCAAGCAAGATCTCTGTATAACCGCGGATGATAGTGACTGGGGTAAGTAACTCATGAGAAGCGATACTGATGAAGTCAGATTTAGTTTGGTCAATTTTTTGAAGCTGGCTGAGTGCCTGTTGAAAATGTTGGTTAGACTGCTCCATGGCTTGATAAGCCCGTCTGAAATCATTGTTGACGCGCATTAAGCTATCGACCAATCTTGCATTCTTAATCGCCAAAGATAGTTGATCGGCTAATGTTGCCAGTAAAGTCAGCTCTTCGGGTCGATAAGGGTGATTAGATATTTTTGAGCCCAGCACAATCAAGCCAATCCATTCCTCACGTGAACGGATTGGCACGAAAATCTCTCCAGAAAGATCCTGGAGCCAACGATATTCATCCGAAGAAAGGGACTGCGTGTTCAGGATGAGATCCTGATCTTTTTTAGTCTGAGGATAGTTGGTTTGTTCGTAATATTTTAGCAGCAGGCTGTTGGGGTTAAGGATTAATTCAGTAGGTCTTTCTTTTCCAACGCTTACAACTCCAATCAGGCGATCGAGAAGGTCATCTGCCTCCTGTTCAGAAGCTACTTCGAAGAGAAATCCATGTTGGACTTGTAAAGCCTGGCAGATCAGGCTAAGGGATACTTGAGCAAGTTGTTCGGTATTCGTTACACTGCTAATCCCCCGGCTATATTCCCTCAGGATTTGGTTCGAGTCATAGAATCCATATAAGAAAAACAGGCTGATTAACTTTGGTACATTTTTCCAAACAACCAAGATAAGAGCACCCAAAGATAAAACCAGGAATATGGCGCAAAGGAAGGGCATTATTAAGTTAGGTGTAGGGATGATGGTTTCAGAGATGGATATTGTTGCCAGGTATAACAACACCGCCGGGATGCATACAATCCCAGTAGTCAGAACCAGTTTACCCGCTAAATAGAAATCGCGTCTTCGCCAACTCACCAAGAAAACAGCAATGTAGAAGAATGTAAATAGTGCGAAGACACTCGCAACAATGAAACGTAAGATCATTAGACTTCAGATAAAGGCCAGTTCGGAAAAACATCCATATTCAGTGGGTCGCGTTGACCTTTGATGAAATGATAATAACCCGCTCCCGCAACCATTGCAGCATTATCAGTGCAGAGTGTAATCGGAGGAATATGCAGGGAACAATTCGCCCGCATCTGAAATGAATCTCGTAAAGCTCGGTTAGCTGAGACACCTCCAGCTACCAGGATCTCTTTCGCATTGAACTCACGCGCTGCCTGCATGGTTTTGCTAACCAGTACATCGACCACCGCAGCTTGAAAGCTGGCTGCCAGATCGGAAACCGGCAGGTCAACTTGCTTTTCTTCCAGTTTTCGCACTTCACGTAGAACCGCAGTTTTTAAACCACTAAAAGAGAAATTCCAGGTTCCCTCCAACCATGATCGTGGGAAATTATAAGCCAAAGGATTACCCCCCAGGGAAGCTTTCTGTATCGCTGGCCCGCCTGGATAACCTAAACCAATTAATCGGGCAACCTTATCAAAGGCTTCTCCGGCAGCATCGTCTAGTGTCGCACCCAGCCGTTGGTAAGAGAGATGATCTTCCATTAACACTAGTTCGGTATGACCACCTGAAACAATTAATACCAATAGAGGAAACTGCGGTTCTGGTTTCGGGGTTTCTGTTAGAAAGGACAACCAGGCTGCATAGATGTGCGCTTCTAAGTGATTGATTCCAATAATAGGCAGTCCCGAAGTGAGAGCCAAGCCTTTGGCCGTATTCATTCCAACAACTAATGAACCCGGCAGACCAGGACCGCGGGTCACGGCAATTGCATCTACTTCTGATATGGTCATATGTGCCAGCTGAAGAGCTTGTTCGATAATTGGATAAATCGTCAGGATATGCTGCCGAGAAGCAACCTCAGGAAAGACTCCACCATATTGAGCATGAAGGTCGATCTGTGAGGCTACCGTACTGGAAAGGATAATCCTGCCATTCTCAACAATTGACGCTGCCGTTTCATCGCATGAGGTTTCGATCCCCAAAATACGGGCATCGCTTGTTGGAACAGGATGATCGGGTTTTTTTGCACTCTCTTTAGTTCCACTAACTTCCTTCATTGCAATCCTTTTAACCTTTTATCGGAAGCACTAAATCCAGGGGATATTCAACCAGCGATTGAATTTTACCATCTGGACTCACGTAGAGGGTATCCTCTAACCGCACCCCCATATTTTTCTCAGGGTAGTATAAACCAGGCTCCAATGTAAAGACTGCGCCCGGGATTAAACGGTCTTCTTCCGTGGCGTTCATCCCAAACCAGGGCTGCTCATGTACATTCAACCCCACCCCATGACCAAGGCTGTGAATATATCCCACTTCTGTATTGGGAGTCCCTTGGATGGTGGGATGGCCCTTAGCTTCAAACAATTCACAGGTACGCCTCTGATAAACAGGGCAATGGGTATTTACGAAAAGTTCAGCCTTCATCATCTTGAAGACCATTAACACATCCTCATATAGATTCATGACCTCATCTGCTGCATATCCCAGGCACCATGTCCGGGTGAAATCATAGAAGTATCCCCCACCTTTTTCGCAAGGGTAAATGTCAAAGACAATGGTTTGGCCAAGGCGCAGATAATCGGAAGGCGTTCCTGCACTGTGCGGGACGGCAGCATCTCGCCCAATCGAGAAGATCACACCCTCTGGGTTATCGGCTCCTCGTTCTGTCAACCATAAGTCAATCCTTGATTTAACTACGCCAATCGTCAGAGGTTGACCATCTGCTTTGACCAGAATCCCATCTCGAACCTTATGGGATGTAAGGAAGTCAGCTACTTCACTGACTACAGCCGTGGTGATCTTTCCCATTTGACGGATGCGTGAGACTTCATCTTCATCTTTCGTGAACCTGGCTTGCATGATTGTCGATTGGTCGCTCAACTCGCCTACCAGGGTTATCTCAGGCATGGCTTCCTGTAAAGCCTGAAAAATTGCATAAGATGAGCCCATCTCCACTTTTCCATATAGGGCGATTTTGCCTGAGGTGATCCCCAGGTCAATGAGCATTTTTTTGTAACGTTCTGCAGTTGCTTTAACGAAATCACCATTGAACTGCTTTACCAGCTCCTTAAAACCATAGGCTTGCAGACTTTTCATCGGTAAGCCCGTTTTAGCGGCTTCATCACGTTCCATGATTCGGTAGAATAGTACAGGCTCAGCACCACGCTTTTTGATCAAGTCGCCAGCCATATGAGCAATACCCGTCAGATAAACCATTGCGGGGTTATGCTGAGCTGATCCGGTAATGATCAATGCATCCAGATCATTTTTCTCCATCAAGTTATCTAGGTCACTTTTCATTGGGGACTCACCTATTTATTGTTATTTTCTATGATTGTAAGAGGAATTGTATATTTCGGATTAAAGATGAATCTTGCTCAGGCAGAACCGTGCGGGGATCAAATAATATCTGATCATTCTCCAATCTTGATATCACAGGGGGATTTTGCTGGCGTAATTTTTCCATGAATCGATTCGGATTTCGCACAGATAAGGCGAGGCAGCAGGTAGGCAGGATTTCATCTGGAAGACTGCCACCCCCAACTGTAGATTGGTTATGGTTTGCTGATCCTTGTCCAAGGAGAACAATCCAATTTTGTACTCGCTCCTGCAGGTTGACCAGAGGGGTTGAGATCATTTTCCACACGGGAATTTCTTGAATGGCCTCATCTTTCAAGTAGTGCATCAGGGTCGCTGAAAGCGCTGCCAAACAGAGCTTATCTGCACGGAGTGCACGTGTTAGAGGATGTTTTTTAAGTTTTTCAATGTACTCGGTTTTTCCAATGACAATACCCGCTTGAGGACCTCCCAAAAGTTTATCTCCTGAAAAACACACGAGATCGGCCCCGCTTTGTAGAGACTCTTGAACGGTAGGCTCGTGTCCCAAGCCAAATTGGGCAGTATCCAAGAAAGAACCTGAGCCGAGATCATCAATTACAGGAATATTAGCCCTGTGGGACACTTCCACAATTTCAGAAAGATCCGGTTCCGTAGTAAAACCTGTAATTCGAAAATTGGAGCGATGGGCGCGGAAGACCAAAGCCACGGGCATTTCGGATATCGCCTGTTCATAATCGGCAATATGGATGCGGTTGGTAGTACCAATTTCAACCAGCCGGGCGCCAGATTGCTTAAGCACATCCGGGACACGGAAGCCACCGCCAATTTCTACCAATTGCGACCGAGCAATCACAACTGCACGCCGGCGAGCCAGAGCTGTTAATACAAGCAATACAGCTGCAGCATTGTTATTTACAACCAGCGCAGCTTGTACACCGGTCAAGTGTTTAAGTAATTCTTCTGCATGCACCAGGCGAGTGCTGCGTTTTCCTTTGATTAGATCGTATTCCAGATTACTATAATTGTCCGAAACAGATTGAACAGCTCGCCTGGCAGCCAAGCTGAGTGGTGCACGACCCAGATTGGTATGCAAGATAACACCAGTCGCATTGATCACTGGCAACAAAGACGGTTCAGTCCAAACTTCCAATTGGATCCTGACTAGTTCAATGATCTCATCCTGGTCAGGGATGTTGTTTTGGAGCGAGAAATTATCGCGAACCTTCTTCAACGTAAGACGGATAGCTTCTAGAACTAGGGGGCGTCCGTATGTTGAAATATAAATGAGAACCAGATCAGATTGTAATATTTGTTCAACAGAGGGCAAATTTCGCAGGCTTTGCATTCTTGTTTTTGATCTGATGGATGACAAGTCTTACAACTTTTTACTGAGGTTTCCACTGGCTACGTTCTCTCATCCGCAGCAGAAATTCCATCAACCCTAGGCCAATCAACAATAAAACCGCCAATGCTCCGCTAAGCACTCGTCCAATCTGAAGCCATGCCAGTGTGGCACCATAAATGCCGACGAGTATTGCCTGCCGTAAAATTACTGTGGAGGTAGCGGGAGGGGTACTGGTGAAGCGATGGTTCAAGAAAGCTGTAAATGGCAGAGCTGTTCCGGTTAATGCCATGAAAACAAGAAAGAAGAATAACCAACGCGGCCCCACTGTTGGTACAGAAAGAAATAGAAGAATGATTAAACCCCCGTAACCTAAGGCCGCCAGAATGATAGCAGTCGGTAAGAAAGTCTTTACAGGAGGAGTTTGGGTTGTATTCATAAGCAAGATAATATGATTATATCCTACTTAAAAAAACAACCGGGGCTAATTTTAAATCGCGGCCGGTTGTTTATAGATACGAGATCGATGGCTTCGTTTGAGTTAAATCTCTCGAAACTCACCATCAAGAACAGTTCCTTCAGGAGCTTGATCAGGCTTTTCTTGACCATGTAGCTCATCGTAAACGGGCGCTCCTTGAGATTGTCCGGCATAAAGTTGTTGGCTCAACGCATAAAAAGCATTTTGAAGGTCTTCAGCCTGTTCTTTGATCTTCGAGGGATCACTGGTCTTTAGGGTATCTTTTAACGCGCTGATCTTACTTTCGATGTTTTTTCGTTCACTCAGCGAAACACGTTCACCCAAATCGCGTAATATTTTTTCGGTCTGGTAGACCAGGTTATCAGCAGAATTACGGGCTTCGACCAACTTACGCTGATGCCGGTCTTCGGCTTCATTTTCTCTTGCCTGGCGAATTTTCCGCTCAATTTCGTCCTTGGACAAGTTCGTTGAAGCAGTAATGGTCACTTTCTGCTCTTTACCCGAGGCATTATCCCGCGCCACGACATTCAAGATTCCATTGGCATCAATATCGAATGTAACTTCAATTTGGGGAGCACCACGCAGCGCTGGGGGAATTCCTTCTAGTCGAAAGCGTCCCAGGCTCATATTATCAGCCGCCATTGGTCGTTCACCCTGTAAAACATGGATATCCACAGCTGTTTGGTTGTCCTCAGCAGTAGAAAAAGTCTCCGTTTTCCTGATCGGAATGGTGCTATTGCGTTCAATTAAATTTGTCATCACACCACCAAGTGTCTCTACGCCCAGAGAGAGAGGAGTAACGTCGAGTAATAAAACATCTTTCACCTCTCCTCCTAGTACACCACCTTGGATGGCAGCCCCAACGGCAACTACTTCGTCGGGGTTTACACCTTTGTGGGGCTCTTTGTTGACCAGTGAGCGTACTAGATCCTGAACCATGGGCATGCGCGTGGCACCGCCAACCAGAACAACTTCGTCAATCCCCGAAGGCTTCAATCCTGCATCTTTAAGGGCAGCCTGGAAAGGTCCTCTCAGACGGTTAACCAGGTCTTCCGTTAGCTGTTCAAATTTTGACCGCGTCAGCTTCATTTGGAAATGTTTGGGGCCTGAAGCATCAGCAGTGATGTAAGGTAGATTTATATCGGTCTCCAGCATAGTGGAAAGCTCGATTTTAGCCCTTTCGGCTGCCTCGCGCAGGCGTTGTAAGGCCTGGCGGTCTTTTCGTAAATCAATACCAGAATCGCGTCCAAATTCATCTGCAGCCCAATGAACTATACGTTCATCCCAATCATCGCCACCCAAGTGAGTATCCCCATTCGTAGCCTTGACCTCAACCACACCTTCGCCAACTTCCAAAAGACTGACGTCGAAAGTCCCCCCTCCCAGATCAAAGACCAGGATGGTTTCATTCACTTTTTTATCCAGGCCATACGCCAAAGCTGCAGCTGTGGGTTCATTGATAATGCGAAGAACTTCCAATCCAGCGATTTTTCCTGCATCCTTGGTAGCCTGGCGTTGGCTATCATTGAAGTACGCAGGAACCGTGATAACCGCTTTTGTGACAGGTTCTCCCAGGTAAGCCTCAGCATCGGATTTTAGTTTGGATAAAATCATTGCGGAAATATCTTGAGGAGTTAATTCCTTACCCGTTAACGGGATTTTGACCCGGGCATCGCCGGTCGGTCCGCTAATAACCGGGTAGGAAATCATCTTGCGTTCTGTCTCAATCTCATTAAACCGGCGTCCCATGAAACGCTTGATGGAATAGACTGTATTTTCCGAGTTGATAACAGCCTGCCGCTTCGCAGTTTGACCTACCAAGCGATCCCCATTTTTACTGAAGGCTACTACGGATGGACAAAGTCGAGAACCTTCTACAGTTGTAATCACTGTAGGTTCCCCACCTTCCATTACAGCCACTACACTATTAGTTGTACCGAGGTCAATACCGATAATTTTTGACATTGACATTTTCTCCATTTCATTTTTTCTTATCAGTAATAGCATAACCGGGTAATGCAAGAAAATCATTAACGACATGTAGGAAAGATATCTAATTTTTTGGGTAAAAGGTTAAGTTGGAACATATTCACAACCATTTATCCTCTTGACGATAATGTAAAGTGAATTTTCCCCAATAATGGATTCTCGACCCTGCTCAGATTAAATCGTGTAAAAAAGGGTGATGGAATCCGAAAGAATTAAGAAATTGCCGCTTCTTATTTCTTTAACATTCCCGAACCATAACTGGGGGTTTATAGCTCATATGAACGATAATCGTCTATATATGGGGGGTGCTCTTGACCTATACCCAGGAATGGGTATGAAGATAGTTTGCTGAGGTAACCAAAACAATCAAAGTTTGAGAACGAATGTATTAAGATCAGTAATCTTAAATTTTTGAGTTTTTTTAGAATACCGTAGGTTAACTGTATTGATTGCTGGGATATTTATTGCTAGAATGTTGATATGTAAGCCGGTTGTGGATAAGGCTCGTATTTAGTCTTGGTTGAAAAACTAATCTGCTTTTTCAAAAAGAGCCAGCCTTTAAAGTTTTTTGTTATAAATCATTTCTTCCCGCTGCTGTTTAAAATAGCAGCGGTTGCATGTCTATTTTTGTTTCTTAAACCAATATCGTGGAAGGAGAAGCATATTATGAAAGCCGAACAGGCCTGGCAAGCTGCTTTAGGACAACTGCAGATGGAAATGCCAAAAGCTTCCTTTGATACTTGGGTTAAAGAAGCTGAGTTTTTATCTTATGAGGATGGTCAGTTTATTATCGGGGTTCCGAATACTTATGCGCGGGATTGGCTAGAAGGACGCCTAAACAGTACGACCACACGCATGTTGACTGGGATTATGAACCGTTCGGTAAGCGTGCGGTTTGTTGTGTGGCAAAACAGGAATGAAACGTCGGAGATCGAGGAAGCTGAAGAGGTATCAATTCCTCAAAACCAGGTCTTCCCATCGAAGATGAATGGTCGTTATACTTTTGAAAATTTTGTCGTGGGTGCCAGTAATCGATTAGCGCATGCGGCATCCATGGCTGTCGCAGAAAGACCAGCTCAAACATATAATCCTTTGTTCCTGTATGGCGGGGTGGGGTTAGGAAAAACACATCTTCTTTACGCCATAGGAAATGCCTGCGAAAAGCGCGGTCTTCAAGTGTTATATGTCTCATCTGAAGAATTTACGAATGACCTGATCAATGCCATCCGCACTCATACGACACAGGCTTTTCGCGAAAAATATCGCCGAATTGATGTATTGTTGATAGATGATATCCAATTCATTGCAGGTAAAGAGTCCACTCAAGAAGAATTCTTCCATACTTTTAATACGCTTCATGGACAGGATAAGCAAATCGTCATCTCTTCAGATCGGCCTCCGAAAGCCCTGGTAACTTTGGAGGAACGGCTCCGTTCCCGGTTTGAATGGGGATTAACTGCTGATCTTCAGCCCCCGGATTTTGAGACGCGGGTGGCGATATTGCGCTCAAAAGCAGATCGGGCAGGTTATCGATTACCCGACGACCTATTGGAAACGATTGCACGCCGTGTGCAGTCCAACATCAGAGAGTTAGAAGGAGCGCTGACGCGCATCGTAGCGTTTTCGGATTTGAGTGGTCTGCCTTTAACCCCTCAGCTGATTGATTCAGCCCTGGCAGATTTACTACCCCACCGAAAAGATGTTCACCCTGAGGATGTTGTGCGGGCTGTAGCCGATGTATTTGGAGTAACCATAGATCGCATCATGGGACGTGATCGTTCGCGCGAAGTAGCTTTACCACGCCAAATCGTGATGTATCTTTTACGGAGTGAAAACATCAGTTTGCCGCAGATTGGGGATGCACTTGGAGGCAGAGACCACACAACCGTTATGTACGCCTGTGATAAGATAGCCGATTTATTAGAACGCGATGACCGGCTACGCCGTCAGGTTATCGAGGTGCGCGAGCAAGTCTTCGGCCGGTCTAACCTTTCGTTATAAAATAATTAACCTCGACGCAACCTCCAGGTACCCTGCAAGCGACGAAAAAACCGCCCAAGAAGAGAGTGCTCTTCAGATTTCGTAATCGTTTCAAACTCAGGCCATGGGTCTAGGTCGAAGAGTTTCCGAATAACATATTGCCCTAGTAGCTTCATAGTCGCC
>Ga0209254_10001876_pt1 | contig 18947 bp, 15 predicted proteins | sample FrelakmetDIP11DI_FD_187148 | JGI IMG/M metagenome (GOLD analysis project Ga0209254, IMG submission 187148) | Freshwater lake sediment microbial communities from the University of Notre Dame, USA, for methane emissions studies - DIP11 DI (SPAdes)... | ecosystem: Environmental > Aquatic >...
CGCCGGCACGCTCGGCGGTGCGCTCGGCTGGCTCGCGGCCCGCCTCCGCACCGATCCCGATGCGCTCGTCGAGCGGATCGACGCGCTGCTGCCGCAGACGCAGTGCGGCCATTGTCTCTACCCGGGCTGCCGTCCCTACGCAGAGGCGATCGCGGCCGGTGCGGCGGACATCGACCGTTGCCCGCCCGGCGGCGAGGCGACGGTACGCGTGCTCGCGAGCCTGCTCGGTCGCGAGGCGCGCCCCGTGGACCCGCGCTACGGCGCGCCGAGGCCGCCCCTGGTGGCCGTGATCGACGAGACGCGCTGCGTCGGCTGTGCGCTGTGCCTGCCCGCCTGCCCGGTGGACGCGATCGTCGGCGCGCCGCGCTTCATGCACACGGTGATCGAGGCGCACTGCACCGGCTGCGAGCGGTGCCTGCCGCCCTGCCCGGCAGACTGCATCGAACTGGTCCCGCCGCGTGGGACGCAGTGCGCGCCGTCCGCAGGGACGATCGCCGCATGAGCCCCCGCCCCGCCCTGCGCGGCGGCCTGCGGCTCGACGGCCACAAGTCGCGACCGTTCGAGCAGCCGCTGATCGCACTGCCGCCGCCGCGCGTCGCCGTCCTCGCGCTTGACCAGGGGTCGGGAGAGGAAGCGGACCCGCTCGTCGGTCCGGGCGCTCACGTACTGGTCGGCACGCGCGTCGCGGCGGGACGCGGCGCCGCCACCGACCTGCATTCGCCCGTCTCCGGCACCGTGCGGGAACTGGCGCGGCGGCCGACGGCGGGCGGCATGGGCTCGTGCCTGGTCATCGAGGGCGACGGGCGCGACGCACGCGAGCGGGCGCCCGCGCCGCTCGACTGGCGTGGCCTGGACGGCGACGCCTTGGTCGGGCGCCTCGGCGCGAGCGGCATCGGCGGACTCGGTGGCGCGGCGTTTCCGGCCGCGAGCAAGCTCGCGCTGGCGCGTGCCGCCGGTGTGGAACGGCTGCTCCTGAACGGCGCCGAATGCGAGCCCTGGATCTGCTGCGACGACGCGCTGATGCGCGAGCGCGCCGCCGACGTGGTACTCGGCGCGCAGGTGATGCTCGCCGCCTGCGGCGCGGGACGCGCCACCTTCGCGATCGAGGACGACAAGCCGGAGGCCCGTGCCGCGCTCGAAGCGGCGCTCGCCGACGCCGGCGACGCGCGCCTCGACGTCGCGGTGCTGCCGGCCGTCTTTCCGCTCGGCGCCGAGCGACCGCTGGTCGCCGCGCTGACCGGCCGCGAGGTGCCGCACGACGGGCTGCCGCTGCAGGTCGGCGTCGTGTGCCAGAACGTGGGCACGGCCGCGGCGGTCGCCCGCTACGCGGGCGATGGGCTGCCGGCCATGAGCCGGATCGTGACGGTCACCGGCAGCGGCGTGCGCCGTCCCGCCAACGTCGAGGCATGGATCGGCACGCCGGTGGCCGAGCTGGTGGAGGCCTGCGGCGGCTACGGCGACTCGCCTCCCCCGGAGCGCCTGCTCGCGGGCGGCAGCCTCACCGGCCGCGCGCTCGGGAGCGACGCGACGCCGGTCACCAAGGGCCTCAACTGCGTGCTGGTGGCGACGGCGGCCGACCTGCCCGCGCGCGGCGAGGAGCGGCCCTGCATCCGCTGCGGCGACTGTGCGGACGTCTGCCCGGCCCGGCTGCTGCCGCAGCAGCTGCACCGTGCCGCCCGCGCCGCGGACGCCGCGGGGCTCGCGCGGTTCGGCCTCGCCGCCTGCATCGAGTGCGGCTGCTGCGACTACGTCTGTCCGAGCGCGATCCCGCTCACGTCGCGGTTTCGCGCGGCGCGCGAGCAGCAGCACCTCCACGAGGCCGGGCGACGGCGCGCAGCCGAGGCGAAGATCCGCTTCGAGCGGCACCAGCGCCGCCTCGCGGCGCAGGCCGAGGAGGAGCGCCGTGAGTTCGAGGCGGCTCGGCGTCGCGCGCGCGGCGACCGCACGGAGCACGGCTGAGCGATGGAGTTCGCGACCTCCCCGCCCCCGTACGTCGTCGCCGGTGTCACGGTGCCGCGGGTCATGCTGCAGGTGCTGCTGGCGCTGGTGCCCGTGGCGGCTGCGCAGGTCTACCTGTTCGGGACCGGGCCCTTGCGGCTGCTCGCGATCGCCGGAACCACGGCCCTCGCCTGCGAGGCGCTCGCGCTGCGCCTGCGGCGCCGATCGGTGCCGCTCGCCCTGAGCGACGGCAGCGTGCTGGTCACGGCGGCGCTGCTCGCGCTCGCCGTGCCGCCGCTGCTGCCCGCGTGGCTGATGGCGTTCGGCACGGCGGTCGCCGTGCTGATCGGCAAGCACGCCTACGGCGGCCTGGGGCAGAACCCGTTCAACCCGGCCATGGTGGGCTACGCCGTGCTGCTCGTGTCGTTCCCGCTCGAGATGACGCGCTGGCCGCCGTCGGGCCCGGAGTGGGACGCGGTCACCGGCGCGACCGCGCTCGACGCACTGCGCACGGGACTGCGACAGAGCTTCACCATGGAGGAGGTGCGCGCCGGCATCGAGTTCGGCCGGGTCGGCGCTGCGGGCGGCGAATGGGTCAACCTCGCGGCGCTGGCCGGCGGCCTGTACCTGCTGCTGCGGCGCGTGATCCGCTGGCACATCCCGGTCGCGATGCTGGCCGGCCTCGCGGTGCCGGCGGCGGCGGCGCATGCGCTCGACCCCGGCGGCCACGCCGGTGCGGCGTTCCACCTGGCGTCGGGCGCGACCATGCTCGGCGCATTCTTCATCGCGACCGACCCGGTGTCGGCGGCCACCAGCGACCGCGGCCGGCTGCTGTTCGGCGCCGGCATCGGCCTGCTGACATGGCTCATCCGCAGCTGGGGCGGGTACCCGGACGGCGTCGCGTTCGCGGTGCTGCTGATGAACCTGGCCGTGCCGCTGGTCGACCGCTGGACGGTGCCGAGGATCCATGGACACGCACCGGACTGATGCCGCGCCCGGGCGCGCCCTGCGCGCGGCCGCAGTGCTGGCGGCCGCGGCCGTCGCGGCCGTGGCGCTGGTGTCCGTCGTGCACGAGCGTACGCGACCGCAGATCGAGGCCAGCCAGCGCGCCGAACGGCTGGCCCGTCTCACGTCGGTGCTGGGCGGCGTCGCCTGGGACAACGACCCGCTCGCCGACACCCTGGCCGTGCGCGACCCGGAGCTGCTCGGCACGGACGAGACGCTGGTGGCGCATCGGGTCCGGCTGCGCGGCGTTACCGTCGCGGTGCTGCTGAACGTGGTCGCGCCGGGCGGCTACGGCGGAGCGATCCGGCTGCTGGTCGCCGCGGACCCCCAGGGCCGCCTGCTCGGCGTGCGCGTGGTCGAGCACCACGAGACGCCGGCACTCGGCGACGGGATCGAGGAGCGGCGCACGGACTGGGTGCACGGCTTCGACGGCCGCTCGCTCGGCGATCCACCGCCGGCGCGCTGGCAGGTCCGCAAGGACGGCGGCGACTTCGACCAGTTCACCGGCGCGACGGTGACGCCCCGCGCGGTGGTCCGCGGCGTGCGCAACGCGCTCGTGTACGTCGAGCGGCACCGCGAGCAGCTGTTCGCGGCAGCCGCGGCGCCCGCTGCGCCTTAGAATGGGCCGATGGACGCGCGCGCCATCCTGCGTGACGGACTCTTCGACCGTAACCCCGGGTTCGTGCAGCTGCTCGGGTTGTGCCCGCTGCTCGCCGTGAGCACCTCGGTGGCCAGCGCGCTGGGGCTGGGCCTCGCGACGCTGGCCGTGCTGGCAGCGAGCAACGCGGTTGCGGCGCTGGCCGGTCCGCGTGTGCCGCGCGAGGTACGCCTGGCGGTGTTCGTGTTGGTGATCGCCGCCATGGTCACTGCCGTCGAGCTGTCGCTGGCCGCGTGGTGGCCGAAGCTGCACGCCGCGCTCGGCATCTTCCTGCCGCTGATCGTCACCAACTGCCTGGTGCTCGCCCGCGCGGAGTCGTTCGCGTCGCGCCGGCCGCTGCCGGATGCCGTGCTCGACGGGCTCGCCATGGGTCTCGGATTCCTCGTGGTGCTGCTCGCGCTCGGGGCGAGCCGCGAACTGCTCGGACGCGGCAGCCTGGGCGCCGACCTCGACCTGCTGCTCGGCCCCGGCTACACCGGCGCCGGGTGGCAGGTTTTCCCGGAGTCGAGCGGACTGGTCATCGCCTTGCTGCCGCCCGGCGCATTCTTGCTGCTCGGACTGATGCTCGCGCTTGGCCGGGCGTGGTCCGCGGCGCGGCGCCGCGCCGCGGCAGCACCCGGCCTGGCCGCGTCCGAGGCGACCCGATGAACGCCGCGCAGCGACGGGCGTTGTTCGAACGGCTGCGTGCACTGAATCCGCACCCCAGGACCGAGCTCGAGTACTCCACGCCGTTCGAGCTGCTGGTCGCGGTGATCCTCTCGGCGCAGGCCACCGACAAGAGCGTCAACCTCGCGACCCGACGGCTGTTCCCTTTGGCAAGCACGCCCCGGGCGATGCTCGACCTCGGCGTGGAGGGTCTCGCGCAGCACGTCCGTTCGATCGGGCTGTACCAGGGCAAGGCGCGCAACATCGTCGCCGCCTGCCGCATCCTGCTCGAGCAGCACGGCGGCGAGGTGCCGGCCGACCGCGACAGCCTCGAGGCACTGCCGGGCGTCGGCCGCAAGACCGCCAACGTGATCCTGAACACCGCGTTCGGGCAGCCCACGATGGCGGTAGACACGCACGTCTTCCGCGTCGCGAACCGCACCGGGCTCGCGCCGGGCAAGACCGTTCGCGCGGTCGAGGAACGGTTGCTCGAGCGGGTGCCCGGGGAGTTCCTGCACGACGCGCACCACTGGCTGATCCTGCACGGGCGCTACGTCTGCAGGGCGCGCGCGCCGGACTGTCCGAACTGCGCGATCGCCGACCTGTGCGAGTACCGGCACAAGGCGTCGGCGCCCGAGGCGGGTGACGTGCGCGCGGCGCAGCGCGCGCCCGGAGCCTCGCGGCGACCGGCGGTCGGCCGGCGCCGGGGCTGAGGCCGTGCCCTTCTTCCACGACCAGGACCGCGGCGGCCTGCGCCGCCAATACCTCGAGGCCTGGCGCAGACATCGCGCCGGACAACCGCTCGAGCCGCTCGAGCACCAGCTGGTCAGCGTGATCGAGCAGCATCCCGAGTACCACGCCCTGGTCGAGGCGGACCCGCGGGCGCTCGATCGCGACTTCACGCCGGAGTCGGGCCAGGCGAACCCCTTCCTGCACCTCGCTCTGCACCTCGCGGTCCGCGAGCAGGTCGCCACGGACCGCCCCGCCGGGATCTTGGCCGTCCATCGCGAGCTGTCGCGGCGCCTCGGGGACGCGCACGAGGCGGAGCACCGCATGCTGGAGCGCCTCGGCGAGGCGCTCTGGCTGAGCCAGCACACGGGGCGGCCGCCGGACGAGGCGGCCTACCTCGAGTCGCTGCGGCGGCTGCTCGGCGCGCGGCAATGACGCGCCGCCCGGCTACCAGCCCATGGGGCGGCCGAGCAGCGCCTCGAGGCGGCGGTTGTGCGGCTCGAAGTACTCGCGCAGACGCGCCGCGGTCGCCTCCGCGAGCGGCGGGTAGCGACGCGTGTTGCGGGCCTCCAGGCTCACCGACGGCGCGGGCGGCAGGCCGAGGAAGCCGAGCGCCGCGTTGAGCGTGCCGAGCGGGTCGCGCGCGAGGTCCTCGAAGCGCAGCACCAGGAAGCGCTCGCGCGGGAACAGCGCGAACCAGCTCTCGAGCTGCCCGGCGTAGCGCCCGCGCGCGAGGTAGCTGTAGTGCTGGTGGCCGGGGCTGCACTCGAGCGAGCCGTCGGCAAGCCGCGCGTGTGCCGCGTCGATGCGCCCCGGCTCCGCCGCGACCGCCTCCTCGAAGCCGAGCGGCTCGCGTCCCTCGTCGCGCTCGTGCCAGTAGTGGGAGTAGGCGCGGCGCACCGGGTCGCGCAGCAGCACGATCAGCCGCGCCTCCGGCAGCAGCGCCTGCAGGCGCGCGGGCACGGCCGGATGGAACAGGTAGTACGGGCTGCTGTCGAGGTTGAGACCGGGCTCACCGACGCGGCCAAAGTGGGCCCGGTACCAGTCCTCGCCGCGCGCGTGGTTGAGGTCGAAGTAATGGACTTCCTTGCGCAGCGGTGCGGTCACCCGCGGATGCTGCACGAGGTAGTAGTGCAGCGAGCTCGTGCCGCTCTTCTGCGCGCCGAGGATCACGGCGTCGGGCAGCGCCCGCGGCTGGCCCATGCGCGTGCGCAACTCGAGGCGACGACCCGCCTCGAGCAGCCCGAGCAGGCGCAGCGTCCGCGTGAGACCGGGCCCCATGCCTACGCCGGCTTGCCGGCCCCCTTCCGCTTCGGCAGGTACAGGTCGGTGAGCGTTCCCTCGAAGGCCTCGGCAGCGAACGCCACGGTTTCCGACAGCGTCGGGTGCGGGTGGATCGTGAGCGCGAGATCGGACGCATCGGCGCCCATCTCGACCGCGAGCGCGACCTCGGCGATGAGGTCGCCCGCGTTGCTGCCGACGATGCCTCCGCCGAGGACCCGGTGCGTCTGCGGGTCGAACAGCAGCTTGGTGAAGCCCTCGTCGCGGCCGAGCGCCAGCGAGCGGCCGCTGGCCGCCCAGGGGAACGAAGCCTTCTCGTAGGCGACTCCCTGCGCCTTCGCGTCGGTCTCGGTGAGGCCGACCCAGGCCACCTCGGGATCGGTGTAGGCCACCGACGGAATCACCCGCGCGTCGAAGAAGCTCTTGAGGCCCGCGGCGGCCTCGGCCGCCACCTTGCCCTCGTGCGTCGCCTTGTGGGCGAGCATCGGCTGGCCCACCACGTCGCCGATCGCGTAGATGTGCGGCACGCTGGTGCGCATCTGGCGGTCGACGGGAATGTAGCCGCGCTCGTCCACGCGCACGCCGGCCGCCGCGGCGTCGATGCGCCCGCCGTTCGGCGCGCGCCCGACCGCGACCAGCACCTTGTCGAACGTCACCGGCTCCGGCGCGCGCGCGCCCTCGAAGCTCACGCGCAGGCCGTCGGTGACCGGCTCGACGCCTGTCACGCGCGTGCCGACCAGGATGCGCTCATAGCGTTTCGCGATGCGCTGCTCGAGCGGCCGGACGAGGTCGCGGTCGCAGCCCGGCATCAGGCCGGGGGTCAACTCCGCCACGCTGACGCGGACTCCGAGCGCGTCGTACACGGTCGCCATCTCGAGCCCGATGATGCCGCCGCCGATGACCAGCAGGCTGCCGGGCAGGTCCAGCTCGAGCGCGCCGGTGGAGTCGATGATGCGGGGATCGTCCGGCAGCCCCGGCAGGCGGACGGGCTCGGAGCCCACGGCGACGATGCACTGACCGAAGCTCACGCGACGGCCGCCGTCGCCCGCCTCCACCTGCAGCTCGTGCGCCGAGGCGAACCGCGCCCGGCCGCGGATCACGGTGACCTTGCGCTGGCGCGCGAGCGAATCGAGGCCGCTGGTGAGGCGCCCGACCACGCTGTCCTTCCATTCGCGCAGCCTCGGCACGTCGATCTCCGGCGTGCCGAAGCGGATGCCGTGCGCGGCCATGGCGCGGGCGTCCTCGATCACGCGCGCGGCGTGCAGCAGCGCCTTCGACGGGATGCAGCCCACGTTGAGGCAGACGCCGCCAAGCGTAGCGTCCCGTTCGACCAGCGCCACCGCGAGGCCGAGGTCCGCCGCGCGGAATGCGGCCGTGTAGCCGCCCGGACCGGCGCCGACGACCACGAGGTCGAAGTCCCAGGCCGCGCGCGCTGCCGATGGCGCCGCGGCCGCCGTCGCAACGGCCGGGCCTGGCGGGGCCGCCGCCGCTGCCGGCGCTGCGGTTGCCGCCAGTGGCCGCATCGGCACGGTATCGAGGTAGGGCTCGCCGCCGTAGGGCTCGGTCGCGCGCAGCGTGGCGAGCGTGGCCGTTTCCTCCAGGGCGCGCGCCGGTGGCGGCGAGTCGGACGCTGGCCCGGCCAGTGTCGCGATCGCACTGCCGGCCGACACCTTGTCGCCGGCCTTGAGCAGCAGGTTGCCGATGACGCCGGCCGCGGTCGACGGCACGTCCATCGTCGCCTTGTCGCTCTCGAGCGTGACGAGCGGCGTGTCGAGTTCGACGCGGTCGCCGGGCCTCACCAGCAATTCGAGCACGGTCACGTCCTGCGCCCCGCCGAGGTCGGGCACGCGCAGGACGGCAGCGGTGCGGGTGGGGCCGGTCGGTTCAGTCAAGGCGGTCACTCCGTGGCCGGCGCTGCGATCACGGGATCGCCCGCAGCAGACCCTGCACGTCCGCCAGCGCGCTGGCGAGAAAGCTCGTGAAGCGCGCCGCGGCCGCCCCGTCGATCACGCGATGATCGTAGGACAGGGACAGCGGCAGCATCAGGCGCGGGACGAACTGCCCATTCTCGTACAGCGGCCGCTGCGACGCCCGGGACACGCCCAGAATCGCGACCTCCGGCGCGTTGATGATCGGCGTGAACGCCGTGCCGCCGATGCCGCCCAGGCTCGAGATGGTGAAACAGCCGCCCTGCATCTCGGCCGCCGACAGCTTGCCGGCGCGGGCCTTCTCGCTGAGCGCAGCGAGCTCGCGTGCCAGTTCGAACACGTCCTTGCGGTCGGCGTCGCGCACCACCGGCACCACGAGCCCGCCCGGCGTGTCGGCTGCGAAACCGAGATGCAGGTACTTCTTCATCACCAGTTCGCCCGCCTCCGCGTCGAGCGACGCGCCGAACAGCGGGAAGGCCGCGAGCGCCTGCACGCAGGCGCGCATCACGAAGGCGAGCGGCGTGAGCTTGATGCCGCGGGCGGCAGCCTCGTCCTTGAGCCGCGCCCGCGTCTCCTCCATCCCGGTGATGTCGGCCTCGTCGAACTGGGTGACGTGCGGGACGTTGACCCAGCTCGCGTGCAGGCGCGGACCGGAGATCTTCTGGATGCGCGTGAGCGGCACCCGCTCGACCGGACCGAACGCCGCGAAGTCCACGGCCGGCACCCGCGGCAGGGCCGCGCCACCGCCGGCCGCGGCCGGCGCGGCGAGCAGGCGCTTGACGTGAGCCTTCACGTCCTGATCGGTGATGCGCCCCTTGGCACCGCTGCCCTCGACCCGCGCGAGGTCCACTCCCAGTTCGCGCGCGAAGCGGCGGATCGAGGGGCTGGCGTGGGAGCGCGAAAAACCGGGGGCGTCCACCGGGACGGCCGGCTGTGGCGCGGCCGGCGGTGGCGGGGCGGGCGCCGCGGCCGCCGGAGGCGGCGCCGGCGCATGGCCCTGCGGCTGCGCGGGGCCGGCCGGCTGCGCCGCCACGACCGGCGCCGCGGCCGCATCCGCCTCGACGAGCGCGATCAGGTCGCCCTGCGAGACGCGGCCGCCGCGGGCGACCTTGAGCTCGTGGACCGTGCCGGCCACCGTGGACGGCACGTCCATGGTCGCCTTCTCGGTCTCGAGCGTGATCAGCGTCGCGTCGACGGCGACCGCGTCGCCTGGCCGGACGGCGACGTCGATGATCTCGACGTCCTTGAAGTCGCCGATGTCCGGGACGCGCACTTCGATGAGGCTGGCCATGGGGCGCCGGCGTCAGACCGTGACGGGGTTCGGCTTGGCGGGGTCGATCCCGAAGCGCGCGATCGCGCTGGTCACCGTCGCAACGTCGAGCAGGCCCTCGTCGGCGAGGGTCTTGAGCGCGGCCAGCGCGATCCAGCGCCGGTCCACCTCGAAGAAGCCGCGCAGCGCGGCGCGCGAATCGCTGCGCCCGTAGCCGTCGGTGCCGAGCACGTGATAGCGGCCCGGCACCCACTGCCGGATCTGGTCGGGCACGGCGCGCATGTAGTCGGTGGCGGCGACGAACGGTCCGGTGCGTCCCTCGAGGCACTGCTGCACGTAGGGCGCTCGGCGCGGCTCCGCGGGGTGCAGCAGGTTCCAGCGCTCCGTGTCCAGGGCGTCGCGCCGCAGCTCGGAGAAGCTGGTCACGCTGAAGACCTCGGCCGGGACCCCGAACTCCTTCTCGAGCAGCTCGGCTGCCGCCAGCACCTCGCGCAGGATCGTCCCGGAGCCGAGCAGGTTCACGCGCACCTTGCCGCGCCCCCCCGCGCGCAGCGGATAGATGCCCCGCAGGATGCCCTCCTCCGCGCCCGCGGGCATCGCCGGATGGGCGTAGTTCTCGTTCATGCAGGTGACGTAGTAGAAGACGTCTTCCTGCTCCTCGTACATGCGGCGCAGGCCGTCCTGAACGATCACGGCGAGTTCGTAGGCCCACGCGGGATCGTAGGCGACACAGTTCGGCACCGTGGTCGCGAGCAGCTGGCTGTGCCCGTCCTGGTGCTGCAGCCCCTCGCCCGCGAGCGTGGTGCGGCCGGCCGTGCCGCCGATCAGGAAGCCGCGCGACTGCATGTCGCCGCCGGCCCAGATGAAGTCGCCGACACGCTGGAAGCCGAACATCGAGTAGAAGATGTAGAACGGCACCATGGCGACGCCGTGGTTGGAATACGCGGTGCCGGCGGCGATCCAGCTGCACAGCGCGCCGCCCTCGTTGATGCCCTCCTCGAGGATCTGCCCCTTCCTGTCCTCGCGGTAGTAGAGCAGCTGGTCGGCGTCCTGCGGCGTGTACAGCTGCCCCATCGAGGAATAGATGCCGATCTGGCGGAACATGCCTTCCATGCCGAAGGTGCGCGCCTCGTCGGGCACGATCGGCACGACGTGCGGGCCGATGTCCTTGTCCTTGACGAGGATCGACAGCATCCGCACCAGCGCCATGGTGGTGGAGATCTCGCGCTCGCCGGTGGACTCGAGCAGCGGACCGAAGGCCTCGAGGCCCGGCGCCTTGAGCTTCGGCGCCTGCCGGCGCCGCTGCGGCAGGTAGCCGCCGAAACCACGGCGGCGCTCGCGCAGGTACTCGAGCTCCTCGCTGCCCTCGGCGGGACGATAGTAAGGCACCTCGGCAATGTCGGCGTCGGACACCGGGATGTTGAAGCGGTCGCGGAATTCCCGGAGCGCCTCGTCGTCGAGCTTCTTCTGCTGGTGCGTGATGTTCTGCCCCTCACCGGCCCGTCCCATGCCGTAGCCCTTCACGGTCTTGGCGAGGATCACCGTCGGCTGCTCGCGGTGGGTGGTCGCCGCGAGGTAGGCGTTGTAGACCTTGTGGGCGTCGTGGCCGCCGCGGTTCAGCCGCCAGATGTCGTCGTCCGACAGGTTGGCGACCATCTCCCGCAGGTCCGGATACTTGCCGAAGAAGTGCTCGCGCGTGTACGCGCCGCCCTTGGCCTTGAAGTTCTGGTACTCGCCGTCCACGCACTCCATCATCAGCCTGCGCAGCAACCCGCGCGTGTCGCGCGCGAGCAGCGGGTCCCAGCGCGAGCCCCAGATCACCTTGATGACGTTCCAGCCCGCGCCGAGGAACGCCGCCTCCAGTTCCTGGATGATCTTGCCGTTGCCACGCACCGGTCCGTCGAGGCGCTGCAGGTTGCAGTTGACGACGAATACCAGGTTGTCGAGCCGCTCGCGCACCGGCATGGTGATCGCGCCCAGCGACTCGGGCTCGTCCGTCTCGCCGTCGCCGAGGAAGCACCACACCTTGCGGTCGCTCGGCTCGACGATGCCCCGGTGCTCGAGGTAACGCTGGAAGCGCGCCTGGTAGATGGCCATCATCGGGCCGAGGCCCATCGAGACCGTCGGGAACTGCCAGAAGTCCGGCATCAGCCACGGGTGCGGATAGGACGACAGGCCGGGGCCGGTCACTTCCTCGCGGAAATGCCGCAGGTTCTCCTCGGTGAGCCGGCCCTCGAGGTAGGCGCGCGCGTAGATGCCCGGCGAGGAATGACCCTGGATGAACACCATGTCGCCGGGATGGCCGCCGCCGGGCGCGCGCCAGAAATGGTTGAAGCCGACTTCGTACAGCGTGGCCGCCGACGCGTAGGTGGCGATGTGCCCGCCGTACTCGGAGCTCTGGCGGTTGGCCTGCACGACCATCGCCATCGCGTTCCAGCGAATGTAGGCCTCGATGCGCCGCTCGAGCGCGCGATCGCCCGGGTACTCCTTCTCCTGCGCCGCCGCGATCGTGTTGACGTAGGCCGTATTCGGCCGGAACGGCAGGTAGGCGCCGGAGCGACGCGTGTAGTCGATGATCCGCTCGAGCAGGTAGTGCGCACGCTCGGCGCCGTGGACGCGCAGCACCGAGTCGATGGACTCGAGCCACTCGCGTGTCTCGTCCGGATCGGCATCCTCGATCTTCGACGCTTCGAACATGTGCGGGCCCGGCGTGACGTAATGAATTGCCCGGCACGCCCTGTTAGCATGCCGACGCGCAATGATCGGCGCTGCCCCCCGGGGGGTCAAGGCGAGGCCGCGATGAAGATTCTTCCACCCGAAAGCAACGTCGCAGTGCGGCGCAGGCCCGGCGCGGCCGGCGCAGCGGTCCTCGCCCGCGCCGATGCCGCCGCCTTCGTGGTCGCTGAACGCGATGCCGCCGCCGCGCTCGCCGCGTTGCCGCACGCGGATCTGTGGCGCGCGCTCTACCGCAGCGCCAGCCGCGCCGCGAAGGCGCCCCTGCTGGTCACGCGCCTCCCGAACGCGCGGCACACGCTCGCCGTGGTCGGGTTCCTGGCCGAAGGCACCGGCGCATTCGAGCGTCTCGAGCTCGCGGGCAGGATCATGCGGGAACTCGTGAAGCCCGGTGTCGTGCGCCTGCAGTGCCACGCCGCCGGGTTCGGCGCCGAGGGTACTGCGGCGGCGCTCGAGGCACTGGCGAGCGCCGCACTCGCCGCTGCGGCACCGATGCCGCAGCGCAAGTCGAAGCCGGTGCCACCCGCGGACCTGCGCGCGCTCGAGGTGCACGGTGGCCGCCAGGCGCACCTCGACCAGGCCGTGGCGACCGCCGCGGGCAACCACCTCGCACGCTGGCTCACCGCGCTGCCGCCGAACGAGCTCGATTGCCTCGCCTACCGGAGGGCGCTCGCGCAGCTCGCGAGCCGCGAGGGCTGGAAGTTCCGGTTCTACGACGAGCGCGCCCTGCGTCGGCTCGGCGCCGGCGCCTTCCTCGCGGTGAGCCGCGCGAACGAGCACCGCGGCGCGGGCATCGTGCGTCTCTCCTACCGCCCGCGCGGCGCGGTGCGACGCGTCGGCATCGTCGGCAAGGGCATCTGCTTCGACACCGGCGGCATCAACCTGAAGCCCCACAAGGGCATGTACCACATGCACGGCGACATGCAGGGCAGCGCGGTCGCGGTCGGCACGCTGCTCGCCCTCGCGCGCACCGGCGCACCACTCGAGATCGACTGCTGGCTCGCGCTCACCGAGAACCAGATCGGGGCGCGCGCCTACCGGCCGCAGGAGGTCGTGCGCGCGATGAACGGCGTGACGATCCAGGTCGTGCACAGCGACGCCGAGGGCCGCATGGTGCTCGCCGACGCGCTCGCGCTCGCCGCGCGCGCGAAGCCCGCGTTGCTGCTCGATTTCGCCACGCTGACGGGCGCCTGCGTGAACGCGCTGACCGAACGCTACAGCGGTGCGTTCACCAACCGCCCCGCCCTGCAGCAGGCACTGCAGGACGCGGGGCGCGCGAGCGGGGAGCGCGTGTGGTGCTTCCCGATGGACGGGGACTTCGACGCCGAACTCGAGAGCCCGGTGGCCGACGTGATGCAGTGCACCATGGACAGCAAGGGCGACCACATCCTGGCGGCCCGGTTCCTGAACCGCTTCGTGCCCGGCGACGTCGCCTGGGCGCACGTCGATCTGTCCTCGAGCGAGCGCAAGGGCGGACTCGCCCACGTCCCTACCGACTTCACGGGCTTCGGGGTCCGCTTCGCAACGACACTGCTCGGCGACGATGAATTGCTGGTGCGGACGGAGGGTCGCGCTTGAATACCCTCCGCCTGCGACGTCCCGACGACTGGCACCTGCACCTGCGCGATGGGGCGCAGCTGGCCGCCGTGCTGCCCTTCACCGCGGCGCGGTTCGCCCGCGCGCTCGTGATGCCGAACCTCAGGCCCCCGATGACGACGACAGCGGCGCTGGCCGACTACCGGGCGCGAATCGTGCAGGCGCTGCCGGCCGGCCCGCGGTTCGAGCCGGTCATGACCCTGTACCTCACGGACCGCACGCCGCCGGAGGAGATCCGCCGCGCGCGCGACAGCGGCTTCGTCGCCGGGGCCAAGCTCTACCCGGCCGGCGCCACGACGCATTCCGATGCCGGCGTCACCTCGATCGACAACGTCTGGGACACGCTCGAGGCGCTGGCCGAGGCGGGCCTGGTGCTGCAGGTGCACGGCGAGGTCACCGAGCCAGCCGTGGACGTGTTCGACCGTGAAGCGGCGTTCATCGACCGGGTGCTGTCCCGCGTCGTGGAGCGCGTGCCAGGGCTGCGGGTCGTCTTCGAGCACGTCACGACGACGACGGCGGTCGAGTTCGTGCGCGACGCGCGTCCCGGCGTCGCCGCGACGATCACGCCGCAGCACCTGCTCATGAACCGCAACGCCATCTTCGAGGGCGGGATCCGTCCGCACCACTTCTGCCTGCCCGTGCTGAAGCGTGAGCGTGACCGCGAGGCGCTGCTCGCGGCGGCGACGGGCGACGACCCGCGCTTCTTCCTCGGCACGGACAGTGCGCCGCACGCGCGCCACAGCAAGGAGGCTGCCTGCGGCTGTGCCGGGATCTTCTCGGCCCACGCCGGCATCGAGCTGTATGCGGAGGCGTTCGAGGCCGCGGACCGCCTGCACCGCCTCGAGGCCTTTGCATCGGAGCGTGGGGCGGACTTCTACGGACTGGCGCGCAACGCCGGCCACATCACGCTCGAGCGCACGGAGTGGACCGTGCCGCAGAGCTATGCGTTCGGCAGCGACGAGCTGGTGCCGCTGCGTGCCGGCGGCACGGTCGGCTGGCGACTGGTGACGCAGTGAGCGCCTCGAACGGGACGCCGCGCATCGCGGATCGCTTCCGGGGATTCCTCCCGGTGGCGGTGGACGTGGAGACCGGCGGCTTCAACGCCGGCACGGACGCGCTGCTCGAGCTCGCCGCCGTGCTGATCGAGATGAGCCCGTTTGGCGACGTGCGCCCGGGCGCGACATTTCGCTATCACGTCCAGCCGTTCCACGGCTCGCGCATCGATCCGGCGTCGCTCGCGGTGAACGGCATCGACCCGCACCACCCGCTGCGGCCCGCAATGCCCGAGAAGGAGGCGCTGACCCAGCTGTTCCGCGAGGTGCGCAAGGCCGTGCGCGACGCGGAGTGCACGCGCGCGATCCTGGTTGGCCACAACGCGTCGTTCGACCTCGGGTTCCTGAACGCGGCGGTCGCCCGCGCCGACATCAAGCGCAACCCGTTCCACCCGTTCTCGAGTTTCGACACGGCGACCCTGGGCGGCGTCGCGCTCGGCCAGACGGTCCTGTCGCGAGCCGTCACTGCGGCGGGCCTCGACTGGGACCCGGCCGGCGCGCACTCGGCAATCTACGATGCCGAGCGCACGGCCTCGCTGTTCTGCACCGTCTGCAACCGCTTCCGGTTCATGTACGAGGAGGCGAGCGAGCGCAGCCCCCCGGCAGCGACGGACGCCCCGGGGGAGCTGGCGGAAGAACCGACGGACTGAGCGGCCGCCCCGGCCCGCGCCGGGGGCCGTGCAGCAGCGGGTGAACTCAGGCCCCGGCCGTCGCCCCGGCCGCGGCGAGCAGCTGTTGCAGCTCGCCCTTCTGGTACATGTCCGTGAGGATGTCCGACCCTCCTACCAGCTCGCCGCTGACGTACAGCTGCGGATAGGTCGGCCAGTTGGAGTAGCGCTTCAGGGCATCGCGCAGCTCCGGGTCCTCGAAGATGTTGATGTAGGCGAAGCTCGCACCGCAGGCCTCGAGCGTGCGGACCGCAGCGGCGGAGAAGCCGCACTGCGGGAAGTCGGGCGTGCCCTTCATGTAGAGCACCACCGGGTTCGACTTGAGCTGATCCTGAATGCGCTGGATGACGTCCACCATGCTAATCCTCGGCCACGCGTGCCGCGGCCCTCGACCCGCGCCGATCGGCGGCGCCCGTCTGTTCGATCCGTGCGATCACGGCCCATTGCTCGCCGGGCGTCATGCGACCCCAGCGCGCGATCTCGTGCACCGAGCGGCGGCAGCCCCTGCAGCAGTCATGCTCGTCGAGCACGCACACGCTGATGCAGGGAGAGGCTGGACCCGATCGCGTCATTCGCCGCCGCACCTCGCCCCGAGGGGCGGTAGAATTATCCAGCATGCCTGACCCGTTGTTCAAACGCACGAGCCTCCCGGGCCGCATGACTCGTTGCCGCCTCGTTCGCGGGACCATGCCGACCGGATTCTCCGGCGCGACTGCGCGCGCGAGGTGCGGTTCCGGCCGGACCGCGCCGTCGCGGGGGACGACCTGGACGCAATGAGCGCTCCCTCGCCCCCGCCGGATCTCGCCGAGCAGGTCGCCCGGGCGCTGGCCGAGGACGTCGGCGGCGGTGACCTCACCGCGGCGCTGGTACCGGCTGGCCGGACCGGCCGGGCCACCGTGATCACCCGCGAGGCCGCCGTGCTCTGCGGGCGCCCGTGGTTCGACGAAGTCTTCCGCCAGCTCGATCCCGCCGTGCACGTGGCCTGGGAGGCCGACGAGGGAGCAGGCGTCGCGGCCGGGCAGCGGCTCTGCCGGCTCGACGGGCCGGCGCGCTCGCTGCTCACCGGGGAGCGCACGGCGCTCAATTTCCTCCAGACGCTCTCGGGCACGGCGACCGCCACCCGCCGCTACGTCGCACTCGTCGCCGGCCTGCCCTGCCGCATCCTCGACACGCGCAAGACCCTGCCCGGCCTGCGCCGCGCGCAGAAGTACGCCGTGCGCTGCGCCGGCGGCAGCAACCATCGCATGGGCCTCTACGACGGCATTCTCGTCAAGGAGAACCACATCATGGCCGCCGGCTCGATCGCCGCGGCCGTCGCGGCCGCCCGCGGCGCAGGGGCGAGCGTCCCCGTGGAGGTCGAGGTCGAGACGCTCGACGAATTGCAGCAGGCACTCGATGCCGGCGCCGACATGGCGCTGCTCGACGAGTTCGGCCTCGAGGAGTTGCGCGCCGCGGTGGCGATGAACCGCGCCCATCCGCGCGGCCCGATCAGGCTCGAGGCCTCCGGCAACGTGACCTTCGAGACGCTGCGCGGCATTGCCGAGACCGGCGTGGATTTCGTCTCCATCGGCTCGCTCACCAAGCACGTGCGGGCGGTGGACCTGTCGATGCGGTTCGAGTTTTCCGGGCCGGGTTGAGTCGCTGCGGGCGCCTGGTGTGCGGGTGGCGTGGGTTGCGGGCGCGGGCACCGCGCGGCCGGGCCGCTCAGCCGTTGATGACCGCCGCCTTCGAGATGCGCTGCGGCGAGGCGACTCCGTAGCCCTGCGCGTAGTCGACACCGAGGTTCCTGAGCATATTGATGATCTCGGCGTTCTCCGCGAACTCGGCGATCGTGAGCTTGCCGGTCAGGTGCCCGATCTCGTTGATCGAGCGCACCATCTCGCGGTCGATCGGGTCGTGAAGGATCTCCTTGACGAAGCTGCCGTCGATCTTGAGGAAGTCCACCGGAAAGTGCTTGAGGTAGCCGAACGACGACAGGCCCGTGCCGAAGTCGTCGAGCGCGAACCGGCAGCCGAGCTCCTTCAGCGCCGCGATGAACCGGTTGGCCTGCGCGAAGCTCGCAATCGCCGCGGTCTCGGTGATCTCGAAGCAGATCTTCGAGGCGTCGATGCCGCTGCGGTGGAACTGGTCGATGACGAACGGCAGGAACTTGTCGTCGCCGAGGCTCTGTCCGGACAGGTTGATCGAGCACATCGCGAGGCGCTCGCGCTCGTCGGCCTCCGACACCAGCCAGCGCAGCGCGTTCTCGATCACCCAGCGGTCGATCGCGGGCGTCAGGCCGTAGCGTTCCGCCGCGGCGATGAAGTTGTCCGGCGACACGATCTTGCCCGCCTCGTCCCGCATGCGCAGCAGCAGCTCGAAGTGCGCGCCCGGGTCGGCCTTCTGCAGGGGCTGTATCGTCATGCGGTAGAGCTCGAAGCGCGACTCCTCGAGCGCGTTGTTGATGCGCGCGGCCCACTGCATCTCGCGGCGGCGGCGCATCAGGTCGATGTCGTTCTCCTGGAAGCTGTAGACGCGATTGCGCCCGGCCTCCTTGGCCGCCGCGCAGGCGCTGTCGGCGGCCGACAGCACGGCCGCGACGTCCTCGCTGTCGCCGGTGATCGGCACGACGCCGACGCTGCAGCCGAGGCGGAACGTGCGCTCCTCCCAGACGAACTTGTAGTTGCGGATGGTCTCGCGCAGCTGCTCGGCCATGCGCATGGCCTCGTCGAGCGAGCAGCTCTCGAGCAGCACGCCGAACTCGTCGCCGCCGAGGCGCGCCAGCGTGTCGCGCCAGCGGATCTTGGTCTTCAGCAGCGCGCCCACCTGCCCGAGCAACGCGTCGCCGGCGCTGTGGCCGCAGGTGTCGTTGATGATCTTGAACTGGTCCACGTCGACGTGGCACAGCGCATAGGCGGTCTCGCGCGCCCGCGCGCTCCGCAGCGAGCGCTCGAGCCGCGCCTCGAACTCGCGCCGGTTCACGAGGCCGGTGAGGATGTCGTGGCTCGCGTGGTAGGAGAGCTTGCGGTTGAGCTCGCGGCTCTCGCTCACGTCGTGGAACACGAGCACCCCGCCCGACACGGCCCCGGAGCCGTCGCGGATCGGCGAGGCGGTGCTCTCGATGTACATCTCGTTGCCGTCGCGCTTGATCAGCAGCGTCGGCCGCACCGACTTGATCGCGCGGCTGCGGCGGATGGCGACCGACAGCGGGTTCTCGAGCGGCTCGCAGGTCTCCTCGTGGAAGCCGCGGAAGATGTCGTCGATGTTCTTGCCCTGCGCCTCCTCGAAGCGCCAGCCGGTGAGACCCTCCGCCACCGGGTTCAGGTACTCGATGCACAGTCGCGCGTCGGTCGTGATCACGCCGTCGCCGATCGACTGCAGCGTGATCTGCGCGCTCTCCTTCTCCTTGAAGAGCGCGTCCTCGTAGAGCTTGCGCTCGGTGATGTCGAGCTCGACGCCGACCAG
>Ga0209254_10001877_pt1 | contig 18926 bp, 14 predicted proteins | sample FrelakmetDIP11DI_FD_187148 | JGI IMG/M metagenome (GOLD analysis project Ga0209254, IMG submission 187148) | Freshwater lake sediment microbial communities from the University of Notre Dame, USA, for methane emissions studies - DIP11 DI (SPAdes)... | ecosystem: Environmental > Aquatic >...
GCCGTCAGCCGGCGCTCGCTGGCCGATTCTTGCCGATCCCCGCCGGACCCTCGTCCTGCGCGCGGAGCCGGCGCGCAAGGGGCAGCCACGCCACGAACAGCGCGCCCGACAGCGCCGCTGCGGCGAGGAACGTGCCGCTGCCGCCGACCCTCGCGTACAGCGGTCCGGCCAGCGCCGACCCGGTGACGACACCCAGCCCGAAGGTCAGGCCGGAGTAGAGCGCCTGGACGCGGCGGACGGCGCTGCCCGGGACGCTCGCCTGCACGACCTGGATCCCCGCGAGGTGGACGAGTGCGAAGGTCGCCGCATGACCGAGCTGCGCCGCCACCAGGGTTGCGGAGGTCGGCGGCAGGGCGAGTAGCAGCCAGCGCAGCGGTGACAGTAGGAGCGCGAGCCCGAGCAACCGGCGCCGACCGAGCTTCCGCTCGAGGCGTCCCCCGGCGAGGAAGGCGACCAGCTCCGCGACCACTCCGAGCGACCACAGCGCGCTGATCGCCGCCCCGCTGAAGCCCTCCTCCAGGAGGTGGATGGAGAAGAAGGCGTAGTACGGGCCGTGCGCCACCTGGTGGACGGTCAGCAGTGCGAGCAGCCACCACACCGCCCCCGGGATGCGCCCGCGCGACGGTTGGTGCGGGGGATGGGCCGAGCGCTCGAACGGCAGGCAGGTGCAGGCCAGCATTACCAACGACGCCGCCAGGACGAGCGGGAAGCGGGCCGCAGCACCGCGCGCCATCAGCGCTGCCGACGCCGCCGCGGCCGCCACGAACCCGAGCGACCCCCAGACCCGCAGGGAGCCGTAGCCGCTCTCCGGCAGGCGCTCGAGGACCGCCGCCTCGACCAGCGGCAGCACGGTGCCGTAGCCGAGCCCGACCATGAAGAAGGCGACGCCGAGCAGCCACGTCCCCTCGAGCAGGGCGATCGCAAGCGCGGCGACGATCGACGCCGCCAGGTGCAGGCTCAGCACACCGGGGAACCACAGCCCCCGGTCGACCCGCGCGCCGAGCGCCGGCGTGTAGATGAGCTTCGGCAACGAGAACAGGGCGGTGATCAGCCCGACGCCGACCGCCGCCACACCCCGATCCTGGAGATACGGTCCGAGGAGCGGCAGCACGACTCCGAGGACCGCGAAGTAGGCGGCGTAGAACGGGGCCGCCAACTTTGACGGGATGGCGTCGTTTCGGTAGCGTAGAGCCATGGGTGAGATCGCCGTGGTTGGTGCCGGACTCGCTGGACTGACGGCTGCCTATCGTCTCACCCAGCAAGGATACCGGGTCCGGATTTTCGAGCGCTACCCGCGGCCGGGAGGCCTCGCCCGCATCCTCGAGGTCGGCGGCGAGCCGCTCGAGGCCTTCTACCACCACCTGTTCACGTCGGACCGGGCGTGCATCGCGCTCGCCGAAGAGCTCGGCGTCGGCGAGCTCCTCGAGTGGCTGCCGTCCCGGATGGGCATCTGGACCGAGGGCCACCTTTGGGACTTCGGCACCCCGGTATCGCTGCTCCGCTTCCGTCCGCTCGGGCCGGTCGACAAGCTCCGCTTCGTGCTGGCGACCCTGCGCCTGCAGACCACCGGACGCTACCAGCAGTTCGAGAACGTCACCGCTGCGGAGTGGATCCGGCGGACCCAGGGCGAGCGGGTCTGGCAGACGGTGTGGGGACCCCTCTTCCACCAGAAGTTTGCCGACCGCGCCGAGCAGGTCGCGATGGTCTGGCTGTGGGGGAAGCTCCGGCTGCGCGGTCGCTCGCGATCCGAGTCCGGGATGGGCGAGCGGCTCGGCTACATGCGCGGCTCGTTCGCCCGCCTGGTGACTGCCCTCGAGGACCGCATCACCGCCGCCGGCGGGGAGTTCCTGCTCAGCGAGCCGGTCCGTCGGATCGAGCACGCCGATGGCCGCTTCCAGGTGGTCACGCGCGCCGGGGCGCAGCCCGCGGACCAGGTGGTCGTGGCGGCGCCGGTGCCGGACCACATCGAGATCGCAGGCCACCTCATCGCCGAGGACGAGCTCCGCCGCCTGCAGGGCCTGCAGGCCACCTCAGCAATCTGCACCGTGCTCGAGATGAGCCGTTCGCTGACTCCGTTCTACTGGCTCAACATCGCCGATCCCGAGATGCCGTTCGGCGGCCTCATCGAGCACACCAACTACATCCCCCGCGAGCGTTACGGCGGCCGCCACATCCTCTACATTTCCAACTACCTGTTCCCCGACCACCCGCTGTATCGGGCGACCAAGGACGACGTCCTGCGCAGCTACCTGCCGGCACTCCGGCGGGTCAACCCCGCCTTCGACCGGTCGTGGATCCTGGCCAGCCACCACGTGCGCGCCGACTACGCCCAGCCTGTGGTCACGGTCGGCTACCGCGAGCAGATCCCGGCCATGCGGAGCTCGGTGCCCGGGCTCTATCTGTGCTGCATGGCCCAGATTTTCCCCGAGGACCGCGGGATGAACTACGCGATCGCCTACGGCGACCGGGTCGCGCGGCTGGTCATGGAGGACCTGGGCGGCGCGGATGGCGGCACCGCCGGCTCAGACGCGGCGACGATCTGATTCGCATCCGGAGACCAGCGCTGCATTCCTCCGTCTCCGTCTCCGTCTCCAAGCCCGTATCCGTCTCCGACGAGGTCGTGCCGGGACCGAGCGCCGTTTCGGGAACCGGAACGGGAACGGGAACGGGAACGGAACCCAACCCCCAACCCCCATCCCCTCACCCCTCGACCGCTGTAGTACCATGTGCGGGCCCGGAGCTCCGGGCCGACAAGCGGAGGCTCGAAAGATGGCTGGGAAAGCTCTCGAAGTGACTGATGGCAACTTCCACGACGTGATCATGAACGCCGAGGTTCCGGCGCTCGTGGACTTCTGGGCGGTGTGGTGCGGGCCGTGCCGCGTCGTCGCCCCGATCGTCGAGGAGCTCGCCGAGGAGTACGCCGGCCGCGCGGTGATCGGCAAGATGGACGTCGATCAGAACAAGCAGGTCGCGACCCAGCTCGGAATCCAGGCCATCCCCACCCTCCTCATCGTCAAGGGCGGCCAGATTGCCGACCGGATCGTCGGCGTCGTCGACAAGAACAGCCTCAGGGCCCGGCTGGACGCGCTGCTTTAGCCACCGCCGCCTCTCTGGCGACCTCCACCACCGGCGGCGCGTGCCTGCCTCGTCATGACCGCTCCGGTGCTCGCGCCGGGCGCGACTGAGAACGCCACCAGCTCCAGGAGGAGCCCAACGATGCGATGGAGTCGGACCTTCATCTTCACCCTGCGCCAGGACCCCTCTGACGCGGAGGTCGTGTCCCACCGGCTGATGGTCAGGGCGGGCCTGATCTCCAAGGTCGCCACCGGGATCTACAACTACCTGCCGCTCGGCTGGCGGGTGCTGCAGAAGCTGCAGGCGATCATCCGCGAGGAGATGAACCGCGCCGGCTCGTCCGAGCTCGTGCTGCCGGCGGTCCAGCCGGCCGAGCTGTGGCAGGAGTCGGCCCGTTGGTTCGAGTACGGCCCCGAGCTGCTGCGCATCAAGGACCGCCACCAGCGCGACTTCTGCTTCGGCCCGACGCACGAGGAGGTCATCACCGATATCGTCCGCCGCTCCGTCACCTCCTACCGGCAGCTGCCGGTGAGCCTCTACCAGATCCAGGTCAAGTTCCGGGACGAGATCCGACCGCGTTTCGGGCTGATGCGGGGGCGTGAGTTCCTGATGAAGGACGCCTACTCCTTCCACTCGAGCGCGGACGACCTCGACCACACCTACCGCGCGATGGAGGAGGCCTACCGGAGGGTGTTCGCGCGCTGCGGCCTGTCGTTCGTCGAGGTCGAGGCCGACACCGGCAACATCGGCGGCTCGGAGTCGCACGAGTTCATGGTGCTCGCCGACACCGGCGAGGACGCGGTGCTGTCGTGCACCGAATGCGGCTACGGCGCCAACTCCGAGAAGGCGGCCACCGGGGCGCTCGCGCCGGCGCCACCGTGGCCACTCGAGACCCCGGCCGAGCCGAAGCCGGTCGACACCCCCGAGCAGCGCACCGTCGACGAGGTCGCCTCGTTCCTCGGCATCGCGCCCTCGCACCTCATCAAGACCATGATCTTCGAGACCGACACCGAGTTCGTGGCGGCCCTGATCCGCGGCGATCTCGAGGTCAACGAGGTCAAGCTCAAGAACCTGCTCGGCGCCGTCCACCTCCAGCTGGCTTCGGAGCAGAAGATCGAGCAGGTCACCGGCGCGCCGCAAGGCTTCGCCGGACCGGTCGGGCTCGCCGGCGCGCGCATCGTCGCCGACGCGACGGTGATGGAGCTGCCGGCGGCCGCCACCGGGGCCAACCGCACCGACACCCACCTCGTCGGCGTGGTGCCGGGCCGCGACTTCACCCCGGTCCAGGTCGCCGACCTCCGCCGCGCCCGGGCGGGCGACCCCTGCCCGCGCTGCCCCGGTCAGCTCGTCGAGCGGCGGGGCATCGAGGTCGGGCACGTGTTCAAGCTCGGCACCAAGTACTCATCGAAGATGAAGTGCAACTTCCTCGACCACGAGGGGCGCGATCACCCAATGATCATGGGCTGCTACGGTCTCGGCGTCGGCCGCACGGCGGCTGCGGCCATCGAGCAGAACCACGACGAGCGCGGCATCATCTGGCCGTTGCCCCTGGCTCCATTCGAGGTGTTGCTCGTGCTGCTCAACTCCGACCAGCCCGACGTCGTGGCGGCGGCCGACCGGCTGTACCAGGAGCTCGCCGACGCCGGCGTCGACGTCCTCTACGACGACCGCACCGAACGGCCCGGCGTCAAGTTCAACGACGCCGATCTGATCGGGTTCCCGGTGCGAGTGATGGTCGGGTCGCGCGGCCTTGCCGGCGGCCAGGTCGAGATCTCGCTGCGCCGCGACGGCGTCAAGCGCATGGTCGAGCTCGCCGACACCGCTGCCGAGATCGAGCGACTGCTCGGCGAGCTCAGGATCCACCTCGAAGAGTGAGCCGTCGGGGGACGGAGCGCGTTCCAGCCCGTTCCCGCTCCCGTGCCCGTTCCCGCTCCCGAAAAGTCGCTCAGCACGGGCACGGTGACGGGTACGGGCACGGAGACGCAGACGGGCGGGGGCTCTCCCCCCTAGATCCTGGATCCTAGATCCTCTGCTGCGACCTCAGCCAGGCGGCCACTGCCCTGCACCAGCACCTTGAGGTCCGAGCCCATGCCGTCGGGGTCGAGCAGGCGCTTGATCTCCTGTCGCTCCACCACCGTTCGCGCGTCGAGCTCGGCGGCGGCGCCGACACCGAGACGCTCCATCTGCTCGGCGAGGCCGGCACGGATCAGGAAAGGCGCGAGGCCCGACAGGCCGATCTCCCGCCAGCCCGCGTGATCGGCCGCCCGCCGGAGGTCATCCCAGTTGACGTGGGCGCTGAGGTCGCGCTCGCCGGGCTCGGCGAGCGGGTCGCGGGAAACCCGATGGGATTGCTGGACAGCGAGCGAGCCTCCGCGGCGGCCGCGCGGGTCGTACAGGCGGCGAGCCTCGTAGCCGTAGTCAACGATCACCGCCAGCCCGTCGTCGCCGCCGAGCTCGAGCAGGCTGCGGTGCAGCGTCTCCGCATCGAGGCGCGCCTCCGCGACCTGGCCAGGCTCGAGAACCACGCCGTGGCCGGCAAAGTAACGCTCGAGCTCCTCCCCGGCCGGCGCCTCGCGCCAGCGACAGACGTCGCAGTCCGCCGCGACCCACAGCTCGCGGAGCCCGCCCTCGCGCATCACGATGCGGTGCACCGGCTGCGCGTCGTAGAGCTCGCAGGCGTGAACCACGACCGGCCCACGCGGCAGCTCCAGCTCCCCGATCGACGCCACCACGGCGAGCGGGACCGCCAATGTGGTGCCGAGCCGCGCAGCCTGCACGGATCGCATCGCCGGCGAGCGCTCCACCGACCCGACGAAGCGGAGCGCGCGGCCGGCGTTGCCCGCCGCAGCGGCGGCCAGCTCGGCGAGCAGCGAGCCGTCACCGGAGGCGACATCGCAGAAGGCGACCGGGCCGACGCGGGCGGCGAGCCGCTCGAGCCAGCCCGCAAGCACGGTCGCGTACCAGCGTGAGGCCGTCGGAGCCGTCAGGAAGTCGCCGCCGCGCCCGTAGCGCGGCGCCGCCGCGCTGTAGTAGCCGTGCCGGGGATGGTAGAGCGCCAGCTCCATGAAATCGCGGAAGCTCACCTCGCCGCCGCGCGCCGCGATCTCCCGTGCGATCCAGGACATGCGGCGATTGTAGGCCGGCCGCCGCGTCCCGGCACGCGGCAGCGGCAGTCGGGATTGTCCTTGCTGCCTGCCGGGTTCTATGCTATACAACGTGCGCTGCTTTCGAAAGAAAGTGGGCCCCCGGCCCACTTTTTTTGATGGGGCAAGGGAGTCGGATGAAGCTGGATGCGAACCTGGAAAACGAGCTGACCGAGCTGGTTGCGGATGAGGGCCTCGAGCTCCTCGCCTCCGAGCTCGTCGGCAGCGGCCCGCGCACCGTGCTGCGGCTCGTCATCGACGGGCCGAGCGGGGTGACGCTGGACCAGTGCGCCGACATCTCGCGACAGGCTTCAGCGATCCTCGACGTCTCCGATCCGATCCGCCATACCTACACCCTCGAGGTCACCTCCCCGGGGCTCGACCGCAAGCTGTACCGGCGGCACGACTACACGAAGTTCGCCGGGCGCGCGGTCAAGGTCAAGATGGACCCGTCATACCGGGCGCACCGGGCGGTCGTCGGCGAGCTGATCGGTCTCGAAGGCGACGAGGTCCGGCTCCGCACTCCGGCCGGGGACGACGTCAGCCTGCCGTACGAACACGTCGTCGAGGCGAGGCTCGAGGTCGACTGGCAGGCGGTCCTGAAGGAAGGGAAGAGCCGGCCATGAAGCTGGAAATCAACACTCTCGTGCGCCAGGTCGCCGCCGAGCGCGACATCGAACCGGAGAAGCTGATCGAGGCGATTGCCGAGGCGATCTCGTCGGCCGCCCGCAAGCACTTCAAAGAGCGCAACGTGTTGACCGAGATCGAGCCGGAAAGCGGCGAGGTCCAGTCCTGGGTCGTGCGCGACGTGGTCGAGGAGGTCGAGGACCCGGAGACCGAGATGACGCTCGAGCAGGCGCAGGCGGTCGATCCCGCGGCCGAGATCGGCAAACCGATCAAGCTCGGCGCGCTGGACACGTCGCTGCTGGGCCGGATCGCGGCGCAGTCGGCCAGGCAGGTGCTGTTCCAGCGGGTCCGCGAGGCCGAGCGCGCTGTGGTCTATCGCAACTACGTCGGGCGCATCCACGAGATGATCAACGGCATCGTCAAGCGGGTCGACCGGGGATCGATCATCGTCGAGCTCGGCGACACCGAGGGCGTCATGCCCCGTAACCACCAGGTCCGAAACGAGCGCTACAGCCAGGGCGATCGCATCCGGTCGGTGGTGGTCGACGTCACGATGGACGCCAGCCGCCCGCAGGTCGTTCTCTCGCGCACCGATCCCGCACTGCTCGAGAAGCTGCTCGAAATGGAAGTGCCGGAGATCTACGACGGGACCGTGGTCATCAAGAAGTGCGTCCGCGAGCCTGGCGAGCGGGCCAAAGTGGCGGTCTTTTCGAAGGACCGCGACGTCGACCCGGTGGGGGCATGCGTCGGCCTCAAGGGCTCCCGGGTCCAGGCGATCACCCGCGAGCTCAAGGGCGAGAAGATCGACATCATTCCCTGGAACAGTGACCTCGTGACCTTCGCGCAAAACGCGCTCGCCCCGGCCAAGATCAACCGGGTCGCGGTCCGCGAGGAGCCGATCCTGGTGACCATGATCGATGAGCAGGGCCACGATATCCTCGACGAGGCCGGCGAGCCGATCACGAAGGACGCCCGGGAGACCGTGCTGGACGTGATCGTCGGCTCCGAGCAGCTGTCGCTCGCAATCGGCAAGCGCGGCCAGAACGTCCGTCTGGCATCGAAGATGCTCGGGTGCCGCATCGAGATCAAGAGCGAGGAGGCGGTCAAGGACGAGCTCGCTTCCGCGCTGGCGTCGATGCTGCGGGAGATGGAGGGGGTTGCGGAGGAGGAGGAGATCCCGGACGTCGCTGCGGCTTCGGAAAGCGTCGACTACAGCGAGCTGATTCCGCTCGAGGAGCTCGACATGCTGACGGACCGGCTGCGCGAGCGCCTCCAGAGCCACGGCCTCCACACCGTGCAGGACGTTCTCGCCCGCGACGCAGACGGGTTGTCCACCATTCCGGGCATCGGGCCAGTCACGGCGCAGAAGTTGCTCGACATGTCCCGACGAGCCCTCCAGGTCGCGCTCGCCGAGGCGGTGGACGCGCAGGCCGGGGAGGAGTAGACGAGCATGCAGCAGCTGCGAGTGGTGGACCTGGCGCGAACCATGGGCATCAGCCCAAAGGAGTTGATTTTCAAGCTCCGTTCGATCGGCGTGAGCGTCAGCGGCGAGGAGGATGCCCTCGACCTTTCCACCGTCCGATCGATCATCACCGGCGAGACCCTCCAGAAGCGGCCCCGCGAGGTGATCGTCCGCGCCGAGGCGCGCGAGGAGGAGGCCCAGACCAGCACGGCCCGTGACCGGATGGCGCGGCGCCGCCGCCGCCAGGTCGTGCAGACCGAGAAGGAGATCCGCGAGTTCGCGACGCCGCCTCCCGACGAGGTTGCGCCGTCCGAGCACGTCGAGGAGGCACCGGCCGAGCCGGTCGCCGCCGACGCCGAGGCAGCAGCCCAGGCTTCGCTCGAGGCTGCCGAGTTGACCGAGGTCGCAGAGGTTCCGGTGGTCGAGGGGATCGGCGAGGTCGAGGGAGTTGCGGCCGCCGCCGGGGCCCCCTTCGACGGCTCCGGCGAGGCCGAGGTGGAGGTCGAGGAGAAGCCGGAGTTCGAAATCACAGAAGAGGAACTGACGGCGTCCCGCAAGGCCGGTGAAGAGGCGGCTCCGCTGCGGGTCCGACCGATTCGGGCCAAGACTCCCCTCGAGCAGGGCCTGCGCGAGCTCACGCCGGACGAGATCAAGGAGAGCCTCGAAGCCCGCAAGCGGGCCGAGCAGCGGCGCAAGGTGGTCAAGCCGGGCGCGGGGAAAAAGGCCAAGGCGGCTGCCGACGCCAAGGAGATTCGCGAGCTGCTCACCAAGTTCGAGGAGCAGAAGCTCAAGGGGCAGCAGGAGGGTGCGGCGCCGACCCGCCCGGGACCGCGCCCCGGCGACCGGCGCCCGACCAAGAAGGCCCGCCGGCGCCTGCAGCGGGACGAGACGACTCCGGCCCCGCCGCAGCCGACCCGAACGGTGCAGTTCAAGGACGGCGAACGCCCGGAGGGGCCGATCATCCTGTCCGAGATGGTGACCGCCCGCGAGCTCGCCGAGAAGCTCAACGTCACTGCCAAGGACCTGCTCGCGCTGCTCATCGCCAAGGGCGTGATGGTCACCACCAACCAGTCCCTGCCGCACGAGCTGGCGGAGGAGATCTGCGAGGACCTCGGCATCGAGGCGATGGTGGCATCGGCCGAGGAGGTGCTGGAGTACGAGCGCGAGGAGAGCCTGGCCGAGGTCGGTCCCGCGCTGCCGAGGCCTCCCGTGGTCACGGTCATGGGTCACGTGGACCACGGCAAGACCTCGCTGCTCGATGCGATCCGGTCGACCCGCGTCGCCGAGCACGAGGCGGGGGGTATCACGCAGCACATCGGCGCTTCGCGGATCGAGACCGACGAAGGCCGGGTGGTGGTGTTCGTCGACACACCGGGCCACGAGGCGTTCACCAAGATGCGCGCCCGCGGTGCCCAGGTCACCGACATCGTGGTGCTGGTGGTGGCGGCGGACGACGGGGTCATGCCCCAGACCGAGGAGGCCATCAACCACGCGCGCGCCGCCAACGTGCCGCTGATGGTGGCGATCAACAAGATCGACAAAGGCAACGCCAACCCGGATCGCGTCAAGCAGCAGCTCGCGGAGCACGGGGTACTGGTCGACGACTGGGGAGGCGACGTCCCCTCGGTGCAGGTCTCGGCCAAGACCGGCAAGGGCATCTCGGACCTGCTCGGAATGATCCTGCTGGTCGCCGAGATGAAGGCGCTGAAGGCGACCGTCGAGGGGCCGGCCCGCGGCGTCGTGCTCGAGGCGCGCAAGGAGAGGGGCCGCGGCATGGTGGCCTCGATCGTGGTCCAGCAGGGCACGCTGGCCGTGGGCAACTATTTCTTCTGCGGGTCGACCTGGGGGCGGGTGCGGGCCATCACCAACGACCGCGGCGACCGCGTCGACTCGGCCGGCCCATCGGACCCGGTGGAGGTCATCGGCTTTGCAAATCTCCCCGAAGCAGGCGACGTCCTCCAGGGGACCGAGAGCGAGGCCAAGGCGGTCGAGGTCTCCAGCTACCGGAGCCTGCGCGAAAGGGAAGAGGGCCGGGTCGCCGGCCGCAAGATCTCGCTCGAAAACCTGTTCGACCAGATTGCCGAGAGCGAGATCAAGGAGCTCAACGTCGTCGTCAAGGCCGACGTCCAGGGATCGGTCGAGGTGCTCCGCGAGGCACTCGCTGCGCTGTCCACCGAGCGCGTCAAGATCAACCACCTGCACGGCTCGGTCGGCGCCATCACCACCAACGACGTCATGCTCGCGTCGGCGTCGAACGCGATCATCATCGGCTTCTCGGTGCGGCCCGAGCGGCCGGCGCGCGAGCTCGCCGAGACCGAGCAGGTGGACATCCGCCTGTACACCGTGATCTACGACCTGATCGACGACGTCAAGAAGGCCATGGTCGGCCTGCTCGAGCCGGTCTTCAACGAGGAGGAGCTCGGCCACGCCGAGGTTCGCGAGGTGTTCCGGGTTCCCAAGATCGGCGCCATCGCCGGCAGCCACGTCGTCGACGGCGTCATCACCCGCACCGCCAAGGCCCGGCTGCTGCGGGACCACGTCGTCGTGTACGAGGGCCAGGTGTCGTCGCTTCGCCGCTTCAAGGACGATGCGTCGGAGGTGCGGCAGGGGTTCGACTGCGGCATCGGCCTCGACCGGTACCAGGACATCAAGGTGGGCGACGTCATCGAGGCCTTCCGGATGGTGGAGGTCGCGCCCGAGTTGTAGGATCTAGGATCTGGGATCTAGGATCGATGGTGGCACACAACAACGGGGGCGAATCGCTGGATGCGCGCGATCTCGCCACGGTATCGAACGGTTGTGGATGACAGCATCGCGATCCCCGCCCCCAGAGCTGAACCGCCGTGCGGGCTACGAGAAAATGGAACGAAAGATCTATGTCGGAATCGCGCGCCTCGAGGTCCACATCGAGGACGCCCACAGCCTCAAGGAGAAGAGGAGTGCGACGCGGCCGCTCGTCGAGAGAATTCGTAACCGGCATCAGGTGCTCATCATCGAGGCCGACCACCAGGACTTGCACCAGCGCGCGGGCTTCGCGATCAGCGCCCTGTCGACCGACCCGGTAGACCTCGAGAGCCGCCTGCAGCGCGTGGAGAAGACGGTGCACGAGACCTGGGGTGGGTCGGTGCTGGCGTGGGACGTCGAGATCATTCAGGTGTGATAAGTGATAGGTGATAGGTGATACGTGATAGGTGATACGTCCCCCGCCCGCTCTCGTCACGGCGGCTTGTCACGGCGTAGCCGAAGGCGAAGCCGGAAGCCGCAGGACGGAGCCGGATCCGCGCCCGCTGTCGCTGCCGCGTCCGGACGGGCCCGGAGCCTGAACAGTGGGGACGGGAGACTGTGACGTGACGATCCGGCAGACCTTCAGCCGCAACCGGCGCCTCGAGGGCGAGATCCGGGCGGTGCTCGCCGAGCTGCTCCGCTTCTCGGTCAAGGACCCGCGGCTCGACGACGTCACCGTATCGGCGATCCAGCTGTCGCCCGATCGCACCCTGGCCCGGGTCTTCTACTCGGTGATTGGCGACGCCGAGCGCGAGCGGCAGGCCGCGGACGGTTTCGCGGCGGCTGCCGCGTTCATGCGCCGCGAGCTCGGCCACCGGATGCGGATGCGAACGGTGCCCGCCCTCGAGTTCCAGCGCGACACCTCGTACGAGTACGGCGACCGCATCGAGCGCCTGCTCGGCCAGCTCCACACCGAGCCGGCCGGCCCTGACGACAGCCCCGACGGGGAGGAGTCATGACCCCCGGAGGCGGCGATGCCCGTGCCGCCGTCGAGCGCCTCGCCCGCGCCGCGCGGGCGCTGATCACCGGGCATCAGCGGCCCGATGGCGACTCCCTCGGATCGCAGCTCGCGCTCGCCGAGCTGGCCGGCGCCCTCGGCGTGGCGACGGTGGTCGTCAACCATGACCCTGCTCCGAGCACGCTCGCAGACCTGCCGGGCGCCGCGCTCGTCGCGGTCGGCGCCTCGCTGCCTTCCGACTTTCCGGACCGGTTCGACCTGGTCGTCGCGGTCGAGTGCCCGGAGCTGGAGCGGGCCGGATTCGACGGCCTGGACCGCCTGCCGATCCTCAACATCGACCACCACCCGGCAAACCCGCTGTACGGCGAGGTCAACTACGTCGACGTCGATGCCCCGGCGACCGGGGAGATGGTGTGGCGGATGTTCAGCGCAGCGGCGATCGAGCCGTCCGCAGCGGTCGCCACCAACGCCTTCGTGGCGCTGTCGACCGACACCGGGGACTTCCGCTACGGGAACGCCACCGGCAGGGCGTTCCGCGCCGCGGCCGAGATGGTCGATGCCGGGGCCAGTCCGACCGCGGTGGCGAAGTGGATCCACGGTCGCCGCCGGGCGGCCGCCGTCCACCTCCTCGGCGCAGCGCTGTCGACGCTCCGCCTCGAGGCCGATGGCCGCATCGCCGTGATCGAGCTCGACGAGGAGGACTTCCGCCGCGCCGGCGCCGGCCCCGAGGACACCGAGGACATCGTCAACCACCCGCGCGCTATCGACGGCGTCCGCGCGGTGGTGTTCCTCAAGCAGTGGGAGCGCGGCGTCGTCCGGGTCAGCCTGCGCTCGATCGGCGCCGTCGACGTCCGGCGGGTCGCAGAGCGGCTGGGCGGCGGCGGGCACGCCAACGCCGCGGGCTGCACCGTCCGGGGCGACCTCGCGTCCACCCGCGAGCTGGTCGTCGCCGCCGTCCGCGAAGCGGTGGAGGCGGCGTCGTGAGCCGCCACCGCACCTCTCTGCGGCACGGGTTGCTGCTGGTGGCCAAGCGCCCCGGCCCGACCTCCCACGACGTGGTGGACATGGCTCGCAGGGCGCTCCACGAGCGCCGGATCGGCCACACCGGCACGCTCGACCCGATGGCCGAAGGCCTGCTCGTGCTGTGCGTCGGGCATGCAACCCGCCTTCAGCAGTTCCTGGTGCGCTGGGAGAAGACCTACCGCGGCCAGATCCGGCTCGGGCACGCCACCACCACCTACGACGGCGAGGGGGAGCTGACCGACCCGCGCGGCGCGGTTCCGGAGCTCGACGGCGCCGAGATGGCGAGGCTGCAGGGACGGTTCATCGGCGAGCTCGCCCAGACGCCACCGCCCTACTCCGCCAAGAAGATCGGCGGCAAGAGGATGTACGAGCTGGCCCGCGCGGGCCACCCGGTGGTCGCCGAGCCGAAGACCGTGACCGTGCACGCCCTCGCTCTCGAGGCGCTCAAGCGCGATCTGCTCGGCGTCCAGGTGACGGTCTCGTCCGGCTTCTACGTGCGGTCGCTGGCGCACGATGTCGGCACCGAGCTCGGGTGCGGCGGCTTCCTGGGTCAGCTGCAGCGGGTATCGATCGGGCCGTACGTGGTCGACGACGCGATCCAGCAGAGCCTGCTCGAGACCGCCGACGACCCCGAGCTCATCGTCAGCCAGAAGGGGTGGATCCCGATCGACCGCGTCGCCCTCCCCTTCCCCGAGGTTCAGCTCAACCGCACTGCCAGCGAGCGCTTCATCCATGGCCAGGAGGTGGTGGTCCTGCGCTCGGGCGGCGGCCCGCTGGCCGTGGACAACGAGGTCGCGGTGCGGTCGCCCGGTGGGCAGCTGCTCGGCGTCGGCCTCGTGCAGTCCGTGCTGGCCCGTGGGCGCACCGTGGGGATCCGCCCCTCGATGGTGCTGCAGGCCAGCGAAACCCAGCCAGCACAGCCCGCCGACAGCAGCTCAACTGTTGCCAGCGGAGAAACTTCCTGATACCGTGCCGCTGCCTCCTCGCCACCGGAGGAACCCATTGTGGAGGAGACATGAGTCACTTTGACGTACGAAAGCCCGCGATCATCGAGGAGTACCGGCAGCACGCCAACGATACCGGCTCGCCGGAGGTCCAGGTCGCATTGTTGACCCGCCGGATCGAGTTTCTCACCGAGCACTTCAAGTCATTCACCAAGGACTTCCACTCGCGCCGCGGCCTGCTGCGGCTGGTGGGACGTCGCCGCCGCCTGCTCGACTACCTGAAGTCGAAAGACCTCGCCCGCTATCGCCGGCTTGTCGAGCAGCTCGGACTCAGGGGATAGGAACGAGGCTCTATGAAAAAAGTCGTCACTAGATCCGTCGAGATCGACGGGAAACAGCTGTCTTTCGAACTTGGCAGGGTCGCCAAGCAGGCCGACGGCTCGACCGTCGTCCGGATGGGTGACACGATGGTCCTGGTGACCGCCTGCGCCGACACCAAGTCCCGCGAGGGTGTCGACTTCCTGCCGCTGACGGTCGACTACCGGGAGAACACCTACGCCGGTGGCAGGATCCCGGGCGGCTTCTTCAAGCGCGAGGGGCGTCCCACCGAAAGCGAGATCCTCACCTGTCGGCTCATCGACCGCGGGCTGCGGCCGCTGTTCCCGGACGGCTACCACCGCGAGAGCCAGATCATCGCGTGGGTGATGTCCGCCGACGACGACCACGACCCCGACGTGCTCGGCATCTGCGGCTCGTCGATGGCGCTGATGGCCGCGGCATCGATTCCCTACGAGGCCGCGCTCGCCGGCGTCCGGGTCGGCCGCCTGGACGGCCGTTTCGTGGTCTTCCCGAGCTACGCCGAACGGGAGGCGAGCGACCTCGACCTGGTCGTGGCCGGCACCGATGAGGCCATCGTGATGGTCGAGTGCGGCGCCAACCACGTCGCCGAACAGGTCGTGATCGACGCACTCGAGCTCGCCCACCGCGAGATCCGCCGGATCATCGCCCTGCAGCGCGAGATCACCGCCGAGCTCGGGATCGTCAAGGCGCCGTTCGCGCCCGAGGCCGATCCCTGGCCGGCAGAGTTTGCCGACCAGGTGAAGGCTCGCTGGACCGAGCCGCTGCGCGCCGCGCTCCAGGTCAAGGGCAAGCTCGACCAGGGCGATGCGGTCGACGCGGTCAAGGAGCAGGCGATCGCCACCCTGCCCGAGGAGCTCGCCGAGGAGCAGACCCCTTGGCTCAAGAGCCTGCTCCGCGGCCTGGTCAAGGACATCACCCGCGAGACCATTCTCGACCGCAGCCAGCGCCTCGACGGCCGCGCCTTCGACGAGATCCGGCCGGTGTCGTGCGAGGTCGGCGTGCTGCCGCGCGCGCACGGCTCCGCCCTGTTCACGCGGGGCGAGACCCAGGCGATCGTGACCTGCACGCTCGGCACCTCGGAGGACTCGCAGCTGATCGAGGCCTTCGAGGGCGAGTCGCGCCAGCACTTCATGCTGCACTACAACTTCCCGCCGTTCTCGGTCGGCGAGGTTCGCTTCCTGCGCGGGCCCGGCCGTCGCGAGATCGGTCACGGCGCGCTCGCCCGCCGCGCCCTCGGTCCCATCCTCCCGGACAAGGAGACCTTCCCCTACACCATGCGCGTGGTGTCCGACATTCTGGAGTCGAACGGCTCATCGTCGATGGCGTCGGTGTGCGGCGGCTCGCTGTCGCTGATGGACGCCGGCGCCCCGATCAAGCGGGCGGTGGCCGGCATCGCCATGGGCCTGGTGTCGGACGGCAGCCGCTTCGCGGTCCTGACCGACATCGCCGGCCAGGAAGATCACTACGGCGACATGGACTTCAAGGTTGCCGGCAGCCGCGACGGGATCACCGCCCTCCAGATGGACATCAAGGTCTCGGGACTGAGCCGCTCCATCCTCGAGCGGGCGCTGGAGCAGGCGCGCCGCGGGCGCCTCCAGCTGCTCGACGCCATGGACCAGGCGATCGCCGAGCCTCGGGCCGATATCTCCCAGTATGCTCCGCGCATCTTCCAGATCAAGATCGACGTCGACCAGATCCGCAACGTGATCGGGCCCGGCGGCAAGACCATCCGGTCGATCGTCGACTCGACCGGCGCCCGCATCAACGTCGAGGACGACGGGACCGTCCAGATCGCCACCAGCGACCTCGAGGCCGCAGAGCGGGCGATCGCGATCATCCAGGGGCTCACTCGCCAACCGAAGATCGGCGAGGAGTTCGACGGCACGGTCAAGCGGATCGAACCGTACGGCGCCTTCGTCGAGATCCTGCCCAACCAGGACGGCCTGGTCCACATCTCGGAGATCTCGCTCGAGCGGATCCCCGACATCCGCGACGTGCTGACCGAGGGCGACCCGATGCGGGTCCGCATCATCGACATCGACGCCAACGACCGGATCAAGCTGTCGCGGCGGGCGATCCTCGAGGACGAGGCGCGAGCGCGCGGCGAGGAGATTCCGGAGCGGGCGGCGGCGCCGCGTGACGAGCAGCGGCGCGGCGGCCGGCCCGGAGGCCGCGACGGCGGCCGCGGGCGGGGCGGCCCCCGGCGAAGGGACTGACCGCGGTCCTCGCCGGGAAGGCTGATCGGCTCCCGAACGAATATCCAGACCCACCCCTCGGGGTGGGTCTTCTATTTCTTGCCCGTGCCCGTGCCCGGCTCTGGTCCGCCGTCCCATCCATCCAAGGGCTCGCCCCGGCCCCCTTCCGCGCCCGCTTCCCCGCCCCATTTCGTTCCCGTTCCCGTCCCCGTTCCCGTTCCCGAGCGGACATGCCTCTGTCCGAGTCAGTTCCACCGCCTGACAAAGCGGGGCGTGCGCCAAGTTGGTGAGGGAACGCAGCCGGGCGCGAATCCGGCTCCGCCTCCGGCATCGCCGTGACGTGAGCGGGAACGGGGACGGGAACGGGAACGGCAGCGAACGGCACCGCGCGCCCGGGACGGATCGCGTGATGCCGCACCCCGGCAAGAAGGAGTTGCATTTTTGCCGCAGCGGACCGAATATGAATGAGTGTTCATTCACGATCGCAATGCCCGGCTGAGCGCACCAGTGGAGGTTGGCCATGGCCTATGACGTTGACATGCGTGACGTGAAGTTCCAGCTCTTCGAGTGGCTGCCCACCGCCAAGCTCCTCGAGGCGCCGAAGTTCGCAGACTGGGACCGCGACAACGTCGAGATGGTCCTCGACGAGGGCTACAAAATCGCGCGGGAGCAGATGGCCCCCTCGAACATCGAAGGCGACCGAATCGGCGTCCAGTGGAAGGACGGCGTCGTGACCATGCCGGCGGCCTTCAAGTCGGTCTACGAGACCGTCCGCGAGGGCGGATGGATGGGCATGGTCATCGACTCCGCGTCCGGCGGCATGGGCCTGCCGGAGGTCGTCGGCACCGCCGTCACCGAGTTCTTCTCCGGGTCCAACGTCTCGCTCTGCCTGACCATCATGCTGACCCGCGGCGCCGCGATGATGATCGACAACTTCGGCACCGACCACGAAAAGGGCCTCTACTTCCAGAAGCTGCTCAGTGGCGAGTGGGCCGGCACGATGTGCCTGACCGAGCCGCAGGCCGGCTCCGACGTCGGTGCCGCCAAGACCAAGGCCGTCAAGCAGGACGACGGCACCTACCTGATCTCCGGCGAGAAGATCTTCATCACCTCCGGCGACCACGACCTCACCGACAACATCGTCCACCTCGTGCTCGCGCGCACGCCCGACGCGACCCCCGGCACCAAGGGCCTGTCGCTGTTCATCGTCCCCAAGGTCTGGGTCAATGAGGACGGCACGCTGGGTGAGTCCAACGACGTCTACTGCAGCAACATCGAGAAAAAGATGGGGATCCACGGCTCCCCCACCTGCTCGCTCGTGTTCGGCGGCAACGGCAAGTGCCGCGGCTACCTGCTCGGCAAGGAGCAGGGGGGCATGAAGCTGATGTTCTTCATGATGAACGGCGCCCGGATCGAGGTCGGGCTCCAGGGATCAGCGGCCGCGGCTGGCGCCTACCAGGCCGCCCTCGCCTACGCGCGGGAGCGGCTGCAAAGCCGGAGCTGGAAGGAGTGGGACAACCCGGCGGCGCCGCAGGTGCCGATCGTCGAGCACCCGGACGTCCGCCGCCTCCTGCTGTCCTCCAAGGCCTACTCCGAGGCGATGCGCGCCCTGCTCTACCAGACCTCGCTCTACGAGGACCTCTCCCGGATCTCCGAGGGCGAGGAGCATGAGAGGTACCACTCCTGGGTCGAGGTGCTGACCCCGATCTGCAAGGCCTGGGCCTCCGACTGGGGCGTCCAGGTCGGCCTGTGGTGCATGCAGGTCTACGGCGGCTACGGCTACACCCGGGAGTTCCCGGTCGAGCAGTACGTGCGCGACGCCGAGATCGCCACCATCTACGAGGGGACCAACGGCATCCAGGCGCTCGACTTCGTGGGCCGCAAGCTGCGGCTGCGCGACGGCGAGGCGGTTCGCGAGCTGCTCGGCATGGCCGAGAAGACCTTCAACTCGCTCAAGAGCGACAATGAGATGGGCGAGGCGGCGTGGATGCTGGCGGCCGCGCTGAAGCAGATCGAGTCGATGGCCAAGGACCTGCCGAAGCGGCCGGACGGCATGCTGGTCACGATCTACAACGCGGTGCCGATCCTCGACATGGTGGGCACCGTGCTCGGCGCCCACTTCCTGCTCGACCAGGCCCGCATCGCCAAGGCCAAGCTCGGCGAGATCCTAGCCGCAGCCGGCGTCGCCACCGACGACAAGAAGGCCTACAAGGCGTTCCTCGCCGGCAACCCCGACGCGGCCTTCTACCACAACAAGGTGCAGACCGCGATCCACTTCGCCTACCGCGGGCTGCCCCTGGTCTCGGCGCGCGCCGCCGCCGTCCGCGCCGGCGAGAAGTCGGCCATCTACGCGAT
>Ga0209254_10001878_pt1 | contig 18920 bp, 17 predicted proteins | sample FrelakmetDIP11DI_FD_187148 | JGI IMG/M metagenome (GOLD analysis project Ga0209254, IMG submission 187148) | Freshwater lake sediment microbial communities from the University of Notre Dame, USA, for methane emissions studies - DIP11 DI (SPAdes)... | ecosystem: Environmental > Aquatic >...
CTGCGCGAAGTCCCGCCCTGCGGGACGAAGGCAGGTGCTTGGTTTTTGGATATTTGGCCTTATTTATATCATATTTCTTTAAATCTGACAATCCTTGAGAAGAACTCTGCATTCAGGCTTGCCCCTCCGACAAGGGCTCCGTCAATATCCTCCTGATTCATCAGACCCTTGCTATTCTCCGGAGTAACACTCCCCCCGTACTGAATACGGATTCCTTCCGAAATCCCACCTGAATAGAGCCGTTCGATCTTCTGTCGGATGAATCGATGGGTTTCTTGGGCCTGCTGGGGAGTGGCTGTCTTTCCTGTCCCAATGGCCCAGACCGGTTCATAGGCGATGACAATATCTCTCACTTCTTTCTCTCCGAGGCCTTTGAGGCCTCCTTCCACCTGCCTCTCAATCACGGAGAAGGTCTTTCCCTCCTCCCTCTCATTCAGGGTTTCACCGATGCAGAAGATGACCTTCAAATCATACCTCAAAGCCGCCTTGATCCTCTGGTTGACTGTCTCGTCTGTCTCTCCAAAATATTGCCTTCTTTCGGAATGGCCGATGATCGCATACCGGCAATTAATCTCCTTAAGCATCACCGGAGAGATTTCACCCGTGAAGGCGCCCTTCTCCTCCCAGAAAAGATTCTGGCTGGCTAAATGGATAGATGATCCCTTCAGCTCTTGAGAGACAGCGTAAAGGGCTGTAAACGGAGGAGCAATGGCCACCTCAACATCCTCGATGCCTTTAAGATGAACTTTTAACCCCCTGACCAGATCGAGGGCCTCCTCGACCGTCTTATTCATCTTCCAGTTGCCTGCAATAAAGGGCAATCTTCCCATTATTTCCACCTCTTTAGTCTTTAGATTTTCCCGATCTCCTCATCACCCTATCTCCCCACTATTTTTTCTCAGAGCCTCGATCCCCGGTAATTTCTTCCCTTCAATAAATTCGAGGGATGCCCCTCCGCCTGTGGAGATGTGGCCGATCTTATCTGCGACTCCTGCCTGATTCACCGCCGCCACAGAATCCCCTCCTCCAACGATGCTGAAGGCAGAAGATCTGGCAATGTTCCTGGCAATGGCAAATGTCCCCTGACTGAAAGGCTCCATCTCAAAAACGCCCATCGGCCCGTTCCAGAAAATCGTTCTGGCGGTTTTGATCTCGTCAGAAAATACCCTGATGGTCTCAGGCCCAATATCAAGGCAGACCCAATCGCCGGGAATATTCTCGTTGCTTACAATCTCTCTCCTGGCCTGGACATCCATCCTTTCTGCGGCAACATGATCGGAAGGAAGGAGAAATTTTATCTTCCCCTTCGCTCCTTCGAGGAGATTGAGCGAGAGACCGATCTGATCTTCCTCGACCAGTGATTTCCCGACCCCGAACCCTTTTGCCTTCAGGAAGGTGTAGGCCATTCCCCCTCCCACGAGAAGGGTGGTCACCTTATCCAAAAGGTTCTGTATCACCCCGATCTTATCGGAGACCTTTGCGCCACCCAGAATGGCGACATAGGGTTTTTGCGGATGGACTAACGCCCTCTCTAAACTTTCAACCTCTTTCATCATTAAGAAACCAGCTGCAACGGTCTGTATGTATCGTGTCATTCCCACGGTGGAGGCATGGGCACGGTGGGCAGCGCCAAAGGCATCATTCACATAAACCTCGCAGAGGGAGGCCAGGGCCCTCGAAAAAGATTCTTCATTCTTCTCTTCCTCCGGATGAAACCGAAGGTTTTCGAGGAGGAGAACCTCTCCCTCTTTCATCCCATCGATCTGCCTCCTGACTTCCTCCCCAACACAATCAGGAGCCAGAAATACGCTCCCTCCGAGCAATCCGGATAACCTTTCCGCAACCGGGGCTAAACTGAACTTTGGCTCTCTTTTCCCTTTCGGCCTTCCCAGGTGGGAGGCAAGAACGACCTTCCCGCCTGTCTCACTCACAAAACGGATCGTGGGCAGAGAGAGGACGATCCGTGTATCATCGGTGATCTCATTTTTTTCGTTGAGGGGAACATTAAAATCGACTCGGATGAAGACCCGTTTCCCTTTCAGTTCAATTTGATCTACTGTGCGAATACCCATTACCTGCTCCTGCCCAAATCATCGTTTCATCATTCAGGTTAAGGTCAGGGCTGGGAAGCCAGTTTGGGTTAGGTGTTTGGGTAAGGACTAACTTCTCATCAGACCAGCAACTTAACCTCTTTACCAAACTGGCATCTTTACCTTTACCGTTTGACGAACCAGTTTTATCTCTTCCCGAACAGATACAGAAACAACTCCACCATCCTGTTGGAGAAGCCCCATTCGTTATCATACCAGGAAAGGATCTTTGCCATCTTTCCGCCGATCACTTTTGTGGAAGGACCATCGACAATGGAGGAGTGGGAATTGCCATTGAAATCGATGGAGACAAGCGGCTCCTCACAGAAACTCAGGATCCCTTTCAACTTTCCATCCGCATAGGATTTCAAAACCTTGTTCAGTTCTTCGGCCGTCGTCTCCTTTTTCAGTCCCACCACCAGGTCGACCACAGAGACATTGGGGGTCGGCACCCGGATCGCCATCCCGTCCATCTTTCCCTTCAATTCCGGGATGACGAGGGAGAGGGCTGTAGCCGCACCGGTTGTCGTGGGAATCATCGACATCCCGGCGGCTCTGGCCCGTCGAAGGTCCTTGTGAGGAAAATCGAGAATGACCTGATCATTCGTGTAGGCATGGATGGTCGTCATCAGACCATACTCCACTCCGAACTCGTCAACCAGAATCTTGGCGATGGGGGAAAGACAGTTCGTCGTGCAGGACCCCATGGAAATGATATGATGTTTGGAAGGATCATATTCCTTCTCATTCACTCCGAGGATGAGCGAGACATCCGGATCTTTTGCCGGAGCGGAGATCACGACTTTCTTGGCGCCGGTTTCAATATGCTTGGAGCCTCCTTCGCGATCCGTAAACCTCCCGGTACTTTCCAGAACCACATCAACTCCCAGATCCTTCCATGGAAGCTGGCCGGGATCTTTCAGGGCAAAAACTTTGATCTCTTTTCCATCGATTAAAATGGCGTCTTTCTTTCCTTCAATGCTTGCCCCAAACCTTCCGTGAACAGAATCGTACTTTAAGAGATGGGCCAATGTCTTAGCATCGGTGAGATCATTGACTGCCACGAACTCCAGGTCCTTCCTGTTCAGACCTGCTCGAAGGACATTCCGGCCGATCCGACCAAACCCGTTAATCCCAACTCTGATTGCCATATCGCTCCCTCCTTTTTAGAATTATCTTTTATTATATACCTTTTTTCTGTTTCCTCCGTCAATATGTTTAGTAGCCCGAAGAAAATATTGCCCTCTCTTCCCAAAGAGGGAAAAACCTGGTATATTGGGGCTACCCGGAAAGAAAAAATGGAAAGAAAAAAACACATAATGAGAGATCGAAATATGTTAGAGATCGTGCAGGGGCTTCTCCACTCCCAGATTGTTTTTCAGGAGATCTTTAAAAAGTATAAGGAAGGCCGGCTCCGTTTTTCTGACATCGGAAACTGGGTCAATGATAGGGGTCAGAGCCCTCTTTACAACCTGAAGGAACAGTGCCATTCCTTTTTCCGTAATAAGGGAAAAGAACCTGTTCGTAAAAATGAGTGGCTCCTCGACCTGGTCATCGGATCCATCTTTCACGAAGCCATGAAGTTAAGGGAAAATATTTACCAACTCGAAATCTATCGCCCCAAATACCTCAAATATAAACTTAATATTGGAAAATCGGCTTATGAAAGGAATTATTTCCAGCTATTTGAGCGGATCATCTCAAAGGCGGAACAAGGCGTGCTCCTTGGTATATCGGAGATGCGATCCCTTTTCCATGATGCCATGGAGCAGTTGATCGACCTCTTTAAAGAAAAGGGCCGGAATCCCTATCTGGTCCGATTCCTTCTGGAGCATCACTCCCTTCTTCAGAAGGTTTATGGTTCTCAAAGGGGCAAAGAGGTTTTCAGTCTCATCTTTGAGGGAGGGTTGCAGGAAGCTTATGACCGGGCGGGTCGCAGTTATCTCTTGAGCGGACATTATGATCTCTCCTCCCGTTATTTTTCAAAAGCCTTGAAGCTGGGACCTCCTCATAACGAACTACGTTTTCTACTTTACTTCAGTCTCGGGATGAATGCCTATTACAAAAATGCTTACCCGAGGACCCTGTCGTTCTGGGGAAAACTGATTCCCATCCGGTTGAAGAAAAATTTTAAGAAACATTATGCCAGGCAACTCGAGGAGGTCTGCCATAAGATGGTTTCGGAATTAAATGAGGAGGGAAGGCCCAAGCTGGCACAAACGGCGCTTTCCCTTGCCGATCAGACTAAAAAAATGTTAGGGTGAATTTAAACCCCGTTAGAAAGGTGGAGCATTGCCTCCACCTTAAATAACGAGATGATCTTTCTATTTATAGCATCCCACGGCATAATGACCATGGCTTTCTAACGGGGTAAAGGAGTATGTGAGATGCCGATCTATGAATATCATTGTAGCCGATGTCGTCACGAGTTTGAAAAACTGGTTTTCAACTCATCTCAAAAGATCATCTGCCCTGAATGTAAAAGCAAGAGGGTGAGCCGGATGATGTCCGCCTTCGCCTTTTCGAGCGGAGGAAAATTTAAGAGCACCGCCAGTTCCTCCTGTGGTGGCTGCTCCTCCACCAACTGTTCCACCTGTGGTTCCTGATAACGGAATGATGGAATATTGGAATACTGGAACAATGGGGGGTGAAAAAGAAGATATCAAATGAATGATTTATTTTTTTCTTGAACCCATCATTCCATTTCTCCATTATTCCATTATTCCAATTAGAGATTCGTCAGATGCCGCCTCGCCTCCATTTCCTCTCTCAGTGTCACATCGTCTTGAAGCCCTTTTATAACCTCATCGATCAGGAGAATCATCGGCTCCTTCTGTTCCGGCAATTTGCCGTGGAGAGGGACGAGGTTTGAAATGTGGTCGCTTAAAAATTGGGAGGTGACCTGGACCTCTTTCAGAAGTAATCTCGTCTCTTTTAAAATCGTCTCCGGTGATGCCGGTTGGAACCGGCCCTCTTCCATGGTCTCGTACAATTGGGAGCCGGGCTGGGGGACGAAGGTCCGGACCCGTATAAAGTGGGGATCGATCTGATTGAGAACATCTGCGGTTCCCCTCGCATGTTGTTCCCACTTTTCTTCTCCGCCGATGCCCAACAACACATATAAAGAGTACTCAAAACCTGCTTGTTTTGCTTTCTTGCCTGCCTCGATCATTTCTTCGGGAGTCGCCCCTTTATCAATCTCCTTCAAAAGTTCCCTGTCCCCTGTTTCAAGCCCCACATGGAGTCTATTCAATCCCGCTTCGTAGATTTTTCGCAAGTCCTCGATCGGTTTCTTGGCAATGGTCCTGGCCCTGGCATAACTGGTCACCCTTTCAATATAAGGGAAGGAAGAATACAAAGCATTTAGAATCCTGACCAACTCATCTGCCTTAAGAACCAGACTATTAGAATCACCAATAAAGACTGTCTGGACTCTATCGCTGTAGAGTTCCCTTGCCATGGATATATCCTCAAGCACCTCCTCCAGTTCTCTTCTCTCGAATTTCATCGTTTTATACATGGAACAGAAGGTACACCGGTTCCAGGGACACCCTCTCGTCACCCTCAATAGGAGACTGTTTGCTTCACTCGGTGGCCGAAAAGGCGGAAAGTCATAATCTCTTCTTCTCAGACCAAATCTTCCAAGAGTCATCATCTACCTCCATCAAAGTGTCTAAAATTAAAAGTGCCTAAAGTGACTAAAGTTAAAAAATGTTTGGTCATAGGAACGTAACTTTAGGCATTTTAGGCACTTTAGTTCACTTTAGTCACTTTTCTTCAAAAAATAATTGTTACGGAAATCCCTTTTTTCTCAAAACGTTCTTTTAAATCCATTCCAATAACATTAAAATAGTCATCTGTGAGATTATTGTCCAGTCCATTTTTACGGTAGAGCCCTTTCACCTTGTTGGGGTAATTCATCCGGTCGATGAGCACTTCATCGACTACCCCCTCCAGCATCTTCACCAGGGGGGCCGGCTTTAAGGGGAGTAGTGGCCCGATGAACGCATAAATCTTGATCCTCTCTCGGCGAAGGGTTTTCAATGTCCTGATCCGGGAAGAGATGGAAGGGGAGCAGGGCTCGAAGAGCTTCTTCATCGCTTCATCATGTGTTGTGACAGTCAATCCTACTTCAATCTTTTTAAACCGTTTAAAAAGGTCGAGGTCCCGCAGGCAGAGAGGTGAACGGGTCAGCACGTTGACCGAAAACTGCTTATCCAGAAGTGCTTCCAGGCATCCTCGTGTAATCTTATATTTTTTCTCAACGGGCTGGTAGGGATCGGTCACCGTACTGATAGCCACAACTCCCTGCTTTGCCCTGATCAGTTGCTGTTTCAGCAGTGAGGGTGCATTCACTTTGACATCAATAAACTCACCCCAGGGTTCCCGGTGGCCTGTAAATCGCTTCATGAAACTGGCATAACAGTATCGGCATCCGTGTCCGCAACCCACATAGGGATTAAGACAGTAATCAAAACCGGAGATCGCCGTTCTGGTGAGAACGGTCTTGGCAAAAATCTCTCTCACCTTCATAAGATAATTATGGATTCAAGGGGTCAAGGATTCAAGGGGTCAAATAAAATGATTAAACAACATGTGTAAGAAATTATATAAATTCAGAAAAATGCCCGATGGGATATCCAAAAAGCTGAAAATATTGAAAGACGATGAGAGATATTGAAAGAGTGTTTAAAAAGTTTATTAAATGTTAGGAAGGGTACTGCTTGAACCCATGGCCCCTTGAATCCTTGAACCCTCTCTTTATTCACTGGATGGGCAATTCAGGGAAAGGGGGAAAAGAGGCTTCGACTCCTTTTCGGGAATAGATTTCCCCCCCCTGGGAATAGATCTTCTGAAAGAATTCGAAGATGTCAATCTCTCCTCTTTTCGCCTTTTGCCATAGCCCGTAGAGATGATGGGCGGTAATAAAACTGATATTATATCGAACTAAGAGGTCGATCAGCTCCCTGGAGATATGGCTCGCCTCTCCCCTCTCAGAAATGGGAAGGCGAATATGAGTGCTCGCTATGATCAGGGATTTTTCATTCTCTTTCTTCTCTTTCTCGAATTGGAAAACCCGATTCATCTTCGGATGATTCCTATCGGCCTCTCCTTCATACATCATCACCTGCATTCCGAAGGTCTTCTGGGTATCTGGAATTTTTATAATGCGGTCCACGGATTGATACTGAATCCCAGTCGATATCTTGAACCCCATATCTTTAAAGATGGCGTGGACGGTATCAAGCAAGAGCAATTCGTTTTTAGGCCAGAGGAGCGTCTCGATGGTGAAAAAGTCCTGTTCTTTAATCGTTGTCGAATCCTTCTGAGAAATCTTATCAATCTCTGACCTTAAAAAATCCTTCCTTGCACTTGCTTTTTCAGTGCTTCTCCCTTCCATGCGCCCGACAATGAACATCAGAATAAGGCAGATCAACGGAACAAGGAGCCTCGTCTCCTCCTCATACGTGATGGTGCTATAGATTGCAAAAATGGCAAGAAGAAGTTGAAACAGAACTAACATTATTAAATCCTTTTAAAAATCAAGTGATACCAATATGTTAAAGACAAAGTAATTTAGAGCAATTTCTATACCAACAAGGGAGAATTTAAATTAGCCAATATTATCAAATAGTTAGGTTAATAACCCTGGGGTTTGGCCTAAAATTGGCCCTAACTATATTACATAATTTGAACGAAAAATGTCATTCCTATTCAATCCTAACATCCCTGCCTGTCCGGTCAAATCACTCAAAACAACCAAGCTGGCACTGGCTGATCCTTATATTTATTTCGTTCAGAATCTGCCCCATTTCCCGTTTCGAAATGCCGAAATCCTCTGCAATCTTAAAGCACATGGCGCAGGGAACTTTTCCGTCTTTGGATTTTTCTTTAATAGCCTTTTCTATTTTCTCGCGATCCATAATGCCCTCCAATCATTTCTCTCCTCAACCAATGGATTCCTCCGGATATGGGATCGAAACTATTAAATTCATATTTGTTAAAGTTGTCAAGATAAATTATGAGAGCTCCTGAAAAACTACTTTTCGCTCCCTGATTACACACCTGCCTGCCCTGCCTACCGGCAGGCAGGCACAGGCAGGGATTTCGAAAAAAAGATTCCACAGATTTTTCTTTATTTATCAATGGATTTCTAATCGGTGTAATCAGTTCCTAATCGGTGTAATCAGAGATTTCTGGATTTTTTTCAGAAATCTCTTATAATGAATGAAAAAGCAGATCAGAAATCTATCCCCCAAAGGAGAAAGATGATGAAGTTGAGCGGCGTCATGCCCCCCATTGCCACACCTTTTGAAAAAGGAAATCTTGCCCTGGACAGACTGAAAGAGAATTTTAATAAGTGGAACAAAACCGGGCTCTCCGGTTATCTTGTCCTGGGATCCAATGGAGAGGCAGTCTATTTGAATGAGAAAGAGAAGATGAAAGTCATGGAGGCCTCCAGAGAATCAATTCCCGAATCAAAAGCGATGATCGTCGGAACAGGGGCGGAATCCACACAGGAAACCATTCGCTATACCCATCAGGCGGCAAAAATCGGGGCCAATTTCGGCCTCGTCGTCACCCCTTCCTATTTTAAGGGTTCGATGAAACCTCAAGTCCTCTATAACCACTTCATCGCCGTGGCGGAATCTTCACGAATAGGCATCCTTCTCTACAATGTCCCTCAATTTACCGGAATCAATTTGGACGCTGAAGTGGTGGCGAAATTATCCTTTCATCCCAATATCGTCGGAATTAAGGATAGCTCCGGAAACATCGGTCAACTGAACGACATCATCCATCTTTCCAGAAAGGGGTTTGCTGTTTTTGTGGGGTCGGCCCCGGTCTTCTTCCCCGCCCTCTGTATCGGGGCGGCAGGAGGAATCCTGGCTGTGGCAAATACCGCTCCGGAGGAATGCGTCCAGATCCTCAACCTCTACCATCAAGGGAAAATGGCAGAGGCAACAGCATCTCAAAACCGATTAACCCCTCTTGCCAAAGCGGTTACGGTGAAGTACGGGATCGGGGGTTTGAAGATGGCGATGGATCTTACCGGTTACTTCGGTGGAAACCCGAGACTGCCTCTGAAAAGACCCGGGAAAGAGGTGGAAGAAGAGATGAAAAAGTTATTGGCCCAGATGAAAAAATAAGCTATCCCATCGCATCGAGGACAACCTCGGTAATATCCCTCACCTTCAATTTGATCTTATGTTTTCTTGCATAACCTGAGATGGTCCGGATGCACTGCTGGCAGGAGGTCACAACCTCCTCGGCTCCTGTCCTCTGAATCTCTTCGATCTTTCTCTGTGCAATGGCAGCGGAGAGCACCGGATCAATCATCTCAAGATCTCCTCCTCCGCCACAGCATACGCTCAACTGCCGATTCCCCTCTAACTCAATCAGGTTCAATCCTGGAATTTTCTTTAAAATATTTCTGGGGGCGTCGAAAACCTTGCTGTTTCTTCCCAGATCGCAGGGATCATGATAGGTCACCATTCGGTCAGATCCATTCTGGAAAGCGATCTTCCCTTCTCCGATCAGCCTTTCTATGAATTGAGTGGAATGGAGCAGTTCAGCACCCGTTTGATACTTCTCCTTCCAGGTATGGTAGCAGGAGGGGCAGGCAAAGACAACGGTTTCAGCGCCCACTTCCTTCACCTTCTCCTGATTGTGTTCGATCAGTTTCTGCATCTTATCCTTCATTCCTGCCTGGATGAGCGGAAACCCGCAGCACCATTCTTCTCCTCCTAAAATTGTAAAATCAACTTCGGCCTTATTCAGAATTTGAACAAAGGTCTGCGGGATTTTATGGGCCATCGGGTAGAAGGCCGCTACGCATCCCACAAAGTAGATGACCTTCGCTCTTTCTTTCTGGAACCTGTGATCCGGGATGCCCTCCAATTTATCCATCCACAGGGTTCGGTTAGCATTCGGCTCGTTCAAAATGTTGTAATGGCTCTCCAGCGCCTCAACCACCCGATCGATCACCTTCGGGTACTGTTTTTTATCGACCAGGCATTCCCGTCCTGCCAGAACACCCTGATTGGTCTCCACCGCCGGAAAACAGGTCTGGGTGCAGAGCCTGCAACCCGTGCACCGGAAGAGCGTTGCTTCGATCTCGGGCGTCCAGTCGATTTTGCCTTCGATAATCGCCTTCACCAGCACATTCTTGCCTCGGGGTGTCGCCCATTCTCTCCCTGTAATCGTATAAACCGGGCAGTGGGCCAGACAGAAACCACAATGGTTGCATTTGGCAACCTCGTCGTAGAACAAAGTTTTAAGCTCTTCTCGATTCATATTAACTCCCTATAGAATAATCAATGCAAAATGATCAATTAGCAATTAGCAGTTAGCAATGAATAGATCAGTACCCATAACAATAGAACCAGTGAAGATCGAAGATCATTGATAATTGCTAATTTTATACTGCTAATTTTGCAATGTGCTCTTCAAATTCCTCCTACAAATCGTCCTGGGTTGAGGATGCCTTTCGGGTCGATCTCTCTCTTCAACCGCCGCATTATTTCATAATCCCCTCTTTGCTCTCCCCAGACATCCATCCCCTTCTTGAATGCGGGTGGGGACGATTCTACAACCAGGCGGCCTTCATTCCGGGAAGCTGCCGCCGAAAATTCTTTCGCGAGGTTGAGCAGAGATTTCTTCTTCGACTGTACACCGTTGCCGGCAAACGCATAGGAATAAAGCACCCCGTTTCCCGAATGGCAGATCAGGGCACAGTCGATTCCCGACTCATTGGCCGCCTTTTCATAACTGCCTATCATTTCTCCGCTTTTAGAGATCAAAAAATTGGACTTGAACGAGATGAAACCCGATCCATCTTCTGCCAGCCCCTCTGAGAAATCCCGCAGAGCCTTCCAGAAGGATGTGTGAAGCTCCGAATGGAGGACGGCTGGTTCAAGACAACCGCCCTTCTTTGCCCTCTCGCCCATTTCCGCAATCTGCCGGTCAACGCCTTCAGCCACCCCTTCCAGCCTGATGGCCACCAGATAATTTCCTTGTTGCGGCACCGAAGGCTTCATCTTCTTGAGAGCGGTTCGGTTAAGGATCTCGATGGATGATGGAAGGAATTGAGACCGGAGGATCTCACGCCCGAACTGAACCGCCTCCTCCAACGTTGCATAAGGGAAAAGCAGTGTGGTCGCCTTCTCCGGGAGGGGAAGAAGTTTAAAGGTCATCTCGCAGAGGATTCCCAGCGTCCCATTAGAACCGATCAGAAGCTTGCACATATCGTAGCCCGAGACATTCTTCACCGTTTTCCCGCCCGACACAACGATATCCCCGTTTGGGAAAACGGTTTTCATCCCGATGATCAAATCCCTCGCCGTGCCATAAAGCAACCTGCCGGGACCGCTCGAATTGGTTGCTACGATCCCGCCCAGCGTTGCCTTGCCGGTGTGGGGTGGATCAAGGGGTAGAAAATATCCTTTCCCTTCGGCCGCCAACCTCTTTTGAACCGCATCCAGCGTGATTCCGCTTTCTACGGAGAGGGTGAGATTGTCGCAGTCACAATCCGTGATTCGATTCAGTCGGAGCGTGGAGAGGAGGAGATCCACTTTTTCCGGGACCGTTCCCATCCCCACCTTCGTCCCGTTCCCCATGGGAAGAATGGTCAGGGATGCTTCATTGGCGTAGGCGACGACCTTCGAAACCTCATCCATTGTTCCAGGAGCGACAACGATCTTCGGTTTTTTCCCGTCTACGGCAAAGGCCTTAAGTTGATCGGGATCTTTAATGACGTTATCTTTCCCGACGATCTCTTTCAGTTTTGAAACCATGTTATCTTTTTTAACCATCTCTATCTCCTATAATCCCTCCCCTGCCTTTGCCGAAGCAGCTTCGCGTAGGCAGGCAACCTCCCTTTTAAAAAGAGAGGAGAAAAGTATTATCCCCCTTTTCTAAAGGGGGATAGAGGGGGATTACTGTGTCTGAACTTCCGGAAAAATCTTTCCGGGATTGTAGATATCCTCCGGATCGAAAGCCTTCTTTACCTTCTTCATTGCAGAAATATCCTGATCTGAAAAGATATAGAACATCTCTTTCATCTTCTCCGTGCCGATCCCGTGCTCACCACTGATCGTCCCTCCTGCATCGGCGCATAATTTCATGATTTCGGAGCCTGCCAGGTGAACCCTTCTCAGTTCATCTTCATCCCTTTCATCAAAGAGGATGAGTGGATGGAGGTTTCCGTCTCCCGCATGAAAGACGTTGGCAATGGTAAGGCCGTACTTCTTGCTCACCTCCATCACCTGGACCAATACCTCCGGAAGTTTGGTCCTCGGCACTGTTCCATCACAGACAAGATAATTGGGACGGAGCCTTGAAATGGCGCCGAAGGCCCCTTTCCGGCCCGCCCAGAGCTGTATCCTTTCAGCTTCTGTCTTCGCCGATTTTACCTCACGGGCGTTATTCTTCCTGCAGATTTCCATAATCCGTTCCGCTAATCTCTCCATTCCGTCTTTGAGCCCGTCAATCTCGATGAGAAGAACAGCTTCCGCATCGAGCGGAAAACCCGCATGAACCGATTCCTCAACCGCTTTAATCGTCAATTTATCGAGGATTTCAAGCGTAGCCGGCAAGATGCCATCAGCAATGATCATAGAAACCGTTCTGCCCGCATCCTCCAAAGAATTGTAGATGGCCAGCATAGTCTTTACCGCTTCGGATTTAGGCATGATTCGCAGGATCAGCTTGGTAGCAATTCCCAACGTCCCTTCCGAACCCACCAGGAGCCCTGTCAGATCATATCCGGGATTGTCCAGCGCCTTTCCCCCGACCTGGATCACCTCTCCATCCGGAAGAACAATCTCAGCGCCAAGGATGTGATTGGTCGTCACGCCATATTTGAGACAGTGCGGCCCACCTGAATTCTCAGCAAAATTTCCTCCGAAAGTGGAGACTTTCTCGCTGGCAGGGTCCGGCTGATAGACATATCCATAACGGGCCAACTGATTCTTCAGGGCGAGGGTAAAGAGGCCTGTCTCCACCACGGCCCTCTGGTTCTCGACATCGATCTCCAGTATTTTGTTCATTCTCGAGAAGTGGAGGATGATCCCCCCTTTTGTGGGAATCGTCCCACCGCTCAGATTGGTCCCCGAACCTCTTGCTATGACCGGAATGTGCTCTCGGTAACAGAACTTGACGATTTGGGAGACCTCTTGGGTTGAACCTGGAAAAGCGATGCAATCAGGCTTTCCCTTAAAGAGAGAGGCATCGTAGCCATAGAGCAACAAGTCCGTCTCCGAAGAAAGCACATTCTCCTTGCCAACGATCTTTGACAGCTCCTCGACCATTTGTTCACGTTCCATGTATCCTCCTTCAATCAAGGCTAAAGCCTTGAGTTACAGACTTCGTCTTTCTGTAACTCAACCCTTTAGGGTTGATTCAATTTCCGAATCGGTCACCCACCTTCACGCCAACCGATTGGGCAAATTCAATCGGTCCGACCTTCTCGCCCTTATCCACTTTCAATTTACCAACGACGATGATCCCGCCTTGAACAGAGATTTCAAGGCCACCTTTTTCAATGGCCACGACCTTTCCGCCTTTTTCTTCTGCTGGCAGAGGTTTTTTCTTCGCATCATAGAACCTTACTCTCTTCCCTTGAAAGGTCGTATAAGCGCCTGGTTGGGGATCACACCCCCTGATTAAATTGTAAATCTTACCGACAGGTTTTGCAAAATCGATTGAGGCAACCCGGTCATCGCAGGGAGGTTCATAGGTGGCCTGTGATTCATCCTGAAGAATTCTGGGCGCCTTCCCCTGTTTGATCAAATCGACCGCCTCCACCATGGCTTCGATTCCCATAGAAAAGAGTTTATTGAAATAGAGGGAACCGGTCGTCTCTTCTGGGCCAATCTCAACCTCTTTTTGCAGCAAGATGGAACCGGTGTCGATCCCTTTATTCGCCCAGAAAATCGTCAAACCGGTCCGGGTGTCTCCCTGGATGATCGCCCAGTTAATGGCGCTCGCTCCACGATGCCTTGGCAGGAGGGAGGGATGGTAGCCGATCGTTCCCAGAGATGGAATGTTTAATATCTTCTCCGGGATGATATCCGTGACAAAAGCGAGTATGGCGAGTTCTGGTTTCAATGCAAGATATTCATCAAGGACCCGGGGATCCTTCATCAGGGCAGTCCGAAAAGTAGGAATGCCTTGCTTTTTAGCAAGTGAAGCCATTGGCTCTCCTCTCTTATCCGGAGGAGAAAAAATCCCAACCACTTCCTCACCTTTCTGGATCAGAGCCTCCAGAACCTTCTCTCCAAAAGGCCCCTGACCGACGATGATGATTCGCATGACCGAAAGCCCTATGAAAACTTAGAAGGGCAAAACCCACCAGATTTGGGTGGGTTGAAGGTGGGTGATGAGTCTTGCCCTTCTAACAGGTGACCAAGGATTATTTCTTTCTTTTCGCATCAAAAGCCGCAATCTCATCTACGATGGCAAGGATTGTCCTTGCATTCTCATAGACAGGAGTATCCACCATCTTTCCCATATACGACACGGCAGCTGCACCCTTAGCAATGCCCTCTTCCTCAAAGACCTTGACCACCCCATTTGCCCATTCCACATCTTCGGGAGAAGGTGTGTAGATCCGATGGGAAGGTTCGATCTGGCTCGGATGAATGAGCATTCTTCCTTCATATCCTAATTGACGCCCGAAGCGTGTGTTCTTCTCAAAGGCTTCGGTATCCTTAAAGGCCACGAAGGGACAGTCAATGCCAATGCAGCCTGCCGCCCTGGCAGCCACCGCTGTATGAGCCCGTGCATAAAATTGCTCGTCCCCTTCGGTGGTGAGCTTCACCCTCATATCTTTGGTGTAATCCACAGCCCCAAAGATGAGAGAATTGACCCGTTTGCTCGCAATCGCCGAGGGATAAGCATTCATGACCCCCTTGGCGGTTTCGATAAGAAGCTGAATGGCAACGCTTCCAACCTTTAATCCTCTTCTTCGCTCTAACTCCTCAAGTTTCCAGTCCAGACGCTGGACATGATCCGGCCCGCCGGTCTTGGCCAAACAAACCCCTGAAAGCCCCTCATAGACGATGGCCTCAAGGTCATCATTGGTCATCAGGGTCTCCCAGTTGTTGATTCGGGAATAAATCGTGGAACCGCCGGAGCCGGCAAATTTCAGATTCTCCCGGACCATCTCCCGGGCCTTTACTTTCTCTGCCGGTGGGACAGAGTCTTCCAGGTCAAGGGTGATGATATCAGCCGGTGTTTCAGGGGCTTTCGAAACCATCTTCTCATTATTTCCCGGAATGTAAAACACAGAACGCATCACAGTCATAGTGCACCTCCTTTTTTTTTAATCCAAAAGAATTTGGGCAAGGGTTAAGAAGCCCGTATCATTAAATTTAAAATTGAAAATGACGTTTGTCGTTGTCGAAGCTGGTATCGAGGCTCGTAAATAGAACCTGGATGCTCGAGCTTCGTTTTTCGAGCGTCTTGCTTCGATACGGGCATCGTCACCTTAACCTTTTAAATCCCGAGTAACCCTTTGAGGGTTGGGGCGATTTCATCGGGCCGGTCAACCACATGGACTCCAGCCTCTTTGAGCGATTTGATCTTGTCTTTGGCCGACCCCTTCCCTCTCTCGATGATACTGCTGGCATGGGAGAATCGCATCCCTTCAGGAGCCCATGCCCCGGCAACAAAAACGACGAGGGGCTTTGTAAATTCTTTCTTTCTCACCGCCTCTGCGGCTTCTTCCTCATAAGGACCGCCGATTTCTCCGAACATCGCAACAGCCTTCGTGTCCGGATCTTTCTCAAACAGAGGTAATATGTCGCCGCAGGACGTGCCCAGTACGGGCTCTGTTCCTATGTGCAACACTGTGCTCACACCCATCCCTGCCTCCTTGATGGCCCAAGGAACCGTCCCGGACTGTCCCCCGCTACGTGAGATCACTCCAACGGGTCCGGGCACAAAGACCCTCTTGGCAAACTCCGGTGTTCCTCCGAGCCAGCCCATCACTGCGATTCCCGGGCTGATAACACCTATGGATCCTGGTCCGAGGAGACGGACACCTTTCAATTTGGCATAGGCCATCATCTCAAGGATATCGTAAAGGGGGACTCGCTCAACAGGCATAACAATAAACTTAATTCCACCATCAACAGCCTCAAAAACAGCATCTTTGAGCCCCGGCCCGGGCACAAAGGTCACACTGGCATCGATACGGCCCTGAGTTCTGACCGCTTCCTCAACGGTATTGTAGACTGGGATTCCGGAGATTTCCTCTCCGCCCCGCCCGGGCGTCACGCCTGCCACCACTTTGGTCCCATATCCTTTCATAAAGGCCGCCCGTGCCGACCCCTCCCTTCCGGTAATCCCCTGAACTAAAACAGTCGTATTTTTTTCAAGCAAAATAGCCATTGCTCACTCCTTTTTATGAAAGTGATAGTCCCCGTTTTTCCAAATACTCTTTTAATCCTGGAATTGGAGCCTCGATCTTAATCGCTTTATTTCCTCTGAACCAGCACTCATATTCACAGGCCAGGCATTCAGTCCCAACCCTTTCCGCATATGCGGCATCGCCTCCAAGAGTTGGCTTTCCGTCCTTGATCACTAAAATCCCTCGAGCAAAGAGCTTGCATCCCGCCGCACATGCATGCGTCTTACAATCCACGCACTTGCTCTCATCGATGATGACTTTGATCGTTCTCTCCTTAAACTCAACCATCTCTTCCTCCTCTACCCTCCGAAGCTTTAGCGCAGGAGGGTTTACTCTCCATTAAGTTTACTCCTTAATCCCTCTATCCTTCCGATACTCAAGAATCAGGGCTTTCATCCTCTTGGCCAGGAATGCGGTCTCGTAGACCTTATCACTTCCATAGAACTCGAACCGTCCAGGTAAATCGCTTGTCCCCTCCTTTAATATCTCCATCGACTCCTTCTCTCTATTCCCACAGAGAAGAATCACACATGGAAAACCCGGTCTTTTCGGTATTTCTTCCCGGAGGGCTTTCACCACGCCGTGGGCATGATGCCACTGCTCCTGATTGGCCACGATGAACCCGCCTAACATATATCCTTCAATTCCCGGCTGGTTGATGATCAACTTAGCGGCACGGTAAACCTTTGCCGCAGTAGGATTTCCACTCGTATCCGCATAATTGGCAATCTTCAATCCCTGCCGGTTCAGGGCATCCACTCCGAGGATCGCCCCTCCTCCTCCGATGCCGTGATATCCGACATAGTTTAGCTCTTTGATCTCTGGAGCCATCTGGGCAATATAGCAGGTCCCTCGCAGGTCCCCTTCCTCAATCTGCCAGGCAATCTTGTCCAGCTCTGTCGGAGGGGTTGATGCCTCCCGTGCCACCTCGATTCCCAATTCCGGGTGGCGGAATACAGAGGAGTCATCAATGGCCATCCGGCAATCTCCGGCCAGGATCTTTCCTTCCTTCGTTAAAACAAGGGGATTAATCTCAGCTGTCCGGCAGTTATAAGCCTTGAAAGTCTGAAAGAGGCCCATAATGGCCTGGGCAATGCTCGTGAGGTGCTTGTTTGGAACCTTCAGTTGAACAGCAAGGTTGAGGGCATCATAGAGCCGGAAACCACGGAGAACGTCCACGGTGGTCTGGGCAATCTTTTCAGGGGGGACGGATTCGATGTCCACCCCACCCTCGGTGCTAAACATAATGATTGGTGCCCTGACTTCCCTTGAAGCATCGATGATCACTCCTACATAATACTCCTTATCAATATCGAGTTTCTCCTCGACGAGGACCTTCTCCACCGTCAGGTTCTTCAGGGTGGATCCTAACAGCTCACCTGCGACCTTCTCCGCCTCCTGGGGATTTGAGGCGAACTTAATGCCTCCGGCCTTTCCGCGGCCCCCTGCCCAGATCTGCGCCTTTATAGCCACGGGTTTGCCGATCTTTCCGGCGATCTTTCCCGCCTCCTGAGGAGTGGTGGCCACCTCCCCCTGAGGAATCGGCACCTTTCCCGCTTTGAGCAACTGCTTTCCCTGATATTCATACAAACGAGCCATAGCAACCTCCTCTATAAGTGTCATTAAGTGTCATTGCGAGGAGCATAGCGACGTGGCAATCTCATGGGATTGCTTCACTTTGTTCGCAATGACACTCCACTATGTCTACTTATTCAAAGCATTCCTTTTAATATTTTCTTCTTCTTATAACAAATGGTGAATGCCTTGTCAACTAAATTTAAATGGTAAGACCAACAAACCAATTTGCCCGTTATCGGGACGGGATGGAGACGGGATCGGGGCATTCATGCCCTTTTATTATTGCTTCCTCAATTAGGATTGTCATTCCGGCAAAAGCCGGAATCCAGTTCTTTCAACCTCTTTGGGTTGCCGAATCAAGTCCGGCATGGCGAAAAACACTTTTTATGAACAGACACTATTACAATAGACACAACGGAATCATAATAAACGCAGCGGCCCCAACCTAATCCTAATTAAAATAAACTTCAGCAGGAATCAAGAAAAAAACTGGATTCCGGATCAGGTCCGGAATGACAAGCCAGACAAGACCGATTTTGTACTGATGTTGTAATGCACAGGACTCCCTGTTTTTGTATTTTTGTTTTTAAATTTCTCCTTGACAAAGATGGATTCCGATGTTAATGAATTTCGGAGATTCCTTAAGTATTTTATAAAAAAGTTAATGGTCTGTCCAATTTCGGAGCCCACTCATTTTAACACAGTTTCTTCAAGAGTTGCTTATCCGGTCGAGCGTTTAACTGTAATATCGAACCTAAACCATAAAGGAATTTCCTCTGCCCCAGAGTATCTAAAAAGGAAACATCTAATAATTCCCAATTTGTCACTCCCGCGAA
>Ga0209254_10001879_pt1 | contig 18916 bp, 11 predicted proteins | sample FrelakmetDIP11DI_FD_187148 | JGI IMG/M metagenome (GOLD analysis project Ga0209254, IMG submission 187148) | Freshwater lake sediment microbial communities from the University of Notre Dame, USA, for methane emissions studies - DIP11 DI (SPAdes)... | ecosystem: Environmental > Aquatic >...
ATAAAACAACCTATCAGGTCGGTAGAAATGGCAACAACGTCCCAGGTTATAGGCGATTGTATTCTTGGGTGAGTGAAAAGGAAATAGAGTCTGTCGAGTCGCCCGATGCAGAAAAAAATAAAAAAAGGACCAATAACAAGTGAAATAACTGTAATCAGCTCGGCCATCCTGATTATCGGTTTTCTCCAGCCTGTATGGAACAGGTGGAGAACTCCCGAGATAAGGGCTCCTGAATAGCTCAGGCCCATAAAGAAAATAAAATTCACTATATAAAAGCCCCATACCACATTATCCCTCATCCCTGTAACAATGTGACCTTTATCTATCTGCTGAACCAATCCGTAAATCCCCACAATGAATAATCCAAGAAATAGTGCAAATGTGATATACCAACCGGTACCTGTACGCTCAAGTTCAGGTGTAAGATCTTTAAGAAGTTTTTTATCTGCTTGCATGCTTATTTTTTTACACTGGTTTATCAGCGGGGGCCGGCATCTTTATATCTTCCCTTAATATCTTCATCATAGCCGTCGAGGCCTCTCTCAATCGGGAACATTCTCTGTGTTGGGGGCAGATAGTAAACACTTGGCAAAGTCCCGAGCTCTTCACGGTACCTGAATCCCGCCCTGTCGAGCATAAGTTTGCTGAATCTGACTGTCTCTTCACCATTTGTTACAGTATCTTCACGCAGATCTCCGAAATAGATAACTCCCATAGGGCAGGCGGTCACACAACGGGGAAGCTTATTTAACCTCAGATTATCCGCGCAGAAAACACATTTCCCCACAGTTCCCTCAACAGGTGGAATGTTGGTTTCAGGATCATAAACATGCCCTTCAGGAAGGTCAACTTCCGGATCTTTCCAGTTAAATACTCTCGCAGAATACGGACACCCTGTCATACAGAATTTACATCCGATACATCTTTGATTATCAACGAGAACTATCCCATCGGGACGCTTATAAGTTGCGCCAACAGGGCACACACTCACGCACATTGGCTTATCGCAATGGAAGCATGGCCGGGGGAACCAGTATTTTGAAGTTGTCCTGTCATCCTGAAGAAGGTATAGTTTCATCCATTCATGATCTTTTGGCAGCATATGACCCTCCTGGCATGCCTCAACGCATTTTCTTGCATTTTTGCATTTTGCGAGGTCGATAACCATTCCGAATTTTCTGTCAGGTAATCCTTTCCTTGCCTCTTCCTTAAGATCCGCAACAATCTCCCTGGCAGGTTTTATATCATCCTGATCCACTTCGACAAGTTTCCCATCGGGAGACAGGAGTTTAACACTCTTCCCCGACCTGGTCTTATCCTTACCGGACAACGCTGAAGCACCGGCTATACCGGCAACTGAAACTGCACCAGCACCGATGCCGATTTTTTTCAGAAAACTCCTCCTTGAGGAATTCTCCTGTTTATCACTATCATTTACTTTCATAAAATCCCATCGCGGTGATTTAGTGCTCATCGGATCTATGGAAACCGGTAATGATCCCCCAGAAAAGGGAAAAAGGCTTAGCTCCGAGAGTACATGTATATATGTGAATGATCATGAAGATTGATAGAAGAAAGCCAGTGGAGATATGTAAAATATCATTCACCACAAGTCCGCTTATTCCGAAAATGTTTTTAATGGCTACTTCGGGAAACAGAAGCACAAATCCTGAGACTATCAGCAGAGGCATTCCGACATACATTGCAAGTATATAGGTAAGTTTCTGCAAAGGATTAAATTTATGTTCCATAGTAACAGGAAATGGTTGTATCTCCCCTTTAAAGATCCCAAAGGCATAGTATCGGGCCTGTTTAGCCAGATCTGACCAGGAATTCTCCTTCCTGAACCTGTAATATTTACCGTTCCCGGTTAAAAGGTTCCCAAGAAAAAATATAACATAATTAGCTGTAAGGATCATTGCTGCCACATTATGCCAGCTGACAGCTTTGGCAAAACCAACAGTATATGACTCATTATCCATGTCGGTATACTGCATACTTAATCCCGTAACAATCAGAATTATAAACAACACAGCGTTTAAAACATGCCAGATCCTCAGCCATATAGGGTATAAATACATAAAAATCTCCCTTTAAAATGTATTATTTCTTTTTCTGACTCTGAAAATTATGTGAATTCCGATTGCCAGAAGTGTCAATAACAGGATTAAAACGCTGGCAAAGCTCAGAAACTCATTGCGATTGGCTCCGATAACATATGATTCATTCAGGATAATACCATTGAAAAACCCGTTCCTCCGCTGTTCTCTCGACTGGAATTTGTACAGGGTGGTCATCAGTATTGAATTTTGTGAATGACACTCATTGCACCGTCTCACGGAATTTTCCTTCGGCTGAATCATATGCGATACAAGAATATCATTATTTATTTTTGTATGGCACTCAATACATCTCACATTCTGGAAATGGATTGCCTGGTTGGGGAGCCATTCATGAGTTTTTACAATGTTGATTTCTTCCCTGTCGGTGAGAAGCTGAAAATGGTCGAAGTTTGAATGACAGCTCAGACAGATGTTATTATCATAAATAATAGTCTCCTTGATATTCTCACTATTCCTTATATTTATTTTATAGGAATGAGGATTATGACATTTCCAGCATGTAAAACCCTCCTCTTCCAGTTTGAAATGGGTGCTCTCCTGATACTCTTTTTCAATCTCCTCAAAATGATACCGGGCAAATTTTTCATCACCGCCATGACAATCAATACAGTTGTAATTCTGTTCCATCCGCAGCTCTCCCGAATGAGGAAATGAAGTGTACTGTTCTGAATGACAGTCAGTACAACTGAAACTCTTATGGTTCGACTGATAAAAATTGTTCCTTTTAATAATCCTTTCGGAGAACATCAGGGCTTTAACTGTACGGTCAAGACTTTCATTTGAGTATTCATAACGGTTCTGTCCATGACATTTAAAACAACGCTCATTGTCTTCGTAGAAAGGAGACCTATATATAGCGGAATCTGCTAAATCAGGTGCCCCTTTCTTCAAACTAAAGGGTACTGATGAATTGCCTGGAACCGGCAGGACAGCTATTATTAAGAGAAGATACCGGAATACGGATATACTCATCCCCTTTTCAAATTAATAAATTAAAACCTCACTGTAATGTTGAATCCGAACAGAAATTCCCAATCAGTAAAATCGTTTGTATTATAAAGAAGGTTGTACTGGCTAATAATGTTTGAATAATTGGCAGCAAAAACCTGGAATGTGTGGGTGGCGGTCCCGATTTCCCATCCCAGTGAAAGGTTTGGTTTTGGTTGTTTGTCCTCATCATCTTCTGAAAGACCCTGTTTTGTTAATAACTGATCATATTCAAAGATCAGCGAATGAGATCCGAATAATTTTGCCCTGCCACCAGCCGACAATCCGAAATTCAGGTTTTCATACCCTGATTCATTTGAATATTGGGGTACGGCATTAAAATAGATAAATGAAGGGGCAATCTGAAATGAAAATACATCATTGAACTTCCTTGCAAGGATCAGCTGGCTGAAATATGATAAACGGTGAATTGTCCTGAAACTTTCCTCCGGTCCGAATGCTTCCTTATCCCTTGCATCATATACAAGATTTCCATAATAGGAAAGGGAAACAGGCATGCTGTTATCTTCAGTCTGCCTCAGTATCAGATATTTCCACTGAAGATCCTGGAGTTTATAGTCCTTTGTTGTTCCGGCGCCTATCATTAATCTGTCGGTTATCCCATAGTTCAATCCGATACGTGTATTTGCAGAGCCATAGATACCAAAAAGATTATCAATGCTTTCAATCAGGCTGAACCTGTGATGTATCTGAAGTACAAGCCCTCCTTTATATGGTGTGGCAACTGTCTGGTTGTCCACAAGTACCTCGGCTCCGAAGGTAAAACGCACGGGTTTGGATTTTTCCTGTTTCTGCGCCTCTTCCTGTGCTGATAATGAAACCATGAATGTTGTTAAAAGCAATAATAAGAATGTCTTTTTCATTTTATCTGGTTTTTTAGGTTTTTGAAGAATTAATTGTTTTGTGCTCCCTGGTCGATCCAATTATAAATCAGTTGTTTTTGGGTTTCATTAGTGTAAGATGTGTGACTTGAGGAAGTAACCTGTTTGTAGAGCCGGCTATCAGAAGCAGGGAGATTGACATAGCCACCTGTTGTAAGCGATTCATATGAAAAGCCATTCCGTAAGTCAGGATTCCTGGAGCCCTTGTGGCAAACAGTACAGTTATCATTAAAGACAGGCTGAATCTGTGTCTGAAACAGAACAGTTTCACCGGGATCTACCGGTTCCGTCACAATTTTGTATTTCTCACATGATGAAAAGAAGACCATACCTGCCGGAAGTAATAATACCGCCATGACATTCAACAACATTTTAGCTTTCATTTTCATATTAATGTAACTGTTAATTTTTTCACAAAGATACCCGAGATTCCTGATAAGCAGAATATTATTCATTCATTTTTGGAGAGATTTCCATGCTGTTTATCATGTGAAACAGTGATCTATATCACCTGCAAGGTTGATATTTATTTTCAGGTTCTGAATGATCTCCTGCCAGGATTCACCTTTGAGAATACAATGATTAACTTCTCAAGCCAGACTTCTGATTCCATCCTTGAAAACTTCCGGCTTTTTTGACAAAATTATGATTTTTTGATGAAATAAGGTTTATTAATTATGAATGGGAATAAATATCTGATGACCATCCGGAATTCATTGACAAACAAAGTCTTTTTCATTGATTTTCTGATACTTACAGCGCTATAAGACTTGCCGGATTGATACTTTATGTTTAGATTTGTCATGATCAATAAACTATATAAAATGATTCGCAGGGAGTTTTTAATCAGAATACTATTTGTCCTGATTTCTCTGATGTCAGGGCAATTATCTTTATTTGCCCAGGGTACTCAGGTCGACTTCAGCACTATTCCGAAAAGCGGAACAGCCCTGATCTACTCCCATATGGATGATGACCTGATCTGGATGCTTCCATTCTGGCAGATTACTGAAAAATTTATAGGCGGGGCTATGCCTGCATCACCAAGCTACAGAACCATAATAAACCAGCAGCAGGCCTTCCTTGACAATAATGGATATAATATATCCTATCAGTCAAACTGGTACACTCCATGGGACGATATAACTGATACTGAATACACTCAATATTATCTTGGAGCAAATCCTGCATATGATTATCTCTTAAATGATCATCTTGAAACCAGGTTATACAATAACTATACTGAACTCTCAAGGTTTGAGATCAACAAGATAAAAGCCAAGCTTGAGCAATATTTTGCTGATCCCTCAATGAGGAGAGTTATAACCCACAACAACTGGGGAGAATACGGACACCTGCATCACAAGGGTCTGAATAAGGCAGTCAGGGAACTGGCTGTCAAGTATCGTAAGGATGTATGGATGTTAGGTTGTGATAACGGAGGATTTGTTGATGTCACAGTACCCAACGGCATAACATGGACATACGGCAGCTTCAACACACCCGATCTTTATCTTGGTATCCGTACAATATACCAGAACAACGGACGCTGGACGTGGTACACCGACAGGACTCCCTCAGGAGACCATAAATTCATTAAGATCGTTGACGGAGGAAACGACAGGTCCAACATTCTGACAGGAGAAGAGATTACATATCCCGGAACATCCCAGATTGAACCCGGAGCCTATATCTTCGACGGGAACGATGATTACCTTACATTGAAAGGTAACAATAACCCTTCCTTTACAATAGCAATGCGTATCAGGCCCGACCAGATAAGAGAGATGGATATCTCTGAAATGTCAGAATATCCGCTATCGCCGGATAACGACCGTAATCTGTACCTGACAGCTGACGGGCATGTGGCAGCCAGGATTTATGACGGGAGTTCAAGGACAACGGTATCGGAAACTGCAATTGCCGGTGGCGCCTGGACACATATTGCAATATCCGGAAACAGAAGCAGCCTGAAACTCTACATTAACGGCATCCTCGACCGGACGATTGCAACCGGAACAGCAAGAACCAACTATTCAACACCCGAATTCATACTTGGACAGGCAATTATTACCAGTTCATATTTCAGTGGCCAGATAAGCGATGTGCGATTATATGATCATGCACTTACAGATCTTGAGGTTGCACAGGTAAGCGGAATGGTGTACACAATAACATCATCAGCCGCTACAGGAGGTACCATAACTCCATCGGGCAGCACGCAGGTAGTTGTCGGAACAAACAGAACATTCGTTATAGCGCCGAACATTGGCTATCACATCACAGGCGTTGAAGTGGATAATGTTCCGGCAGGAGCAATTCCGGCATACACTTTTACTTCTGTCACATCAAATCATTCCATCACTGCAAGCTTTTCTTTATCACCAAGTTACACAATTGTTTCATCAGCCGGAAGCGGAGGTTCAATAAGTCCGTCAGGTGATGTGACTGTATATCAGGGTACCAGCCAGACATTTACCATCACTCCTCTGCTTGGCTTCAAGGTATCAGATGTAAAAGTTGATGGTGTCTCAGCCGGCGCTGTGCCGGGCTATACTTTCAATTATATAACTTCCGGACACACAATCGAGGCATCATTTGAGACAACACCGGTCCAAACCGTTATGGCTTCTGCAGCGACAGGCGGATCTGTTACACCTTCAGGCACCACACAGGTGAACGAGGGAACGGATCTGACTTATTCAATTGTGCCGGCAGTTGGTTACAGGGTTGCAGATGTTCTAGCCGATGGTATTTCTGTTGGAGCAGTATCATCATATACTTTCAGCAACATAACATCAAGCCATACAATATCTGCCGTTTTCTCAGTGATGACCTATACCCTTACAGCGAGTTCCGCATCCGGAGGGTCAATAGATCCTTCAGGATCATTAACAGTTAACCACGGTGCTTCTCAGTCATACACAATTTCACCCAGGACAGGCTACAGAATCTCCAATATCATGGTTGACAATGTTTCAATTGGAAATCCTTCCGAGTTTACTTTCAGCAATATTTCTTCCAATCATACAATTTCAGCAACATTCGCGCTCATTTCGAACGTTATAATAGCTTCTGCAGGAACAGGCGGAGGAATCTCTCCGCAGGGAAATATAACAATTCTTTATAATGGAAATCAGACATTTACAATAACTGCAAATACAGGGTATAATATTTCTGATGTACTGATCGACGATGTATCAGCCGGAGTCATAACAACTTACACCTTCAATAATGTAATTACGGGCCATCGTATTTCAGCCTTATTTACTCCGATTACCTATAATATTACTGCAACGGCAGGAACTGGCGGATCAATAAGCCCTTCAGGAAATGTTACTGTTAATCATGGTTCAAACCGGACATTCACTATCAGCCCGGCAACCGGATTCCAGATTTCAGATGTCAGGATTGACAATATTTCAGTTGGTCCTGTCCCAACCTACACCTTCTCCAGCATTTCTGCAAATCATACAATATCTGCAACTTTCGCGGTAGCTACATATTCAGTAACTGCCGGTGCAGGAACTGGTGGTTTCATAAGTCCTTCAGGTACAACAACGGTAATATACGGTTCGAATCAGGTTTACACTATTACACCTGACATTGGCTACAGGATCTCAGACGTCAGGGTCGATAATATTTCTGTTGGCGCAGTTTCATCATATACTTTGACCAATATCAGATCAAATCAAACAATCTCAGTAATATTTGCAATCATAACTTATAACCTTACCAGTCAGTCGGGTGCCGGAGGCACCGTTACGCCCGGAGGAACAACTGCAGCCAGTTACGGATCGAGCCTGACTTATTCCATTGTACCAAACACAGGGTACTATACAGCAGATGTAATTGTAGATAATGTCTCAGTCGGTCCTGTTTCATCATTTACATTCAGCAATATCACAGGGGATCACTCCATAACGGCAAGTTTCGTGATTCACAAATTTACGATCGCAGGTAATTCCGGGGCAGGAGGCTCCATAACCCCATCGGGTTCATCTTCCGTCAATTACGGCTCAGAACTGGTTTTTACAATATCTCCCGATGCCGGATTCCGCATCCTTGATGTATTTATCGACAACATATCTTCAGGACCAGTCTCATCCTATACTTTCAGCAATATAACCTCCGGTCATACAATTTCGGCTTCCTTTACTCCTCTTACCTTTTCCATCAACAGTACATCCGGTACCGGTGGTTCAGTAAATCCCCTGGGTGAAACCACAGTCATATACGGAACCGACAAGAGTTATACTATAACACCTGAAACAGGATACCAGATAGCAGATGTTATGATCGATGGTCAGTCAGCCGGACGAATAGCCGGATACGTTTTTTCAAATATCAAAGCAGATCATTCAATCGGGGTGGCCTTTTCCGTGATCGTTCACACCATTACAGCAGAAGCAAATGATGGAGGTACAGTGACTCCGTCCGGAAAAACAGATCTGAACTACGGATCGGGTATTACTTATTCTTTTACTCCTGATTTCGGCTACATGGTATCTGATGTAAGGATTGACAATAAATCAATAGGTTCAGTATCCTCATATTCATTCAAGAATATCACGAACGATCATAGTGTATCGGTGATATTCAAACCTATACCTCAGTATACTATCTCAGCAACTGCCGGGGAAGGCGGTTCGATTAATCCTGAAGGATCAGTAACAATTTATGAAGGGTCGGACCAAACCTATTCGATAGTCCCGGAGAAAGGGTACCGTATCCTTGATGTGATTGCAGATAATCGTTCGGTTGGGGCCGTTAATGAATACACCTTCAGAAATATTGAATCAGATCATCATATCTCGGCAACATTTGCCATGAATATCGGCGTGAATGTTTTTCCAAATCCGTTTGTTGATGAAATAAACCTGTACATTTCAGCCCCTGAAAATCGTATATTTGAGATATCGGTCGCTGATCAGAGTGGAAAGGTTATTTACACCCTCGACAATGTAGACGGTAACCTTATTGTTCCCGTCACTTTCAGGGCCAACAGTGGTTTCTATATTCTAAGAGTATTTACAGATGGAATGAAAGTAGGAACAATAAAACTTATAAAGCTTTAAACCTGATTTCTTTTTGAACAACATAATTCCTGTAAATAATCTGCGTTAATTATTTATCGAATATGTCATTATGTCTTTTAGATCGGGAAGATAAATGATGTTGACAAGTTGTTAATTGGCATAAGATGATTGTGACGTATATTTGCAAAAGTTAGTTTGCAGAATTCAGAATCTATTTTTTTGTAAAATTTGGATCGATTTTAACACTTGCAGGTGATTTATAATATAGTATGGATTATACCTTGGAGCGAAAAAAAATAAAGATATCCTGGCTGGTTTCCATGGAGATCTCAGTACTTGTTTTTCTTTTATTCAGTGTTACTGCACAAGGAGAATCAAAGAATGTTTTGTTTGTCGGCAACAGCTATACTCTTACCAATAACCTGCCTCAGATCACAGCATACATAGCCAGTTCGAGAGGGGATCAGCTTAACTTCTCCACATCGGCCATTGACAGCTATACTCTTCAGCTTCATTCCACAAATTCAACCACGCTTGGTTTAATCAGGCAGGGAAGCTGGGATTTCGTTGTTTTGCAGGAGTTCAGCCAGTATCCTTCAGAACCATTGTCCTGGGTTGAAACAAATGTATATCCTTATGCCAGTTACCTGAATAATGAAATCTATTCATATAACTCCGGTGCTGAGACAATGTTTTATATGACCTGGGGCAGAAGGGACGGGGATGACGGACGATGTTCCCGACTCCCGGAAGTTTGCACCTATATAGGCATGGACGACCTGACGCGCGAAAGGTATATGTCAATGGCAGATAATAATCAGGCAGTAGTTTCTCCGGTCGGAGCAGTATGGAGATATATCAGGGAAAACTACCCGGCAATAGAATTGTATAGTGCAGATGGAAGTCATCCCTCACCTGCCGGTTCATATGCAGCAGCATGCTGTTTTTATACAGCAATTTTCAGAAAAGATCCGGCTCTTATTACCTATAATTATACCTTAGACCCTGCAGATGCAGCAAAGATCAGAAATGCAGCCAGGGTTGTTGTTTATAATAATCTGCTTACATGGTACATTGGTACATACGACAGTTTCCACATCACAGCAAGCTCAGGAACCGGAGGAACAATAAATCCATCAGGAAATTCCACTGTTAGTTCTGGTTCCAGTTTAACATTTGATATGATCCCGAATCCGGGATACAGGATCTCTGATGTCAGAGTAGATAATAGTTCCATAGGCCAGGTTTCTTCTTACACATTCAGCAATATCACAGCCAATCACACTATTTCAGTAACTTTCACTCCCGGAGCAACATATACTATTACATCCACTGCAGGTACAGGTGGCTCTATAACACCATCCGGAACAAGAATCGTAAATGCAGGAAGCAGCCTGACCTATACAATTTCGTCAGATATAGGATATAGTATTGCAGATGTAAGCATTGACAATGTTTCGGCAGGGCAGATAACATCATATACTTTCTCAAATATTTCGAATAATCACACAATTAATGTTGTTTTCGAAACAATACCATCGTTTAGCATCACAACAACCAGTGGCAACGGAGGATCAATTACCCCAGACGGAACTGTAAGAGTAAACGGAGGAACAAATCAATCTTTCACTATCCGGCCCAATACAGGATACAGGATTTCGGATGTCCTGGCTGACGGAGTATCAGCGGGAGCAGTAACATCTTATACCTTCAGTAATATAAACTCCAATCATACAATTTCAGCATCTTTTACACTCCTTACCTACACAATCAACGGGAGTGCAGGCGCAAACGGATCGGTAACTCCATCCGGCTCCCGTTCTGTAAATTACGGGGCCTCCCAGTTATATACAATTTCTCCGAATACAGGTTTCCAGGTATCAAATGTGATTGTTGATAATGTATCAGTTGGTGCTGTTTCAACATATACTTTCAGCCATATTATAGCTAATCATACAATATCAGCCACTTTTGAGACCGCCGTATATTCAATTTCCGCGAGCTCGGGAGCAGGGGGTTCTGTAAGCCCCACAGGTACCACAACCGCAACCTATGGAACAAGCAGGACCTTTACTATTACACCCTCAACAGGTTACAGGATATCGGATGTAAAGGTCGATAACAACTCCGTAGGGAGTCTCTCCACCTATACATTTTCAAATATCAGCTCAAATCATACAATATCTGCAACTTTTACCATTTTAACATATACGCTTTCCAGTCAGGCGGAAACAGGAGGTTCTATTAATCCCTCAGGGGATATTACAGTTAATTACGGAACAAACCGGACTTTTACCATTGCTCCGAATACCGGCTATCATATCCTGGATGTATCGGTCGATAACACCTCTCTGGGTCCGGTATCTTCCTATACATTCAGCAATATAACAGGCGATCATAGTATCTCGGCAACATTCCTGCTCAACACATATACAATTACAAGTACAGCCGGAACCGGCGGATCAGTTTCTCCTTCGGGAACAACAACGGTTAATCATGGCTCCAGTCCAACATTCACTTTTATACCGGAAGCAGGATATCTTGTCGCAGATGTTCTAATTGATAATGAATCAGAAGGTGTAATTTCCTCATATACATTTAATAATGTAACCACAAATCATACTGTTTCAGTCAGCTTTACTCCTAAAATGTTTGATATTAATTCCTCCTCAGGAAACGGGGGAACTATCAACCCTGCCGGAACAGCCATTGTAAGATATGGAACAGATAAGAGCTACACATTTATTCCGGCAACAGGATATAGGATATCAGATGTGCTGGTCGATAATAATTCAGTTGGACCTGTTTCAGAGTATAAGTTTACAAACGTTACTGATGATCACACAATATATGTGTCATTTGCAATTATTACTTTTAATTTAACTGCCGAATCAAATCAGGGTGGTTCAATTAGTCCTGCCGGAGAAACAGTAATAAATTACGGATCAAACCTTACATACACTATTACTCCTGATTATGGTTACAGGTTATCAGACGTAAAAGTTGACAACGTATCAGCTGGAAAAGTCACCTCCTATTCATTTAATAATATAACTTCAAACCACAGAATATCAGTAACTTTTGAACCTATACCTACCTATACAATCTCGGTACTGTCTGAAACAGGAGGTTCAATATCACCATCGGAATCTGTTACATTATTTGAAGGATCCGATCAGAATTATTCAATCACCCCTGAAGCCGGATACCGCATCCTGGATGTTCTGGTTGACAATAATTCACTGGGTCCTCTGTCAGAATATATATTCAGCAATATTACAGCTGATCATACTATTTCGGCGCTATTCACTACAAGAATTGATGTGACTGCTTATCCGAATCCGTTTGCTGATGAGTTTAAAATATTTATTGCAACTCCTGAAGGATTCATATTTGACCTTTATATGACTGATCTCAGCGGGAAGATCGTTTATAAACAAGATCAGGTGCCAGGGAATACCATAATTCCGGTTAATCTTAAGTTACAGCATGGAATGTATATAATAAGGATCTATTCTGAGGGAAAGAAAATAGCAAATCTCAAAATCGTAAAGTATCCAAACTGATTTAAACGATCAACAGAAGTCTTTTAAAATCTGTACGCGTTATCCTCAATAAGTTTGTCAGCTATTCTTCTCCTTGCATCCTTAATGTTAATGCCATTTACTTTCGTAAGTATTTCAACAGCATTGGCGACAGATAAAGCGGATTCTGAAGCATCGAACGAATAAACAGCGTCAGTACCGGATTTCCTTACTTTACCGGAGGTGTCATATATGTTTACATCAAGCATATCTTTATAAATAGAAACCGGAAGATTCAGACTTTCAAGTTTCTCAACCCTTAAAGCCAGTGATTCGGACAGGTAAGTCGCCATCATCATCTCGGCAATATTGTTCATCACCTCCTGTTCGTTAACCAGATTCTTGCCGAATTGTTTAACTGCCCCGTGCATGCAAAGCAGTATGACTTTTTTGAAATTCCTGATATATCTGTGCTTTTCCCGGAAATAATTTTCCCCGCTAACCTTCCCATCGTTTATTTTATCAAGCCCGTTATAGAGTTTTTCGGCTTCTCCAAAGAGGTCAAAATCTCCTTTCATAGCACGTTTCATGGCAGTGTCGGAAACAAGAAGGCGGTTTATTTCATTGGTCCCCTCGAAGATCCTGTTAATTCTTGAGTCGCGGTATCCTCTTTCAACATCCATTTCGGCGGAATAGCCCATACCTCCGTGGATCTGCACAGCTTCGTCGGCTACAAAATCAAGCATTTCTGATCCTACTACCTTAAGAATCGCAGCTTCAACAGCGTAATGGCTAATGGCTTCTATTGAAGCCCTTCCTTTATCGCCGCATTCCGACTTCATTGACTCCATCAAGTCATCGATATCCCTGCTCACCCTGTAAACGGCTGATTCGGCAGCAAAAAGCCAGATAACCTGTTCTGCCAGCTTATGTTTTATTGCACCAAAAGTGGAAATAAGAACCCCGAACTGTTTTCGTTCATTTGCATACTTCACTGAATCGTTAATAGCTTTTTTTGCGGCTCCCAGAACATTGGCGCCAAGCTTCAGCCTTCCCATATGAAGAATGCTAAGCGCTATTCTGAATCCTTCACCTCTCTTTCCAAGAAGGTTTTCAACAGGTACCTTTACATCGTTGAAATAAATCTGTGCCGTTGAAGAACCCTTTATACCCATCTTGTGTTCATCAGGTCCAATGACAACTCCGGGATATTTACTCTCAATAATGAATGCACTAAGGACCCTGTCGTTATCTATCTTTGCAAAAACAACAAGTGTATCAGCAAAGCCGGCATTAGTGATCCACATCTTCTGGCCATTGATAATATAATGTTTCCCATCCTCAGACAGCCTTGCATTTGTTTTTCCCGAATTGGCGTCGCTGCCGGCACCGGGTTCAGTAAGGCAATAAGCACCAATCAGTTCCCCCGTGGTGAGTTTTGTAACATACCGTTGTCTTTGATCTTCGTTACCGTAATACATTATAGGAAGGGTACCTATTCCGCAATGGGCCATATAAGCAACTGAGAATGAATAACCTGCCCCTGTTGTTTCTGCAACAAGCATCTGTGTGACAAACGATTGCCCGAATCCTCCATACTCCTCAGGAATGGATATCCCCATCATACCCAGTTCTCCTGATTTTTTCAGCATGGTCTTCATAAGCTCCCTGTCGCTCTTTTCAACGGCTCCAAGATTAGGATACACTTCAGCATCAAGAAAATCCTTGCATGTTTGGGCTATCATTCTCTGTTCCTCATTGAATTCCTCCGGAATAAAAATATCCTTTGCTTCAATTTCATTTACAAGGAATTCACCGCTTTTCAAGATCTTTCTGGTTTCCATTTCGGTTTTTTTATCATTCATAAATTCATTTTTTACTCATAAATCTCTCAAGGGGGACTTATTTGCTGTTTTATTTAGCCCCCCCTATATGGGGGGGTTGGGGGCTTGATTTCTCCTGGGATCTCATTCCTCCATCGCCTTTACTACCAGTTCTGCGATATCAAGGTTTTTAACCTCTTCCTCTTTATTCTTATACTTGAGTCCGTCAGTCATCATAGTCATACAAAACGGACAGGCTGTGGCAATTATCCGGGCCTGTGTTGCAAGAGCCTCTTCAGTTCTTTCAATAAATATCTCCTTTTTGCCCTTTTCTGCTTCCTTGAACATCTGTGCCCCTCCTGCGCCGCAGCATAGTGCAAAACTTTTATGCCTTTTCATTTCGACCAGATTATCAGTCATTGATTCAATTACTGCACGTGGTTCGGTATAGAGGTCATTTGCCCTGCCAAGATAACAAGGATCATGGAAAGTTATATCAATATCCTTAAAACATTGCCTGTTCAGTTTTAAAGAGCCATCTTCAATATTTCTGCTGATAAATTCCAGATAATTGATTACCTCATAATGTCCGCCAAGATCGGGATACTCATTTTTAAAGATATTGAAACAGTGCGGACAGGTTGTTACTATCTTTGACACATTGTATCTTTTCAGGGTTTCAATAACCTGCAAGGCCTGCATCTGATAAAGCATCTCATTGCCAGCTCTGCGGGCCGGATCGCCCGTACAGGTCTCTTCCTTTCCCAACACGGCATAGCTTACGTTCAAACTGTTAAGAATACCTGCAAAAGCCTTTACCACTTTTTTATACCTGTCGTCAAAAGCTCCTGCGCATCCTACCCAGAAAAGGTATTCAGGCTTTTTGTTTCCTTCAGTAAATTCAGAAAAGAGAGGCACCTTAAAACTCAGATCCTTTGCCCATATTAACCTGTCATCAGCTGAGTATTGCCAGGGAGCACCGTTATTCTCTATATTATTGAATACACTTTTAAGTTCGCCAGGTGCTGATGCTTCTTCGAGCACAAGGTATCTTCTCATATCGATAATCAGTGAAGGCTGGTTAATATTTATAGGGCACTCCTTTGCACATGCGTTACATGTTGTGCAGGCCCACAGTTCTTCTTCAGAGATATAATCTCTCAGAAGGGAGCGGTTATCATTAAAATCTTTCCCGTTTTTGATCATCAGAGGTCCCTTCTCTTTCATTCTTGAACGCAGATCCATCATTATCTTGCGCGGAGACAGCTTTTTCCCGGTTATATTGGCAGGACAGACAGATGTACACCTTCCGCATTCTGTGCATGAAAGAGAGTCAAAGTAGTTTTTCCATGTGGCATCCTCAACGTCTTTTATTCCAAACCGTTCAACCGGCGGGCCGGCTGGTGCTGCAGCATATGCCGTATCAGGATCAAGCATCATCCTGACCTCTCTTGTTATAGTGTCCATATTTGTCAGTTTGCCAAGTGGTTCAATCCTCGAAAGAAAGACATTCGGCACCGACATAAAGACATGAAAATGTTTTGAATATGGCAGGTAATTGGCAAAAACAAAAATTAGCAGAATATGTGTCCACCAGGAAATATCGTATATAAGAAGGAAGTTATCGGATGACATCCCACTGAAAAAACCTGCCAGTATCCTGCTCACAGGATAGATTCCGGTTAACTCGCCTCCTGATGATATCCGGTATCCGGCGTAACCGGTATTCATCGCAAGAAGGGAGATCATCAGAAGGAGGATCAACGATAATGAAATGGCTGCGTCAAGGTGAGATTTATGTTTCATCTCGATCCCTTCAAACCGTTTCACATGAAAAAAGAGTCTTCTTGTTAAGAAAATAACAATGGAAATTGCCACCAGTATTGCAAAAACATCTCCCGAAGCTATAATAAAATTGTAGACAGGTCCAAGAAAACCAAGAGCTCTTTCTGTTCCGGCCAGACCATCTATAATCATCTCGACACTGCCAATCAATATTACACAAAAGCCCCAGAAAACAAGTGCGTGAAAAAATCCAAGCAGTGGCATTCTGAAGATTTTTGTCTGGCCAAATGCCACTTTCATCATCAGATTAAACCTTTTCCGGAGGTTTGTAACCTTAAATGCCTTCCTGGTAAAACTGAAGAATTTAATAATCCGGTTTACAGTATAGAAGAAGACCGAGAACGTTATGAGAAGTGTAAATGCAAAAATTATCTGTCTGGTCATAATTAATATATCTCTTTCTGATTTTCTATGCTTCTACTTCAGATGGTATTTTCGTGAATTGTAGAGACGTTGCATGCAACGTCTCTACAATGTAATGTCTTTAAGATTATTTCTTAAGATTCTTTACAGCTTCAACCAGTTTTGGCAGGACTTTCATTGCATCTCCGACTATACCATACTGGGCTGCTTCAAATATCGGTGCATCCTTATCGGTGTTGATTGCCACAATATATTTCGAAGAGCTTATCCCTGCAAGATGCTGTGTAGCACCTGAAATTCCTGCGGCAATATACAGGTTTGGTGCAATGATCTTCCCTGTTTGTCCTGTATGTTCTTCATGAGGCCTCCATCCCTCATCCGAAACGGGTCTTGAACATGCCGTTGCACCATTGAGAAGTGAAGCAAGTTCGATTAGCGGAGCCCAGTTATCAGGTGATTTCATACCCCTGCCGCCCGATACAACAATATCAGCATCAGTAAGAACTATCTTACCTGTTTGTTTTTGTGTATCAATCACAGCTGTTTTTATTAATGAGGCATCGATACTTATCTCAACTGTTTCAGGAATGGCTCCTGTTGGTCTCTCAATCAGATCATAGGAGTTCTGGGCGAGAGTAAGTATTTTAACAGCAGATTCTATAATTATGTGTGAAAAAGCATTACCTGAATAGGCTTTTTTATAAACGGTAAATGGTACGAGGCTTACAGGAAGCCTGCTAACACCGCTTCCCAATCCTGCTTTGAGTCTGACCGATAATCTTGGCGCGAGAGCTTTGCCGGAAATATTGTTTGAAAGGATTATTACATCTGATCCCTCCTGCAATGCAAAATCGGCGATAACCCTTGTATACACCTGGTTATCAAGCGATGACAACCTGTCATTTATTATATTAATGACTTTTTCAGCTCCATAATTCCCGAGCTTCCGCAGTTCATCATCATTTACCCTGCCAATTGATACAGCAGTAACTTTCGTTTTAAGCATTTCAGCCACGGATGCTGCATAGGAGACAAGCTCGAATGAGATCTTCTTGAATTTACCGTCCCAATTTTCTGTATATACTAAAACTGACATATAGTGTGGTATTTCTGAATTTCAATTAAATAATTTTTGCTTCATTCTGAAGAAGATCAATCAGTTGCGATGGATTTTCTGCATCTATATATTTACAGGCACCACGAGGAAGAGGTTTTTCAAATCCTGCTATGGCGGTCAGCTTTTCAATTGCAGCAGGTTCACAGACTTTCACCTGTTTGCTCCTTGAAGTCATTATTCCTCGCATCGAAGCAATTCTTGGTTCTTTTGCAATACCTTTCTGGACAATAGCGACAAATGGAACAGGTACTTTGACAATTTCACGGCCACCGTCTATTTCGCGTGTAAGAACAGGCGATCCGTTTTCAATCTTTAGTCCCGATACGGATGAAACTGATGGTATACCAAGGAACTCTGAAATCATACCTCCGACCGCAGATCCGTTAAAATCGCTCGATTCGATACCGCATAAAATAATATCAAAACCTTCTTTTTTAATCACCTCTGCCAACTGGCCGGCGACAGAATATGCATCCGATGGATCGGAATTTATCCTTAAAGCATCATCTGCCCCTATTGCCAAAGCTTTTCTTATAGTAGGTTCGGCACCAGCTGATCCCACATGAGCAACGGTAACTGATCTGACACCGCTTGAAACATCATCTTTTAACTCAAGAGCCCTGGTAAGGGACAATTCATCCCACGGGTTAATAACCCATTGAATACCTGAAGTATCAATTCCGGTGTTCCCCTCATTAAACTTGATTTTAGTAGTTGTGTCCGGAACATTGCTGATACAAACCAAGATCTTCATAGTTTTCCGTAATTAATTTTCTTTTTAATAAAATCTTAAAGAAAGAAGTATTGTTTTTTGCTTTCGAGGCGGCAAATATAATAATTAATGGTTCATAATCAAATCCTGAACCACCCATTTTTTGTAATATATTCGAAATGACCAATTGTATTAAGTTACTATCTATCTGTTTATTACCCGATTTTATCCGGACCCGGGAACCAATTAGTCGAAATCTTATCCCGTGCCAGTCGTCTGAATAATTTTCCGGATATCAAACTGACCAATGATAAATAAGCCTAAATTCGCACTCCAAATAAACGGGATTCTCATTTAATGAAAGATGGCATAAGGATATACGGGGGAGTGCTTCTTGCTATGATATTCTGGTCATTTTCATTTATATGGTTTAAAATAGCAAATGAGACATTCCGGCCTGTTACGATAGTATTTCTGCGGC